>Ga0306917_10002002_pt1 | contig 10071 bp, 6 predicted proteins | sample tim00Cox00000000_FD_203313 | JGI IMG/M metagenome (GOLD analysis project Ga0306917, IMG submission 203313) | Lab enrichment of tropical soil microbial communities from Luquillo Experimental Forest, Puerto Rico - timezero.00C.oxic.00.000.000 (v2)... | ecosystem: Environmental > Terrestrial > Soil... | reverse complement strand
CCTGGTGGGTCGGCCTGCTGTCCGGGTCCGGGGGTCCCCACTTACTGGGTCTACATTCCCGGGAGCGCAGTTTTTGATGATCCTTTCCCAGATTGGCGAGGCCCGACCGGCGGCTGGGGGAACCCTTAACCAGCAACGACGCCGAACTCCGCCGGCTCGGGTTTCAATCGACCATACGAGATCTCATACAGCGGTTTGAAACCTCCCAGGGTTTCTGCGGCTCTTTGGGCGCTTTTAGGTGCGGCGCGGGGCCGATTTGCCGCAGGTGGGCCGCCTTCCGGAGATCTCCCACCGGTGATCAGACCCGGCTGGACCGCTCCCGCCGGACCAGACGAGCCGCTCGCGCCAGTCGAGGACGGGCGTTTCGGCGTCGTACCGAGCGGCCATCTCGGCGGGATCGGGCTCACGCATCCGGCCCGTGCCAGAACCATAGAGGATTGGCGTTTATCGCCGCTGCGATCATGGGGTTGACCTCGCCTGATACCGCGAGCTTGTCGCCCTGGGGCGAACGGGCTCAGCCGCCGATATTCCGCGATTGCTGCATCGACCGCTTCATTCTGGTGGATGACGATCACAAACGGTATCGTCCGGACAGAGAAGCGAGCGGAGGGGACAGTGAGCCCAGATGGCCGGTTGGTGCTGCGGCGGCAAGGTTTTCGGTACGACGGACAGATCGACCCCCAAGGAACTGTTTAGGGTGCAGGACAGCGGAACGCGCTGCACCTTTACAGTGATCTGGCAAAAACGAAACGCGGTGAGAGGGCGGTTGGACAGCAAGCGCAGGGCGGATGTAATTCGCCAGTCAGCCGCCAGCGGCGGCGCCCTCGTTTGCTGGCCAACAAGAGACGAGAGGCGAAAGTTACGATCGCGCCTCGCCGTTCTCACAAGCAAGACGGCGGATTGCGTTCGCCCTACGCCGCCGAGACGCAGGCGAAAAATTGCAGCTGAAGGCGAAGGTGGCGCTGGATGAGTTGCCGAACGATATCCAAAATCATCCGCTGTTGCGAGAAGAGGACAGCGCCATCCTTCACTGTTTTCGGCGGCCGATGTAACCGCGTCGTCGGGCTATGGACGTAAAGGGAAAGGCCGCATCGATATGATATTCCGCATCAGCCTTGGATGCCTGCTTTCGGTCGCGCTCCTTTTTGGTGAGTGCGGGATCGCGAGCGCTGCATCGACCCAAGTCCGTTTCCCATCGCTTGACGACAACGGGGGCGGGCAGCCTGCGACCATGCTCGACGGCTTTCTCTTTCTGCCGCCCGGCAATGCGCGGCATCCGGCGGTGATATTTCTCCATGGCTGCAGTGGTCTAGGCAGCGCGGGTGCAATTGGTCCTCGTGAGATGGAATGGGCGACCGTAATCAACAGCCTCGGTTACACAGTGCTGATGGTCAACAGCTTCGCGCCACGCGGCATCGTAAATACATGCTCTCTGCGCGTGAACGATCCCGCTCGATGGTTCGATCTGATGGAGAAGCGAAAGCGGGACGCCCTAGGGGCCCTAAGATATCTGCAGTCCCAACCCTACGTTCAGCCGGACAAGGTTGCGGTGATCGGCTGGTCCCAAGGCGGCGGTGTCGTGTTGATGGCGCTCAATACGAACAGCGCCCGCCTCCCTGCCGAGGCACCTCCGGCGTCGTTTCGGGCCGCCGTTGCCCTCTACCCCGTCCTCTGTAGTGAGAAAGAACAACCGGGCGACTGGCGGAGCAATGTGCCGCTTCTGTTGCTCCAGGGGTGGAGCGATACCTGGACTCGCGCCCCGCCGTGCAAGAGCTTCGTGGACGGCGCCCTCGCGCGCGGCGCCAAAATCGAGATGCAGATCTATCCGGACGCATATCACGATTTCGATGCGCCCGGAGTGCCGCTCCACACCCTCAACGTGTACAGCCCTGAAGGCACCTCGCCCTATGTCGGTACCGATCCCGCGGCTCGAAAGGACGCATTCGCGCGGGTGCCGGCGTTCCTCGCGCGATATTTGCTACAATAGTCCTGCCGTCGTTGCAGTGAAACCCGAGCCCCGCGGAGGGCGAAATATGCGGGTGACTTCAAAAAATCGCCAGCACCGGGTCGGCGGCGTCGCCGGAGGCTGCTGATGCTATGCGCTAAGAGAGGCTTTCAAGTGTGTGTAGCCGAGTCTCTCCATGACCCTGCCGCGCCGACACTGCAGCGCCGCGTGCGGTGATCTCGGTACGTTCATTCCGCGCGCTATGGGCGATGAAGACGTAACGGGTCCGGGCCAGATGAAAAAGTCGGGGCGGTGCAGGCGTCCGGATTTTCACGCGGCAGGCGAATGTCCGAAAAGGGTCGACAGCTGACCCTGCCATCCGGAATGCCGGGTCACAGCGCAAACTGTAGAATTCGCTCAGTCCGAAGTATTGTCGCTAATCCGCTCCCCACGCGAGGGCATATGATGAGCAATCCGGCATTCAAATTCGATCACCTTCACATCATCAGCAACATCAGCAACGACCCGGAAGCATCGGCTAACTGATATGTCGAGATGTTTGGCGCGACGATCACGGCGAATACGACAGCACACCGGCGCCGCAGATCTTCGTCGATCTGGGCGAACTCCACGGGCTTCAGCCCCCACAACTTGTGAAATTCTCGGGCCGAAGTCAGAAAACTGTCTTTCTCCTTTACGATGTAAATCACGTCTGGCCAGAATCGGGCCGACCCAACGGCGCTGGAGAGCCATTCTCTTCTTCCAGATCGGGACCTAAGTCGTCCTCGAGTGCGGAGTGCTCCCAGTCTTGTTCGCTATCCAAACTCAATTCATCGGAACCGTATTCAGAGAACCCCTCAGGTTGGCTTTCACCCTCGATAAAGTCTTCCGGCGATTCGAGTCTCTTTTCATCCTCGCGAAGCGATGCGCTCTCATAATCAGATGCGCTCTCATAATCAAAAGACTCGTCTTCTGCCTGATCCGGTTGGGGATTTAGCTGATCCTCTTCCAGATTCTCCCAAGCTTCCGACGCCACCAACTCTTCCTCGCCATCGAGTTCGTCCAGCGCTTCTTCCTCTGCCTGCTGGTCCCAATCAAGCCTACTTTCCCGTTCCTCAAGGGCGACGAACGGGCTCTCCGCCAACAGCGCCGCTATGCGCGGCTCCCAAGGCTCCACTACCTCTGCCGCAAAAAGATCTCTGCCGAGGAACGGGGACTCGGCTTCGCCCGCATCGCCGGACACGCGCTTCTTCAACGGGGTTGAAACTTCGCACTCGGAAGCCGCATTTTCACGGGTTGGCGTGGCGCGGGCCACAAGCACGGGGCTTGGGGGCTGGGGCGCAGTTTTCTCGAGCAGGCCGCAGGCGCTGAGCATCAGCGTCTCCGCCGCGCGTTCGCCCGAACGCAATGCCCCCTCCATATAGCCGAAGTAGGCTGTTTCCGTGTGTTCCCCCGCAAAGAACAGCCGATCGTGGTAGGGCTCGGTGAGCTTCTTGCTGACTTTGAATATGTCCCCTGGGAGCCTGGGAGTGGCGACCAATAACCCGTTTTGATGAAGGGCTCGTTTGGCCAATCGCTGAGATGAGGATTGTTGCGGCGCTTGATCAGATTGCCAGCGTAGCCGCGGTAGAGACGCCGCAACTCCTTGTCGAAGTCGTCTCGCGTGGGCGCGAGCCGGCTGGGCGAGACTGGGCCCGCAAACACACTGAGCACGATTCCCTGGTTGCCGACCCGCGTCTGGTTGTCGGTGCCCTCCCAGACCTGGCCGATCCGCAATGAGCCGCCGTAAGGAGCCGACCCGCGATCACGCATCGGGCTGGGCCTTTCCTTGATCCAGAAGCGTTGCTTCAGGTCGCTGAAGTACTTCACGGCATCATTCATCTGCATTTTGCCGATTTCTTTCGCGGGGTCGGAATCTCTGCCATCCGCCGTGATTTTCATGGCTGGAGGGGACCAGACGCTGGGAGGAATCGCCAGGATCACGTAGGAAAAGCCGTGAATTGGGAACGCGGGCTTGTCGTCTACGAAGCTCCCGTCAGGCCGTGTCGCCTTGAGCCCCAGCGTCACGCCTGCCCGGGAAAGGTTGATGTATCTGACCGCCACAAGACGTCGAACGTCGATCTTTTTCGCCATCTCAGTCGCCAACGTCTGACAACCGTCAGCGCAGCGAAAGATCTCCAAGTCGCCCCAATACCCGTCTTTGAAGCACGCTGGACGCGAACGTTCGTCTTCAACGCACTGTTCGCCCTGTCCACCTCTCACTTTGCACAACAACCCGAGGTAGTTCATTTGATCCAGCGGTGCCACCTCGTCGTTCTCGAGCTTGAATTGGAGCATCTTCCAAAGCCGCCCATTCCGCGGGACCTGGAAATCATGTTCGAGAGCTTGTCCGACCGACTTATTGTCGAATGGCCGCAACCCACGCACTGGATCGTCTTGCAGCCAGGGCCGGGCAGGATCCTTTATCGCTTCCAAAGCAATGTTGGAAATCTTCTGCAAAACCTTTTCCATTTCATGCGAGAGTGCTTTGAACTCCGCCATGGACAGATCCTTGTCCAGCGTGAGTCTCAAGTCCAAGCACTCCTTTTCGTAAAGGTCCGGTTCCATTCTGCTGATCATTGCCAAGCCAAACTCGCGGGCAAGCTCCAGCCATTTCGTGTGAAAGGAGCCGACGAGCTCGGCGCCGAATTCGGTGATGCGGCCGGCGCTGAATGTCGGGTTGCTGAGGACGCGTCCGCCCACCTCCTTGCGCGCTTCGTAGACGGTCACTTTGACGCCATGTTGGACAAGCCGCCAGGCCGCCATCAGGCCGGCGAAGCCTCCTCCCACCACGGCAACGCGGCCAAGCTTCTTTAGCTTTTCCTGGCATTCCGGGAGCTCAAGACGCGAATCCTTCTTCCTCCGCGGAGGACATTCGTGAGGGCTCAGCGGACGGGACCGGGCGGTCCATGGGAAACGGATCATGCGAGGCCTCCCGTCGAAGAACGATCAGCTCGGCGTAAATTTCGGCGCCTTCATCTCGCGCCCGTGATGATGGACCGGCGCACGATCTAGTCGGGTTTCCAGCTTCAGTGATAGTCTACATAACCTTCTGCCGTGGTGAGGATTTCGGCGCTCGGCTGCGTGAACCTATCCACATCAGCACCGTGGAAACTGCCGGCATTGCTCTCCGCTTCCAAGTCTTCGGCGTGAGTTTTCGCCTCGGCAGTCGGGCTTTCGTCTTCTCTATTCGGAGAAGCCAAAACCGACTCGATCTCGTCCTGGCTGTAATAATCGCCGGCTTCGAGCTCCCTCCGCTCGTAGTCCGCATTGATCCATTGCATGAGCTGGGAGAGCGTTTCCTGGCTCAAATAGCAGCCCCAGTTCACGCCGGAGTCTTTTGAGAAAATCGAAGAGGCAATGCCCACAAGCAGTCTTCGCCCACCCTCTTCGATCCAAATCGGCGCGCCGGGTGCGTCCAGTTTCGAGCTGGCTTTGTGTAGAATCTGTCCCCGTTGGATGCCCACGAATCCGCCGGATGAGATCCGAAGCTTGTGATACCCGCCGCCCCCGCCGGACGAGCGCGAGAACGCCGCGATATGAGCTACTTTGCCGCTCCAGTCCGCTACTGAAGTGGAAAGTCCGTGGGACGGGCCTCCCCAACTGCCTAGCGCGGCGTTCCCGATGGACGAGTAGGTGAGGCTGCCCAGGGATCGTGATAGCGTCAACAATCCATAGTCCGCCGATCCGTCCTTGATCTCGGGCGAAAACTTTGGCGACACTCTTGCCTGCGAAGCCGGCGTGGAACCGAATGCCTCCTTGCCAAACTCGTAACCTGGAGTGATGCGTACGGAATATCTGCGCCGGTCCCTAGGAAAGTCGTAAATTACTCTGGCCGATGTCAGGACGTGGCGGTCGGAAATCAGCAAGCCGGTCCCATACCCCACCTCGCGCCTGAGATCATTGTCGTGGACCTCCAGTCGGCAGATCCATTGGTAAGGGACCTCGAGCGCGATCCGTCTCTCGACGGGCCGCGCTCCGGGCGCGTCCTCCGCCATCCAGCGCTGAACGAATCTCCGAACGATCCGTTCGTAGGCAAAGACGGCAATTTGGTTTGGCAACCGATCGTAAGCGCTTACAATCCCGATCAGGATGCGTCGGCCGCCGCGCTCGGTTCATACGGGCGAGCCGCTCTGGCCCTGAGTCGTATCGGCGGTGTGGCGGAAAGTGCCCCCGAACGTGGCGGGCACGGTGACGCCTTGCGCCTCGTACATTCTTCGCCTGTAGGCGTCCTTCGCACCGGGGAATCCGGCGGTCGTGATGGGGAATGCTCTTTGACGAAGGTCCCGGAGGGGAATCGCAGCTTCGCTCCACCAGTCCGTGTTGGTGGCAGGATGGCCCCACCAGAGCAGACTCGGGTCGACCGGCCTGTTCAGAGTGATCAGCCCGAAATCCAACCGGAGGTTCGGAACGCGGGTTCTTGCCGCCAGATATCGTCCGAACGGCTGCTCGCCGCCATAATGGCGGCCGGGATACACGACCAGGTCAGGGGCGTCTGGCTGTCCCAACCTCGCGTCGGTGATGACGTGTGCGGCCGTCAGCACATGCCGATTCGAGATCAGAAGACCGGAGCCTCCGTTCAGAGTCCTCCCGTCCCTTTCGTATGTGACGGAGCAGATCCAGCGATAGGGCTGTACCGTGGTGTCAGGGACCTCCACTCGGTCATCCCTACCCGTAAGGCCGAGTTGAGCCTCGATCAGGTGCTCGAAATCGGCTTCCGTTTCGGGTTCCTTGAGGGCCGATTCCCGCTCCATTTCGGAGAGGTCGAGTTCGGCCGAAGGATCGACCTCGACGGCCGGCGCTTCCTCTTCCAACTCCTCCGATTCCGCGGCTTCGGGAACCGGCCCGGCGCGGTCGAGCTCGTAGGCGGCGAAGGGCGACTCGCGCACGATGAGATCGACGCCCGCGGGCGCGGCCTCCTCCCGGGTGAACAGCAACTCTGCCAGAAAAGGCGACTCCAGACCCCTCTCGTCAAGACCAATAGGCGTTGCGGGTTGGCAGCTCATAGGGGTCGGCCCCCCCTGTTCCAGTTCCAACTCCGAACTGCGAGCCACGACGGCCGGCAGCCCGCGCTGCATGTTCACATAGGAGGCTCCCGAGGTATAGCGAAACACGTGCGCGTTCCGCCCCGCCAGATGCCGGACGACCACATCCACTTCGCCCCCTATGCCGACATCGACAATAGCGACGGCGTTTTCGTAAAGAGCGAGGTCGGGCGAGCCGGTGTCGTTCTTCTTCATGAAGCCTGGCACGAGCCGATGCTTGCCCACGTCGAACGGGAGGCTGCCCAGCTTCTCGGCGAACCATGACGCCTTGCTGCCGCGAATGGTGGTTTGCACGCCGGAGGAGGTGATCTGCACCAGCTCCGGTAGCGGCCTTCCACCGCCGGGAAGATTAGCGGTCATGCAGTAACTGTGGTGTACGTCGCCGGAGAGGAGCACCATGGATTTCACCGGGCTGCCCTTTTGCCGCATGGCCGCGGCCAGTTCCCACAAGTCGCGCCAACTCTTATCGCGGATCATGTGCTCCAGGTCTTTGGCCCGGCGAAAGACCCGGAGCAGCTCGTTCGAGCCGAACCCCGCCTTGGTGGAATCGATCAGGACGGCGATTCCCGAAACGATGTCGCCCGCGCCCGCCCACGCACGGGCCGCCACTTCGGGCTTTTGCATGAATGTCATGAATTTGTCTTGCAGCAGCAGCGGCGTAGAGAGAGCGATGAAGACTCCTGGCCCCCCGCGCCACCGGTCGACTAGCGTTTTGCGCATCCAGTCGATTTGAGCGTCGTCGATGGTCTGCGACATGGGCCGCTTGGAAGCGTCGTTATGGTCAATGATGCGGATCCTGTCGTCGGAAGGAACCATGCGCCGGCGCGACCGGCAGTCGGGAACCAGGAACGGCGGATCAAACGGCAGCCGGTAGTGCCAATCCAGGCTCAAGCCGGTCTGGATCACCGCATTCGGATCGTCGGACGGCGTGGGAAAGCACGCGTCGTGCAGAAGACGCCGCAAGCCCGGCAGCGCGTCGATGCCTTGGCGCCGCGCGTCGTCCAGGGCTTTCACCCGCGGGTCCTGGCTGCTCCATTGCGATGGAGCTTTGTTGCACCAGCCTTGGTACACCCAGTATGCGGCCAGTGCGTCGGTCAGGGTTTTGGGCCACATCCCCCAAGAGTCTTTCCGGTTGTGGAGCATGCGCACCCACGAGGCGTCGAAGTTCCAGTCGTCGGTCAGCTCGTGATCGTCGAACATCAGGAACGTGGGGACGTGCGCGAGCAGCACCCGCACGTTGCGGGAACTGGTCCAGGAGCGCTCGTAGAGGTAAGCATACTCCGCGAAATCGGCGGCATGCACGCCCTCGGTGGCAGAAGGATGTCCATGGCCATCGGGCCTGAGCGCCACCGTGAATCCGCCGCGATCGGAGAAAGTGGGGAGCTGGCGCTCGAAATCCGGCAGCGACCACAGCAGGAAGTTGTGAACGAGGTATCGCAGCCCCGTCGGGTTGCCGCGATACGCGAGGCCGGCTCCCGCATTCCAATGGCGCACGAACGCCCGGAACGGCTCGGCCGAGATCTCCAGTTTGTCCACGACGGGCAGCAGCTCGACCGCTTCGCGAGCTTTCCTTTCGTCCGAGGGCTCTCCCTTGGCACCGGTGATCTCCCGCCGGTTCTTCAGGGTCCGATACCGCTCTTTCAGCTTCTCCCTCGGGTCCGCGCCCGGGTATTCGCGGTGGACGCCTTTGATATCCGGGTAGTGCGCATGGATGTCGCTGAGCTTTTGCAGGCTGTTGGCGACATTCTTGACGAATGTATCGCCGGGGTGCTTGTAGGGTCGATAGCGGTGGGCGAAGCGACCGGCCCAGGCGCCGTCGATGAGCTTGTCGCGCGCTGACGCAGCCGGATCCGCGGGTCCCGGGATCCGTTCGGCGAACCGCCCGAAGGTCATCATCGTGGCGTGATGATCACCAATTTCGTCCGAGTAAATCTGGTCGCCGACGAAGAGCAGAAAGTGCGGCCACTTGTCTTTCGGATTGGCCTGGAGCCACGCACCAAGGCCGTCGAACATGTCCGGCCCCAAGGCCGCCTTGTCTTTGGGACCCTTGGTATCGTCCGGGTACCAGCGGCATGAGCCGAGCGCGAACCGGAACTTGTCGTACCTCGGACGCAGCGTCCGGAAGGCGAGCCACTCGGTCTTGTTGAGAGACGGAAGCCGGAGCTGATCTTTGATTGATTCTGAGACTTTCGCAGTTAGGGTCGGGAAGACGTCCGAAAAGTCTCCCTGGTCCGCTGGGATCGCGCCCTGCGCGGGCAGCGGCGCAAGCTCGATCGTGTAGTAGTAGAAGGTGTGCTCCACGATCCCGTCGATCTCGACGGCCGCGAAATGCCGGCCGACGACACGCACCGTCGAGGCGTATCGCGATTTTTCCGCGCCGCCCGCCTTCTTGTACCGCACCCGGACCATGCAGGGCGTGACGGTCTCGAGCCAGATCACCGCGCGCTCGTGATCGGTGTAGCGCACGAAGGGTCCGACCCGCACCCGGCAGGGAAGAGCCTGGATCTGAACCTTGCTCACCTGGTGGAGATACGGCTTCGCGACTTGGATCGGCCGGCGTGATGTGCTCGTGCTGGAGGAACTTCGCGGCTGGTGCTTGGCTTATCGCTGAAGCGCTCGGCATTTTCATCCGGCCGAACCCGGGCCGAGGGCGAGAACGACCGATATCCGCTGTCGCCTCGAATCCAGACCTTTTTAATTCCCTGCCCGGGAACAATTATTTCCCTGTTCTTCGAGCCGATCGGCTTCCCGAGCTGAAAGGCGCTGCCGACCTACCACATTACTCGACTCTGCACACAAAGGGCGACTATCAGATTGACCCGCGCCCGCGTACTGGAAGTTCGAATCCAGTCCCCTCCAGCGGAGAGTCCGTTGCGAACTCAATTTGGGCAAAGGCGGCTTGCCGATGAGATTGCCGCCGGGCCTCGTGGGGGCTCGTCGCCCGATCGCCGAGAGCGGGATCGGCCAAGTCATGATCGGCACCGACTACCCGTTCCCGTGGAACAAGGTGCCGGTCGACCACATCATGTCGATCCCGGGCTT
>Ga0306917_10001999_pt1 | contig 10079 bp, 5 predicted proteins | sample tim00Cox00000000_FD_203313 | JGI IMG/M metagenome (GOLD analysis project Ga0306917, IMG submission 203313) | Lab enrichment of tropical soil microbial communities from Luquillo Experimental Forest, Puerto Rico - timezero.00C.oxic.00.000.000 (v2)... | ecosystem: Environmental > Terrestrial > Soil... | reverse complement strand
CGGACCAGCCCGACAGCCCATAGAGCAAGGCATCGACGAATCGACCTGGGCGTAGATCATGTTTTGATTCGAGAATGTGTCTCACGCGTTCGACCCCGAACTCCTTCCCAGATGAGTTTTTGGCCTCAACGAGTCCGTCTGTAAACAGAACAACTCGGTCGCCCTGCTCCATAGGAAGGCCGACTGAGGAATAACTTGGATCGGCGAATGGGCCTAACATTAAGCCGTTTTCGACATATTCGGTTGCCCGCCCGAGTTTGGCTTGCCACAGAAGCAGTGGAGGATGAGCCGCACCTGAGTATTTCAATGTACCGTTTTCCAGATCCACAAAAAGATAGGCGGCAGTTACGAAGTGACTTTCGAATTTGCCATTAATTGACCGATTCAATCCCGACAGAACTTGACCAGGATCAGAAGCATGGGGACATTGCCATGCAAGCGCGCTTTGGAGCATGGAGGCGATTAACGCGGACGGAAGCCCGTGGCCGGAAACATCGGCGATTAAGATGCCCAGGTGTTTTTCATCCAGCACAAGGAAGTCGTAGAAGTCGCCGGCGACAGACCTCATAGGAAGGTAGCGAGCTACGATTTCCAAACCTGATAGTTCCGGAATTTCCCTGGGCAGAATGGATGACTGAACTTGGCGAGCCATTTCCAGTTCGCTATTCAAGGTCGCCAACTGCCGGGCGACTGTCTCGTGTGCATCGCGGAGCATAAGCTGAGTTCGGACTCTCGCTGTCACGATCGGAGGAGAAAAGGGCTTATGAATGTAATCGACGGCGCCAACCTCGAAACCGCGGGTCTCGTCGGCAACATCGGTTTTCCCCGTCAGGAAAATAACAGGGATGTCGCGAGTCTTCGCGTCTGCTTTCAAGTGCTTGCAAACTTCATAACCGTCCATGTGAGGCATGATCACGTCAAGCAGGATGAGGCCAGGCGTTGGCTCCGTGTTCGCAAGTTCCAGCGCCTTAACTCCATTCTTTGCCACACGGATCTCGTGCTTTTCGCCCAGTATCGAATTCACGATTTCGATATTTTCCGGGTCGTCGTCCACCAGGAGCAAAACATGCTTGTCTGCGATTTTATTCATAGGCGAACCTTCTTAACCCTGACCCGAACGGTACTGCTCGAATATTTCCTCTAGCTTTGAAAGAGCAGCATCGAAATCGAAGGCTTTAACGGATGTGCCAAGGCCATCTAGCCGCCTACCGGCAACCGTACCCCGCAGAATTTCGGACACCTCCGCGAATACCCGGGGGGCGTCCGCGGCGCTCGCTTCGAGCCGTTCCCTCAGCCGGGCGATTGCCGTCAAAACTTGCTCGCGATCTGCGGGTCGCGCGCCGAACCGTGTAGTCTCATCGACGGTGGTAGCCAACAAAGCCGCCCGGATAATCCGAATCTGACGATCCAGCGCTGACGTGAGCTCTCCGATCAGGCCCTTGGTACCCGCCTGTGACTTGCGTATTGCGCTCTCCAAAGTCCCAGCCAAAACAAAGATCTGGTTCATTCCCAGATTCCCCGCTACACCCTTCAAGGAATGTGCGAGACGCTCGGCCTGTTCTTGGTCCCCAGATTCAAGAGCTTCTTTGATTCTGTTTCCCGTGGACTCATGTCTCGCGGGAAACTGTGTCAGCAAGTCCCGGTACAATCGTTTGTTTCCGGCCGTTCTTTCGAGGCCAGCTGCGACATCCACGCCCGCTATCGGGGGGAGAATAACTTCGTCTCCACGATTCGTAGTCCTAGACGGCAGATTGGGAGCCTCTCCCGGTTGCGTCCTTGTCCAACGTGCAAGCGTGGCAAAGAAGGCTTCGGGATCGATAGGTTTCCCGACGTGGTCATTCATTCCCGCTTCAAAGCAACGTTGGACCTCATCGGCCATCACGTGAGCAGTCATAGCGATGATTGGGAGCTTCTGCAGGTGGGGCTGAGCGCGCACCAGTCTGGTCGCGGTAAAGCCATCCATTTCAGGCATCTGCAAATCCATAAACACCACGTCGAAGGGTGGCGGCTGATCTCCTTCGGTGAGGACTCGCACTGCTTCAGCACCGTTCGAAGCGAGAGCAACCTTTGCACCCTCACTCTCCAGCAGTTCCGTTGCTATCTGTTGGTTCATTTCGTTGTCTTCGACGAGCAAAACCCGGAGGCCGCTGGCTAGCGGAGCAACGTGTTCACCTTTCTTTGCAGTGGCAGGGACCTTCTCAATTCCGGCGCTACCGAACAGGTTCATCAACGTATTAAGAAGAACAGAAGGGGTGACTGGCTTTTCCAAGAATCCTTCGATACCCATTTTCTCCGCTTGCAACCGGACCTCTTCTCCGCCAAATGCTGTAATCATGATGATCTTCGGAACGTCGCGCAGGCCCCTGTCGCGCTTTATGACTCGACTGGTTTCCAGTCCGTCCATCCCGGGCATTTGCCAATCCATCAAGACAAGCCCGTAGGGATCCTGCGAATCGGCTGCGATCAATTCCCGCAATGCATCGTTGCCAGAGCAAACGCATTCGGTTCGGATTGCGAACTGTGCAAGCATGTCGGCTAGGATTTCGCGTGCCGAGGGATTGTCATCCACCACCAAAACCCGGAGTCCTGCTAAGCCCGGAACCAAGCTCCGTGGCCCTTTCAATGCCTCCCCGACGCCAAACCAGCCCGTGAAGCAAAACGTGCTCCCACGGCCATGTTGACTTTCAACCCAGATGTTGCCCCCCATCATTTCCACCAAGCGTTTGGAAATGGAAAGGCCGAGTCCCGTGCCGCCATACTTCCGAGTTGTGGAGCTATCGGCCTGGCTGAAGGCCTGGAAGAGGCGCGCGGTCTGATCCGGCGCCATTCCGATACCGCTGTCGCGGACTGCAAATTTCAGTTTGACCCGGTCGGACACAGTTTCTTCGAGCTTGACCGTCACTACGATTTCGCCTTGTTCTGTAAATTTCACTGCGTTGTTTACGAGGTTGATCAACACCTGGCCAAGGCGAAGCGGATCCCCAACCAAAACAGTCGGCAGGTCCTGTTGAGCGGCGACGAGGAACTCCAGCTCTTTGTCTTGAGCTCTTTGGCTGACGATCGAGGTCAGATTTTCAAGCACTTGATCAAGGTGGAATTCAGTGTTCTCAAGGTCCAGCTTCCCAGCCTCGATTTTTGAGAAGTCAAGTATATCGTTAATGATGCCGAGCAAAGATTGGGCGGCCGCCTTCGTCTTGGTCAGATAATCGCGTTGCTTTGGCGTCAGCTCCGTCTTCAAGGCCAGGTGCGTCATACCTAGGATAGCGTTCATCGGTGTGCGGATCTCGTGACTCATGTTGGCAAGAAATTCCGACTTCGATTTAGTGGCCGCTTCAGCCGCTTCTCTAGCATTGACCAGTTCAACTTCCAAGCGTTTATACTCCGAAATGTCTTGAGAGACTCCGTAGACGTCGGTGCGTTTGCCATCAGCATTTTTGACAACGTGCCCGAGCGCATGCACCCAAGCGATTCTTCCATCGATCGGGCGTTTGTACGCGAAGACGGCATTGTAGATGTCAGCCTTTCCCTCGACCGCATCGCTGAATGCCTTCCTTGCGATTTTGGCCGCAGCTTTATCCGCCTCCTCCGCATGGGTAAACACGTCTTCGAGCGGGTAACGGTATTCTGGATTTGGAATGTCGCCGAAAACTGCGACTCTTCGGGGAGAAGAGTTGTACCATCCAGAGCCATCCAGTGGCACGTGCCAATAGCCGGCCTTTGCCAATTCCAACGCGGTTTCAGCTAGGAAATTCGCGCGGCGCAATTCCACTTCCACCCGTTTACGCTGCGTGATATTTTCGTTGAAACTGAAAATGTATTGTGGCTTGCCCGCTGCATCCCGCACCAATCGAAATCGCCCGTTCGCAATAACAATTTCGCCGTCGCGTCGGACGAAGCGTTGTTCCCATTCGTCCTCATCGTGCTTGCCCTCGATGAGTTCCAAGTATCGCTGTGCTCCCGACTCCCGCTCGTCTGGGTGGATAATCCTGTCCCACTGAGCGATTTGACTCAGTTCTTCCTGGCTGTAACCCAGAATCTCGTGCATCGATTTGTTCGAGATATGTTCGCCGGTCTGAATGTTATAAATGCCAACTCCAACCTGGGCATTCTCGAAAACTGTTCGAAAAAGCTGTTCGCTCGCTGTGAGAGCCTCCGTCGCGCGCCTGTGCTCCGTGACGTCTTCAGTCAGACCCACAACATACTGCGGCTTACCGGCTGAGTCCCGCAGCAACTGGAATCTGCTATTCCCAAGCAGGACGCGCCCGTCGCGGCGAATGAAGTGTTGTTCGTATTCGTCATTCTCCTTTTTCCCTTGAACCAACTCGGCATATCGCCGAGCGCAAGGAGCGCGTTCCTCCGCAGGAACAATACTGTCCCACTGCTCCGTCCCGCTCAGCTCTTCTCCGCTATATCCCAACATTTCGTGGAGTGCGCGGTTGGAGACGTGCTCCTGGCTACTAATTTTGAATACGCCGACGCCGATCTGGGCATTCTCAAAAATCGAACGGAAGAGCTGCTCGCTCGCCTGCTTGTTTTCCTCTACAACGGCTGCCAGGACCATGAAAGGCGCCGCTGTGAAGAACAAGAACAGCTGAAGGGAGAAGACGTTATTGAGCGGCCTCGATTCGATGAATGGGCCCCGGCCGTGGGTTGCGCCCCAAATCGCCAAAACTGCGATCGCAATCGCTGAACTGCTGACTCCCGTTGTTCCGAATCGCAAGGCAGCCCACAGCAGGAAGGGCACGAGAGCATAAAGCATTGCTTCAGAGCCGTAACTCCGAGGGGCTGCGAACGCGAAATATCCGCAAACGACCAACCCAGCGATGAGCAGGGCGGCTTCCAGGTAGTTAGCGCGCGATTCCTTATCCTGTGTCGGTCCTTTGCCAAACCAGCCTAAGATAGCCGGCATCAAAGTGAGATAAACGATCGCCTCCGAAAAAAAAGAAATCCTCCAACTGACCCAATAGTCCCCCTTGCCGATGGCCAGCGCGACGAAGCTTGCTCCAATCAAAGGCGGTAGGATAACAGCGCACAGCGAAAACTTGGCGAGGGCTCTCACACTGTTCAGGCGAGGTACACCTTTAAAGGCGTAGCTCAGACAGAACACGGCTGTGAAGACATCGAGTGCATCGGACAAAATGAGTAATAGCCTAGTCCGAATCGTCAAGCCCGCTTGTATGTCATTCACAGCAAATGCCGCAAATGCCGCGACGACGAGCATTGGCCATATCTTTCGTGGCGTTAGTAACAATATCGACGCGAGGAGCACGTTGCCGAGCCAAAGCGGCCAGTCCGCTTGAGGACCCATCGCCAGAATCGCTCCGACGCGCGCTGCGCAATACGACAGGATGGCCACGAAGCACACCAGGATCAGGGTGCGCCAAGAATTCAGATTTGCAGCTTTCGGAGAGGAACGATTAGGCCCGGTTTCCATCACCTGGCTCCGATGTCGAAAGAAGGTCAGTGCCGACTGGTTATAGGGGAAGTATTGCTGACTTCCTTAATGAACCCGAACCTCCATCACTTCTACTTCTGTTTGGGAGGATAATTCTTCAACAATTTCTCCATGGCCTTGTTTAGATTCTTTTGGTTCTTTTCCTGGTTCGAACTGGGATCAATCGTCTTGGTGGCATTCCCCGTCCAGACCAGTTGCTTCGTCGAGGGGTCATACATATCGAGAACGAGAGTCCCAACATTGATCGTCGAGCTGGTGGCTGAGCCCATGCCGCCTCCAAAGCCGCGACCGGTGCCCCAAGCGTTCCATTGTTTTTCCTTGTCGACGGCGATCTGATAGCCGACGTAGAGATCGGCCTTTTCGTTATCGGTCTTGGTCATGCCTTTCGAGGCCAATTGCGAATCGACGGCTTGCTTGATTTCCGCGTCCATAATCTGATTGGGGTGAGCACCGCCCTCGATGGGGACCCACTTGTAGGTGTGATATTTTGAAAAATCCGTTCCGGGCATGAAGTTGTACTTCACGTCCTGCGCAGCCAATGCGCCTCCTGCTAACAGGAGAGCCACCAGCGGCAATGAATAGCGTCTCCCGCTTTGTTTCATTTGCATTCCTACCTCCTGCGTGTGATGGCCTCCGGCCTGCCTCGCCTATCTGAAGTTTGGCGTCGCGCAGGCACCGCAGGAACTGTCGTTAGTGACAGGGGTGCAACGTCCTATCGGGTTAATCACCGAAGTTGGTACTATGAGCCATTTGTCTGCTCTCCCGCCTAGTCACCTGCCTCGTTGTGCCTTGTTACGACACCTGTCGAATGCGACAGTTGCTTCCTTCTCTTATAGTCCATAGATTCGCGCCCTCCAGACCATGTCGCCCACAATGTGTCAGATCGGTTTTACTGGGCTGCTATCGAGGGGCTTGGGATGAAGTCGCGTCGAGAAATCAACTTACTGAGAGGAGCGTTCCATATGAAGGTGAAAGAGTTCTTTGGAAAAGCGGGCCGGTGCGCCATGGCGCTCTCTTTGGCGCTAAGCAGCATTCCGGCGAAGGCAGGAGCAGATGCGGGAAGAGCTCCAGTTCAAAAGCCCAATATCATTCTGATTTTATCCGATGACTTTGGTTACGGAGATGCCGGAGTGTACGGCGGCGGACCTAACCGCGGCATGCCTACGCCGAATATTGATCGCCTGGCGTCTGAGGGCATGACGTTTTTCACCTTCTATGCCCAGCCAAGTTGCACACCGGGCCGGGCAGCGGTCCAGACGGGCCGCATTCCGAACCGCAGCGGCATGACGACCGTTACCTTCCAGGGCCAGCCTGGTGGACTGCCGAAAGGGGAATGGACGTTGGCATCAGTCCTAAAACTGGGCGGCTATCAGACCTTTTTCACGGGTAAGTGGCATCTCGGGGAGTCGGACTACGCGTTACCCATTGCTCATGGGTATGACGAGATGAAGGCCGTTGGCCTTTACCACTTGAATGCTTACACCTACGCCGACCCAGAATGGTTTCCCGACATGAGCCCGGAGCTCCGAGCTACGTTCCAGCAGGTAACGAAAGGCGCGCTATCCGGGAAAGCAGGAGAAGCCGCGAAAGAGGATTTCAAAATTAACGGCCAGTACGTGAACACACCCGAAAAAGGCGTCGTCGGCATTCCGTTCCTTGACGAATACATCGAGAAGGCTGCGGTCGAGTATCTCGACAAAGCAGGAAAGTCCGGAAAGCCGTTCTTCATGAGCGTTAATTTCATGAAGGTGCACCAACCCAACATGCCGCACCCGGACTTCATTCACAAGTCACCATCGAAGAGCAAGTATGCGGACTCCATCGTGGAAAACGATGCGCGAATTGGCGCCATCATGGATAAAGTTCGCGCCATGGGCCTGGACAAAAACACTTACGTTTTCTGGACAACCGACAATGGGGCCTGGCAGGACGTATATCCCGACGCTGGGTACACACCGTTCCGTGGCACCAAAGGTACAGTGCGCGAAGGCGGAAACCGCGTCCCTTCGATTGCCTGGGGGCCGGGAATCAAAGCCGGGTCCAGGAACTACGACATCTGCGGCGGCTTGGATTTTATGGCCACATTCGCAGCCCTGGGTAGCGTGAAGCTTCCAGAGAACGATGTCGAAGGAAAACCGACAATCTTCGACAGCTATGACATGTCGCCGCTTCTGTTCGGCACAGGAGCGTGGGCACGAAATACTTGGTTCTACTTCACGGAAGACGAACTGAGTCCGGGTGCCGTTCGAGTTGGCAACTACAAATTCGTGTTCAACTTGCGCGGTGACGACGGCGCTCCGACGGGAGGCCTGGCCGTAGACAGTAACCTGGGTTGGAAAGGAGCGACGAAGTACGTTGCGGTGGTTCCGCAGGTCTTCGACCTTTGGCAGGACCCGCAGGAACGCTATGACATCTTTATGAACAACTATACCGAACGTACGTGGATGGGCGTCGTCATGGGGGAGGAGATAAAGAAAATCATGATGACGTATGTGAAGTATCCGCCTCGTAAGGTGCAAAGTTACGGTTACACAGGCCCAATCACCCTATCGGGTTACGAACGCTTCCAATGGATGCGGGATCAGTTGGCCAAAGAAGGCGTCACCGTTCAACTGCCCACCGGGAATTAGCAGTGGACCACCTGTCAACAGCGACAGTTGCACCCACGCGCAGCGGGCCGCTTAGCAACCTCTCCTCCTTTCAGGTTGCGGCGGCCCCTTCCCTGGAAATACCCAGATCATCTCCGCCAAAGGCGGTACTAGTGAACTAGCAGGACTAAGCTGGAAGTGGCAGGCGCGGGTGGAAAAAGATCTGCGCCAATTTTCCTGCTCCGAGGACTCTCTGCAGTTCGCCAAATCCGACGAAAGGGATGAGCACGACGAACAACAGAAGCGTCAAAGTAAAAATCGCATTCAAGGTGCCACCGCCAAGATCGGCAATACTCTGCTGGAAGGATTGATGGTGATAAAGGCCGATGGCGGCCTCCTCCAAGATTTTGAAACAAGCCAGTACAACCGAAAATAGGGCGGACTTCAGGAGAGTCGGATAGATGAGCGGCGCATCGTCGAATTGCTCACCCAGGTGCAAATCTTTGGCCGTGAGCATGACTTTCGCCAGCGCCAACGCATTGATGATCGCAAAACCATGGTATGCAAAATCGATGTGGTACTTGGCTAGAATCACCGACTTGTACATGACTAACAGACCGAAGACTACCCAAAGATACACCGCGATCAAAAGAAATTCCTTCACCTGCTGATAAGCGATCTGCTTAAGGGTTCGACTTGATGTGCGCATGAGGTTCTCTCCGTGCTCTTCGCAGACCATCGATCATCTCGCATTTACCGTATTCGTGGTCGGCAGAATGTGGCTCATAAAACGGGCGGATGTTGACACTGACGCAGGGAACAGCAACTGTCAATGGTGATAAGGTGCGCAGCTTTGGTCGACAGTAACGTTAGAGCCTCTAACGTTAATCAGGCGTTGACATGGCTAGCTTCTGGAACGTGCGGTGGCTTCGATCCCTAGCGAGCTAGGTTCCGAGAAAAGTATTCAACTTCTCCGCCTCGTCTCTTGGATCCCGCCCGCGCAACCCAAGCGCGACTTTCAGAAGGAGAACTCCACTCCGACGGTAGGACCCTTCTCAGTCAAATTAAGTCCGACTCGATTGACGCTGGTGTCTCTGTTAACGACGAGGCGGCTTCCTAATTGGTAACCTGCCTTCGCGCTGAGGTGCTTGACGATCGTGAACCCTAGGCTGCCCCAGGCAGACACGTAGTTTCCATACCCGAAGAAATACATGCCATAGACCTGGCCGTCTACAAACACCCGTGGAGAATTGGTCAAATAATAGCGGAACTCCGGTCCGGCCACCGGAATCGGAGCCACCAATGAGTCCGAAGCCGAAACCGCGGCATGATGAACGCCATCAGCCGTAACCTGGGCCGCCGCCTTGATGGAAGCCGTAGTGTCGAACACGTTGAACTGCAGACCCAGTCCTAGGTGGCCCCGCTTTCGCCGGATAATGTCGTATTGATACCCGAAACCATACGCCGGGGAGTCCAAACTGCTCTGGACCGTGAGACCCGCCACGAATGTTTTTCCGTCGAAGGTAATCGTACGCGTCAGCACCGTTTCCTGCGAAGAAGTCAACTGGCTTCCAAACACGTAGATATGGTTTTTGTGCGTGAACTTCCAGTCGAGCTTCCCAAAAAACGTCGAATACGTTTGGAACTTCAGATCTTTTACTAAATCAACCGCGCCAAGATCAGTCGTAGCGGACCCTTGTATTGTGCCCGTGGGAGTTGAGTACACCCAGAAGCCGCCAAGTTTGACATGGTAGTAATCGAATTCCTCCGTGCTCTGCGCAGGGAGTTTCGGAACGATCACGATGACGAGGAGCAGAACCATCCTAAATGTGACTCGTGCGAGTCTTGGAATCCACATTGTTGCTCGCGAAAAACAACATGCGTAATCTACCCACATTTGTCCCCCCATTGGACTATGCACGTAGGTTCACTGGGACCGATGACGTTTTAGGCCACTACAAACTCGGCGGGGGACGAGACACTGCGATGGCCTAGCAATTGACGATATTCATTCAAGGAAACTATAGAACTGTCAC
>Ga0306917_10001982_pt1 | contig 10115 bp, 9 predicted proteins | sample tim00Cox00000000_FD_203313 | JGI IMG/M metagenome (GOLD analysis project Ga0306917, IMG submission 203313) | Lab enrichment of tropical soil microbial communities from Luquillo Experimental Forest, Puerto Rico - timezero.00C.oxic.00.000.000 (v2)... | ecosystem: Environmental > Terrestrial > Soil... | reverse complement strand
AGCGCTGGAACTTTGCCATTCCGGTTATTGGGCGTCGGAATGTTGCTTACCATTCTGCTCGGCGCAATCACTGCATGGGTCCTATTTCGCGATCTGACCATTTGGGAAGCGGCAATCATAGGTGCCATCCTCGCGCCGACCGATGCTGGGCTTGGACAGCTCATTGTAAAAAACCCGCGTTTGCCAATGCGCATCCGCCAAACACTCAACATTGAAGCCGGCCTCAACGATGGACTTTGCGTCCCGTTCCTCCTGTTCTTCATCGCCATCGCAGCGGCCGGTAGTCTAAGCAGCAGCGCAAGTTTGACTCGGTTTATTTTTGAACAGCTCGGGCTGGGGGTACTGGTCGGTGTGGGGATCGGACTCGTTGGCGGAGCTCTGCTGGACTTCGCGCGCCATAAGGAGTCGATGACAAAATCCTTTCAACAAATCGGAATCGCTACGCTGCCGCTACTCTGTTTTGTGCTATCCGAATTGCTCGACGCGAGCATGTTCATCGCCGCGTTTGTCGCTGGGTTGGCTGTACAAATAAATTTCAGGAAAAATCACAATCAAAACTTCGACTTCGCGAAAAAGTGGGGAAAATTCTTTAATCTCTCGGTATTTTTTCTTTTTGGGCTTTTGGTCGGACGAGACTTGCGCCTATTTGACGCGACATCCGCACTTTATGCGGTACTCAGCCTGACATTTGTTAGGATGCTGCCAGTGGCGATTGCACTCGCAGGTGCCCATCTAAGCAAGCCGACAGTTCTATTCTTAGGTTGGTTTGGGCCGCGTGGGCTGGCGTCGATAGTACTTGGGCTGATCTATTTGGAAAGGGAAGTACATTTGCCGGGCGAATCAACAATCCGGCTCGCGGTGATGACCACTGTTCTAGTCAGCATCTTTGTCCACGGGTTGAGTGCCGCACCTGGGATCAGCCTTTACGCGCGCCGCGTTGCTCGACGCGAAGGCGCGCGAAGCAAGGAATAGGTTTCGTCCGCTTTTGGCCCAAGCAGACATGGCGAAAAACGCAATCGATGTCGCTATTGGGGGTAAAGCGGACACGCCGTTTTTGCGCTGCACATGTCTGCTTTTGACCCAAAGCGGACATTGGATGGAATTGGACCACGGTCCAACTTGGACGACGGACAGGCTTACCCGAGTATCGAGTTTGTGCAGCGACCATGGAGGGTAATCCATGAGCACGCATTTCACCCGACGTAATGTTGCGAAGCTGGCGGCAGCGGGAACGCTTGTCGGTCTAAACGAAACAACCGGCGTCGCACAAACCTCGCAAGGCACGGATACAAAGACGGCTCAGGCACCTGCCCGCGAATTTCCGAAGGGGTTTTATTGGGGGACGGCAACTTCGTCGTATCAGATCGAGGGCGCGTGGAACGAGGACGGCAAAGGTCCGTCGATCTGGGACACTTATGCGCACACGCCCGGAAACATCAATAACGGCGACACAGGTGACGTCGCGAATGACCACTATCACCGCTACAAGGAAGACGTCGCGTTGATGAAGAACATTGGCGCGAATGCCTACCGTTTCTCCATCGCGTGGCCGCGCATTTTCGCGAACGGGACTGGTCAGCCAAATCCGAAGGGTCTCGACTTCTACAACCGTCTTGTGGACGAGCTCGCCGCCGCCGGTGTTGCGCCATTCCCCACGCTCTACCACTGGGACCTGCCGCAGGCGTTGCAGGATAAGGGCGGCTGGCAGAACCGTGACACGACTAAGGCATTCGCGGACTACGCCGGATACATAGCCGACAAACTGAGCGACCGCGTCCACCACTTCTTCACGATCAACGAGTTCCGCTCGTTTGTGGACATGGGCCATCAGGGCATGGATGTCCCGATTTCGGGCGGCACGATGCACATCGCGCTTGCGCCCGGCCTGAAGCTTTCGCGACGCGAACTCAATCAGGTTCGACACCACGCCGTTCTCGGTCACGGGATGGCGGTGCAGGCCATTCGGGCAAAAGGCAGAGCCGGGACCAAAGTGGGACCTGCTGAGGTGATTGAGCTTGCTGTTCCGTTGATCGAGGCTCCCGAACACATTAAGGCAGCAGAGATCGCCACGCGCGAACGCAACGCTCCATTCCTAACGGTGATGCTCGAAGGCAAATACACTGACGGTTACTTGAAGGAACAAGGGGCGGACGCGCCAAAATTCACGGACGACGAGTTGAAAATCATCGGCTCGCCGCTCGATTTCGTCGGCATCAATGTCTACCGACCGCTCGTTTACGTGCTTGCATCCGATCAGCCAGGACAGGTCTCCGGTAGTTGGCGTGAAATTCCGTTCTCTAAAGGGCATCCAAAGATGTTCAATCAGTGGCTTACGCTGGGCCCTGAGGCTCTCTACTGGGCGCCGAAGTTCGTGCAATCGCTCTGGAAGGCAAAGGAGATCCACATCACAGAAAACGGCTGTGCCAGCGACGATGTCTTGGTGGACGGCGACAAAATCTACGACACCGACCGCATTGTATTTCTCCGCAGCTACCTGACGCAGCTCCAGCGAGCGAGCGCCGATGGCGTGCCGGTGATGGGTTACTTCCATTGGAGCACGATGGACAACTTCGAGTGGACCTCCGGCTTTGGGAACCGCTTTGGACTGGTACACGTCGATTTCAAGACACAGAAGCGGACGCCAAAATCCAGCGCTTTCTTCTTTCGCGAGACCGCACGGCAGAATGTTGTCGCGTAAAGATAAACGCAACGATGGCCGCTTTTGGCCCAAAGCAGACAGCGGCTACTGCACTGCACATGTCTGCTTTCGGGGCGTCGCTTAGATACGACATCGCTCTCGGTTTTCGTGTGACCGTGTACGCCGACTGCACGGCCCGCTGCTAAATCAGCGCGCTGATGTCCGCTTTCGGTCATAAGTGCACTTAGCGCTCGACGCCCGCGGGTGCACAGTACCAATAGACCCCCCTTGAGAGACTTAAATCTGAAATAGCGCCGCCAGCGGAGGGGTCATTTGCAGCGGCCTTGCACCGGTCCAAATTTTTGAATTTTCCGACAGTCTGAGAAGTGACCCCAACCGGTGTAACCGTAGCGGTGGCTGGTGAGAGAACCGCGATTACTATGATGAGAACGTACATCGCCAAATCTCCTACTCGTTTGACGGAAACAAGGAATAATGTGGCAACGAATATCCGCTCAGATTGACCTGCATCAATGCCCCTTCCGAGTTAGGCGCCGTCGCCACCATCGTTAGGTAATCGCGCACTCTGAACTTTTGATGCTCTGCACTTGACGCACATCAATGCTGAGTAGCGGGTACGTTGTTATTCTTTTCGCGGATCGGGGGGATGTACTTTGGAGGTCACGATGTCGAAACTAGTGACTACCGGAGCGACTGCGCTCTTCGTCTGCATTCTCTGCGCAACTCCTCTCTCACTTCGCTTATTGCCCGATGGTAAAGTGTCGTTGTCCACGGACACCGCCTCAGCGGTGATTGGTCGTCCGCTCACTCCAATGAGCGTCGCGGGCGTTCATCGTAGGGCGGAACGCCGCGCGTATCGGCGTGGCTATTACGGCTACGGCGCGTACAACAATCCGTATCGCTATGGCTATGGAACGTACCGGCCGTACAGCTATGGGTACGGAACAACCGCTTATGGATGGGACTACGGAACAACCGCTTATCAAAACGGCGGGTATCGACCGTGGTCTGGATACGGGTATGCGTACCAGCCTGCGTATCGGCCGTGGTTTGGGTCCGGATCATCCTCGTATCCGTACCAGACGCCGTGGTGGGCACGCTGAAACAGCTGGCCGATCAGTCGGATCCGACGGGCCGAGTTGAGCAATATAGATATCTAGAAGCGACGGTCCGCGCCCGAGCATGGAATGAAACCAGCCCCGCCATAAGGGGAGGATGGATGAATTTGGCCGAGGCTTACGGCCGTCTTGCGGAGCAAGCAGAGGAAGCTTCAGACGCGGGCCTTATGCACTCGCTGCGGGACCCTTTGGACCACGCTCGGCGCTGATGGCAGAAACGGCTTAATGTCCGCTTTGGGTCAAAAGCGGGAAATATGCAGTGCAATAGGCCATGTCCGCTTTGCCCCCAATAGCGGACATGTGCAGCGCACTCGCCCATGTCTGCTTTGGGCCAGAAGCGGACTCATGCAGTGCAAAAAAAGGGGTCACTCGATCACCTCGTCGGTCCGGAACAAAAGCGACGTAGGTATGGATATTCCCAGGGCGTGAGCAGTTCGCATGTTGACCACCGTTTCGAACTTCGTCGGCCGTTCGATCGGCAGTTCACCCGGATTGGCCCCTCGCGCGACCTTACCAGCAAGGACACCTACCAGCCGATACAAGCTGAGTAGATTTGGGCCGTACGCCAATAATCCTCCAGCCCGCGCAAAATCAGGAAAAAGCGTGATGGCTGGAAGGCGGTGACGAAGAGCGAGTTCTGCAAGAACTTGTACGTTTGGAGCGATCAGCGGAGATGACAGCATCGCCATTGCGTCTACCCCGCGTTGGTTTGCCTTCAAGAAAGCGGCATCGAAATCGGAAGGATGGCGCACCTCTACGACCTCTAATTGGACGTTCAGCGTTCTTGCGGCTTTCCGAACCGAATCCAATTGCACGGGTCCGGTGTCGGGATCCCACAGTACGGCGGCGCGCGAGAGCTTTGGATTGCACTCGACCAGAATCTCCATCCACTTCGCCGTGAAGTCTGGAAAATCGAGGAATACGCCAGTGATGTTGCCCCCTGGTCGCGCAAGGGTAGCTGCCACACCGCTGGTGACCGGGTCCGTTTCGAGATCGATTGCGACAATCGGAATGGTGCGCGTGGCCGATCGAGCCGCGTTCAGTACTAGCGGGCCGCTCGCCATGATCACGCTCGCATTCTTCGCAATGACTTCCGCTACCAGAGGGGCAATTCGCGCCGGGTCACCTTCCGCGGCTCGGGCCACAATCTCGACTTGGGCGGGAGCGGCATAGCCAGAATCCCGCAGGCCGTTCAGGACCCCCTCGAGCCGATTGGCCATCGCCGCTTGAGAGCCTTGATATACAAAACCGACTCTGGGGATTTCCGACTTCTGCTGCGCACGCGCCGCGATCGGCCACGTAGCTGCCGTTCCAACAAGCCTAATAAAGTCGCGCCGCCTCATTGTCGCCCCCCGAGGGTCGGACAGCAGATCGTAGCAACTTTCACGCTTGCCCAGGAAGAGTGCCGATGTCCGCTTTGGGCCAAAAGCGGACATCAATCGGACAACACCACAAATGAGCGAGCAGTCTAAGCAAGGCATCAACCTTTGAAGGTTGGCTGACGTGGATGCACACAGTCCTTGAAATCATCAAAATCCTTCCACTTCGGCTCGGGTGCCTCATGCCCCGCCTGCGGTGCATAGACCGAAGGTTCGATCAATCGCATGGTCGGAATGTAGCGCGGGCAGTTCGGAAAAATTGCCTTCGCCGCGACGCGCACGATCAGTTGCGCGCCGACAGTCTGGCGGAGCAGAGCATCGTCCTCACGCACGGTGGCGATGCCATTGACGCGCAGACGTCGCCCCTTCCCATGCATGGCGATAAACAAAATGCCGACATGCGGATTGACCAGGACATTGCCAAGACTCTTGAACATGCCGTTGCCGTCATAATCGGGAAACGCCAACTCGGCCGCGCCGGTGACGCGCACGAAGCCTGGCATGCCGCCCTTGAAGGAGCAGTCCGGCCGTCCTTCGGCGTCTGCCGTCGCCAAGAAAAAATAGGACGCGTTCTCGATGAACTTCTTCTCGTTATCGCTGAACTCTGTGCGCGTCTGCTTTTCTTCCAGCCGGTCGGAAATGCGGCGGCTATCGAAGCGATCCTGCAGACGACGGTTGCCTTCGTGGTACATGATGCTGTCGGGCATCGTTTCTCTCCTGGCTGCTGGCGACTGATCCATTTGGCGGTCATGCTGGCCAGAGATCATGGTCTGGGCCGGGCCAGTCGCTCTAAGGGTAAAAGCTTGGACGGCCGCGTCACCCGGCGAACGCGTTGCTTTGGGTCATTAGCGACCGATTTCGCCCCGCAGGCGGATGTCCGCTTTGGGCCAAAAGCGGACATCGCCTGCCTATTCGATCACCTCGTCGGCACGAGCCAGCAAGGAAGGTGGAATGTCGATACCGAACGTCTTGGCCGTTTGCAGATTTATGATGAACTCGAACTTGGTCGGTAGCTGAACTGGCATCTCGGCTGGTTTCTCGTCCTTGAGGATGCGTCCAGCATAAAGGCCAGTCTGACGAAATTGCTCCGTAATGCTCGACCCGTAGCTCATCAGACCACCGGCATCAGTAAATTCGCGGCGATGATATATGGCCGGGAGCGAATGGCGCGCCGCAAGCGTGAGAAGTTGCACGCGGCGCGTGACAAACAACGCTTCTGGACTGATCAGAAATGCATCGGCTCGCATTTTCACCATCGTCGCAAAGGCCGTGTCGATGCCGCTATTCGTGCTGGCGGTGACGACTTCGATTTGCCCCCCGATTGCGGAAGCCGCCGCCCGCAATTCTGCGACAAACGCCTCAGTAATGCCCGGATTGCTGGGATTGACGAGCACGGCAAAGCGAGTGGCATTCGGTAACAACTCGTGCAACAGCGTCAGCCGCTTTGCCCCGAGTTGCACGCCAATGTCGCTGACCCCGGTGGCATTGCCGCCTGGCCGGTTAAGACTGGCAACGAGGCCGATCTTCACCGGGTCCGCGCCAATGACGAAAACTATGGGGATAGTCGACGTTGCCGCTTTGGCGGCGAGCGCCGCCGGAGTGCTGATGGGCGCGACGATCACCGCCACCCGCCGCAGGACCAGATCGGCGGCCAACGCCGGTAGGGCCTCATTGTGACCTTCAGCCCAACGGTAATCGACCGTCGCATTTTTGGCCATCGACGTATCCGGCTTCGTTCAACCCTTTGTGAAATGCAGGGATGTGCTCCGCGAATGCTGCAGGCGATGCGCTGTGAAGAAATCCAATCACCGGTATCGTTTGCTGGGCATGCGCAACCATGGGCCACGCCGCCGCACCACCGGCAAAACTGATAAACTCCCGCCGTCTCACGTAACCCCCAGCATCGAGATGAGGCTGTTCGGGTAAACTAGCATACTCGGAAAGGGGTCGGACGCGAGGTCACCGATGTCCGCTTTGGGTCAGAAGCGGACATGTGCAGTGCACCAGCCCATGTCCGCTTTACCCCCGAAAGCGGACATCTCAGCGCGGAAGAGTGTCCGCTACAGCCATTTTCAGACAAGTTCTTCCGATGCATGATGGACCAATAGTCAACCGAAACTCGCTCAAACCATGACCATGATCATTGATGCTTGGATGCAGCACCCGAATGGGGATTGGCTTAAGAATCCGATATTCGACTCCCTGCGGCGCTGGCAACCCGGTGCGTGGTCTGAGACGAGCCAACCGATCGAGGCGACCTTGGCCGAAATGGACAAGGCAGGTGTTGGGCGCGGCATGCTGTGCGCATGGTGGGGTCCTTCGGGTCCTATGATCAGTAACGATGAAGTCGCTCATCACTGCCGGGCATATCCGCAACGTTTCATCGGTGTTGCGTCGGTGGACCTCTACCGGCCATTGGAGGGTGTTCGGGAGCTTCGCCGCCGCGTTAAGCAGGACGGCTTCAAGGGTCTGCGCGTTCTACCTTGGGTTTGGGGACTGCCACCGGACGATCGTCGGTACTATCCGTTGTTTGCAGAGTGTTGCGAACTCGACATCCCTTTTTGCACGCAGGTTGGTCACGCAGGCCCGCTCAGAGAATCTGAGCCGGGGCGGCCGATTCCCTATCTGGATCGCGTCGCCTTAGATTTTCCCGAATTGCGTATTCTTGCGGGCCACATCGGTGTTCCATGGCTCGGCGAAATGCTGTCACTCGCGATGAAGTACACGAACGTATTTATCGATACATCGGCTTATAAGGTCACCAGATATCCAAAAGATCTTATCGACTATATGAATCGAAGCAGCCGCCATCAGGTGCTCTTTGGCTCGAACCACCCATTTTGGCCTGCCAGCGAATGCCTTGCCGGTTTCGACAAATTAGGTCTCAGTGAAAAAGCTGTGACGTTGTTCCTCTCGGACAACGCCAAGAAAGTCTTCAAGCTAAGCTGACCAAGATTCCAGCCCGTGATGTCCGCTTTGGGTCAAAAGCAGACATGTGCAGTGCAAGAAGGCATGTCCGCTTTGCCCCCGAAAGCGGACATGTGCGGTGCAAGAGGGCATTGTCCGCTTTGGGCCAATAGCGGACATCGGGTCGCCTATTCGATCACCTCGTTGGCCTGCGCGAGCAGTGACGGCGGCACGGTGAGGCCGAGTCCCTTGGCGGTCTTCAGATTAATCACCATTTCGAATTTGGTCGCCGCCTGCACTGGCAGATCGGCGGGCTTCTCGCCTTTAAGAATGCGATCGACGTAACCGGCAGCTTGCCGGTGTAAATCAATCGGGTCTGGCCCATAACAGATCAAACCACCGTTGGCGACGAAAGAGCGGAACGGATAGGTTGTTGGCAATCGATGTCGGGCTGCTAGAGAGATGATCAGTTGACGATTATTGATAACCAGAGGGGTTGCCAGCGAGATCAACCCACAATTCGATCCGCGTGCAAACTCGGTCACGGTGCGCTCGATGTCTTTGCCGTCTTGCCCACCGAGCGGGCTCACCTCCACCTTTGACAAACGCGCAGCGGACTGGATCGCACCGAACTGGCCGATACTAGAAGTTGACGTGGGTTCTCGAATGACTCCGACACGCGTCACATTCGGCGCGATCTCCTTGAGCAGTTCGAGCCATTTCGCGCCAATTTCGTACTCGAATGTCGTGAACCCGGTCATGTTGCCGCCCGGCTTCGCCAGGCTGGCAACAAAGCCAGCACTGACGGGATCGGCAACCTGCGCGAATACGATCGGCACAGTGCTAGTCGCCTGTTGCAATGCGGCCACCGCTGGAGTGGTGCTGGCAAGGATGATGTCCGGGGACAGTGTCACCAATTCTGTTGCAGCTTTCCGCAGATTGCCGGTCTCCCAACGATACTCAATTTTTGCATTGCGACCATCGATCCAACCCAATTGCTGCAATTCGTCAATAAACGCCGCGATCCGTGCCTGCACTTCCGGATTGTCCTTTGCATACGCCATCAGGACGCCGATGCGTCGAATCCGCTCGGGCTGTTGCGCGCTCGCCGCAAGCGGCCACGCAGCTGCGGCACCGCCAAGAAGTGTGATGAAATCGCGTCGTCTCATAGCCTGCCCCGAGGCTCAGGACGTCCATCGTAACGGGTCAAATGAAGCTCGTTAAGGGACCACACGATGTCCGCTTTGAGTCAAAAGCGGACATATACGGTGCAAAACAGCATGTCCGCTTTACCCCCAAAAGCGGACATGTGCACCGCACTAGCCCATGTCTGCTTTGGGCCAATAGCGGACATGTGCGGTGCAACTGGAGATGTCCCGCTTTGGGCCAATAGCGGACATCGCGTCCGCTATTCGATCACCTCGTCTGCAGCATTCAGCAGGCCGAATGGAACAGCGAGAGCAAGTGCCTTGGCGGTCTTCAGGTTGATGACGAAATCGAATTTAGTGGTTTGCACAACCGGCAGATCGGCAGGCTTTTCACCTTTGAGGACACGTCCGGTGTAGTTGCCTGCCTGCCGGTACGCATCGGTGATGCTGGGGCCGTAACTGGCCAGGCCACCTGCAAAGGCATACTCTCGAAAGTGATACACGGCGGGCAAACGATTTTGTGCCGCAAACGCAATGATACGATCGCGTCGGGTATCGAAGTATGGGTCGGCTGCAACGAGCAACGCGCCGATCCTCTGCTGGAGGAGAAGCACGAAAGCCGCGTTTAATTCATCATCATTGCTGGCTTTCGCTACGACCAGGCGCCGCCCGATTATCCGCGCGGCCTCCTCAAGCGCTGGCAATTGACGTGCGGCATCTGGGAAGTTCGGATTTAGAAGGGCGCCGATGAGCGGGACGCCCGGCGTGAGTTCGTGCAGCAGGCTGAACCGCTTCTGCTCCATCTCAGGGGTGGATGTGGTTACGTAGGAACCTGTCGCATTCCCGCCGGGTCGGTTTAAGCTCTCGACCACGCCGGCCTTGACTGGATCACCCATCACAAACA
>Ga0306917_10001978_pt1 | contig 10118 bp, 10 predicted proteins | sample tim00Cox00000000_FD_203313 | JGI IMG/M metagenome (GOLD analysis project Ga0306917, IMG submission 203313) | Lab enrichment of tropical soil microbial communities from Luquillo Experimental Forest, Puerto Rico - timezero.00C.oxic.00.000.000 (v2)... | ecosystem: Environmental > Terrestrial >... | reverse complement strand
CTGTGCTTCAAGCAACGCTGGATAACGGTTGCTTGGAGTTGTGCGTGGGAGAAAACCTAGTGCGGTTGAGAAAGTGACCGCAGGATTGACCACAGGAGGGGAGGTGGAAGCTTGATTAGGTAGGTTAAGCGCTGCCGAATCAGCGACCCGCCAGGATTCCTAACCGTCCTAACGGGAAGCGCGGCGAAGCGTCAACGAAGGGTAAGGAGTGAGCCGCGCAAAACGACGTGTGCCGGTGGCCAACCGGCCTCCGAGCACACGCGTGCCGTTCGCACCAGACTGTATCTTTCTAGGGAAACAGTGCCTTTCTTGCCAATTTTCGTGGGCCCCTGTAAACTCAGTTGTTTGCAAACCCGCAAAGGAAAGTCGCTGAGATGCTTTTGAATCGAGATTATGTGGGCTACATGGCGTCGGAAGTGGTCAAGAAACTTGTCGATGACAGTCTCGTCGAGATCAAAGAAAAGGATTTGGACCCGATCATTACGCGTGTACGACTGCGGATGATGGAAGAGATCACGGTGGAAGACAAAGTGAACGAAGAAGTGCGAAACATCCTGACGCAGCATCAGGACGAAATGAGGCGGTCGGGGATTTCTTACCAGGAGATGTTTAAGAAGGTGAAGGGGCAGATAGCCCGCGACCGGAAACTGATTTTGCGGTAGAGCAGGGAACCGAGGCGAAAGCGAAAAATGCGATTGACGCGCGAAAAAGTGGTTCGCATCTCGCACCAGATCATCGACCTGCTGGTGCAGAGCAACGAAGTGGAATTCGTGGAGGACCGCGACACGATCCGGCAGCACATGGTCCAGTCGATGACGAATGTCCTGAAGGAAGAGGAGAGAGTCGAGCAAGAGGTTCGCAAGCGGATTACTTCGCAGAAAAAGGAAATCCTCGAGGGCAGCGAAGAGTGGGACGTGCTGTTCCGCAAATATTATTCCGAAGAACTGCGCCGCATGGGGATTTCGGCCGCTCCGGAAGAACACCAGAGGGCGGGGCACCGGTAGTTCGTTGCTATTCCCCGAATGCGCTTTACGGACTACGAGAATGTTTTCGATTATGCGCTCGACGCACGCTTGCGACCCTGCAAGCCGAGACCAAGACATACGGACTGCCGTGACGCTTTAAGCGTGACGTCTGCCTGAAGCAGACCAAGTGAGCCACAAAAAAGCTCGTCGAAAAAACGAGGAATCGTTGTGAGCAGCGCTTTGGTGAATTCGTCGGCAGTTATAGTTCTCGTTGCAATTCCCAGCCAGGTGATTTGGTCGTATTGTGTCGGTGGAGTGGTTCTTGCAATCGGGCTGGTGGCGATTCTTGTTCGCGGCGATTGGCAAAAGGCGCGAGGATTCGACAAGCTGATTCTTTTCGGGCCGCTTTTTTTCGCGGCGCCACTCGCGGCTTTTGGCACCGAACATTTCACGCTGACGGAGGCCATCGCATCGATCGTACCGGCGTGGATTCCGTGGCATCAATTTTGGGCGTACTTCGTAGGCGCTTGCTTTATCGCGGCCGCGCTCAGCGTGGTGACGGGGATTCGGACCCGTCTCTCCGCGAGTTTGCTCGCCTTGACGTTTTTCCTTTTCGTCGTGCTGATGGACGCTCCCGGTTGGGTACAAAATCCGCGAAATCGGTTTGCGCTGACGCTGGCGCTGCGAGAGTTATCCTTCAGCGGCGGCGCTCTGGCGCTGGCAGCTACCATCAGCGGGCAGCGGAGCGAGCGCGGCAGGCACACCCTTGCGACGATTGCGCGATACTTCGTTGCAATTCCGGTGTTGTTTTTCAGCATCGAGCAATTCATGCACGGCAATTACGTTCCCGGCATTCCCCTGGAACGGGTGACACCCGGGTACGTTTACGGACACGCACTTTGGACGTACCTGGCGGCCATGGTTTACGCCGTCGCGGGTACCCTGCTGCTCATTGGCAAGAAAACTCGCGCGGCGGCGGCGTGGGTTGGCTTGGCCGTGCTCGTCGTGGAGTTGGTCGTCTATGTGCCGATTGGAGTAGTGGAACGCGCCAGCCTAGGCAATGGTCTTAATTATGTGGCGGATACACTGATGTTTTGCGGCGCGGTTCTTCTGCTTGCAGGCGCCATGCCACGCGAAGGGTAAACGGGTCGCGACTAGTACTTGAGTTCTGAAACGCCAAGACGGGAAGGGGCGGGCAGTCCGCTCAAATGTCTAACCTGGCCCTGGCTATAGACACTGTCGATTCAGACAGTGCCTAGCCGCTCGTAATCCGTGCAAAATGACGGCATGAGTTCCATCGAAATCAGCGCAATTGCGTTCACTTTTGCCTTCGGGGGCGCGCTGCTAGGAATGTTCATCGGCCCCCGATTGCCCAAGCATCATATAGATGCGGACACGAAGGAAGTAGTGCGGCTTGGGATGGGCCTGGTGGGAACGATAGCCGGGATCGCGCTGGGGCTTCTGATTAGCTCGGCCTATTCTTACTACAATAAGCAGACCGACGAGCTGGTACAAATGTCGGCGGACGTGTCGTCGCTGGGCCGCCTTTTGCAACAGTACGGCCCCGAGGCCAGCGGGGTCCGCGAATCGTTGCGACTATCGGTCGAGCGGATTCTGGCCGAGAACTGGCCAAACGACCGAATGGAAAAGAAGTTTTCGGCGACAGCGGCACCAGCGGCGGACGTTTATAACCAGCTTCGAGCCCTCGCTCCGCAGGACGACGAACATCGCGTGATGAAGTCTGAAGCAACAAGCCTGCTCAAGAGTGTGGTATTGATGCGCTCGCTGCTTATCGAACAGAGCTCCACGACGGTATTGAGGCCGTTGTTATACGTGATGATCTTCTGGCTGACGGCTATCTTCTTCAGTTGGGGACTGTTTTCGTCTCCGAACGCAACGGCGGTGACCACTTTTTTCGTGGCGGCATTGTGCGTATCTGGCGCCATCCTGATGATCCTGGAACTCTATACTCCTTACAGTGGGTGGCTACGCCTCTCAAGTGCGCCCTTGCGCCTAGCGTATGACTCTCTTGGCCGGCAATAAATTGCGGCCTCGCCGATCTGCTGGGAGAGCGGCCGAAGCTGAACCTTTTTGACCGAAGCCATCGCTGATCCTGCTCGACCGCCGTCTCGTGGTATATTTCTGGAGCGCGAAGGGCGCATCCGGTCCGCGGAAAGGACAGAAGTCCACCTGCTGTTAACAATTCGTTTCACGAACTGACTTTCGCCCGTAAATGCGGACCTGGGCATACGAAAGGAAGTTCGTCATGCCAGTCAGAAGTTTACCGTCGAATCCCAACCTCGCGCAGCTTAAGTATCAATCGAGAGATTTGCTCAAGGATCATGCGGAACGCGCACAGGCAGCAGCTCAGCGCATCAGGGAATTTCATCCCCGTTTCGGCGGCGCTACGGATTCGGAAATTTTCGACGCCCAGCTCAGGCTGAGTGATGGGCAGCTGGCGATCGCTCGCCAGTATGGCTTTCCAAGCTGGACAAGGCTGAAGCGGCATATTGAACGGCCGACCCTCTCCGATCGGCTGGATTTGCCACACCAACAGCGAATTGAAGATGAAGTATTTCGCCGAGCGGTGGATCTGCTTGATGCGGGCGAGGTGTCAGGCCTTCGTGCGCACTTGAAGAGACATCCACACCTGGCGCGCCAGCGTGTGGTGTTTGAGGGAGGCAACTACTTTCGGAATCCAACACTGCTGGAATTCGTGGCGGAAAACCCGGTTCGCCAAGGGGCTCTGCCGACAAACATCGTTGAGTTGGCCAGGGTCATTCTGGATGCGGGTCCGAGCCAATTCGCGCGGAATGCGGCGCTGACGCTGGTCTCGACCGGAAGGGTGCCACGTGAGTGTGGCGTGCAACTCGCGCTCATCGATGTCTTGTGTGAGTACGGAGCGGATGCAAATGCCGCCGCACACGCTGCCGGGCTGCACGGTGAGGTTGAAGCGCTGAAGGCTTTGATTGGACGTGGCGCGCGAGTTGATTTGCCGGTAGCAGCGGCTCTAGGGCGCACGGAGGATGCGCGCCGGTTGCTCGTGGGGGCTAGCGGAGAGGATCGGCATTTGGCGCTAAGTGTGGCTGCGGATTTGGGCTATGTGGAGACTGTTCGTTTGTTGCTCGACGCAGGGGAAGACCCAAATCGATATAACCCGGTGGGAGGCCATTCGCATACGACGCCACTGCACCAGGCTGCCGGGCGGGGCCACGGAGAAGTTGTGCGGCTGCTCGTCGAACGCGGCGCCAGAACGGATTTGCGGGATATTCTCTGGCAGGCGACACCGGCGGATTGGGCACAACGTGCCGGCAAGCCGGAAATTGAGGCCCTGCTCCGAGGCAAAGACGCAGGAAGCAAACAAAAAGACTAAAGCCGATTTGTGGCCGCATCGCGGGCAAGCAGGAAATAATTTCCTGAAAGCACGCGCACGATCCTGCTTCTACGAGACAGGACCATGCGCACCTGCATCAGAGCGATTTTGCAAACTAAAATGCTCAGCCCGCAGCTCTGGCTGCGATCTTCTCTTCGATGACGCGATGGATCAAACGCCTGGTCCGCTCGCCGAAGGCCAGGTGATCCGCGAGGCAGCTTTCAAGCAGTACGCCGACGCCATGATGACCGGAGATATCGGACGCTGCCACCAACGTGACGTATTCCGCCGTGCGCATGTGGCTCAGGTGATTGGCCTTTGCCAAGACAAAAAGCCTTCTCGCCTCCGGGGATTGGATTTCCGCAAGCTCCTTGCGAAAGTCCTCCACAAAAACGTCGTGGAGCGGTCCGGCGACGTTCACCGGTTTCTCGCCGATCATTTTGAAAACCTCGTCCAGCTTCTCGAGGTTCTGCTGGGATACAAAAGCCCTGGCAGCAAGCGCCTCCTGGATTTCCGGGTTCTGCGCAGCATCACTCAGTTCCTTGTAGATTCCTGCCGAACGTTCGGTCCCCTGCCGAACATGGCTCAGCAACTTCACAAATAGTTCCTTAGGATTCTTGATAGGCATGATTGGTTTTCTCCTTCGTTAATGATGGCGCGCCTAACAATCTCAGGGGCACTTCATGTGCTGGAATCAGAGATGAAGTGCTCAAAGGTGGTCGGACATCCCTGCTCAACCTGAAGACCTAATAGGCGAGCTGGTGGGCGGGGGTGTTGGAAACAAGTCTGACGCTACTCCCGCGTTGTGGCAGTGTCAACCGTAATTCTAACCTATTTCGGTCTTTCTTCTTTCTGGGGCCGACTTAACCGGCGGACGTTGCTCAATAATCGTCAACTCCTGGCCGGCTTACCAGTAAAGCCCAACCCGACAGATGCGCAGCGTATGGACCTTGCCGGGCGCATCAAAGCGGTCTCCACCACAGCAAGCCGAACAAACGTACCTTGGCAACAGCCCACTGGGCCGAGCTTGATCGTTCCGATCTTCTGTTGGGAATGTGAATTCGACCCCAACGGAAACTAGACCAGGTCAGGGCAGATGTTCAATGCAGCTTTCTCGGCGAAATTATTCAGCTTGTGGTTGATGGACAGGGGCATATAACGGAACGCGTTGCGGAAGACGCATCAACGGGCGATATGGTTCGCCACGAGTTTGTGGGGCCTTTTGGAAAAACCGAACAGTCTTTGTACAAGGATGGAGAGCTGCAATATCGAGTTCTGCTTAGTTACGACGAATACCGGCACACGACCGAGTGGCATAGGCTTGACGCGGCCGGAAACCAGCTGGACCGAACGGTCGTGAACACGGACAAGGACGGCAACGACACGGAGCAATGGGGCTGGCGAGAGGACGGTGAATCATCTTCCCATGTTCGACATACCTTTGATCCCAAAACCAAGAGCGAGCAGTTCGCGAGCTTTGACTCGTTCGGTAACACGAAACTGACCTGGAACGTGGTCGGTGGAAAGCTGGTTTCTTTTTGGGAGCTTCCCGGTCTGCCACGGCAGTATGGAGATGGTTTTTCCGAGGATAATGGCAACGATACTTTCGAAACCTATGCTTGCCGGGGTGGGGCTTGTGAACAGTCCCGCGTCCATTACGTTTACCTGGACGCGCAACGGCGCAACCCCCAGAGCGTCGAATGGCGGGATGAGTCAGGGAATCTCCAGTATGCCGCATATTACGAGTACGAAATCGACGCCCAGCGCAACTGGACGCAGCGAAAATCTGGGTCTGGACGGCGTCACTTGGCGAACGCAGTCTCTACGAGACTGACTCCCGCGCTATTTCTTATTGGTCCCAGTAAGCGGCTCAAAACAAATTCTCACCGCAAGTTTTCACCGGTTTATGCCAGCACACTCCTGATAGCACCCGCTTGGGCGGCTGGCTGTTTGGAGTTCAATCCAATTTGCCTAGTTATGGTTGGTGTTTCGAGGCCGGAACCGCGACGGTCAGCGGCCCTTCGTGGTCGCACACGAAAAATGCAATCAACTTGGCGGGTTCGCTCTGGCTGGCGTTGGCGGATATTCGATGAACTTCATTGGGGGCTTCATAGAAAGTCTCTCCAACCTTGTAGACATGCTCCGGCTCGTCATTGACCTGGCTGCGGATGGCGCCTTCCGCGACGTATGCGAGGACGGCGCAGGGATGGCTGTGGGCCGGGCTGGACGCTCCAGGCTGATAGGTGACTTCGATACTTTTGCATCCAGATGATCGGCGTCCATTCGAGGCAGGGCGTGTGAAATTGCGACGCGGGCGTTTTTTCCGGTGTCATGTGCCTGGTTGGCTGTAGCGGACAGTCTCCAAGATCCCAAGGCCGCAGAACCGACGGCTATTAAGACTATTACGAGCATCCCTGGTTTTGTTTTCATCGTTCCTCCCGGGACCGGAGCGAATCGAGGCTCCAGGAATATTTTCTACAAGTGGCCAACAGGAAAGCTGCGCCAGAGGCAGAAAAAACAGACAGATTCAGCCGGCGCTTTGATCCCCAGGGCGAAGGTCATCGAGAGAGCAAATAAAAGCAGGAGCCAACCGCCAAGAAGGCGGCGACGCGCGTGAACACGCCGAGAATGAGCGCGACGCCCAGCAGAGTCTCAGCGCAAGTAGCCAGCCAAGCCAAAGCTGGAATCGCTGCGGATGGCATGAACCAATTAAGTTTCCCGGTGTACGCAACGAAATGCGAGAAGTCTCCCCAAGACACGTTGGGCTGTCCAAAGCTTCCCCACAGGCCGAACCGATCTGCCACAGCAGAAAGAAAAGAGATGCCAAGGGCGAGCCGCAAGAATACCGAACTGTAGTGTTTCATTCGCTTGAGAACGATCCGCTTCGTTTCCCGATTGCTTTGAATCGATACTTCCGAGGTCGTGGGGAGGGCGGGTTGACGGCAACTCGGAACGATATCTCTGCTTAACGAATCCAATTGAGTGTAAAGGATTGTCCCTTTGTCCGGGGAGACCGCCAGGCCCGGCGCTTCTTTCGCTGGACGGTTCTCTAGATCGAAAATTCGCGTGGCGCGTCGGGTGTTGACATCGAAAAAGGCGATCGCCGGCTTGGCCGTCGTATCGAGATAATAAATGCCATTCTCCACCACGGCCCAATAACCCCAGTGACCAGCTTCCAGGGAGCTGATAATCTCAACTTCTTCGCCGCCCTCAGTCGGAATGCGCCACAATCCCGGAAGCGTCTGACTCTTTGCGTAATACAGGAATCGACCATTGGGGGATTCGATAGCAGCAAATCCACCTTGATGTGTCACTTGGACAGCCGACCCGCCCGTCAACGCCGTCTTCCATACCTCATACCTGCCAGTCCGATCCGACGCAAAATAGATCCAGTGCCCGTCTCGGGACCAGCTGGGTACGCTCTCGCTCGATGGTTCAATGGTCAGCTGGTGAGGCACGCCGCCCTGGGCGTCCACGACAAAAATGTCTGTGTTGCCGGGAACACTGGAATCGAAAACAATCTGTCGCCCGTCTGGCGACCAGCGTGGTGTTCCACTCACAACGTTGAAGTGGGTGAGCTGAACCACGTCGCTCCCGTCGCTTCGGCACATCCAGACTTCATACGCCCCGCTACGAGTAGATTCAAAGGCAATCCTACTTCCATCAGGCGAGAACTGCGGGCCGCTTTCCATTCTCGTCGAATGTATGAACCTGTCGGAAGGGCCGGCCGAAAGCGATGCATTGAGCTCCTTCCTCCAGATGTTGATATTCACCACCTGGCGCGCGTACACCAGGCGGTTTTCGCGAATCGAAGGTTCGACCCCCTCTTGACCGAACTGCAGTCGCTCTGGCTCACCTCCGCGACTGGCTATCTTCCAAAGCCAACCAGCATTTGCGAGCCAGCCAGCCCTTCCGAAAACAATCTCGCGACCGTCGGGCGTCCACGCTAGACCCCAGCCGTATTGAGCGCCTGAGACAAGGCGTTGTTCCGCTCCTCCCGAAACCGGCACCGTGTAGATTGAAGTCACGCCCTGGGAACTCCGGTTAAACGCCACTCTTCGTCCGTCGGGCGTCGAACTCGGTCATGGATTCACTCAGACTGCAGTTTAACACCGCCAACGCCTTCACAGCCCCTGTAGGAATAGTACCGGACTGGAACGACTGCAGAGCAGTTGAACGCACGGCTGAGCTTGCACTGGTTGCTAACGGATGACGGGCAACGTGACATAACGCGACTGCGAAACCGTTGCCGATCTCTTGAGAAAGAGGACTGTATTCTCATGATCGCGGGTGCGGGTTCTTCAGCAAATCGCATTTCATGAAAGTCTGCCGGCCGAAGAGAACGGGAACCACAAATCGATCCGGGGTCTATTTGCTTGGCCGCGAACCGCTGATGAGGATATCCACGAGTCTCCTGGCGCTTTGCGGCCAGTCGGGCGCGGAGGCCACGTTGGATACGCCGATCAGTGCACGGAGTAGATCGAATGGTTCGAGGTCTCGCCGTATGTCGCCGCTTTGGATTGCGCGCTTCACCAGGGACTGAATTGCCCCCTGAATCTGAGCGCGGGAAGCCTCATAGACCTTCGAGGGCCCGCCGACTAGGGTATTCAGGGCGGGCGCGATAATGTGTTTGGCCGCGATGTAGTCAACGAAGAGCAACATCCAGGCCCGCAAGGCCTCGACCGGCGGCAATTTCCCGGAAAGCTCCCGTTCTGCGGCGGCCAGCTTGTCTACCTCGTTGTGATAGACGGCCTCAAGAAGTGCATCGCGCGTGGGAAAGTGGCGATACAAGGTTCCCGCTCCAACCTCCGCTTGTTTGGCGATATCGTCCAAGCTGGCATTTGCGCCGGACTTGGCAAACGCCTGCTTGGCTACTTCGAGAATACGATCGCGATTCCGTTGCGCATCGCGGCGCGGCTTCCGCCTGGGAGGTTGCGAACGTTGATGAGGCATGCCAAACAACCATGTAACCGGAGATGTTCTCCGATTATCTAAGGATTCGGAGACACTCTCCGCTTTATCGCAAACCCGGACGCTTGTCAAATGCCAGCTGCTGGAGTGCGGAATCTTAAACGGAAAGGAGAAAGAAAATGGTGGACGTATTTGGGGCAACCTCAACAACGGACGAGGTTTTGTCCGGCGTGAATCTACAAGGTAGGCGGATTCTTGTTACGGGCGTTTCGGCTGGGCTAGGCGTAGAGACGGCGCGGTCACTTGCGGCGCATGGCGCAGAGGTAGTGGGTGCAGCGAGGGATTTGGCTAAGGCAGAAGCAGCGACGGCACCAGTACGAAAGGACGCTGCGGCCAACGGCGGCAGCTTCGAACTGGTCGCGCTCGATCTTGGCAACCTTAAGAGCGTGCGGGCTTGCGCCGACCAATTGCTCAAAAAAGGCGAGCCTTTCGACGTGGTTATAGCCAACGCGGGTGTGATGGCTACTCCGTTTGGCAATACGATGGATGGGTTTGAGACACAATTTGGCACCAATCACTTAGGGCACTTCGTTCTCGTCAACCGAATCGCGCGTCTTCTGCGCGCGGGCGGTCGACTAATCAACTTGTCGTCGGCTGGTCATCGTTATTCCAACGTTGACCTACAAGACCCGAATTTTGAGCGCACACCCTATGAGCCCTTCGTGGCGTATGGCCGCTCGAAAACCGCAAACATCCTCTTTGCTGTTGAGTTCGACAGGCGTCACCGAGGGCGCGGTATACGTGCGGCCGCCGTGCATCCCGGAGTCATTCACACTGAATTGGCCAGGCACATGGACCCGAGCCCATTA
>Ga0306917_10001976_pt1 | contig 10121 bp, 8 predicted proteins | sample tim00Cox00000000_FD_203313 | JGI IMG/M metagenome (GOLD analysis project Ga0306917, IMG submission 203313) | Lab enrichment of tropical soil microbial communities from Luquillo Experimental Forest, Puerto Rico - timezero.00C.oxic.00.000.000 (v2)... | ecosystem: Environmental > Terrestrial > Soil... | reverse complement strand
GCGCGACGATCGCCGCTATATAGGTCGCAGTGCCAAAGAACACCGACGCGCCGAAGGGCACGAGGCCGGTATAACCCAACATGATGTTGAGCCCGGCTGCATAGAGGGCATAGATCACAATCTCGGTGACGATCGACAGATGGGCGTTCGTGACGAAAGCGTAGGCTGTCAGCCCACACAATACGGCCAGCAGCACAATGACCGGATTTCTGAGCGCTGACCGGATCATTCGAACCGCTCCCACGCCGTTCCAAACAATCCCCGCGGTCGCAACAGCAGCACGACGGCCATCAGCACATACATTGCGATGCCGGACAGTTCGGGGGCGAACTGTACCGACAGGGCGGTGACGATACCGACCAGGAGCCCAGCCATAATTGCTCCGGGATAGGACCCCAGCCCGCCGATGGTCACGATCACGAAGGCAGGCATGCTGGCGGCCGACGACATGGCCGGCGTCACGGTCCACAGCGGCCCGGCGAGCACGCCGCCAGCGCCGGCGAGGAAGCAGCCCAGCGCAAAGGCTCCGGTGCGGACCATTGGGAAATCGATTCCGATCCAGCCGAGCATCTCAGGGTCGCGGCTGCCCGCGCGCAGAATTCTGCCGTAGGGCGTAAACGCGAAGAACGCCCAGAGGAGGGAGAGAACGACGACCGTTATTCCGAGCACGGCGAGACGGTAGTTCGTCAGGAGGATCGGACCGATCTCGACAATGCCGGCGAGAGAGGACGGCGGGCTCATCGGCAACGCCATTGTTCCCCAAACTGACCGGATCGCGGCTTCGATCAGCAGCGCCATTGCGAACGTCACGACGAGGCTCAGCAGCGGCCCCTCGCTGTAGAGACGCCTGACCACGAGCTGCTCGCAGAGCACGCCGACGATTGCGACGCCGAACGGTGCGAGAATCACTCCGGACCAGCCGACCAGTCCGATGATCATCACCGCGATATAGGCACCGAGCGCGAAGAAGGCACCGTGGGCGAAATTGATGATGCCAAGCAAACCGAAGATGATCGACAGGCCAATCGCAATCAGGATGTACAGACCTCCGAGCACCAGGCCGTTGGCGAGCTGCGATACGATTGCTTCAAGCATGGGCGGGATGTCCTGCCGCCGCAGTGCCGCACTGTGCCGCCGTCACAAGGGCCGCGGGTGTTGCGGCACGACGGTACGACGGAGTGTCCGAGGCATCCGTGCCTGGCGGCAGCCTGTCTCGTCCCGACGCGGTCATGACTGCTCCGGTGCGGAAACGACACTCGCAAGAGAGGCGCAGGTCACGCGCATCGATCACATTCCTCCCACGCTGGTACCGACCAGAATGTTGAGATCGCAACATAGTGCCGCGACGCAAGAATCGCTCACCGCGTCGCGGCGATCTCATCTTTTTCCATCGATCTGGACGTTACGACCCGTACACGCTCGACTGCACTGACGCGCCGGCAGAAACGCCAGTCAACGCAGACCAACTCACGGACAAACTAGACAAGACGGAACCCCTCATAATTCTTCCTGGCAACGTCGGCGATATACTCTTGATACACTGCCGCGCCCCCCAGATACGGCATGAAGATCCGCGGCTTGCCCGGAATGTTCGCGCCGACATACCAAGAGTTGGCTTTGGGCATCATCGTCTTGCTGGCGAGGTCGTTGGAGTGGGCTACCCACTTTGCCTCCGCTTCGGCGGTCGCCTCGATCGCTTTTCGCCTGTTCGTCTTCAGATAGGCAACGCAGTCCGCGATCCAGTCGACGTGCTGCTCGACTGAGGTGACCATGTTCGTGAACACGGATGGACTCTGTGGTCCGGTGATCAGGAACAAGTTCGGGAAGCCCGCGACCGCCATGCCAATATAGGTTTTGGGCCCTTCGGCCCAGCGATCTGTCAGCTTCACCCCTGCCCTCCCAGTGATGCCGATTCGTTTGAGCGCGCCCGTCATAGCGTCGAAGCCCGTGGCTAGGACGACGACGTCTAGGTCGAACGACTGCGACTTCGTCTTCAGACCCGTCGCCGTCAGGCGCTCGATCGAATCTGATCGAATGTCGACCAGTGTAACGTTGCTCCGATTGAACGTCTCGAAATAGGCGGTATCGACGCAGATTCGCTTACCGCCGATGCCATAGTCGCTAGGCATGAGCTTCTCGGCCACTTCTGGATCGCGCACCAACGCGCCGATCTTGCGCCGCACGAAATCCGAGGCATGAGCATTGACCGCGGGATCACTGGTCATGTCCGGATAGGCGTACATGAAGCTAATGCCGCCGAGCTGGGTCCAGCGCCGCTCGAATTCAGCCTCGCGCTCCTCTCTGCTGACGTCGCATCCGGGCTTCGTGCCGGCCATGTTGAGCGTGTTGTTGCGCGTCTCGCGCGCGGCGAGCCGGCGCTCTGGGTAATTATCCTTCCAGGAGCGCTCGTATTCCGCAGTCATCGGCCGGTTTAGCGCCGGGATCGAATAGTTGGGCGTACGCTGAAAGACATAAAGATGCGTTGCCTGGCCGGCTAGTATCGGCGTCGCCTGTATGCCTGACGAGCCGGTGCCGATCAGACCGACCCGCTTGCCGGTCATGTCGACGCCTTCATGCGGCCAGTCCGACGTCCGATAGACCGGACCCTTGAAGTCCTTTAGGCCAGGGAAATCAGGCACCATCGGAATCGACAGGCATCCCGTAGCCATGACGCAGTAACGCGCAACGAAGGCCTGGCCGGCCTCAGTCATCACTTCCCAGGCGCTGCTCGCCTCATCGAAGCGTGCCGACGCGACGCGCGTATTTAGCTGCACGTCGCGCTTCAGGTCCAGCCGGTCGGCGACGAAGTTGATATAGGCGAGGATCTCCGGCTGCGCTGCGTAGACTTCCGACCACTTCCATTCCTGCTGTATCTCGTTCGAGAACGAGTAGGAATACTGCATGCTTTCGACGTCGCATCTCGCCCCGGGATACCGATTCCAATACCAGGTTCCCCCGATCGAGTCCGCAGCTTCGAGCAACTTGACCGAATAGCCGTCCTGACGCAGCCGATGCAGCGCATAGAGACCGCCAAATCCGCCGCCCACCACGATCACGTCAAGTCCGACAGTCATTTCGGGCATCCTCCTTATCTTTGAACCTTAAAACTGTATCTACACGCGTTATGTTGCGATCGCAACATCGGAACAGGAATGCCAATCATGCGTAAAGCTGATAGCATGTTGAGATAGCAACATAACCAACCGCGCGCGGCAGGGACCGACGATCACAAGCGACCATTTGCCTACGACCCAAGCCAAGTCGCCTGACTAAAAACCAGACCAGTGGCCCGAATATCAGCGGGCCCGATATCCCATCTGGCGGTCGCCACGTCCCTCGGATTGTTTTCGTCGCCCCGTGAGGCGTTCAATAATGGAATTGGGAAATTAGATTGCGGTATACCCACCGTCAGCATTGATACAGGCACCGGTTATGATCGACGCTCTGTCGCTGGCGAGAAAGGCCACGACCTCTGCTATTTCCTCGGGCCGAGCCAATCGTCCGATCGGTTGACGCAGCAACATCATCTGCCGGGTCGCCTCGGGAAGCTTCGCCAATAGTGGTGTGTCGACGTAGCCCGGCGAAACACAGTTCGCCCGAATACCTTGCCGCGCGTAGGTTAACGCAACCGAGCGCGTGAGATTGACAACAGCGGCCTTTGCCGCCGAGTAAGCATTACTGTTTTCCTGACCGACAAGGCCTAGAATCGACGCCATATTGACAATGGCGCCGCCGCCGGTTGCAAGCATGGCGCCGGCTGCGAATTTATTGCAGATCGCGACCCCGGTCAGATCGACGTCAATCACCCGTCGCCAGTCGGCAAGATCAAGTTCATGTATCGGCGACTTGCGCTCGGGAATGCCGGCGTTGGCGACCAGGATGTCGAGCCGACCAAAGCGAGCCGATGCCGACTCTATCAACGCAGCAACGCTGGCTTCGTTAGTGACGTCGACGCGTTGAAACGCAGCCTCAAACCCGGCCGCGGAAAGCTCGTCGGCGAGCGTCCTGGCGCTCTCGGCGAGGTCGCCGAGCACGACCTTTGCGCCCTCGCTGGCGAAGAGGCGCGCAATCGCCGCACCGATCCCCGAGCCGGCCCCCGTGACGACCGCAACTTTTCCCTTCAACAGCATCGATCCGCCCCCTAACCTGCTTTCTGCCTGTTGTCTCGGCGTTCAGGCTTTCTCGAAGCCTGGGCGCGGAATCACGCCCATGATGGTCCGTGTGAAGCCGCCGTCGACGATAATTTCCTCACCGGTGATATAGCTGGCGCGTTCGCTTGCAAGGAACACCACCGTATCGGCGATATCCTCTGGCCGCCCGATCCGCCGCGCCGGCACCAATGCACGCCGGGCCTCATGAACACCCGGTGCTTGATAGATGGTTTCCGTCATCGGCGTCCGGATCATGCCCGGGCTCACGACGTTGCTGCGCACGCCTCGCGATCCCCATTCCACCGCGAGCTGGCGGGACAGCATGACCACGCCTGCCTTGCTCGCGCTGTAGGCGCCGCTGTAGCTCTGCGGGTACGACGCTGCGATCGAGGCGATATGGACGATGGCGCCACTACGCTGCTTAAGCATCGGTGCACCGAACGCCCGCGCGCACCGCAGATAACCGGTGAGATTCAGCGACAGGATCTGTTCCCAGTCCGTCAGGCTCGTCGCATCGAGGCCGCCCGGCAACATCGTGCCGGCATTGTTGATGAGGATCGCGGGGGGCCCGACCTCCGCCGCCACCTGCCCGGCGACGCGCGCAACGCTCTCATTGCTGGCCACATCGCAAACAAGGAACTTCGCGCGCCCACCCTTCTCGCGAATCTCCGTCGCGACGGCGGAGCCCGCCTCGTTGCGATCGAGCACGACCACATGCGCACCGACTGCCGCGAGACCAAGCGCTATGCCACGCCCGATGCCGGCGCCGCCACCTGTGACCACGGCGACTTTCGTCGTGAGATCGATCCATGTCATGTGGGCCTCCGAGAACTGAGTTTAGACGACGAACGCCTCAGATCGCCAAACCGGCCAGGGACGGCAGTTCGATCCTGCGGATCAGGCGGTTTTCCTGGGCCACGATGAGATGCTCGGAGGCCTTCAGATAGGCCGGCCAGTCCGGATCCCCGTCCCGCGCGGCGTGCCGGCGCTCGAACTCACCCATGTCGGGAAAGCCCCAGAGGTGCACGAGCTGGTTCAGCGGCCCGACTGCGCTCGTGAACAACCCAAGCGGCCGTCCCAGATATTTGAGCTGGACCGGCATTGCCAGCCGGTCGAAAACCTCGATGAACTCCGCCATCTTCCGCAGGCGAATGGTGTAGACGCGCAGATCGACGATCGCATGCTCGGACATCGGATGATCCTCACTCGACGGTCACCGTTAGCTGCGCACGAGAGCGCAGTTGCCCTCTTCGAGGGGCCGGAACGCTTCGGCTGCCCTGAGGGTGGAGACCAGCTTGTAGACATCGCCAGCCGACTTGCTCTCCTCGGGCTTTTTCACCTCGAAGAGGTAGGCCGGATGGATTTTACGCCCGTCGGCACGGATTGATCCCTGGCCGAAACAATCGTCGTCGGTCGGCATCTTCTTCATCAACTCGATCACCTCGCGGCCATTGCGCTTGGCCCGTTCCACCCCGAGCTCCTTCACCGCCTTGAGGTAGTGCAGCACGCTGGCATAATCGCCGGCCTGGCTCATATTGGGATAGACGTTGGCTGCAAGACGCGGCTTCACCCGGTTCATGAAGGCGCGCGTTCGGTCGTTAAGATCCCAGTAGAACGTCTCCGTGAGCGACAGACCCTTGGCCGTCGACAGACCCATTCCGATGACATCAGTGACATAACCGACCAGTGCTGCCATGCGCGTGCCCTCGCGGTCCAGGCCGAACTCCTGGGCCTGCTTCAGGCAATTAATCAACTCGTCGCCCGAGTTGGCGAAGGCGATCACGTTCGCTCCGCTGGACTGGGCCTGGAGCAGAAACGACGAGAAGTCCGAGGTCGAGCCGAAGGGATAACGCACGGAGCCCAGCACAGTGCCGCCAGCCGCCTTGACGAATTTCGCGGCATCAGCCTCGGCCGCATGGCCGAAGGCATAATCGGCCGTGATGAAAAACCATTTTGAGCCGCCGGTGCGGACTAGCGATGTCGCCGTCGAATGAGCCAGGCACCAAGAATCCCACGCCCAGTGCACGAGGTTCGCGCTGCAGCTCTTGCCGGTCAGGTCGGACGAGCCTGCAGTAGTGATCAGAGCAGCTTTGTTCTTGTCCTCGATTAGATATTTCGCACCGAGCGCGATCGAGCTGTTGCCGACATTCTCAATGACATCGACGCCGTCCTGATCGAACCACTTCCGGATGATCGCGAGCCCGACATCGGCCTTGTTCTGATGGTCGGCCACGAGGATCTCAACCTTGATGGATGGATTGGCCTGCATGAATTCGGCGGCAGCCTGCTGCGCACACGCCACCGTGGTTGGACCCGACACGTCGCGGTAGATGCCGGACATATCGGTGATGACACCGATGCGGATGGTGTTGTCAGACTGCGCACGTGCCAGTCGCGGCGCCAGTGTTACCGCGAGACCGGCACCGACGAAATCGCGGCGTGTCATATTCATGTGGTTTCTCCCTTACCTGCCCCACCATCGCCGGGTGCGGGCTGTTGTTGATCTGGTTGGAGGATGTGCGTCAGGCTTGCTGGCCGGCCAGGTGACGCCCGGTGATGTAGCCGAAGGTCATGATCGGCCCGAGCGTGATGCCAGCGCCGGGATAGTTGCCGCCCATGATCGAGGCTCGATCATTGCCGACGGCATAGAGTCCGGTGATGGCAGTACCGTCGCGACGCACCACCCGACCGACCGTGTCCGTGCTCAACCCGTCGAACGTGCCGAGATCGCCCATGATGATTTTGAGCGCGTAGTACGGCCCGGCCCCGATCGCAGCCACATTCGGATTGGGCTTGTTCTCGGCATCGCCCAGATAGCGGTTGAAGGCCGTCGTACCGCGTCCGAACTCCCGATCGACGCCGCGAACGGCGCCCTCATTGTACTCACGCACTGTTCTTTCCAGGCCGTCGGCGTCGATTCCTGTCGCCCTAGCGAGGTCACGCAAGGTCGCACCGCGCTTCAGATAGCCGTTGCGCACGAAGATCCCAACTGGGAGCGGCGCCGGCTTGGCGTAGCCGAGACCATATTTCCGGATCGTCGCGTGATCGCAGATCAGCCAGGCCGCGGTCTCCTTGCTGGCAGCACCGTCGGCGATCATTGCGGCGCCGACGTCGTGATATGAGTTCGACTCATTGGTAAAGCGGCGCCCCTGCCGGTTGACCGCGATCACCCCGGGCTTGTAGCGGTCGACGAGATGGGGAAATACGCCGGTACGATTGCCCAATGGGACACGTGAGACCGGCATCCAAGCTGCCGCGCTGGTAAAGCGGATATCGCAGCTCCCGCCGAGTTCTTCCGCCATGCGAATGCCGTCGCCCGTATTGGCCGCAGGCGTCGGCGAAAGGTGTTCGCCACCCCGCGCAAGGTGTGGATAAGCGCGGGCGATGCGCGCCTGATCATGAGGAAATCCGCCGCTCGCCAGAACCACAGCGCGGTGCGCCGTGATCCGATACTCGCCATTTTCATCGCGCACGACCGCGCCCGTAATGGCTCCGTTCTCGCTGATCAGCCGTTGCGCGGGCGTTCCCGTGAGCAGCGGAATCCCGAGGTCGAAGACGCTCTTTGCAAGACGCGCCGCCAGCGCATTCCCGCTGGTGATCTTGACGCCCCGCCGGTAAACGGCGAGATCCTTGAGGTGGCTGGCAAGCCGCTTTGCAACGTAGATCGCCGAAGTAATCGAGCTGGTCACCCGGAAGAAGTGCTTTAACTCGTCATTGGATGAGTTGAACATCATACCGATGAAGGTGATAGTTTCGAGCGGCGGCCGAAGTCGCCGAATTTCCTCACCCAGCGCGCGGGCGTCGTAAGGGGCTGCAGTAACCGAGCGACCTGACGGCGCGCCACCCTCGACGCCCGGATGATAGTCGGGATAAGCGGACAGAACGAATTTTGCCTCGGTCTCTTTCTCGAAAAAATCGAGCATGCGTGGGCCGACATCGAGAAAGGCATCGATCGCTGCATCGTCGAAATGATTTCCGGTTTCGTGCTTTAGATACGTGCGCGCCGCGTCACGGCTGTCCGCAACACCAGCGTCGCGCGCGTGCCTGTTGCCGGGAATCCAGAGCACGCCGCCGGAGAATGCGGTGGTGCCGCCGAAATATTCATCTTTCTCGATGATGATCACGTCGAGCCCGCATTTCCGAGCCGTGATCGCCGTGGACAAGCCGCCGGCTCCCGAGCCCACGACCAGCACGTCGCACGACAAAGCACGCTGCTGTCCTGGCATTGATGTCTCCTCCCGTGGCCTTCTCAGGCGGCCGCTGTTGTTGCGCTTGATGGGCAAGGCTCTGGATAGACGCGGTCGCCTGCGCCGCCAATGGACGAAGCTACTTTTGTATTGTACTTTTCATAAGCGAGACCCAGCGCACAGCAAATCGCAGGCGTCGCCACCGAAGGAACCGGCACCATGATTCCGCACTATTTTTTGTACGAAGAGACGGCACCGAAGGTAGAACCTTCGTTCCTCCATATTGAGCCGATCCCGGTCCGCAGCGGTCGGCACAATTGGACAATTCGAACCCATACGCACCCCGACCATCACCAGATCCTGGTGATCAGCAAGGGCGGGGGCGCCATCGAGGTCGAAGGTGTGGATTGGGAGTTATCGCCGCCAGCACTGGTGATCATCCCGGCTCTCTCGATCCACGCCATCCGCTTCAAGCCTGGCACCGACGGCTATGTCATCACCGTGGCACCGCCTTTCCTGCAATCCGCTCTCGATGACGATCCTGACCTCATCGACGGGTTTCGCGTGCCGGTCCACTTTCTCCCGCAACAAATTGGCGACGACCTCGACCTGATCGGCCTGTTCGCTTCTCTCGAACATGAATTCGTCTGGTCGGCCCCGGGCCGCCGCGCCGCGATCAAGGCCTATCTTCAGTTGCTCGCCGTTGCCGTGCGCCGGCTGCTCGAGCAGGAACGTGCCCGGCCCGTCTCCGCCCCGCGCGATGCAGACACGGTGATGCGCTTTCGCGAACTTGTCGAGAAGCACTATCGCAATCACCCGCCGCTCGATTTCTACGCGCGGAAGCTTGGTGTGACGGCGGCGCGCCTCAATACCTGTTGCCGCGTCACGACCGGCAAATCGTCACTGGCTCTGATCAATGACCGGCTGCTGACCGAAGCCAAGCGCAACCTGCTCTATTCCGGCATGACAGTGAACGAGATTGGGGCCGCGCTCGGCTACGTCGACCCGGCCTACTTCAACCGGTTCTTCTCGCGCAATGTCGGCCTGTCGCCCGGTCGCTTCCGCGATAACCTATTGCCAGAGAGTACTCGGGCGATCCAAAGGTAAGCTGCCCGAGCAATTGTCGTACCAAAATTGACACGTTGCGTTCTGCCGAACAAGAATAGCATGTCATGCGGAGAATAGGGTGGAGTCAGCTGTCGCGCGCAAATCTGCGTTCCAGCCTCTAGGAGGTCCAACTCCCAGTGACTCCTGAATCCAAGCAAGGAAGCTAGAAAGCAAAGTCAACCTGCCGCCCCTGCCACCCAGTCGCTGTCGAACCAAGTCTCCGGCCATCGTCTCCCGAAAACGGGAATATTCGCGGCGTCGGCCGGAGACTTTTGGTAATTTGCCTGCCCAAAACAAGGAAGTGGGCGCGTGGAGACAACGGACCGAGGCCTAAAAGCCCGCTGTTGGCGGGCTCTTTTGCGATTCCTAGGGATCTGTCAATAACGGCCGGAATGGCTGGCTGGGGCGGGAGATAGCAACTAAGCCAACAAAATCCGCTGCTTGCTAAAAGGTGGTGACCAAAAAGCCCCATTGAAAGCTTTAAGCTTTTTAACGCGAGGTCACCACCGGTTGGCCTACGGTAATGGCAAGTCTCCCCGTAGGCGGCGCTCGCGGCTTCCACAAGAAAACTCATTCTTTAATCGCCCTGCTCAGTCCCACCTACGGCATGGTTGCGATACCATCGACCTGCGCCGTTGTGAAACGGCAGGAACGTGTTGCGTGTGAAGTTGACCGG
>Ga0306917_10001974_pt1 | contig 10123 bp, 12 predicted proteins | sample tim00Cox00000000_FD_203313 | JGI IMG/M metagenome (GOLD analysis project Ga0306917, IMG submission 203313) | Lab enrichment of tropical soil microbial communities from Luquillo Experimental Forest, Puerto Rico - timezero.00C.oxic.00.000.000 (v2)... | ecosystem: Environmental > Terrestrial >... | reverse complement strand
TCGCTTCACGAGCCACCGTCTCGAAGGCGAGCACAACGTCGCCGAGCAGAAGCGGCGCGCCGGGTGCGACATGCATCCCCGGTTCCCAGGCCCGAAATGCAAGCACATTGGTCGAAACATCCTCCTCCCGGTACCTCCGATTGAGCTGCAGCTGCTGGGCGTCGTCGGTCAGCGTGATCGACAGTTCGACTCGCCTCGGCGATGTGAACCCCATTGCTGCAATGCCGTCGATCAGCGCGACCCGCGCAGCATCTCGAGCAAGCCGCTGGGCGTCCGGACAAACGCGTCTCCAACCGATACATGGTGAGGCGATATCGATCGCCGCGATAGGTTTCATGGCTGTTCGTCAACGTGCGCCGCTTGCTCACGCGCCTCGTAGGCGCGCACGATACGAGCGACAAGCTCATGTCGGACCACATCCTCGTCAGTGAACCGCACGGTGGCGATCCCGTCGACTCCGTGCAAGGTTTCCAGCGCTTCGGCCAGGCCTGAGCGGATTCCTGCGGGCAGATCTACCTGGGTCGGGTCGCCTGTCACCACCATGCGCGATGCCTCCCCGAGCCTGGTCAGGAACATTTTCATCTGTACCGGGGTTGTGTTCTGCGCCTCGTCGAGGATGACAAAGGCGTGCGACAGGGTGCGTCCGCGCATGAAAGCGATGGGCGCCACCTCGATTTCTCCGCTGCCTAGCCTCTTGGCTAGTTGATCGGCCGGCAGCATGTCGTTCAGCGCGTCGAAGATCGGTCTCAGGTACGGGTCGACTTTGTCGCGCAGGTCGCCGGGTAGAAAACCCAGCCGTTCACCGGCCTCGACGGCCGGCCGAGAAAGGATAATCCGCTCGACGCGTCCCGTCATCAGGAGGTCCACCGCCGCAGCGACCGCGAGGTAGGTCTTGCCGGTGCCGGCGGGTCCCAGCCCGAAAACGAGCTCATTATCGCGCAGCGCCTTGATGTACATTGTCTGCCCCGGAGAACGCGCTGCGATGCGCCGTTTGCGGGTGCGGAACGCTGTATCCCCCCGCCATAGGACGGGGTTCTTGTCGGCGAGCTCGGCCGCGGCGAGCCGAATTGCAGCCTCGACCGCAGGCAAATTAACCTCCTGACCTCGTTTGAGACGGTCGTAGAGCTGAGACAACGCGACTTGGGCGGTACTCGTCGCCGAGGCAGGGCCCGAGATAGCGAGCCGGTTCCCACGCGTAACAACCGAGACGCCAAGTTGTCGCTCGATCCGATCGAGGTGCTGATCTCGCTCGCCGTACAGCAAAGGGAGCAGCAGGTTGTCGTCAAATTCCAACTGGGTACGGCCTTCAACCTGTTCGACAGCAGGCACTTCAGAGGCGAGAGTGGTCATGCTGCGGCGGCCGGGGCGAGAGAGCCCGCGAGGCTATTGGTGCTCGCCGCTGAAATCAACACGGGGACGATCTCGCCGAGCCGCGCCGGCGCCGCGACGTGGACGCTTTGGAGATAGGGACTGCGTCCGACAAGTTGTCCGTCATGTCGGCCGGGCTTTTCCAAGAGCACGGGCAGGATCTGTCCGACGCAGGCCTCGTTGAAGTCGCGCTGTTGTCTTTTTAACAGGCGTTGCAGCACATCGAGCCGGTAGGACTTCACCGATTCTGGAACCTGGTCTCGAGCGAATGCCGCCGGAGTACCGGGCCGCCGGGAATATTTGAAAGAGAACGCCTGGGCGAAGCCGATCTCGTCGACGAGATCCAGTGTAGCCAGAAAATCCTCCTCGCTCTCACCCGGGAAACCAACAATAAAATCAGAGGAAAGCGCAAGATCGGATCGGGCCGAGCGCAAGCGATCGACGATCTGCCGGTAAACGTCTGCCGTATGTCGACGGTTCATCGCGGCGAGGACTCGGTCTGCTCCGCTCTGGACGGGGAGGTGTACGAAAGGCATCAGCTGCGGCACATCGCGATGTGCCGCGATCAGTCCATCGTCGACATCACCCGGATGCGAGGTCGTGTAGCGAATCCGGTCGAGGCCGGGCAGCTCGGCCAGCCCGCGTATGAGTTCGCCGAGACCCCAATTTCTGCCATCGGGACTCTCCCCATGATAGGCGTTCACGTTCTGGCCCAGGAGAGTGATCTCGCGCACCCCGGCTCCGACGGCGTGACGCGCCTCGGTCAAGACCTGTACCACCGGACGCGAGTATTCGGCGCCGCGCGTGTACGGTACGACGCAAAAGCTGCAAAACTTGTCGCACCCTTCCTGAACCGTGAGGAAGGCGGTCACCCCTGCTGCCGCTGAAGCCTCGGGCAGGTAGTCAAATTTAGGTTCGGCGGGAAAGTTCGTGTCGAGGACCCTGACGCCATCTTCCCGTAACGCTCGAACGACGAGTTCTGGCAGTCGATGATAGCTCTGTGGCCCGAATACTAGGTCAACGAACGGCACCCGGTGGAGGATCTCGGCACCCTCGGCCTGCGCGACGCAACCGCCGACCGCCACAATCATGGTGCCACCGCGGTGCGCTTTTGCGATCTTCAGTCGGTGGATCTTGCCGAGTTCGGAATACACTTTCTCAGCAGCCTTTTCGCGAATGTGGCATGTGTTGAAGATAACCAAATCCGCGTCGTTCGGCGCCATTACGGGAAGAAAGCCGAGCGGTGCCAGCAGTTTGACCATCCGTGCGGAGTCATAGACGTTCATCTGGCAGCCGTATGTTTTGATAAAGACTCCCTTCATCACGCCCTGCACATCTCCTCTTGAGGGGGCTTGTTGCATGATCAGGCTGCCGCTTTCGGCATCGAGGTTGCGGATTCCCCGCCTGCGGCGGGACCCGGCGGCTTCGGCATTGGCTGCGGCCGACCGAAGAGAGCGCCGGCCATTCCGCCTGCAATCCGCTCGTAGCAGTAGCTAGCCAGTGCCTTGCGTGACCCGCAATCGGCGAGGAATGTTGGCGGATGGAAATGGACCACCACTTCGACTGTGCCGAGTCCGATCATGCTCCATAAATGAGGTACCAGGCCCACCGCCCCGTACCATGAGAAAAACGGTCGGAGGGACCGACCGATCGGTATACCGTCAAGCCGCGTATAGGCGAGGGAAACGGGTTGAACGACCACAGCTCCGATGTTTGCTTTTTTCTCCGCGGCGCCGAATAGCGCGGTCTTGAACGGAAGCGGCCGATTCCCGTCCCCGCTTGTTCCCTCTGGAAATAGGATCAGCGCATCGCCGCCGACCAGTCTTTCGGATATTGCGTCACGCTGGATCGCGGCGTTGCGGATTTGCCGATCCACAAAGACTGTGCGCTGCAGTTTGGCGAGCCAGCCGAATAGCGGCCACTTGGCCACCTCCGCTTTGGCGATGAACGAACCGGGAATAAGCGAGCCGAGGATCGTGATGTCAGTGTAGCTAATGTGATTTGCCGCAAACAGCGCGGGGCGCTCAGCGGTCGGCGTTCCGATCAGGCGGACACGAAACCCGAGCATTCGACAACACCATCGGTGATAAAAGGCCGGCAGCGTTTCCACCCATCGGCAACCCAAAGCCAAACCGGCCCACTGTATCGGCATGAGGCTCAGCGTCCACGTAAAATACAGCGCAAGGCGCGCCGTCCTCAGCAGCAAAGAGCTCATATGGTAAACTGAGTCAAATATCTTTGCATTTCCGTTCGTAGTGGCGCGAGTATTTGGCCGTGACGAGATTGGTCTTGACCAGGATGCAGATGTCTGTGGTGTTAAACTGCTCGTCAATCACGGCGCCGTCGCCGACAAACCCACCAAGGCGCAAATATCCTTTGATGAGGGGGGGCAGCGCCGCCAACGTCCTCCCCCGGTCTATCGCACCGATTGAGAGCCGGCGCATGTCGACATAACGTTCGTTGAGCGCACGCGGCCGCAGAGCCGAGGGTGCCAGATGGTAGTAGTGTAGGTAAGAGAGTGGCGTCGCAAGCGCGTCGGGATCGGTGCCGGGCAGGCTTGCGCAACCGAACATCAGCGTGATGTCGTGATGGAACACATAGGCCGCGATCCCGTTCCAGAGCAGGTGCATGGCCGGCCGTTGGCGATAAGCAGCATCGACACAGGAACGGCCGAGCTCGAGGATTTCCCCCTCATGGGCGACAAGCGGCGCGATGTCGTATTCGTCGGCAGAGTAGAAGCCGCCAAGGCGCCGTGCCGCATCCCGCCGAAGCAGCCGGTAGGTTCCTACGACTGGGTTGCTACCCCTACCAATTCCGCGGTCGAGGACGAGCAGGTGATCGCAGTCGTTATCAAAGCGATCGAAATCGCGCCGTCGAAGCAACATCTCGGGCAGTGGCCGCGCCCCCAGGCTTTCATAGAATATCCGGTAACGCAGCGCCTGCACTGCGTCGATGTCTGCAGCCGTCTCCGCCAGCCGGACCTGCAACGGGCCGGATCGGATGTCGACGATGCGGTCTTGAGCATGTGCGCTGGCGCCTTCGATGAGGGGCGTGCCTTCGATCGGTTGGGCCGGCCTCTCGACTAAAGTGCCGTTGATCACGCCGGGCGCCCCCGGTGGCTTTCGGGGTGGCCCCAGCGGTGTGTCGCCAAACACGTCGACATCGTTTGCACCGGCGGAGCCTGCCTCCGACCACGCCTGTAAATCATTCCGTGCCGGTTCGCGGTTTGACGTTGCGCGGCACCGCGTAGAGTTCAAGCCGATGGCCGACAAGTTCGTAGCCGAGCTCATCGGCAACGATCTGCTGCAGTCGTTCGATCTCTTCGTTGCGGAATTCGATCACCCGACCGGATTGCAAGTCGATCAAATGGTCGTGGTGAGCGCTCGGCATTTCCTCGTAGCGGGAGCGCCCATCGCCGAAATCGTGTCGAGCCAGAATACTCGCCTCTTCAAACAACCGCACAGTCCGATACACTGTAGCGATACTGATGCGCGGATCGATCGCGGTGGCTCGACGGTAGACCTGCTCGACGTCGGGGTGATCGACAGACTCTGACAACACGCGAGCGATAACCCGGCGCTGTTCCGTCATCTTCAAACCCTTGTCAAGGCAGAGCTGCTCCAGCCGCGAGATCATCACATCTCCACCGTGGCATGGCTATAATATATAGCACCTGAGGTGGACGAGCCTATGTCCTGAACGATAGCCGTCCGGCCGAGGGCGGCAGCGCACCGGCCGCGTGGCGGCCCTCGCACGGCGGCCGCGTGGATCAGGCTCGGGGCCGCCGCGCCCGGGTTCCGAGACCGATTTCTTTCGCAAGACGGCTGCGCTGGCGCGCATAGTTGGGGGCGACCATCGGATAGTCGGGTGTCAAACCCCAACGCTCCCGATAAGCCTCAGGCGTCATGTTGTAGGCGGTCTTCAGATGCCGTTTCAACATTTTGAGCTTCTTCCCATCCTCCAAACAGACGATGAAGTCCGGGAAGACGGACTTTTTGACCGGCACCGCCGGCTGCGGGCGTTCCGCGGGGGGCGGTGGCGCACTCCCGATATTCGCCAGCGAATTATATACTTGGTTGATCAGCTGTGGCAGATCTCCCACCGATACCGTATTGTTGGAAACGTGTGCGGCAACGATTTCGGTCGTCAGCGTCAGCAACTCGTTGCTCTGGTCGGGGTTGTTCATTTTGAGGATCCCACCGTGAGTTTGATCTCTAAATATAATTAACAATCCGCGACGGGGCAATCCGGTCAATGTCCGATTTCTTCAAATCGTCTGCGCGACCGCAAGAACAGTCGGTCGCGGTTGCCTACAAGGCAAGAGGAAAGGGCAAACCTTCCCAAGCTTATGGCTAAATCATTATGTTGGCGAGAGTCAGCTGTAGGACAAGGGCGTCAACGCGACGACTCGCCTGCTGGTAGTAATTTCGTCGATGGCCGACCGGCGTAAAGCCTCGGCCGGTATAGAGGGCAAGCGCGGGGCTGTTGTCCACCGCTACTTCAAGAACGATGCATTCGGCGCCGCGCACACGTCCCTCGGAGCATACGGAATCCAAGAGCGTCGAACCGATTCCCTCTCGCCTCCGTTCAGGCAATACGCCTAGCGATAGGATCTCGCACTCCTTGCGGAGGTCGAGAGCCAATACAAATCCGGCGGGCATCTCATCTAACCAAGCGATTCGGCCGAAAAATCCCGTCAAGTTCATTACTTCGGCGATAGCAGATGAATTCCATGGATCTTCTGGGAAGCAAGCGCAGTGCAACATCGATAGCGGGCCAGCCAAAACTTTGGGCAGCGGCTGAAGACGCCGGTTCACCGACCGGGCCCTTGGTGTGCCGTCGAAACGGTGACGTCTGGGGGGCGCAGGTACAGCGGCAATGGCTTTGGAAGATTTTCGCTCTCGCGCGCGCGCCGGAGCACCGCTCGCAAGACGCTGGCTGCGTCAGGCGCTGATTCTTCAACGATGATCATATCGGAGCGAGGCAAAAGCATATCTGCGGCGCGTTGTGCCGCATCGCCGGCGACGAGGAGCGGTGCCTCGCCGATGAGGTCGCTCAGCGCTTTGGCAAGCGCAGCCGGGCTTGCTGCCGTCGGCCCACCGAGCGGGCGATGAGCATAATCTAAGAGCTGTACGTAAAGGTCCTCCCGGCGGCTTTCGAGAGCCACGAGGAGAAAACCGCTCTCCCGCTCGTCAGCCCGTGGGGCTAGACCGGCGGCCACAGCTTCGAAGCCGGTCACACCGACCGATCGCGCGCCGGTAGCGAGGGCGATTCCGCGCACGGCTGCAAGTCCAACGCGAATCCCGGTGAAACTACCGGGTCCGACCGTCGCTCCTACGATGTCTAGCGCCGACCTCGACAACCCTGACTTGCGCATCACGGCATCGACCATTACGAGCAGCCTCTCGGCTTGGCCGTGCGCAGTCGTGCACCGCTCGGCAGCGAGCACGGTTTCACCTGTCGAAACTACAACCGAGCAGCCCGATCCGGCCGAATCGAGCGCGAGCACAGTCGGTTCCTTTAATGCCGACGTTATAGTTTGGGTGTTGAGTGCCATTGTGCGGTCTGGGTTACGCACCTCATCGCTCCTCGCAGGAGCGGTACCCCCTCTTCTACCCTGCCGGAACTCAGCGAGACCCGCTAGGCGGCGCGCTCGCGGCGTGATGCTGACGTAGCCGGATGCCAAAAAGCTCCTTTCAGACCGCCCGCACCTCTACGACCTCGGGGATGTAGTGCCGAAGCATGTTTTCGATTCCGGCCTTCAATGTTGCGGTCGAGCTTGGGCACCCCGAACATGAACCCTGCATATGGAGATAAACCACGCCGTCCTCGTAGTCGTGAAAGATGATATCTCCGCCGTCTTGCGCGACCGCTGGACGCACGCGCGTCTCGAGGAGCTCCTTAATTTGGGAAACGACTTCATCCTCGTCTTCTTGCTGCGCTTCCATGACCGCACTATCGGCGGCTCCTACGAACATCACCGGTCGCCCTGCGGTGAAGTGCTCCATGATGACCGCCAGAATCACCGGCTTCAGCTGATACCAATCGCCCTCGGGGTCCTTCGTCACGGTAATAAAGTCCGCGCCGAGGAAGACGCCCGTGACCTGCGGCAGGGCAAACAACCGTTCCGCCAGCGGCGACATCCGCGATGCCACCTCCGGTTCCGTAAAGTTTGCCGTGCCCGAAGCCATGACCATGCGACCAGGCAGGAACTTTAGGGTCGCCGGATTCGGGGTCTGCTCGGTCTGGATGAACATCGATGGCTCCCAAAGCGAAATGAAACTGCGCGCCTTTAGCATGGGGGTTTGACGCGGCGAATCAACCCTCGGCAGGCCGGCGATCCGTTATGACCGGAGGGTTGGGTAAAATCAAAAGCACCAAGCCGCCTCAGCTGACGGCGTCGAGTTGCTCTAGAGTGAGGCCGCCAGGGACGATCGTGATCGGAATACGAAGGCGGGCGGCGGGCTTACCGGTCAGATAAGTGATCAGCGGCCCCGGTCCTTCTGGTCCGGTTCCAGCTGCGAGCACGAGTATCGAGATACTCGGCTCCTCGGCAATCAACGCGAGCAACTGGTCGCGAGGGTGACCTTCGCGGATATAGACGATCGGTATCGTTCCGGCGATCGGGGCGATTTCCTCGCAGAGACGTTGCATCAGCTGTTCGGCTTCCTCACGGCGTTCCTCGCGGGCGAGATTCTCGATCGAAATCCAATGCTGCAGCTCTGACGGCTCGATTACATGAAGAAGCGCAATCCGGCCGCCGGTATGCGCGGCGCGGCGCGCGGCGTAGTGGAGAGCAGCCTGAAGTTCGTTGGATTCGTCAACCACCACGAGAAAGACGCGCGGTTTTGTGGGTCCTTCCATCGGGCCATCCCTCCACCGATCCGTTCAGGGGTCAGGCGCTTCTAAACGGTAGGCTCGCCAGCCATCCTGCCACCATCGCGATCACCACCGCGATTGCTCCATAGACCGCAGGCTGCCGACCAGCAAAGCCGAAAACATCGGCGTCGATGCCCACCTTCGAGACAACAAGCGGGGTCGTCTGGCCACCGACGACGTCTTTGGCGCGGACGAGGAAGACCTGCACGAGATACGTTCCGGTCGGCACGTTTGAGGGGAACTCAATCGTCGTGCGAAACAACCGTTCGCCGATGAAGCTAACCTTGCTTACAGAATTTGGAAACAGTCTTGCGCGCTGCTGCGTCCGGACGAGCGCTGTGATGAACTCTTCGGCGACCTGCGGCGGCGTCATTCCCTCAGGCTTCATTTCCAGGTTCGTAACGCCGAGCCGATAGAACGCAGCAGTAGCTGGCGATACGATCTCTTCGAGCGGCCGGCTCGCAGCGACGAAATAAAAACTCGGGACATTGGCGAAGATCACCTCTTGAGAATTCACCCATATGCCCGCAATACGGCTCTTACGCCGAACCGCCATCTCGCGGTCCGGGCCCCGGACAACGACCGCGACGTCGCCCGGGCCATCAATTGCACCAAACAACACAACCGAGGCGCCGGTAAAGCCGGTCGTGATCGCGATCAGGTGGTTGGTGAGATCGGCGACTAGGGCTTCGGCGCGCGCCGGCGCGGCCCAAAACAATATTAGGGCCATCAATTGGAAGTGCCAGCTAGAGGTCCGGTCCGCCAGCCTGCTCGGGCGAGCGCAGGTGCGATCCGATGCGGGATACATTATCGCCGAGCATCGGCTCATGTCTTCTCCCAAGCGATGGAGTACGGATCCGAGGGGCGCACAGTCAGGTCGAAGGCAAGCTTTGCGGCGACCGCAAGCACCAGCAGAGCGAGCAAGAGGCGAAGTTGATCGCCGCGCAGCCGCGTTCCGAAACGGCTGCCGATCCGGGCGCCTATCACACCGCCGACCAGCAGCACGAGGGCAAGCACGGCGTCGACCGTGCGGTTGGTATAGGCTTGAAGCAGGGTCACATTTGCCGCAACGAAGATGATCTGCAGCAGCGAGGTCCCCGGCACTACGGCGGTTGGCATGCCGAGCATGTAAATCATCGCCGGCACCATGATGAAGCCGCCGCCGATGCCGAGAATTGCGCTGAACACGCCGACCACAAAACCCAATCCGATGGGCAATAGCGCGCTGATGTAAAGCTTCGACCGGCGGAAACGCGCCTTCAGCGGCAACCCGTGCATCCAATTGTGCTGATGCAGCTTGCGTCGCCGCACTCCTGGCCGATGCAGTCGCAATTGGGTGTAAATGCTCTCGACCATCATCAGTGAGCCGAGCGTGCCGAGCAGGACTACATAGCAGAGAGAGATGGCAAGCTCGATCTGTCCAAGCTGTTTAAGTAAAGTGAAGATCCATACACCGAAAACGGAGCCGGCGAGACCGCCGACCAGCAACACATACCCCATCTTGAAGTCGACGTTGCCGCGACGCCAATGCACCAGCACGCCCGAGACCGAAGCCCCTACTAGCTGGTTGGCCGACGAGGCGACGGCGACGGTCGGCGGGATGCCGATGAAGATCAGGAGCGGGGTGAGAAGGAAGCCGCCGCCCACCCCGAAAACGCCTGTGAGAAAACCGACCGCTCCGCCAAGTCCGAGCAGGATAAAGACGTCGATCGACACTTCGGCGATCGGCAGGTAGATATCCATGATGGAGGAGGCGCCGGCTTGTGCTGTTGTTTTGTGCGCTGCTCAGCGGCGCAACGCGCGGGAGGCTAGCCTACAACCGGCGCGGCGGCGGGAAAAGCGCCAACCCGGACGGGCCGCTCTCTGCCTGGTGCGA
>Ga0306917_10001972_pt1 | contig 10131 bp, 8 predicted proteins | sample tim00Cox00000000_FD_203313 | JGI IMG/M metagenome (GOLD analysis project Ga0306917, IMG submission 203313) | Lab enrichment of tropical soil microbial communities from Luquillo Experimental Forest, Puerto Rico - timezero.00C.oxic.00.000.000 (v2)... | ecosystem: Environmental > Terrestrial > Soil... | reverse complement strand
CCTCGACGTGCCATGCGCTTCGAGGAATGCAATCACTTGCCTGATCCCGGCTTCAATTTCCTGGTCTCCCGCAGTGCCACGTCGGTCGAGCCAGGCCCCGAAACAGATCCCCGCCGCGCGGTCAGCCTCGTCGTCCGGCCAGCCCGTCAATCCCATTGCCGTAGCGAGGCTCCCGGCTACGGCAGCGAGGGCAAACCGATTGCAGACCGACCGCACCTGCGGCGAGGTGCCCTGCGGCAAATACGTTGCTAGGAACTTCCTGCGGCCCTCCTGTGTCAGCTCAACGAGCCGGGAGGGATCGGCGGCACGCCGCGCGGTCAGCATTAGCAGGAAACGGCGGATAGGTGTGCCGTAGTTCGTTTCGGTGGCAAGGCGCAGCTCCTCGGCGAATGCACCGGATGATCCGGCGCCATGAATGTTCTCGAATACGCCGAGCCCGGCACCGGCGTCGGCAGGAATATCGACGTGCCTGACCTCTTGGCCGGCCTTTGGCCGCTTGTTGATCTCGACCATCTTGTCGGCAAGAGAGAGTTCGCCGCTGGACAAGTATAACAGTCTCCATCTCGCCGCCCGTCTTGCCGATCCGCTGCGTCCCGCTCGATTTTTCCCTGAACCGTTGGCCAGCATGTAAGCGATCTCGCCGGCCTCCCGCGCTTCGACCTGCCCCATCTCATCCAGACACAGGAGGGTGTCACAATGTGCTTCGGCAACGCCTTCGAGCCCATTGGATGTCGCACGCCACGAACACAGATAGCCGTCAATGCTGCCACCACCCCAAACGCTACCGCCGACGCGCAGTGCGATTGTCTTTCCGATGGTGCTTGTCCCAACTAGATGGAAACCGCCGCTGCGTTCATTGACAAGACTGAGCAATGGTGCCGCGAATGCCGTCGAGACCGACAAGACTAGTCTTGAATTGCCGATGCACCGGATAGCTACAGCATCGCGCCAATCCTCGTGATTGCCGACGACATTGTAAGCCGTCTCGACGCGCGACTCGCTCTGCCAGAGTACCTTCCCACCGCAAGTATCGATCTCGCCATAGGTCGTGTCCGGCAGAACGAATGCCGCGCATTTGCCCTCGACGTGCCAGCCGATACGCGACACAGCCCGCGCGCGGTTGTCCACGTAAACGGTCGAGAGATACTCAGCGAGCTTGTTACGGCTCCCCGGTAAGGGGCTGATGCGAAGCCCTTGGTCGAGCAGTTCACGCCAGACTTCGTCGCGGCTGCCGCCAAGCGCCCGCCATGGCATTGCATATTGATGCAGGCAATTATCGGGATCAAGCCACCGCAGTAGGAGGCCCCAGTTGACGCTGTGGTCATCTCTGGTCTGCGCAAGAACCTCAAACGGGTCAGAGAGCCAGATCGGTGGCTTGTCCGAGTCATCTCCCTCCCAATAAAGCCCGCCGGCGGTCATCTTGAATTTTTGAAAGGAGACATAAGAAGGCTGAGACTCGATAGCAGGCTCATCGCAAGAAACCGCAGATTGTAGCAAGCTGTCGAGCGCCTGCTGGCTGACCCCGTCAGGAAGAGCGTCGGCAAGATCCCAAGCATCCGGCCAATCCTTTGGGACGTTGACGATCGCAGCTGATTTCGCGCCTGCTGCGATCACCAGCTCAGCGACATCCGCGGCATAAGAACGGCCGGGCGCGTCATTGTCGGGCCAGATCACGAGGATCCGGCCGGCGAGCGATGCCCAATCCGATTTCCTCCCGGCGCGAGCGCCGCCCATCGACGTAATACCGATGTAACCCGGAAAAAGCCGGGGCACCGCGTCGGCTTTCTTTTCGCCTTCGGTGATGATGACGGGCGAATCTGGCGATGAGAGCAATTGGGGAAGATTATAGAGAGAACGGGGTTCCGGCACCCCGCAGGCACGCCACGCAAAATGACAGCCATCGCCCTCTTGCACTCGGCAATAGGTCAGCGGCAGGATGCTTTTCTTCTTGTTGCCGTCGGCGCTGACGTATTCCAGCCGGACAACATATGCCAACAGTCGACCGCCTTCGTCGCGGTACTCCCACCTGGCGATCGGCTCGCCGTAAGCCGGATGACGCCACCTGCAAGGCGGCGCGTCATCGGGGATAGGCACGATCGGGGTCAATTCCGGTTTCGTCGTCGCAGTGTTCGTCTCGGCGATAGCGGTCTCTTCTGCTGTGAGCAGCGCAAACATCTCGTCATTCGCCATGGCAAGCCCCGATGCCGAGCATGGCGGCAAGACGCTTTGCGGCGTCGATCTGCCGCAAACCACTGAGATACGCGCAGAGCGAAATAGGATCGCCACCCGCTACGTCATCGCAAGCGAAGTCGGCCCAATAGCCGGAGTTGAGGTTGACTTTGAACGAACCAAGCCGTCGGTCACTGCGGCGGGGATTGAGCGCGACATATTCCGCGCCCTCTGTTCGCCCTCCGGGCAGCCATCGCGCTAGCAACGCTGGCAGAACGGCAAGCGCAGCGCGGTTTACCTGATCGAAGGCGACGTGATTACCTCGGTACCACCGGTTGGACTTCGACCGCCTCGTGCGGCGTGCGGCGGCGATCTTGGTCCCGGTCATCGGTTTACTTGGGACCACGGATGAAAGCATCGAGGTCTTCTTTGAAATAAAACACGCGGCCACCCACTTTGAGCGACCGCGGTCCCTTCCCCTGCAGGGCCCACATTGCGAGAGTCTTCGGCTGATGGCCGAGATAGAGCGCAGCATCGGCTCGCGCCATCCGCCCATCCGGCAGGATGCGAACCCTTACTCGCTCGATCGCAGGAGGCTCGTTCGTTGCCTCGTTTATTCCGCCCGCCAGCGCGGCGGGTGAGGTTTCCATCTCGCTCTCAATTATGCCATTTAACACGTTGGCAGTTTATAAGGAACTGCGATTATCCTTGTAAGGATAATTTCGCCAACCATGTCATTGGCATTATCGAGACCAATCGAGAATGAGTGTGTGCTGTGGCAGCGACAAGTTCGAAACCGGCCCGCCGAGGTCGGCCACCGCTAAAATCCGGGGAGGCAAAGAGGGCCTCCTTCAATACCAGGTTCCGAAACACGCTGAAGGAACAACTAGAGATATACGCCCGGTCCGCCGGTCGCTCGTTAAGCGAGGAAATCGAGTTCCGACTGGAGCGGTCAGTTGACCGCACCCGATCACAGGGCGGCGTAGAATACGAAGCCCTCTTTCGAATGATGGCCGCCGCGGCCCAGGTGATCGAGGTGCGACTCGGCAAATCGCCGTTTTCCGATCCCGCGGCGGCCGGTTCTGCCCGATATGCGTGGCGGCAGATCATTTACAGCCTCACGCCTGATCCTAATGAGATAGAAATTGTGAAAGAACAACGCAGGCTTATTGACGAGATCTCGGATCTGAAACCACCTCAGTTACCGAAGTTAATAGAATACAGTGGCATCGAACGAGACGATCAACTTGCTCGTGATCAAAACGAGTTTAGAAAACAACTATCGGATATTGTTCAGAAAATGAATGAGTATGGCAAACAACTAAGAGAGCTTGGCGAAGTAGGGAAGGAGGCGTTCCACAACGCCCTGTCACTTCCAAAGCATCGATAGGAGCGACAACCATGGCTCTGCGCTTCTCTCGCCTCGATCGTCCCGCCATCCGTCGACTGAAGCTGGGCGAGAAGATCATCGAGCACGGTATTATCGCGGAACGGCTTGCCGATGGCGATCTCCGCTATTCCGTCAACGTCATGGTCGACGGCAAGCGAATCCATCGTGTGATCGGGAAGGAGACGGATGGGGTTACCAGGACCCAGGCCGAGGAGTTCATCGAGCAAGTCCGAACAGATGCGCGGTCGGATCGTCTGTCGCTGCCGAAGCGTCGTAAGCTTCAGCTCACATTTACCGCAGCGGCGGATCTATACCTCAAGAAACTCAAGGAAATTGATGGTAAAGACTATACGAATAGCGAGCAACATATTCGGATACACTTGAAACCCTACCTAGGATCAATACGGATTGATCAGATTTCTGCCTTCACGCTGCAGAAACTCCAAGCACATTGCGTAAAGAAGGGCATAACCGAATCGACGGTGAACCGCATCCTGGCGACATATCGCCGGATGGGACGGAAGCTGGTCAAATGGAAGGTAATCTCTTCCCCGTTTCCCGCTATCGAACTCCGGAAGGAGCACAATACCCGAGATTACGTAATCTCAGAAGACGAGGAGCAGCTTCTTCTGGAGGCTGCGTTGCGTGACGGCAACCCGTATATCTGGCTCTTTATCAAACTAGGGTTGGCCACTTCATTGCGACATTCCGAGATCCTCCGGGCTCGATTCGACAATTTTGATCCAGAACGCCGACGATTGCGCGTTCACGTCAAGGGCGGACGATGGCGAAGGCAGCCTTTGACCCGGAGCATTACCGAGATCCTGGTCAGGGAAGAGAAGATGGCGAAAGACCCGAAAGGTTGGATATTCCCGAGCCTGAGGGCGGAAAGCGGGCACATCGAGAGTATGAACGGAGCGTTCGGCCGCTGCGTGAAGGCTGCGCGCATGAACCCTGTTGTGGTAGTGCCGCACATAATGCGGCACACCGCCATAACCCGATTGGCCACAACGGGTGCCGATATAAAGACTATCCAGGAGTTTTCCGGGCACGAGAGCTTGACCATGGTGCTGCGATACGCTCACGCGCAGGACCGGGCGGTCGATAGCGCGCTCGATCGGCTTGAGCAGGGAACGGTTGTCGAACATCCTCGCGCACGCTTTGGCGAGAAATCCTGACGCGAATACACCGGAATTACACCGGGGACGCTATCGCAGATAAGGCGTGTTGCGGCGAAAGCTGCATAAACCCATGAAATCGTTGGTGCGGACGGCGGGACTCGAACCCGCACTCCCTTTCGAGAAGCAGATTTTAAGTCTGCTGCGTCTACCTTTTCGCCACGTCCGCCTTTGCGCTCAGCCCTCGCTCAGCCCCTCTTGCGGATCGCCCCCGAGAGAGCGGATCAGCGCTTTGAGCTCCTCGGCCGCTGTCGCGAGCCGCTCCCGGTCGATGCCGCGCAACACCAGCGTGACGCCGAAATCACCCCTTCGGAAATAGGGATAGGAGCCGATCTCGAGATCGGGATAGCGTTCCTGCAATGCGCCGAGATCCTGCGCCAAGGTGCCTTCGGCGAGATGGCAGCTTACGCTGCGGCTCAATACCTTTTCGCCGCCGACGAGGCGGTATTTGAGCTGCTCGAAGATCCCCTGCATGATGCTCGGCACGCCGGGCAGGACAAACACGTTGCCGATCTGAAAACCCGGCGCGCGTGAGATAGGGTTCGGCAACAATACGGCGCCTTCCGGAACCATCGCCATGCGCAACCGCGCCTCGTTCAGATGGCCCGGCGGGTAATGGGTTTGGAGCAGGCGCCTCGCCTCGGGATGTACGATCAGCGCCACCCCAAAGGCGTCAGCCATGCATTGAGCAGTGATGTCGTCATGGGTCGGGCCGATGCCGCCGGTTGTGAAGACGTAGTCAAAGGCGTGCCGCACTTCGTTGACCGTCTTGACGATCACGTCGACATCGTCCGGGATGACCCGCGCTTCGCGTAGCCTAATGCCGGCCTCGTTGAGACCCTGGGCGAGAAAAGCGAGGTTGGCGTCCTGCGTGCGACCCGACAGGATCTCGTTGCCGATGATCAGGACGCAGGCGGTGACGATCCTGGCTTCTGCGGGGCTTGACGTCATACTCTCCTCGGTATTCTCGTGTTGAGCGAGGCTTTTCATAGGCAGTTGCGCACTCGGGCACAATCACCAGCGATCTGCGAGGATTGTCGGGAGGCGGGCGAATCCCTACGTTCGATTCCCAGCATCGAGCCTTTGACGGTTATTGCTGGACCCTGACTAACCGATTATCAGAAAGAGAGCCGGAGCTTCCTCCGAGAGACGATGCGAACAGTACTCGGCAGACAACAGGACGTGATGATGGGTCTCGCGCCGAGCGATGCGCGCGACGGCCGGATCAAGATTCACGGGTTGGAAGCATTTGCAGGGATGAGGCGCGCCGGGATCCTCGCGGCCGAGACGCTCGACTTCATCACCCCCTCCATCCGGCCAGGGGTCACCACGGGCGAACTCGACCGCCTGTGTCATGGGTTCATTGTCGACCATGACGCGATCCCCGCGCCGCTCAATTACCGCGGGTTCCCGAAGTCGATCTGCACCTCGATCAACCACGTCGTTTGCCACGGCATCCCGGGCGACCGGCACCTGATGGAGGGGGACATCCTTAACATCGACGTCACCGTAATCGTCGATGGCTGGCACGGCGACACGAGCCGCATGTTCTTTGTCGGCGAACGGATCTCGGTCAAAGCGAGGCGGCTGGTCGATGTTACTTATGAGGCGATGATGCGCGGCATCGCGGTCGTCCGCCCAGGCATTCACATCGGCGCCATCGGTGACGCAATCCAGCGTTACGCCGAAAGTCATCGCTATTCGGTCGTGCGGGACTTTTGCGGCCACGGCGTCGGGCGCATCTTTCACGATGCCCCGTCGATCCTGCATTACGGCCATCCCGATGACGGACCGGAGCTGCGCGAAGGAATGTTCTTCACGGTCGAGCCGATGATCAACGCCGGCCGCTACGAAGTGAAAATTCTCAGCGACGGCTGGACCGCGGTCACCAAGGACCGCTCACTATCGGCGCAGTTCGAACACACGATCGGGGTGACCGCGACCGGCTACGAGATCTTCACGATTTCACCAGCCGGACTGAACCGGCCGCCTTACGACGTCAGCGCGCCAGCATAAACGACCGCGACAACGGGGCTGGGGTGAGTGGTCTGGGGCCTCCCTCAGTCAGGGCGAAAGCCGCACCGCGCTGCGAGCGCTGCGGCCTTCGGCGTCGATAATGGTGAGCTGCGCAAATCCAATTCCTTCAGGCTGCCAATAAACCGGGCGGCGCGGAGGCCCGGGTGGCAGAGGTTTGCCGTCGACGAGCCAGTGAAACGGGCGCTTGCCGCCGATCGCTTCGAGCGGCAGTTCCTCGCCGCGCCATTCGATCAGCGCACCATCCGGCGGATAGATGATTTTCGGACCGCCGCTTTGTGACCCCGCTCGCGCGAGCGGGCGCGGATCGAGCCGCTGCAGACGCGGCGGCAGATCGCTCGGGCCAACCAGGAGGACGCTTTTGGGCGGCGGTGTGTCTTCTCGTGACAGAGGCGCCCCCAGGAGATCGGCAATTTTAAACATGACCGGGGCCGCGGTCAGCCTGCCGCTGCCGCCTGGGATCGGCGTGCCGTCCGGACGTCCGGCCCAGACGCCGATCGTCACTTCGGGGTCATAGCCCACCGCCCAGAAATCACGGTAGCCGTAAGAGGTGCCAGTCTTGAAGGCGAGCCGGCGGCCGCGGCGTACCTCGGCCGGCAAGACGCCAGGCGGTGGTGGGGCACCCGCGAGGATATCGTTTACATACCACGCTGCGGCCGGTCCGAAGATCGGTGGACCCCGTGTTGCGGAGTCGGCGTCACGATAGTGGAGTGGCGCTACCTCTCCGGCATTGGACAGAGCCGCATAGAGCCGCACCAAATCGGCGAGGTCGATACCGGCGCCACCCAGCGCCACCGCCAAACCGGGCTCGGCCGCGGGCTCGGGCAAATGGAGCCGGACACCCGCAGCGGCAAGTGCCGCGATGAACCGGCCGGGGCCCAATCTTTCGAGCACGGCAACAGCCGGGACGTTGAGCGAATATTGCAGCGCCTGGCGTGCGGTCACCTCGCCCTGGAAACGCCCGTCGAAATCGACCGGCGCATAATCTCCGAAATGCCGAGGGCGATCCTCCAGTACGGTTTCTGGATGAATGATCAGCCGGTCGAACGCCATCGCGTAGATGAAGGGCTTGAGCGCCGATCCTGGAGACCTTATCGCGCGCGCCATGTCGAGTGTCCCGCGGCGTGGCGCGGTATTGAAGTCTGCGCTGCCGGCATAGGCGAGCACCCGCCCCCCGCGGTTGGCGACAACCAGTGCGGCAAGTGTAGCCTCGGGGTCGAGCGTCAGGACTTCATGCTTGAGGAGCACCTCGATCTGCTGCTGCAGGAGCGGATCGATCGTCGTAGCGTGGACCAGCGCCGCCGGGTTCTCGTTGCGCAGCGCCCGGGCGAGATGCGGTGCCCGAAAGGGCATTGCGAGCCGAATCCCCAGGATCTGCTCATCCAGCGTTTCAGCGAGAGCCGCGGACGAGATCACGCCCGCTTGCGCCATGCGCCGGAGAACGCGGTCGCGGGCGGCGCGCGCCGCCTCCGGGTGCCGGTCCGGGCGGAGCCGCTCGGGCGAGCGCGGGATAGCGACGAGCAGCGCGCACTCCGCGGCCGAGAGGTGCGTCGGCTCCTTGCCGAAATAGGCAAGACTCGCCGCACGTACCCCTTCGAGATTGCCGCCGAACGGCGCCAAGGTCATGTAAAGGCCCAGCACTTGCTCTTTCGTCAGCTGGCGTTCGAGCGCCAGCGCTTTCCCCATTTCGCCGATCTTTGCCGCGAGCGATCGCCGGTGGCGTTCGAGCAGGCGCGCAACCTGCATCGTCAGGGTCGAGGCGCCCGATACGATATGCCCGCTGATCGCAAATTGGCCTGCTGCGCGCAGCACCGCGATCGGATCGACGCCGGGATGCGATGTGAAACGTCCGTCCTCGCCGGCGATCAGCATCCGGCGATAGAGCGGGTCGACCTTGTCGGGCTCGACCGGCAGCCGCCATTTGCCGTCCGCGGTCAAAAAGCCGCGCAGGATCGACCCGTCGGCGGCGAGAACGAGAACCGAAGCGCTGCGGCTGCGATCGAGAGACGGCGGCGGGAGGGTGAGATAAACCACCACTGCCGCCGCGGCGAGGAAAATGGCGGCCGCCGCAATTACCCGGATTCGGGCTCGGAGGCCCACGGCCTTGTCGGTTCGATCGGGCAACATTCCCGATTATTCCCGTTGAGCCGGGAATTTTCGCCATTTCGCATCAGAATCGCCGTTTTGCCAGGAAAAAGCGTAAGCGTAATCAGTGGGTTGCGGGTGAATTCCCGTAGCAGACCGAAACGGGAATTTACGCGGGCCTAATCGGGAATTAAATCCGCCTAATCGGGAATTACCGGAATTGAGAAACAGCCGCATCTCACCGCCCCGGGAAATTCGATAAAATACTCCTGATCGAAGGGCGCGACCCTACTGCGAAACTTGGCCTTTTATAGGGCGGACCACCTGCATCGGCGGAGCGAGCGGCCCCGTATGGAGCATCAGAAACCGCGCTCGCCTCAGAGGACTGCGGCGCCCCACGATGCGAGGGTTTGCGGATGACGCCGGCCGCGCCCTTCGCGTAAGGTGCGGGTCGGGATACCGCTCGTGCCGGAGCGCAAGCAATGCCCGGCAAGGTGCAATTCGTCGCCAGAAGGGAGGCCGCATGTTGGCAATGTGGGTGAAGGTCCGGGTAAAGCCGGAGGAGCGCGAGCGTTTCCTCAAGGCGATCGAGGTAGACGCCGAGGGCTCGGAGCGCGACGAGCCGGGCTGCGCGCGCTTCAACGTTCTCCAGGATGAGCAGGACCACAACGTCTACTACTTCTTCGAAGTCTACAGTGACGAGGCGGCGCTGGAGGCGCATCGGGCAGCACCCCACTATGCCGTCTGGCGCGCGGCCGCCGACACCTTGGACGGCGCCCCGCAGGCGACCCGCTGCCGCACAGTCTTCCCCGCGGCGGCGGGGTACTGGGCGAAAAAATAGCGCGTACCCTGGGGAAACGCGGCAGGCCCGACGAGCGGCTTGTTCGCGCAAAGCCGATATTGAGTGATTGACGGCCTGCTCGGCTCGCGCTTGCTGAAAGCAAAGCGGGTCGAACGCCGCCTCAACGGTGATACAAAGCGGAATAGCCCCTCTCGACCCTATAACGGCCACTGGCTCATTCGTTAGAGATGGTCGGTTATGCCCCCGAAGCGGCCCTCCAGAGCCACGCCGCACAGCGCCCAAATCGGGTGATCAAAACGGACCTTCAGTAGTTGATCTAACCCGGCTCTCAGCGGCCTTCCCGCGCCAGAGCAGGCGCGGTCGGCTCTTTACCGGGCCGCCGCTTTAATGGGCATCGGCCGGGCGAGCGCGGCGTCGAGTTCCTCGATCGTCCGGCCGCGCGTTTCGATGCCGATGAAGAGAAAACCGACAAC
>Ga0306917_10001967_pt1 | contig 10139 bp, 8 predicted proteins | sample tim00Cox00000000_FD_203313 | JGI IMG/M metagenome (GOLD analysis project Ga0306917, IMG submission 203313) | Lab enrichment of tropical soil microbial communities from Luquillo Experimental Forest, Puerto Rico - timezero.00C.oxic.00.000.000 (v2)... | ecosystem: Environmental > Terrestrial > Soil... | reverse complement strand
GCGGGTTTGCTAATCGCGCCCGAGAAGCCTATTTTCCCGGCGAAATCCGGCAACCGCCTGCGGGCGCAGAGATAGAGGTGGATCGATGGATGGCAACAATATGGTGACCGGAACTATGACGTTGACTGACAACGAAAGCGGAAAGTCGGTCGAGCTTCCGGTGCTAGGCGGGACGATCGGTCCACGGGTCATTGATATCCGAAAGCTCTACGCGCAAACCGGGCACTTTACTTACGATCCCGGATTCATGGCGACTGCCGCCTGTCGCTCGAGCATCACCTATATCGACGGTGATGAAGGGATCCTCCTCTACCGCGGTTATCCGATCGAGGAACTCGCAGACAAGAGTGATTTCCTCGAGGTCGCCTACCTCCTCCTCAACGGGGAGCTGCCGACGGCCAAGGAGAAGGAGCAGTTCGTCTACGACATCACCCATCACACGATGGTGCACGAGCAGCTGACGACCTTTTTCCGCGGCTTCCGCCGCGACGCCCATCCGATGGCCGTACTGTGCGGCGTGGTCGGAGCTCTCTCGGCCTTCTATCACGATTCGACCGACATCCATGACCCCTATCAGCGGATGGTAGCTTCCTACCGCCTGATCGCCAAGATGCCGACGATCGCAGCCATGGCCTTCAAATACTCGCTGGGTCAGCCCTTCATCTATCCGCAGAACTCGCTGAGCTACGCCGAAAACTTCCTCCATATGGCTTGGGCGGTGCCGTGCGAGGAGTACAGGGTCAATCCGGTGTTGGCCCGGGCAATGGACCGGATTTTTATCTTGCATGCCGATCATGAACAGAACGCGTCGACTGCCACCGTGCGCAACGCGGGGTCGAGCGGGGCCAACCCATTTGCCTGCATCGCCGCCGGCATCGCCTCCTTGTGGGGCCCCGCGCATGGTGGCGCCAATGAGGCGGTGCTCAAGATGCTGGCCCGGATCGGCAATAAATCCGGGATCAAGGAGTTCTTGAACCACGTAAAGGACAAAAACGACCACGAATTGCTGTTCGGCTTCGGTCATCGCGTCTACAAAAACTACGATCCTCGTGCCCACGTATTGCGCGACAGTTGTCACGAGGTCCTCGACGAACTCGGCATCAAGAGCGAGCCCTTGCTCGACCTTGCGATGGAGCTCGAAAAAATTGCTCTCAACGACGATTATTTTATCAAGCGGAAGCTCTACCCGAATGTCGACTTCTATTCAGGAATCATCCTGAAGGCGATGGGATTCCCGACCTCGATGTTCACGGTGCTCTTCGCGATTGCGCGCACGGTCGGCTGGGTCGCCCAATGGACCGAGATGATCGAGGACCCGGATTCGAAGATCGGCCGTCCTCGCCAGCTCTTTACGGGTTCCGCCTCGCGCCATTATGTGCCGGTTGCGCGGCGAGCCTGACGCCTTCCTCCTCCCTCCTCCCCGCCGACAGGAGGCGGGGAGGCCGGAGAGACGCCAAACACTACGGGCGCTGGACCAGCTCGATCCGATAGCCGTCCGGATCCTCGATAAAGGCGATGAAGGACCCGCCATGCGCCATCGGACCAGCCGGCCGCGGGATTTTGACGCCCGCCGCAGCAAGGCGCTCGCAGGTCTCGTAGACGTCAGGAACACCGACCGCCAGATGACCAAAGGCACTGCCCAAGTTATAGGGCTCGGCCTGACCCCAGTTATGGGTCAGCTCGATCACGGTATTGCTGCTCTCGTCGCCGTAACCGACAAAGGCGAGGGTAAACTTCCCGGTAGGATAATCGCGTTTGCGCAGCAGCCTCATCCCAAGCAAGTTGGTATAAAATCGTAACGAAGCGTCGAGATCGCGGACCCGGATCATCGTGTGCAGGAAGCGGAACTTATCGGTGTCGGGTATCGCCTTTGACGTATCGGCAACATCGGTCAGCGTCATCGAGAATTCCTCCGTGATACGGGCGTGAGTGCGGGACCGCCGCACCGGCGGGCGGCGACGACATCGAGTATCTGGTTGGCGGCCCGCAGGCTCGGCGACGCGCCGCCTGCCTCCAAGCGCCACCTCACCTCATCATAACCTTGGTGATGCGCGGCGCGAACCCGTTCGTCCCGAACGAGCTCGGCAAGCGAGGCAGCGGCGCGCTCGGGGGTACAATTCCGCCCGAGCAGTTCGCAAACGAGCGGCTTTCCAAGAAGGAGATTGATGAGATTGACGTGCCGTACTTTGAGGACACGGTCCAGCAGTGCCTCGGTCAGCGGGTTGAGACGATAGCCGACGACCATCGGCAATTTGGCCAAGGCCAGTTCGAGCGCGACCGAGCCCGACGCGGCAAGCGCCACGCAACTTGCAGCAAAGGCATCGTATTTCTCATCGGCTCGCTGCACTATGATCGGAGGTCCCGGCCAGTCGCGCACGGCCTTAGAGACCAGCGCCGCAACTGTCTCAACGGTCGGTACAACCACACGGAAGCGGCCGATCAGGCTCTCCAAGCGTTTCAGCGCCGCGCCGAAAATCGGCAACAAGCGGGCTACCTCGGCACTCCTGCTGCCCGGCAGCGTCGTGATTAACAGCTCATCCTCTCCGACCCCGTGTGTTTCCCGGAATCGGGCACCGTCACCCCGGTCGGCACCGCTTTCGAGCACCGGGTGGCCGACATAGCAGCATGACAGTCCGACCCGCTCGAAATAGGGCGGTTCAAACGGCAATAAGGTCATGAGATGGTCGTACCAGCGTGCCATGCGTCGGGCCCGCCCGGCGCGCCACGCCCAGACCATCGGGGCGACGTAATGAATAAGTGGCAAGGTCTCGCCGCAGCGGCGCAATCCGTGCGCGACCCGCCAACTGAACCCCGAGCTGTCGATTGTCACGACGGCGTCGGGACGAAGCGCTCGGATCGCCGCCACAGTTTCGCTTACCCGCCGCAAGATAAGGGGCGCCCGCGGCAGCACTTCAGCAACTCCCATGACCGCGAGATCATCGAGCGGTACAAGACTATCGAGACCCTCGTCTTGCATGCGCTCGCCGCCAATACCGGCGATCCGGAGGGCTCCGCCAGTGCGCTGCCTCAGCGCCGCGATCAGCTTACCTCCGAGCGCGTCGCCGGACGGTTCACCGGTAACAAAAAAAATGAAGATCGGTTCCGTCGCAGTCACGATCTGCGGATGCCGACCACGAACAGCCCAGCCCGATCAGCTGTGCGGATAACTTCGTCCCGATCAAGTACGATCGTTGCCTCAGCCTCGATCGCGATCCCTAGCAATCCAGTTTCCGCCGCAAGCACGACGGTGCGATGCCCGATCGTCGGTCGATCGGCGCGACGCTCCTGACCTGGTTTTTCGACCTTGACCAGCACGCCGCCCGGCCCTTCGCGGCGGAGTGCCGCGCACCGCCGCAAGAGTTCGTCGGTCCCTTCTACGGCTTCGACGCCAAGGACGAGGCCCTGTTGAACGACGACTGCCTGGCCGATATCAAGGGCACCGATCGCCCGCGCGATGCGCAGCCCACGCTCGATATCCGCCACGGATTGCAGATCCGGATGGATCTTGCCGAGCGGACCTTCGGCGATGCCCCCCCCATCGAGAAGCTGATCGACGCCCAGCACCCGAAAACCCTCTTGCTCGAGCTCGCTTACGACGGCCGACAGCAGGCCGTCATCGCCAAGGGCACGGTAACCGATGCGGGCGAACAACTTGGCCGCCCGCCAATCCGGGCGCAGTGTGACCAGCGATGGCCGCCGGACACTGCCGGCTAAGACGAGTTCCGTCACGTGGTTTTCGCGTAACAACGAAAGACCTGTGACCGCCGCGCCCATGCGACACCAGGCATGCGGTACGCCGCGCACTGTTTCCGGCTCGGCCGCACCTTCCAAGGCTAAGACAAAGACATCACGTCCGGAGGCTCGGCAAGATTCGACGAGACGTCGCGGCAGCTGGCCGCCCCCGGCCACGATACCGAGCCTACCCGTCATTTGCCCCTTTCGGCTGACAGATGGCGCGGCTCGAGTCCGCGCGGATGAAGTCAAGGATGTCGTCGACAGGTGCGATACCACTGAAGCGCTCGGCAGTCTCGTTTACACGATCGCTCAGGGTGCCATCCGCGGAGAACAAGAATTGGTAGGCGCTCCGGAGCCCTTGAATATCCTCGCGACTGAAGCCGCGGCGTTGCATGCCGATAATGTTCAGCCCGCAAAGCCTCGCCCGGTCCCCCATCACCTGGCCGTATGGAATGACATCGCGCTCAACGCCCGACATGCCGCCGATCATCGCATGCTTGCCGATCCGGACATACTGATGGATGGCGCAAAGCCCGCCGAGAACAGCATAGTCATCGATGACGACGTGCCCCGCGAGAGTGGCATTGTTCGCCATGATCACATGGTCGGCGATCCGGCAGTCGTGGGCGACGTGCACCCCGACCATGAACAGGCAGCTGTCGCCGACACGGGTAATCATCCCGCCTCCGAGCGTCCCCCGGTTCATCGTTACGTACTCTCGGATCCTGTTGTTGCAGCCGATGACGAGGGCAGACTCCTCCCCACGATATTTGAGATCCTGCGGTTCGAGACCGATCGAGGCAAACGGGAAAATACGAGTGCCCGCCCCGATCGTTGTGCGGCCGTCGACCACCACGTGCGAGCAAAGCATGACCCCAGCGTCGAGGGTGACATGCTCGCCGACGATGCAATAGGGCCCGACGACGACATCCTGAGCCAGCATCGCCCCCGGCGCGACGATGGCCGTAGGGTGGATCTGCGGCATCGCTGATTGTCTATTCGTTCAGAATCATCGCCGCAAATACCGCTTCGGCCATCAAGTTGTCCCCGACCTTTGCCCTGCCCTCGAACTTCCAGACATTGCCGCGATGACGCTGTTTGGTGACGTGCACATCGAGCCGGTCGCCGGGAAACACCGGACGCCGAAACCGGGCATTGTCGACGCTCATGAAATAGACCAGCTTGCCTTCCGATTCGGGACCCAACGTATGCACTACCAGGACCGCAGCGGTTTGTGCCATCGCCTCAATGATCAGCACTCCTGGCATTACGGGCCGCGCCGGGAAATGACCCTGGAAGTAATTTTCGTTGATGGAAACACTCTTTATGCCGGTCGCCCGCTGGTTCGCCACCATGTCAACGACCTTGTCGATCATTAAAAATGGATGGCGATGCGGAATCATTTCCATGATCCTCTGAACATCGACTCGCGTAATTTGTTCCTCGGTGCAAGCCAGATCGATCATGACTTGTCTTTCTTCCTGGCAAGACGCTGCAGCACAGCCGTCTGCCTCATGAATTCAGTTAACGGAACCGCGGGACTACCGCACACCGTCTCTCCGGCCGGTATGTCGCGCATGATCCCGCTCTTAGCGGCAATACGCACTCCGCTCCCAATATGCAAATGGCCGGCTAGCCCGCCTTGTCCCCCGACCATAACAAAATCGTCGAGCCTAGTGCTTCCGGAGATCCCGACCTGACCGGCGAGGATGCAGCATCGCCCGAGAACGACGTTGTGTCCGATTTGTACCAGATTATCAATCATCGAACCTGGACCGATCACGGTGTCGGGCCCCGACCCGCGATCGATCGTGGTGTTGGCACCGATGTCCACATCATCGCCGATCAGGACCCGCCCGAGCTGAGGGACTTTGATCGGACCCGCCGGATCGGGCGCGAAACCGAACCCTTCCTGGCCGATCCGCACACCCGGGTGGAGCACGACGCGCGATCCGATCACGCAATGACTGAGTGTGACATTAGGGCCGATTCGGCAATCGTCGCCGACTTCCACCCCGGCGGCGATTACCGTGTTTGCCCCGACCCGGCAGCGCCGCCCTAGCCGCACACCTTGCTCGATCACGGCATTTGGTCCGACATCGCAATCCTCGGCCACGATTGCCGTCGGATCGATCACCGCCGATGGTGCACGGCGAGGAATAATCGGCTGCGCAGGGTAGAAGGCCTGAGCGGCGAGGGCATAAGCCCGGTAAGGTTCGTCGCTGATAAGCAGCGCCATCCCGGGCGGTGCGCGCCCGGCGACATGCTCATCGACGAACGCCGCTCCCGCTCGAGAGTGAGTGAACGTCTCTAAATATTTCCGATTTTCGAGAAAGCTCACGTCCTCTGGGCCGGCCGTTTCGAGCGGACCCACATCGCGATATAGCCGCGCACTACCCGGCCGATCCAGCACCCGCGCGCCGCTCAGCGCCGCAAGTGCTTCGAGCGTGAAGGGCCCGGCTCGATCGAAGAAGCGCGGATCGGCCATCTGTCCTCCGCCGGATCAGTCCGGCCCTGTATCACTTCTTCTTGGGCTTGGGGTTGGGGGCCGCCGGGCCGCTCGGCGCAGCAGGAGCCGGGGGTGAGGCACTCGCGCTAGAAGGCACTGGAGCGACGAAGTTAACCGTGAGGGTCGGCATCTGCTCGTCCAGCTTTTGCAGCACCTCGTCCGTCACATCGAACGCCTGGTCGAAAAGCACGAGATCGGTCCGCTGAAACACCAGGTTGGCCTTTCGCTGTTTGGCAATATCAGCGATGATTTTAAGCATCTCCTCCTGAATTTTTTGAAGCGCATCGCCGTTTGACTTCTCGAGAGCTTGCCGTTTGCCTTGAACATTCCGCTCAAGATCATTGACTTTCTGTTGAAAATCGCGCCCTTTCTGATTCAACGCTTCCGGTGAAAGCGACGCTTGCTGCCGCTGCAGTGCGTCACGTTCGGCGCGCAGCGACTCCTCCTGGTGCGAAATCTCCTTAGTGTATTCGCCGCGCTTTTGTTCGATCTGGCCACGAACCATCTTGGCCGACTTCGAATTTTGCAAGAGCGCCTGCACATCGACGACCATCACCGTCAGGTTCTGAGCCGTGGGTAACGCTATTGGGGGCGGCGGAGCCTGAGTCGGCGGTGGTGGGGCCGGCGTTGGCGGCGAGGGCACCGGAGGCGCTTGCGCCACGGCGCTGCCGGCGAGAAAGCACAGGAATAGCAACAACAGCGCCGAGAAGCGAGAATACCACAGCAACATCAGAACTTCGTCCCGAAGCTGACTCTGAAAATTTGGGTTTTGTCGAAGCCTTCCTTCCGGATCGGGTAGGCGAGATCCAGTCGGATAGGACCAACCGGGGACTTCCACGACACCCCGACACCGGCACTCACGCGAGTTGCCGGGCTCTGTTCGACTTGCGGCTGGACGCCCCCTGTTTGCGCCAGCTGGGCAGGAGTGAGCACGATGTTTGTCGGTTCGATTTGGTAGAGTGTGCCGAAATCGGTAAAGACACGTCCGCTCAATCCGAGCTCCTTGGGTAGCCCGAGCGGCACCCCGAGGGTGACGGAACCGACATAATATTTTTGCCCGCCGAGCGCGTCGCCGCTGACCGAGTCGCGGGGCCCGATGCCGGCGCTTTGAAAGCCGCGCAGATTGTCGCCGCCGACAAAGAAGCGATCCTGAAGGAGCACGTTTTGGCCGTTCCAACCGAAGATGTCGCCTACTTCTCCGGTCAAGCTCAGCACCCATTCCGGTGCCACCGAGTAGTAATAACCAAAGTTCGCTTTATTGCGCACATAGTCCACGCCAAAGCCGAGGCCAGCAAAGTCATTGCCAATCGACGCGTAATAGCCGCTCGTCGGCTCGAGCCGATCGTCCCGGCGATCGTATAGCAGGACCTGGCCAATCTCCGAGGTCAGGTGCTGCCCCGATTCGAGCACGATGAAAAGCGATGTGCTGTTCTGAAGGTTTATAATATCGTCGGATCGTGCCGTGTATTTAAATGTCTGGCGCAGGTTGTCCGTGATCTGGTATCCGGCCCGAAGCGCCCCGCCGTAGGAGAATTGCTGGTATGGAGGCGTCACCCCGCTAAAGAAATTCGCTGTCGGGCTAGTCTTGACCTCAAAAATATCAACGCCGGCCGCGATATTCTTGTCCAAGAAATACGGCTCTGTGAAGCTAAGATCGACCTGCTGAGACCGTAAAGAAACTACGGCCCCGATTCGCAGATCTTGGCCGCGTCCGAGAAAATTCCGCTCGCGAATGTTGATATCGGCGAGCGGACCGTCGGTGGTCGAAAAGCCGAGGCCCAAGGAGAGTTCCCCCGTCGATTGCTCCTCAACCTCGGCGGTCACCACCGTCTTGTCCGGCGCCGATCCCTGGGCATTTGTCACCTCAACCTTCTTAAAGAAGCCGAGGTTCTTGATGCGCTGCTGCGAGCGTTGCATCTTGGTAGTGTTGAAGGCATCGCCCTCGACCAGCTGGAACTCGCGGCGTACCACCTTGTCGAGGGTGCGAACGTTGCCGACAATGTCGATCCGCTCGACGTAAACCTGCGGGCCCTCCTGCACGCCGAAAGTAATATCGATCGTGTGATCTTCACGATTTCGGGTGATGCTGGGCTTGATCTCGACAAAGGCATAGCCCCTATTGCCCAACGCCTCAGTTAAAACCGAGATCGACTTTTCGACGGCATCGGCGTTGTACCAGTCGCCCGAACGGACCGTCAAAAGCGGGAGCACCGCCTCCGGCGGTAGATCCTTGAGCTTGATATCTACGTCGACCTTGCCGAAGCGATAGCGCTCGCCCTCGTCGAGGGTGAAGGTAACGATAAACCCGTCGCGATCCGGGGTCAGCTCGGCAACCGCTGAAACCACCCGAAAATCAGCATATCCCTCCGTCAGGTAGAACTTTCGTAACAGCTCACGGTCGTAAGTCAAACGATCCGGATCGTAGGTGTCATCAGTCGACAGAAACCGATACCAACGGCTTTCTTTTGTTTGGATTACCCCGCGCAGTTTGCCTTCGCTGAACTGATGATTTCCGATGAAATTAATGCCGCGTACACCAGTAAACTCGCCCTCGTTGATCTCAAAGACGAGATCAACTCTGTTTTCGGAGAGTTGAATGACCTTTGGTTCGACGGTGGCTCCGAACCGTCCGCGCCGGCGATAGAGATCGAGGATGCGCTTGACATCGTTCTGCACCCGAGAGCGAGTATAAACGACGCGCGGGCGCAACTGGATCTCGGCATTGAGATCCTTATCATCGAGCTTGCGGTTGCCTTCGAAAGCGATGCGATTGATGATTGGGTTCTCTACTACCTTGACGACCAGGGTGTTACCGACCCGACTTAGATTGACATCGGCAAACAGACCGGTAGCGAACAGCGCCTTAAGCGACTTGTCCACGCGTTCGTCGTCCCAAGCATCACCCGGCTGGATCAGCAGATAGGAGCGAACCGTTTCGGGTTCGATCCGCTGCACCCCTTCGATTCGGATATCGCTGACCGTCCCTCCGCCCATTTGAGCGAGCGCAGGGCCCTGAGCCGCGGTCTGCGCCCCGACCAGTCGCGGCGCTGCGGACGCAATTAAAAGGATCGCGCCCAGCACCGCCCACCATACGAGCGTTACGCGGATGCAACGCAAAACACCCCCACCCCGGCTGTCATCCGCCTCCTGGGTCTTCGATCGCCTCAGGTCACAAGGCCTTTGACAAACTCCACGATCCGGAGATGGACGAGATCATTCCAGGTGGCGAACACCATCAACGTCAGCACCAAGGCCAGTCCTATGCGAAAGCCGTATTCCTGCGCCCGCTGCCCCAGGGGTTTCCCGCGCACCGCTTCGGCTGCATAGAATAGCAGATGCCCGCCATCAAGAACCGGGACCGGGAACAGATTAATCAATCCAAGATTAATCGATAGGACCGCCATGAACCACAGTACCGCGACCATCCCACCCTGAGCGACCTCCCCGGACATCTGAGCAATACGCAGCGGCCCTCCGAGCTCGTCGACGGCGCGCGTTCCGATGACGATCTGCCACATCGCCTTCAGCGTCCCGACGGAAAGATCCCAGGTCTCGGTCCCGGCCTGTAGTAGCGCGGTCAGCGGATCCCGTTTGACGTACTCCATCCCGCTGCGAGCGATGCCGAGCAGGCCGACTTCGTAACGATTGCCGAAGCGATCGATCAGCTCAGTCCGACTCGGCGTGATGCGAAGTTCGATCTCTCGACCGTCGCGCCTGACCACGATGGCCATCGGAATGCCGGGGTTGAGGCGAACCGCCTGCTGCACATCCTCGAAGCGCGCGATAGGCCGTCCGTCGATGCTGAGCATCATGTCGCCAGGCCGAATGCCACCCTGTTCGGCCGCGCTGCCCGGCTGCACCTGTCCGACTTCCGCCGGTGTATAGGGTTGGCCGA
>Ga0306917_10001963_pt1 | contig 10147 bp, 5 predicted proteins | sample tim00Cox00000000_FD_203313 | JGI IMG/M metagenome (GOLD analysis project Ga0306917, IMG submission 203313) | Lab enrichment of tropical soil microbial communities from Luquillo Experimental Forest, Puerto Rico - timezero.00C.oxic.00.000.000 (v2)... | ecosystem: Environmental > Terrestrial > Soil... | reverse complement strand
CGTCGGCAACGAGCGCCGATCGGGTGTCATGGCGGCACGCGGGTTGCCGGGGCTCGACTGGCTCAACTTTTTCGTCGCCAATTTTCAGACGGGCTTTGGACCGTTTATCTCGGTCTATCTGACGAACGTGGGATGGACGCAGGGCGCGATCGGAGCCGCGCTCAGCACCGGCACAATTGCCAGTATGGTTAGCCAGGTTCCGGCCGGCGCGCTGGTCGATGCCATGCGCAGCAAGCGCATGGCTGCGGCGGCAGCAATCGCGGCGATCGGCGCGAGCGCTCTCGCAATCGCGTTGTGGCCCAATTTTTTGGCGATCACCGCGGCTGAAGCACTGCATTCGTTTGCCAGCGCCGTCCTCGGCCCGGCGATCGCCGCGATCACGCTCCTGCTGGTCGATGCAAGCGCGCTTGGCGAACGGCTCGGCCGCAACGCGCGCTATGCCGCGATCGGGAACGCTATGGCTGCCGGACTGATGGGGGCCTGCGCCTCTTATCTGGGGGATCGGACCGTTTTTCTGTTCGCCGCAGCACTCGCCGTCCCGGCGTTGGCCGCTCTTGAAACTCTGCGCAAAACCGATCGCGCGCCGGTCCGACTGTCCCGCACCGCGTCGCCGCCAGTGCAGGCGCCCCGAGCCGACCCCTCTTGGCGGTTTCTGACAGACCGGAGACTCGTTGTTTTTGCCGCCTGCGCCGCCTTGTTCCACCTTGCCAACGCGGCAATGCTGCCGGTAGCCGCCGCGGCAGTTACGAAGCGGGCGGGAAGCCAGGCCGGCTTAGTCATAGCCGCCTGCATCGTCGGCCCGCAGCTTATCACTGCGCTACTTTCTCCGTGGGCCGGGCGGGCTGCGCAAGCGTGGGGCCGCCGGCCGGTCCTCCTTCTCGGCTTTAGCTCGCTGCCGCTACGCGGCATCTTGCTCGCCTGTGTCGCCGATCCGTGTCTGATCATTGCGATCCAGCTGTTCGACGGGTTCAGCGCGGCTGCCTTCGGCGTGCTGTTCCCGCTGATCGTCGCCGATGTCGCGCGGGAGACCGGCCATTACACCACTTCCCTCGGGCTGGTAGGGCTCGCCATCGGGTTTGGCGCCACGGTAAGCACGACGCTAGCCGGGCTCGTAGCGGACCATCTCGGTGTCAGCATCGCTTTGCTGAGTTTGGCGGCGGTCGGGATATGCGCGGCGGTTCTCGTCTGGACCCTCATGCCCGAAACCAAGGTCGTAGCGGAGGAGTGATGTCGATCGGCTCCCCGCGGCCCGGCCAGCGGGTCGCGCGCGGCGGCGAGCCCATCTCCTTCGAAGACGGGGACGATCGGCCCACTGAACGGCAAATTGGCGGAGACCGGGGAGTTGGCGTTGTAGCGGTTGGTAACGAGGCGACCGAGATCGTTGCGAGAGCGGCGGTCGGCGAGCAGGCGACGGGCTTTCGACGATGTGCGGTGGCGAGCGCTCCCGCGTCCGCCACACCTTGCTACCCAGCACGACTGTATTGGCGTGCACAAGCTTATGGTTAAAAAAGAGCTGGCCCTAGTCCACTAGACGACTTCGCAACTTCCTGCTATTATTGATATGCGATCCTACCCGCCGGCCGGGAGCAAGGGTTGTCGGCTGCGTGGGGCGTCAACCTTTCCGTTCGCGATGCAACTCAGACTATTCCGACATTTTGTCCCGCGCTCAGTCGTGCTTCTCGCGTCGTGGGACGCCCTGCTGATTACCGGTGCTTTTTATCAGCTGTTGTCGGCGTCGGAAATTGGCGCCCCGATCGTGTTGAGCGTTTCAAGCTTTACCGTTCAGTTCTCCGCGGGTTTGGCGGTCGCTGCAGTGACCGCGATGGTTTCAGTCGGGCTTTATGGACATCAAAGTTTCGTGGACTTTCGCCTTCTGTTGAGCAAGATCGCCGTCGCCTCGATACTCGTCCTGATGCTCGTCTCCTTTTCAGCCACATATTGGCGCGAGGGGCTGGGTTACCTGCCGGATGCCAGAAGTTTTCCGCTGAAGGCGACGCTTATTTGGCTCGTTTGTGTATCGGTAACGCGGGGTACCTTTTCGGTGACGTTGGGACGAGGGCTGCTAAAACGGCGGGTTCTCGTATTAGGTAACGGAGCGCAGGCGGCGCGGATCGCCAAGCTGGTCGAAACCGGGGGGAACGAACATTTTGTTCCAATTTCGTTTATCGGGACGCCCGGCGAACGTTCGGGCGTGCGTTCCGATACTGTTGATCGGTCGGTCTCCGATCTCGCTGCTCCGACAGATGATGCCCTGACGGAGATGGTGTATCGACTGGGGGCAAGCGAGATCGTGGTGGCAACCGACGATCGGCGCGGCTTGCCGGTTCACCAGCTGCTGCACAGCAAGCTCGCCGGCATCAAGGTAATCGATTTCCTGGATTTTTGGGAACGCGAGACCAGGACGGTCGACATCGAGGCGCTTAAGCCCAGTTGGCTGTTCTACTCCGACGGCTTTCGTTGCGGTCCTCTCGACGAGTTACTGAAGCGCGCGTTCGACGTCGCGGTCAGCCTCGGTTTGCTCCTCTTAACGCTGCCGCTCCTGGTCGTGACGGCTTGCTTAATCAAGCTCGAGAGCCCTGGGCCGATCTTATACCATCAGGCTAGGGTTGGACTTCACGGCCAGGTTTTCACGATTCTAAAGTTTCGAAGCATGCGAGTGGATGCCGAAACAGACGGGCGTCCCCGCTGGGCCTCCGAGAGGGATCCGCGCGTTACCCGCATCGGATCAATCATTCGCAAGCTCCGGGTCGACGAGCTCGCACAGATTTTTAATGTGTTGCGCGGTGACATGAGTTTTGTCGGGCCTCGCCCGGAGCGCCCCTTTTTTGTTGCCGAGTTAGCCCAAACTATCCCATACTATTCAGAACGCCATTGGGTAAGGCCGGGCATCACCGGTTGGGCGCAGGTAAATTATCCCTATGGCGCCTCGACGGAGGACGCTTGGATCAAGCTGACCTATGATCTTTACTACGTAAAAAATCGTAGTATTTTCCTAGACTTCATGATATTGCTGCAGACTGCCCGAGTGATCTTTTGGAACTACGGGGCGAGATAGGGCGCCGAACCTGGATATCCTCGTACCACAAACGGTTTATGCAGGATGTGCGCTCGCGTTCATCCTAGTGATCGCATTAATGATTTTGCGGGGTCGGACCAGCAAGACAGGTCTCGCAATTCTCGGGTGCTGCCTTACCTCGGTTGCCTGGGCGGCTGCAACAGCGGCGTCAGTCCGTCGGCCGATCGCTGGACTGGCGCTTTTTGACAGTATCAGACTCTCTGCATGGCTTCTGTTCGCGGTCGCACTCGTTACGATACGAGCCGGTGACGGCTCGGGTCTCGGGCGGCTGTATCGATTCGGAGCGCTGGCATTTTGCGTCGCGGCGATCGCCTATGATGGACATCTGATTTTCCTCAACCCGACGGTCTCGAGTTTCTACACATCGCAGCTGCTGGTTCGGATCGGATTCGGTGTCATGGGGCTGCTGACGATCGAAAATCTGTGGCGCAATACCGAACCGCAGCGACGGTGGCACGTTTGGCCGCTGTGTCTCGCTCTTGGTGGTCTCTTCGCCTATGAGCTCTTTCTGTTCGCGGATGCGTTCATCACCCGCGGCCGGGTCGATCCCGGACTCGGCTTGGGCCGCGCGATCGCGGCGGCGTTCATGGCGCCACTGCTCGCCCTGGCGATGGCGCGGAATCGAGAATGGCGGGTCGACATTCATGTATCCCGTCAAGTGGTGTTTCATACAGCGACCCTGCTGGCGAGTGGCTGTTTTCTTCTCGCCGTGGCCATTGTCGGGATGGTGTTGCGCAAGTTCGGAGGGGATTGGGGGCTCGTCCTGCAGCTGGCGATGCTGTTCGGCAGCATCGTTGTCCTCGCGACCGTGCTCTCCTCAGGGAGCCTGCGCCGCCGGCTCAAATTTTTGATCTCACGAAACTTTTTCACCCATCGGTACGACTATCGAATTGAGTGGCTCAAATTCATCGAGCTCGTCTCCGATCCAAGTCATGCGGAAGAGCTTCAGGTCAGGATCATTCGCGCTTTGGCCGGATTCGTCGACAGTCCAGCGGGGGTATTGTGGTCGTTGAGTCACGGGATCGGTTATCGTCCGACGGCTGTGTGGCAACTCCCCGCTCCGCGGGAAGCTAAGCTGGCGACCGAAGACCCCTTCATTGCGGGATTCCGAGATGGTAGTTGGATCCAAGAACGCTTGCCGGAGGCGACTGACGAGGCATGGCCTTTCGCTTCGCAAAATGCATGGTTGGCTGTGCCGTTGTCATATCGCAAAGAAGTCGTCGGTTTCGTCCTTCTCAACTGCGTAAACCATTCGGTCGCTCTCGATTGGGAGGCCTTCGATCTGTTGCGCGCGGCCGGCCGTCAAGCGGCCAGCTATCTCGCGGAGGAGCGATCGACCAAGGTGCTTCGCGACAGCGAACTGTTGAACGAGTACAGCAAGCGCTTCGCCTTCGTCGTCCACGACATCAAAAATGTGGCGAGCCAACTCGGCTTGGTTGTCTCAAATGCAAAACGCCACATCGATGACCCCAACTTTCAGCAAGATATGCTTCAGACAATCGAGGACGCAGTCGCCCGAATGAACCACCTCCTCAGCCAGCTTAAGGCTGAGGCCGCATCGCGCACTCCACGCTTGGCGGACGCTGATGCGATCGTAGCCGCGGTCGCGGCGGCGTTGGCCCATGGCCCGGTGACCATCGAGACCCGTACCGACCCCGAGGATTGTGTTGTGGCGATTGATCCTGAACGCCTCAGGTCCGCTCTGACCCACCTCACCCAGAATGCGATCGAGGCCTCGCGCCCAGGCGATTGCGTTGTCATCTCCTCGCGCCGGCACCGAGCCCACCTCGTCATCGATATTGTCGATCGGGGCCAGGGGATGGACGACACGTTTATTCGCGACGAATTGTTCTTACCGTTCCGCTCGACAAAATCGGGCGGTTATGGCATCGGCGCCTTTCAGACCAGAGAGCTGATCCGCATGTCGGGCGGGGACCTCGAAGTATTCTCTGAACGAGGTATTGGTACCACCATGCGGATCCTCCTACCACTTGTCCCCGAGAGAGAGCCGGCGGCACCTCCCGTCGTGACGTGACGAGATGTCGACTACCGAAAGACCGTTGCTGATCGTCGATGACGATCCGGGCCTTCTGCGCCAACTCCGCTGGGCCTTTTCGGACCACAAAGTGTATCCTGCGAGCACGCGCCAGGAAGCCACCGATCTTGTCAGAAAGGATCCCGTTCCCGTAGCCATCGTCGATCTTGGGCTTCCCCCCGATCCCGACGGAGCCTCCGAAGGGTTGGCGATCTTAGCCGACATTCTCACGATTGCACCGGCGACCAAAGTCATCATCGCCACTGGGAACGAAACACGCGAACACGCCTTGCGGGCTATCGCGCTCGGCGCTTACGACTTCTACCAAAAGCCCATCGATATCGACGTGCTACAACTAATCGTCGCGCGCGCTGAACGCATATTCGACCTGGAGGCCGAAAACCGCAGGCTCCTGGAGGCGACAGCGGCCTCGCCGATCGATGGGATCATCGCGAGCAGCCCGGAAATGTTGAGGGTGCTGCGCAATATCGAGAAGATGGCGCCCACCGACGTTGCAGTATTGCTGCGCGGCGAGAGCGGCACCGGCAAGGAGTTGATCGCTCGGGCAGTCCACAAATTGAGTGCCCGTGCGCGCGAGCCGTTTGTGCCAATCAATTGTGCAGCGATACCCGAGACGCTTCTCGAAAGCGAGCTCTTCGGTCACGAAAAGGGCGCGTTCACTGGAGCGCTCAAGCAGACGATCGGCAGGATTGAAAGCGCCGATCGCGGGACCTTGTTCCTGGACGAGATCGGCGATGTGCCGTTGCCGATGCAGGTGAAACTGCTGCGCTTTCTACAAGACCAGGTCGTCGAGCGGATCGGCGGGCGCCATCCAGTGCAGGTCGATGTGCGGATCGTGTGTGCGACGAACCAGGACCTCAACTTGATGATGGCCGAAGGGCGCTTTCGGGAGGATTTGTATTACCGGCTAAACGAGGTCACAGTGCAGGTGCCACCGTTGCGTGAGCGAGCCGCTGACGTGGTCGTGCTAGCGAGCTTTTTTCTCAGCCGGTTTGCCGCCGAATACGGCCGCCTGGCGCGTGGTTTCAGTGCCACTGCGCTCGCCGCGCTCAAGGATCATCCGTGGCCCGGAAACGTGCGCGAGCTTGAAAACCGCGTAAAACGCGCCATGGTCATGACCGACGGCCCGTTGCTCTCGGCCGCCGATCTCGGTCTTACTGCACCCGGGGAGGACACCCAATCGCTCACCATTCGCGATGCGCGTGCTCGCGCTGAGCGCGAAGTGCTTCAGTTAGCTCTCGCCCAAGCCGGCTCCAACCTGTCAAAGGCAGCAAAGCTGCTCGGGATCAGCCGGCCGACGCTTTACGATCTGATGCAGCAGCACCGGATCGGCCTCGATTTGTGAAGGCCGTTTTGCGAACGAAAGGAAAGGCAATGCCCGAGGCTCAACGCCATTACGCATGGCGCACTCTAGCTATCGCCGTCGCCCTCCTTGCGATCGCCTGTCTTGGCGCCAATGCCAAGGACTCTTCCGATTCGGTGAAAGATGCGGAGCAATATTTGGCCAAAGGAGATCTCAAGGCCGCTGAGATCGAGCTGCGCAACGCTGTTCGCCAGTCACCAGATAATCCCGTCACTCGCGCGCGGCTGGCTCAAGTATATCTCGCTCTCGGCGACGCCACCTCGGCAGAGCGCGAAGCGCGCGCCGCACGCGACCGCAACGGCGACGAGGTGGATTATTTAACAATTCTCGCCGAGGCGTTGCTCCGGCAGGGAAAATTCGCGGACGTCCTCGATCTGATCCAGCCGGGTGATCGCGCCACCGCTCTCGAAAGCAAGATCCGGACCGCTCTCGGTGCTGCGGCGGCCGGTCTGAACGATCGGGACAAGGCCGAAGCAATGTTTCGCGATGCAATGCGGCTAGATCCCGAGGCGGCACAGGCAAAGGTCCAGCTCGCCCAGCTTCTGAGCAGACAGAACCCCGAGGAGGCAGACAAGCTGATAGACGCGGCGATCGCTGCCAACCCGCGTTCGGCGGAAATCCTCAGGGTCAAAGCGGAGATGCTACAGACCCGGGGCGACCCGGAGGGAGCCCTGCGTCTTTTCGATGAGGCGCTCAAGACGGATCCTAAAAATCTGCAGGCTCATCTGGGCCGCGCCAACAACAACATCGGTCGGGGCCAATTCAATGCAGCGGACGAGGATCTCGATCCGATCCTCAAAACCACTCCAAATAATTTCATGGCAAACTTCCTACGCGCGCTTGAGCTCGCCAAGCAACAGCAATACGCCGCGGCAGATCGAATATTCGATCGCATCAGCCCCGCCTTCCCGAGATTCTGGAATGGGTACTATCTGCAGGGAGCGACGAAATTGGCGCTCGGACAATTTGCGCAGGCTGAAAGCATCCTGAGCAAATACTTGGCCCATGTGCCCGTCGACCAGCGGGCCTCGCGACTCGTCGCGAGCGCCGCGCTGCAACAGCGAGCCCCATCCCGGGCGATCGATTACCTCAAGCCGCGGGCTGATGACTCGACGGCGGATCCGGCGACGCTAAGCCTGCTCGGGAATGCCTACATGGCTGACGGCAAGCCGGAGCTGGCACTGGAGCAGTTCGAAAAAGCCGCGACTCTTGATCCGGGAAACCAGACGATCAAGGCACGTGTTGCGATCTCGGAGATCAACTCGGGTCGCAGCCAGCAGGGTCTTGCCGAGCTCGAGCACGTGTTCGCCAGCGAATCCGGCGCAACTATCGCGGGGCCCGCTCTTGTGCTCACCGAATTGCGCGCTGGACGGGTCCAAAAAGCTGCCGAGGTTGCAGCTTCCCTGATCAAGCTCGATGCCAACAACGCGCTCTATCAGACCTTGCTCGGGTTGGTCCACGTCGCGCAACGGGATTATGCCGGAGCGGAAACGGCGTTTCGCGCCGCGCTGACGCTCAACCCGGACTTCGCGGCGGCGACACGCGACTTGGCGAAGCTCTACGTGGCAACCGGGCGCACCGATGATGCCAAAAAAGTGTATGCGGACCTTCTTTCGAAGAAGCCTGACGACGGTGCTGCCCTTCTCGGGTTGGCGGACATCGCGGTAACGGAAAAGAAATCGTCCGAGGCGATCGATTACATCAACCGCGCGCGGACTGCCGCCCCAAACGATCCGGCAGCCGGGATCAAGCTCGTCAACGTCTATGAGATGCGGCAGGATTGGAACAATGCCAGGACAGTCGCGGGCGAGCTAGTCGCCCAATATCCCCGCGACGTCAATGTCGAAATTGCGCAAGCTACAGCCTTGTTGGGCAGCAATGATACCAAAGGTGCAATCTCCAGCTACAGACGCGCCTATGAGATCGCACCCAATTCGATCCCGATCCTGTCCCGCTATGTCGCCCTGCTGATCTCGGCGAAGGAGTTTCGCGAGGCGCGTACCGTGTTGGAAGAAGCCCTCGTCCGCGATCCGCAGAATGCACCTTTGAAGGGTGAACTGATCCGGGTCGAAGCGGACATCGATGGTCTGGATGCAGCCCTCACCAAAGCGCACGACTTTGCAAAGGACGACCCGAAGAACAACATTTATGACCTGGTATCCGCCGAGCTTTATGAAAAGGCGGGACGGCCCCGGGACGCCGTTGCTCTGCTCGAAACGGCGGTCGCGGCACGGCCGACTGACGACGGCTTAGCCATCACACTTTCTCGCGTCTACACCGGCACCGGCGACATGACCAAAGCGGAGGCCGTTTTGACCCGCCGGTTGGCGGCCGATCCGAATGGTCTTACCGTGCGGGCGGCCTTGGCGCGGCTATACCTGACGACCGGCCGGACCGATGACGCCAAGAAGGGCTACGACGAACTTCTATCCCAGAGTCCGACCGACCCCACCGCCCTTCTCGGCCTCGCAGAGATCGCCGTCGCGCAAAAGAAGTGGCCGGAGGCTACGGACTATATCACCCGCGCCCGCACCGCCGCGCCGAATGATCCAGCAGCCGGGATTTTGCTCGTTAACATGTACGGGTTGCAGCAGGATTGGAAGAACGCGACATCGGCGGCAGCCGAGCTTGTCGTCCAGTTTCCGGCAAATGTCGAAGTCCTCGACGCACAAGGCCGGGTGCAGATCGCAGCCGGCGACAAGGACGGAGCACTGTCGACCTACAAGCGCGCGCGCGAACTCGTGCCCAATGCCGGACCGATCTTGTCTCGCTATCTCGCTTTGCTCAACGCGGCAAAAAACTTCCCCGAGGAGCGGACTGTGTTGCAGGCCGCGCTCGACCACGATCCTCAAAATGCCTCTCTGAAAGGCGATTTGATCCGAGTGGAAGCCGAAATCGGCGGTTTGGAAGCGGGCCTGGCAAAGGCGCGCAGATTTGCCAACGACGACCCAGGCAACAATCTCTACGATGTGGTATCGGCGGAGCTCTATGAGAATGCCGGCCGCAAGCGCGAAGCGATCAACCTCGCCGATCAGGTCGCTGCGACCCAACCTTCGGACGATAACCTCACGCTTGCGCTCTTCCACCTGTACACTCGTGCTGATGATCTCGCGAAGGCCGAGGGGGTGCTTACTGCGCGATTGAAGGCCGATTCGAAGGACTTTGTCATCCGTTCGGTCTTGGCAGGGTTCTATCTGGAGCAAAGGAAATACGACCCGGCCATTGCCGAATATACTCGCCTCGTCGCCGAGCGCCCGGCCGAGCCGACCGCGCTGAATAACCTCGCCTGGCTCTACCAGCGACAGGGAGATCTCCCGAAGGCTCGAGGATTGGCCGAGCGCGCTTTCGCCGCTGCTCCGGCGGCTGCCCAGATCGACGACACCCTGGGGTGGATCTTGTTGGCCCAGGGTGAATCCGATAGAGCCATGACCTACCTTACCGCCGCCAATACCGCCGCACCGCGCAACCCGGACATCCAATATCACCTCGCGGTGGCGCTCCAGCGCGTCGGCCGACCGGCCGATGCTCAGGCGATGCTCGAGACCCTGCTCGGCTCCGGCGTTTCGTTCACTGACAAGGACGAGGCGGAAAAGCTACTCCTAGAGTTGAAGCACGGTTGAGCTCGGGCTAGCGGGCCGTTTCGATTTCCTGA
>Ga0306917_10001959_pt1 | contig 10148 bp, 9 predicted proteins | sample tim00Cox00000000_FD_203313 | JGI IMG/M metagenome (GOLD analysis project Ga0306917, IMG submission 203313) | Lab enrichment of tropical soil microbial communities from Luquillo Experimental Forest, Puerto Rico - timezero.00C.oxic.00.000.000 (v2)... | ecosystem: Environmental > Terrestrial > Soil... | reverse complement strand
GCCAAGAGCTCGCTCGAATAACCCATCGAGCGAGCAAAGGAGCGCCGCAGGTAGAGCGCGAAGTCGGGGTCGCCATAATTGGTGAGCCCGCGGGACAGGCCGACCGGTTGGGTCATTGGGTTCCTCTCGAAGGCGCGTGATGCCAGCTTGCCGTCGTCTCGCGGCCGCGGGCAAGCGCCGCGTCGCGCGAGCTATTCCTACGGCTGTCCGATGGATGGGCGGCGCGGCGTCCCAGGCCGCCTCCTCGGGGGCAGTGTCAGCTCCGGACGGAGACTACGCTGTTCTTTGGGGACACAGCAGCGGCGGGCCGAGCGATCGCATCGGTCCATCTTGTTGGCCGCGAGCTGACCTGTGGGAGCCCGTCACTCGCTGTTCTCATCCGACACCTTGTCACGGGACCGGAGGCATACCATTTTCGCGATTATCGGAAGCTCGCACTCCCGCTTTCGCCCGTCGTCGCGGGAGTCTGACACCTCTGGCGACACTCTTATGGCCGCTCGGTCGGACCGCTGGGAATTAATCCGTCGCTATCGCGTTGATAGGGATGGAGGCCACGATTAGCGCGTTTTGGGCAGATAAATACAGGTGAGGAGCATGGCTAAGCCGAAAAGGGGGCGGTCGACTGCCGCCATCGACGATCATGTCGGGGCGCGGATTCGCGAGCGCCGTATCATGCTGGGCCTGACCCAGCAGCAGCTCGCCGAGATGATCGGTGTCACCTACCAGCAAGCGCACAAATACGAGCGCGGGATCAATCGGGTCTCGGCCGGAAGGCTGTTCGAGATTGCCCGGGCATTGAGCGCGCCGATCAGCTATTTCTATGAAGGGATTGGGCAGGAAGGTCCGCGGCAGGTCACGCCGCACCAACGCATGCTGCTCGAGATTGCCCGCAATTTCGGCGAGATCAGAAACGAGAAGCACCAAGAGGCGGTAAGCCAGCTCGCCCGAGCGCTCGCGAGCCGGTGATGCGAGCCTATCCCAGCCCGGCGTAGAGGGCCCTTTCGAAGCCATCCAGCAACGCTAGGGCCTTGGCGTCAGCGAATGGGATCAGCTGCATCAAAATGACCCCAGCGATACCCTTCGCCGGATCAATCCAGAAATAAGTGTTGCCCAGCCCGGCCCAGGCGAGACTGCCAGGGCCACGCCCGCCGGGCACCGACCCGGTCGAGATCATGAAGCCGAGACCCCATTTTTTTACCATCCCCGGAAAAAATTCGGCGTTGTTCGAGTAGGCCCGAACAGCCGTTTCGAGTAGCCGCACATCGAGACCGCCGATGGCGTTTTGCGACATCAGCTGGACCGTCTCGGGCCGCAGCACCTGTCGACCATCAGCGCGGCCCTGGTTGAGGAATACCCGCTCGAACGCGAGATAGTCCTCGGCCGTACCGTAAAGCCCACCGCCGCCCATTTGGAACTCGGGTTCCTGCGGAAGCTCGAAGGGGATCGGGCTTAGCGCGCCGTCCTCGCCGCGCGCGTGCATGCCGACGAGCCGAACGCGACGATCGGGGGTCAATGCGAACCCGGTATCCTTCATCCCGAGCGGCGCAAAGATGTGCTCGGCGAAAAAGTCGCCGAGCGGCTGGCCGCTCGCACGCTCGACCGCCTTGCCGACCCAATCGATGCTGATGCCGTAATCCCACCTGTCGCCCGGATCGAAGACCAGCGGCAACATCAGCGCGGCGTTCTGGCACGAGATGATGCCCGGAATACCCTTCTTCTCCATATAGCGGCCCATCTCGGCGTTCCAGATGTCGTAGACGAAGCCCGCAGTATGGGTAATCAAATGTCGCAAGGTGATTTGCTGCCGCGCTGGGCGCAGCTTCGGCTCGCCGGTGGCCTCGAAACCTTCGAGCACCTGTGGCGAGGCGAGTTCCGGCAGCACCTCGGCGATTGGCCAGTCGAGCGAGAGCTTGCCTTGCTCGACGAGCCGCATCGCCGCCGCCGAGGTGATCGCCTTGGTCATCGAGGCGATCCAAAACACCGTATCGACGGTCATTGCCGGCCCGTCGGGTAAGGCGCGCTTGCCGAAAGCGCCATGATAGACCGGACCCTCTCGCGTCGCCGCCATTGCGACGACCCCCGGGACATCGCCGCGATCGATTGCGGTCTTCAGCACCTCGTCGACTTGCGGTAACTTGCGCATCGTGTACCTCCCCTGATTCGTTATGGCTTGGGTAGCGGGAACTCGTCGAGGTAGGGGAGATAATCCTCCTCGACATCGACCTTCATCGTCTCGAGCAGGCGCACCAAACAATTGTAGAATGCGATCGTAACCACGAGATCGGTCAGCCTCTCGCTGTCGAGCTCCTGTCGCAGCGCATCAAAGGCTTCGTTCGACACCGCGAGTTCGAGCGTCACCTCACGAGCGGCTCGCAACACCGCCTTCGCGAGCGGCTCGAGCGCCGTCGGGCGGCCATTGGTTTCATCGGCAACCGCGCGGATCTCGTCGGCCGAAACGCCGACTTCCCGGCCAATCCTGACATGGTGCGAGAACCCCCAGGCCGAGCGCGTCAGATAGCTGACTTGGAGGATCGCCAGCTCGCGTAATCTCGGGTCGAGGCGGCTGCCGTCGCGGATGAACCGCGCCAGGGTATTGAGGCTGCGGGCAGCGCGCGGGCTGTGCGCCAGGACGCGGTACAGGTTGAGGTTTCGCGCCAGCAGATCCTGGTGCTCGGGCAAGAGGTCGGATTTGTCCAGGTAGGGCAGGCGCGCCATGCTTGATTCCTCCCTCCCGCAAGCGTTAGTCGGGTGCCCTGGCCGGCCCGACCAACGTAGCGCCGCCGTCGACGACCAGGGTTTGGCCGGTGATATAACGCGCCTCGGCCGACAACAAGAAGCGGACCGCGCGGCCGATGTCCCAGCCGGTGCCTTCGATGCCGAGGACAGAGGCCCTGCGTCGCGCCTCGCGCCCGGCAGCGGTCATCTGTCCCGAATAGACCATCGGCGTATAGACGGGTCCCGGAGCCACGCAATTGACGCGAATGCCGTCCGGACCGTGATCGACCGCCATCGCCCGCGTCAAGGCGATCACCGCACCCTTCGAGGTCGAGTACGCGGTCAGCCCGCGCGGCCGCAAGGCCGCGATCGACGACACGTTGACGATAGCGCCGCCGCCTGCCGTCTCCTTCATCGCAGGGATAGCGTGGCGCGAGGCCAGGAACATGCTGTCGACATTGACCTGCATGACCCGACGCCAGTTTTCGGGAGCCACATCGACGACGCTGCCGCTTCCGCCGATCCCGACATTGTTGTCGAGGCAATCGAGCCGGCCGAACCGCTCTATCGCCACAACGACCATGGCGCGAGCCTGCCCCTCGTCGGTGACGTCGGCGACAAAGGCGGCGGCGGTGCCGCCTTCGGCAGCGATCATTTCTACCGTCCGCTCGGCTCGCTCGCGCTCGAGATCGACGACCAGCACACTGGCGCCCGCGCGCGCCAGTAGAAATGCCGCTGCGCGGCCGTTGCCGATACCGTCGTCGACCGCGCCGCCGCCGGTGACGATCACCACCTTCCCGTCGAGACCGAATGGGTCGTCGCGCGTAGCCTTCTCGGCCATCAGCTTCCTCCCGCGATATCGTCCTCTCTCCACCCTGCAGACAGGGCGGGAAGGCTAGCGTCTCAAGCGTTGCCGCGCTGTTCGCGCCACAAGCCGAGCTTCTCCTGTACCGGCCGATCCGAATAACTGAACAGGACGGCCTCGTCCTCGGCATGGTGGCTCACCGGCACCCAGCTCGGCACGACAAAGATATCGTGCCGCTGCCAGTGGAAGACCTGATCGCCGACCCTGCTCTCACCTTCGCCCTCGACCGCAACAAAAACGGTCCCGTCGGTCGAGCGGTACGGACGTGTCGCACAGCCTTTGGGCAGCAGCTGAATGAACGTGCCGATCGTCGGCATCGCGAAATCGCCGCTTGCCGGGTTGACGTAGCGCAATTTGTGCCCGTGGCACGGGTCCGGGTCTTCGTTTCGGCTCAGCGTGTCGAGCGATTCCCGCGAGCGGGCGTAGGGGTAGTTGAACACCGGCGAAGTCTTGACCGCCGCCTTCCAGTCGACCGGTAAGAGATTGTTGGCAAACCGCGCCGCACTGTCGCCCTCGGGCCGCGTGACGATTTGCACGTCTGCCTCGCCCGGCTCGGCGAAGCTCGCATCGAGCAGGCGCACGATCGGAATGTCGAGCCCGTCGAGCCAGACCATCGGCTCTTGGGTTTCGTTGCCATGGTCGTGCCAGGTCCAGGAGGGCGTGATCACAAAGTCGCCGGGACGCATCGTCGTGCGCTCGCCGTCGACGGCTGTGTAGGCGCCTTCGCCCTCGATGATGAAGCGCAGCGCCGATTGCGTATGGCGGTGTGCCGGCGCTACCTCGCCGGGCAGGATCAGCTGCAAGCCGGCAAACAAAGAATGGGTGATCGAGGTCTGGCCTTTTAGGCCGGGGTTCTCGAGGATCAACACCCGGCGCGTGGCCTCCTGCGCTGTGATCAGCCCGCCCGATTGCATCAGGTAGGGTCGGATCTCCCGGTAATGCCAGATCGCCGGCTGGCACGGTGTCGTCGGCTGGGCCGTGACCAGTCCGTGCAGGCGCTCCCACAACGGCGCCATGTTGCAAGCGCCGATCCGATCGTAGAAGGCTTCGCGCTCGGGTGTCCGGGCGGCTGCCTGCTCCATCGCCATGATCGTTCCTCCCTTCTTTGATTAGCCTGGGTCAGGCTGCCTTCGCCTGCGGCCGTTCGCCGAGGGAAAACCCGAGCTTGCCGAGGTCGGCGATCAATGCCGCCGATTGCGCCGGGCCGAGCGGCACCAGCGGCGGCCGCACCGTGGCCCAATTCGGATCGTTGTGGTAGTGCGCGACGACCCGTTTCAGCGCCGGGACCATCGGGTAGGCTTGCAGCGCGTTGCGCAGGGTCGTGATCTCGGCCTGCAGGGCTTCGGCCTGCGGACCGCGCCAATTGTCGTAGACTTTCTTGATGCCCGGCACGTTGACGTTGCCCGAGGCGGTGATGCAACCGACTGCCCCCTTTCTCAGCCCATCGAGCAGAAACACCTCCGAGCCCGGGAACACCGCGAAACCCGGAAAGCGCTCGAGCAATGCCGCGGTGTTGCTCCAGTCGCCGGAGCTATCCTTCAACCCGACCACGGTCTGCGGATACGCTGTGATCAGGCCGCCGACCAGGTCGAGCGAGAACCCGACCACGGCCATCGGCGGGATGTGGTAGAGGAAGAGCCTCAGCGCCGGTGAGCCGACCTTGTCGATGACACTCGAAATGAATGCAAAGATGCCGTCGTCGCTGACCCCCTTATAGTAGAAGGGCGGCAGCATCAGCACTCCGCCGCAACCGTGACCGACCGCGTGCTGCACAAGCATAACGGCGTCGGTCACAGCACACGCGCCGGTCCCCGGCATCAGCTTCGCGGCGGGGATTCCCGCTTCGATCAGCCGGTCGAGCAGTTCCATCCGTTCGGCGGGCGACATCGAATTCGCCTCGCTCGTCGTGCCGAAGATCGCGAGCCCACCGGCGCCTTGGTCGAGCAGCCAGCGGCAGAAGGCGACAAAGCGCCCGGCATCGGGTTCGCCGCTCGGCGTGAACGGGGTCAAAACCGGGACCAGCACCCCATTAAAAGGCTGCGAAGGCATGTTTTCGGGCTCCTTTGGCGCAACGCCGATGTCGACCCCACTAAGCGCACCTTGCCAGTTGCGTCAACTCCCGCCTGTGATCCGGGCACCGCCGCGGGCCCTGTCGACCCGCTGTTCGACGGGAATAAACTGCGAAATTCTCGATTTGGCGTCGTTCCGTGCATAATGATCGCCTCTAACTCTTTGATTTTCATAAGCGCGCGGCGGGAATTCCCTGGGCGAGCGAACACGGAATTAAATCGGCCGAACAGGGAGCCGAATCGGCATAACAGAGAGGGACCAGGAAGGGTATCGAGGCTCACAACACCATCAGCAATTCGGCGACCAGCGAATGACGCACGATGTCGGCCTCGGCCACCGAGCCGTTCGTTCAGCGCGTCGTTGAGCGGGCGCAAATACGGGGCAAGCTTCTCGCCGATATCGCCGGCGGTGGCGCTTCGGCGTCAATTGGGTCAAAGAGGAGTGAAGCTGGGTGGCTTCAAAGCTCCGACGCAGGAAGTGTCGGGGGTGCTCGGATCGGCAAGGAATGACGTGACGACCGTCTGGGCGCACGGCGATTGAGGAGCTACCACGTGCCCGATGCCGGGGATGCTGATGATCGTCGCCTTTGGCAGCTTTGCGGCCGCGGCCTCCGCCCCGGCAAGCGACGTCAAGGTGTCAAAGCTGCCAGAGATCAGGAGTGTCGGAATATTGCTCGCGACCGGCTGGCGCATTGCCTCCGGGGCGGCGGGGACCCTCCAGACATCGCGGCAGTCCTGGTTGACGTAGACCCAACCGCCTACGCCCTCGCGTTGAATCGACGCCGGATAGTCCGGAAACGCCTGCCTGCCCGCCGCGGCGAGGTCCGCTTCCGTCGCGAACGAGTAGTCTTCCCGACAGCTGACGCCTAAAGATAACCCGTAACCGAGGACGTGAACATCCTGACCGGGTGGCGGTGCCCGGACTGCCCGATCCTTGGCGATCGCCTCGATCGACTCGGAGCGGGCGGCGGCGAGCCCATCGATCCGTTCCGGTGCGGCCAGGAGCAACGGCACGGCATAGTTCTGGTTGCGCAGCCAGTCAACGAGTGCTCCGCCGTCGAGGACGACTTTGACGTCCTTACCAGTCGCCGGGTCGATGACAGTCGTGGTGAGCGGCTCAGCCTCGAGTTTGTTGACCAGTCGGGTGAAGGTTGCTTCGAGATGCGGGTGGGCGGCGTTGCAGGCCGAGTCCGCCGCGCAGGCCTGGAACAGGTTGTCAACGCCGGCGCGCGTGTTCCACCAAGTTCCGGGGATGGTGTAGGTCGTCGGTAGGACCGAATCGAGGACGACGCTGCGGATGCCCTCGGGGTGGTCGCGGATCAGCGTCCGCGCCAGGTAGGAGCCATATGATGTTCCGCACACATTCCATACGGCAATACCGAGCACCTTGCGGAGATCGGCGAAATCAGCGGCACTTTCGGTCGAATTGTAGGCGCTGAGGTCGGCGCCGGTGGCGGCGAGTTCCCAGTGGCAGGCTTCCGTCGCCGCCAGATGGGCACGCTCGGTTGCCTCGGAATAAAAGCGCAGGCTGAGAAGCTCTCTGTTGAAATCGTCGATGGGTGCGCAGGTGAGCGCCGGTTCGGAGAACATCGTGCCACGCTGGCTCACTACCAGGATGTCCCGGTCGCGGATGAAGTCGGCAGCGATGAGTTCGTTGACCTCCAGCGGGGCGATGTCGCCTGGCCCGCCCGCCAGATAGACAACGGGGTCGGCCCGCTTCTCCGGGGAGCGCGCAGGGTACTTCGCGACCATGAGCCGAATTGTGCGGCCGGTCGGCCGGTTGTGATTTTCCAGTACGACGAGGTAGCCGCAGCTCGCTTTGGCCAACTAGCCGGCCCCCGTCAGTGTGGGGCACGGCGCGGGCTCGAAACGCGGCACCTGACCTGGGCCCGTCGGCACGTCTTGCGCGGAAACCGCGGGGGCGAGGAATGTCAGGCCTGTCACGACGATCAGGACCAATCTCTCTCGGAGCGCACGGATCGATCGCATGCTGCTGTCCATCCAACGTTTGAATACTAGCAACATACGGCAGTCGACCCAGCTCACGGGGCGGCGCCGTTCCTGCCATTTGCATAAGTCATGTTAAGCACAGGGTGCGCCGCCTGCGGAATTAGCCCCCAGCGGCACCAAACCAATAATCGGCGGCGAAGCCCGACATCCGCATGCCCTCATGCGCGACACCAGGCACGACGAAGCGACTCCAGCGGCAGGGCACGCCGAGCTTTGCGCTTCGGCCTGGCCGCGGGCAAGGTAGAACGGCGCCCGCGTAAACCGGTTTGGCCCCTGCGCCATCGCGGCTTCGTGCCTCAGAAAATTCTCGGTCGTACCGTCGATGTCCTGGTCGCCGGAAAAGATCACCAGCGGGTAGCCAAGAAGACGAACGACATTCTCGCGGGTCAGCCCGATGCCGCCGAGCCCGTCGGGGTAGTGAAGGTCGAGCGTCGGCAACGTATGCTAGCCGGAATTGGCGGCTCCGACCGCCTCGAAAATGCCGTGCGGCTGGGTCGCAGCCGATGGACGAACTGCCCGCCGGCGGGATGGCCCCACAGATAGGTCTTGTCGCGCCGCGTCACGCCCGCTTCGCGCAATAGCGCAAAGACGCGGCCGGGGAATCGCCTGTGACCAGCACTCGCGCGGCCGAAGGCTGCCGTCCTCGGCGAGCACGTGACCGTTGTTGTAGGTGACAGCGTCCGGCCAGGATTCCTTCGAAAAGGTGATCGCGACGATCAGCAAACCGTGCCGCTCGGCAGCCGGAACCCATGCCTCGCAGTATTCGGCACCATTGCGGCTCATGCCGTGCTGCACGATGACGACCGGCTTGTCCGGGTTGTGGCCTTGCGGCCGGAAGCATTCCAGCACCAGCGGCCGGTCGCGGCTGTAGCGGTCGATGTAAGGGATGCTGGCGCGACCGGGCCGCGCCAGCGCTCTCGAAATGTCGTCGGGGCTCATCGCAGGCTGCCTCGCATAAGTGGGCGGAACCCGATCCAATCCTGGTTGCCTATAAATACTGCAATCGAGCTGATTGGGGTGATGCCGCATAAACCCTGGGCTTTCCCGTCGCGGCGACTGAATTTCTAGCAATCCAGGCGGAGATGCGGGGCGAGTAAGGATAGCGGTCGGCCTCGATGGTCTCGACCAGCAGGTTCAGCAGCGCGCGAGTCTCGATGCCGTCGAGATCGAGCTGCATTACGAGGCAGCAGACCGCGCCAATACCGTCTCGTAGAAGGCCTTTGGAATGAACTTAGTTAATCCGAGGCTGCCAATTCCGCGACTTTGGCGCGGGTCCGATATGCAGCGCCCGGCTGGCGCCCGATTCCGATCGATATTGCCCTTGGCACGCCACACGCGCAGCGGTGGAAGGCATCTCCCGGCATCGATAACCAAGCATTAACCAAGCCCACGCTATAGCTGTTTAGGCGAGCGGACCTTAAAAAGCGCTGGCACAGAGACCGCGAGGAAAGAATGCAAATTCATCGATTTCAATACGAGCAGACAGCTCATCATCAGCTCGACGAAGGGGTCGTTGTCTTCATTCTGAGACGAGAAGAGGGTCCGTTTGGCGTTGAGTTGACGGTCGAAGATGCCGAGCGGCTGGTTGCCGATCTGCGGGTACAGCTTCCCATTGCCGCGGGCACCCGACGGTGGCGTGTGGACTGAAGGCTGTCCTGGCACCGACCTTTCTCCTGCTGGTTGCCGCGCTGGGCGCGGCAAGAGCCGCGCCTACGGCAACTGAATTGGCCGAAAATCTGGACCGCGGGCTGGAAGAGCAAATCTGCGGCCACCCCCCAGCCCCGATTTGCTTAGAAGAGCTTGCACAAGCGTGTGTTGACTATTCTGTCGGGTTTATAAATCCCGCGAACGGCGCGACTCGGGTTGTGCTGAGCAAGTGTGACAGGGGCTGGAACCCACCGCCTCCTGCGCCGCCTAGAAGCCCGTTTGCAGGGGCATATCCTTTGCCTATGCCTACTTGTAACGAATGGGGCCTCAATCCCAACGGCGACCCGTGGACCTGTTTACCCCAATAACCGGCATCCCGGTGCGGCGACCTCGACCATCGGCGAGCGTCCGATCGCGCTGTCGAGGTCGCCGGAGGCGACCGCTGGTGAGCCTCAGCCGGGCGCATCTCGACTAAGACATTGACGACGCGGTCGAGCGCCGCCGCGTCGAGACTGGCGTCCACCACAATGCGGTGACCTCTGATCAGCACGATCTCCATGCGGCCACAACCGACGGCACCCGATGACGACGTGCATGACCCGCCGATTACGACAACCGGCGCAAATGCGCTTAGGGCAGATCTTCTTTCATGTAAAGCGGATCGGGAGCCGAGCGTGAGGTGGATCTAGCCGGTCCATAAATCCCTCTATGATGCCGTTGTTGGCCGTTGCTTGTACTTTGATATTGAAGGATGGGCTGGTACTGCCGAAGGCATCCTCCCAAGTTGGATTGTGCTTGACGATCTTTACGGTCGCTTCAAATTGGCTATCCTTGATCGTATA
>Ga0306917_10001952_pt1 | contig 10184 bp, 6 predicted proteins | sample tim00Cox00000000_FD_203313 | JGI IMG/M metagenome (GOLD analysis project Ga0306917, IMG submission 203313) | Lab enrichment of tropical soil microbial communities from Luquillo Experimental Forest, Puerto Rico - timezero.00C.oxic.00.000.000 (v2)... | ecosystem: Environmental > Terrestrial > Soil... | reverse complement strand
CCAATCCGGCGACCGGCCGAAGTTACGACGATATAAAGCCGCTAATAGACTCGATCGATTTTCTTTCGGATCTAGACCGGCGGAATATATTCGAACACAACGCGGAGCGCCTGTTTTCGCTGGCGAACATCCCCGTTGCCCACCAGACCGCCTCCAGCAGCGGGAGGTAGCGGCGTGGCTCGGATCACCTTTGGACTGGGCACCTCGCACGGCCCCATGCTCTCCATCCCACCGGAGTACTGGGCCGACCGCGTTTTGGCCGACCGCGAGAATCCGCGGCATTTCTTTAGGGGTAAGACCTACACGTTCGACGAACTGGTCGAGTTGCAACGGCGGGAGCGGCTCGCCGAGCAGATCAAGCCGGAGGTTTGCCAGCAACGCCATGAGCGCTGCCAGAAAGCCATTCGGGAGCTGGGCGACATTTTCCAGGCGCACCGGCCCGACGTGGCCGTGGTGATCGGCAACGACCAGATGGAGGTGTTCACCCGCGACCACGTCCCGGCCCTGGCGTTGTTCTGGGGCGAATACGTGGAAGGTCATCCGCGCACTCCGGAGTTTCTGGCCAAGCTCAATCGCGGCGTGGCGCGCGCCGAGGCAGACCGCACCCCGCCGGTCTACACGCAGTACCCGTGCTTGCCCGATCTCGGCCGGCATTTGATCCAGCGTGTGACTGCCGATGGCTTCGACGTGGCACAGCTCAAGCGCCTCACTGCCGGCGAGATCGGTGTAAACTCGGCCCCACACGCCTTTGGGTTCGTCTACCGGCGCGTGATGCGGGACGATGTGGTGCCCCACGTCCCGGTGTTGGTCAACACATTCTATCCGCCCAACCAGCCGCCGGCGGGACGTTGTTTCCAGTTCGGCCGCTCACTGGGTCGGGCAGTCGCGTCGTGGCCGCAGGACTGGAACGTCGCGGTCATCGCTTCCGGCGGCCTGAGCCACTTCGTGGTGGACGAGTCCTTTGATGCCTGCGTGCTCAAAGCCTTGGAGCAGGGCGACGTCGCCCAGCTCTCGAGTCTCGACGAGCAGATGTTTCAATCGGGGACCTCGGAAATCAAGAATTGGATCACGGTGGCGGGCATGATGGCGGAAGCCGGTCTAGCCATGGAGCTGGTGGATTATGTGCCGTGCTATCGCTCTGAAGCCGGCACCGGCAGCGCGATGGGCTTTGCCAAGTGGAGTTGAGCGCGTTTCGGGCGCACAAGCCGGAGGCTTAGACCGCAGGGGAGGAGACAAGGACATGCGTCGGACCCTTTTTTTACTGTTCCTTCTGAGCGTGCCCGGCTCATGGGCGCAGTCCCTCGTACAGAAAGTCAACATCAACTATCCGACACGAACCGGCCAGGTTTGGCCGCTGTACCTTGCCAAAGAGGGAGGCTATTACCAGAAGTACGGCTTTGAGGTGAACCTGGTGTTTGGCGTCCATCCGGCCGGCATCGCGATGGTGGTCAGTGGAGAGGCCGTAATGACCACGTATACGCTGGAACAAACCATGATCGCGGCCTCCCGCGATGGATCTCTCATGGCAGTCGGCAGCCCGTTCAACAAGAGCCTGTTCGCTCTGATGGCGCAGAAGAACATCACGAGCGTCCGCGCGCTCAAGGGCAAGCGAATCGGCGTGAGCCAGATCGGCGACGCCCCTTACAATTACACCAACGGGCTGATCGCCAAAACCGGGCTGGGAGTACGGGACGTGCAGTGGGTCCCCATCGGCGGAGACGTCAGCGCGCGGGCGGCAGCGCTGGTCGGTGACCGGGTCGACGCGGTCATGCTTACAGCGCCAGTCTATTTCAAGCTCGAAACTGAGGGCTTCAAGAATCTGGGGAACATCAGCGACTACGACGACATCTACGCGCCTTCGGTGTACCTGTTCAAGAAGAGCGCGGTGACAGCGAACCCTAGGCTTGTAGAGGCGATGATCAAGGTGCACGCGGAAGCCATCAAACGCTTCTACGACGACAAGGCATTCGCCACCAGCGCCTACTTGAAGTGGGACAAGCAAGACCCGGCCGACCAGGAACGCGTCTACGACCACTACGCGAAGGTCAACGCCTATGAGCGTGTGCCGTACATTCCGGCCGCGGCGGTCAGATACGTCCTCGAGCACCCGGCAGACCAGCGCGTGGAAGCGCAAATGAAGTCCTTCGACTTCCACAAGGTAATTGACAACAGCGTTGTCGACCGCCTGGTCAAGGAGGGCTTCTTCGAGCAACTGTTCGGCCCCGGTATCAAAGCCGAGGAGGAACGAAAGGCGAAATTAGCGTTTCGTTAGTGCCCCTCAGCCCCGCGCCGCCAGTGCGGCCTTCACGCGCTCGGGCGTGAACGGAATCTGGCGGATGCGCGCGCCGGTGGCGTCAAAAATCGCATTGCCCAGCGCCGCAGCAACCACCGTAATCGAAGTCTCACCCGCACCCGTCGCTTCTTGGTCGGGACGATTCAGCAGTACGGCCTCCACTTTCGGAACGTCGAAGCCGAGTGGCAGAGTGTGGTAGGTTCGCCAGTCGAAGGAAGTGACTTTTTGGTCGTCCCACGTCACCTCTTCCATCAAGGCGCGGCTCAAGCCCTGTAGCGCGCCGCCTTCGATCTGGTTGCGCAGCCCGTCGGGATTCGAGACCGGGCCGACGTCGTTACAAACCACGAAGCGCTTCACCACCACGCTTCCAGTATCCTGATTGACTTCGACTTCGGCGACCAGGGCGGAGTAGCCGTTATCGCCCTCGTACAACACGCTGGCCATGCCACGGCCTGTCACGACACCGGTTTTCCGGGCGGCTGGTTTCGGTGACGGACGCACTTCCCAGTTAGCCGCTTTCGCGACTTCGTTGACGACGGCGATCAGCCGGGGATCCCTCAGGTGACGCAGCCGGTACTCGACCGGATCGGCCTTGGAGTGCGCCGCCAACTCATCCAGGAAGCATTCGTGAGCAAAGGTGTTCTGCAAGCGGTTGGGAGAGCGTAGAGGCCCTGTCCAGAACGGCGACTCGATGGTGTGTGTCAGCACGCGTTCGCTCTTCACGGTTCCGGTTCCCTGGTCGCGCCCGCCCACGTTGCCGGCAACGTAGGAGGGCACGGCGTTGGCGTTGTTATTGTAGGCCGTGGGCGATGACGCGGGAGATCGCGGCGTGAAAGGTTGCGGCGAGAAGCCCGCCAGGAAGCCGGTAACGACGTTGCCCGGAGTTCCCGGGCCGGGCCGGTTTCCGCGAGTCGGCGACCAGGATTCATGATCCCAGGCGATGATGTTGCCCTGTGCATCCAGCCCGGCCCGCTCTTCGATCGCATAGGCGTTCCCGTAGTTCTCCCAGGCCATCTCGTCTTTGCGCGAGAGCTGCACGCGCACCGGCTTGCCCACGGCCTGTGAGAGGATCGCGGCGTCGTAGGTGACCGTATCCGCGCCGTTCAAACCGTAGCAGCCGGAACCTCTCCGGAAGATGACATGCACGTTTTCCGGCTTCAGGCCGAGCAACATGGCCACGGTGCTCTTTTGATACCAGACGCCTTGCGTAGGAGACCACACCGTCGCTTTCTCGCCTTCGACGTCGGCGACTGCGCAGGAACTACCCATCGAGCCGTGCATCTGGTAGGGATGCAGATAGGTCGCCTTCAGAACCGTCGCCGCGGCCGCTAAGCTCTCTTCGACATCCTTGGAATCCACCGCCAGCGCGTCCCGGGCGGGCTGGGTTCGCATATGCGCATAGAAAGTCGCATGGCTCGGCAGACCCGCGCCGGCCGACCAAGTGACTTTGACCTGGCTGGCTGCCTGAATCGCCTGCCAGGGCTTTTCCGCGACCACGCCGACGAAGTTCTTCTTCACCACCACCTTCACCACGCCGGCGAGATTCTTGACCGAGCCCTCATCCACGCTCATCACGGTGGCGCCCACGGCCGGCGGCCGGACCACTCTGCCGTGCAGCATGCCGGGGACGCGGACGTTGTGGACGAACTCGAATTCGCCGGTGACCAGTGCCGGGATGTCAGGCCGCGGCACCGGCTTGCCGAGCACGGTCCACTCACTGGCAGGTTTTCGCTTGGCGTTCGGGTCAACTTGGAGATTGAATCTCCTGCCCGCGACCAGTTGCCCATAACCCAGCGCCTTTGAGGGATCGCTCTTGAGGCGGATCACCCCGTCGCTGGCCGTCAGTTGGTCGACCGGAACGCCCAGCCTTTCCGATGCCAATCGAAAGAGTGCTTCGCGCGCCGTGGCGCCGGCTTGCGCCAGGTTGTTGCGGTTGAAATTGGCGGGATGCGACTGGCTGCCGGCCGTGTATGCCTGATCGGGCGTCAGCGCGGTGTCACAATAAATCAGGTTGACGCGGTTGAAGGGAACGGAAAGTTCTTCGGCCACCAACTGGGCCTGTGCGGTCGAAATGCCCTGGCCCAGCTCTTCCTTGCCGCTGTACGCCGTCACTCTCCCGTCGGCGGCGATGGCGATCCAGGAATCGAGCTGATTGATTGGCGGTGCGCCGGGACTCGGCCCCCCGAACTGGGCATGGGCTGTCCTCATGGCCCCAGTGCTGAAGCCGACAATGAGGGCGCCCGCCCCTTTGAGAAAGTCCCGACGGAGGAAGCCTGCGCGTTCGAGGGCGGCCCGCGCATCCGGAGTCAAAGTTTTCATCGCGCCATCTCCTGTCCCGCGCGATGGATGGCTCGCAGCATCCGGACGCCCGTAAAGCAGCGGCAGAGCACACCCGCGAGCGCCTGGCGAATCTCCTCCTCAGTGGCCCTTGGGTGCTTGTCGAGAAACGCCTTCGCGGTCATGATCACGCCGCTCACGCAGAAACCGCACTGCGCGGCTTGCTCCTCGATGAAAGCACGCTGGATCGGGTGAGGTTTGTCCGCGGTCCCGATTCCCTCCAGGGTAGTAATTTCCGAGCCGGCCACGGCCCGCACGGGCGTGATGCAAGAGCGGATGGCCTGGCCTTTCACGATGACCGTGCACGCGCCGCATTGCCCGAGTCCACAGCCGAACTTCGGCCCGCGCAACTCCAGGTCGTCGCTCAGAGCGTAGAGCAGCGGCGTGGCCGGGTCGAGGTCCAGCGTATGAGATTGCCCGTTGACCTTCAAGGTGATTGCACTCATATCTAGTTCAGGGTAGGATTGAAACGCGCTCGGGTCAAGCCTGCTATTCTAAAAGCAAAGAGGCGCACTCTTAATCACTCAGATCCGCCGGTATGGTTTGCGGAGACCCGGATCAAGGTATTTTTGCCAACTCAAGAATGCGAGTCGTCAAAGAAGAACCGCAGCCTGACTATCCGAGTAAGCTCGCTCTCCGGTCCGGGATTACCTTTCGGGACCTCTATGAACAGGATGGACTCGTTCGCGTCGATGAAGCCTTCCTGAAGCGTCTCGCGGCGGCCGACCCGGCGCTCCATGCGAGGCTTGTGGCCGCCCGTCTGGAGCCGCAGTGCCTCACGCGCAAGCAGGAGTCCGACCTGATTCTCGAACTCGCTGAGCCTTTAGAAGACTTCATTGGCGATCTATTCGGCATTCAAGCGGAGATCCGGAGTCTGCAGCATCGGGAATCGGCCTTCACTGCGATGTACACGGTGAAGCGCAAGTTCATCCACAAGCGGGCTCTGACTGGGATGAACGCCGCGAAGGCCTCGGCAATCGATGGAGACTCGCTCCATCATGAGCTCGAAGCTCTGTTTGGTGAACCCGTAACCGACGACAGCTTTTCCCGGCACATCAGCCAGTGGATGGCAGCTGAGGAACAGCACGCCGCCGCCATCAAGCAAGCTGCCCAGTACGCCGCATGGGCGACCTTAGCGCGCCAAGGCCGTGAGCGGCACCGGGGCACGCGCCTGTTTCGTGCTCCCGCCAAGACCGATCCTTATGACATGGTGCCGGTGGAATCGCTGACCCGTAACGGGGTTGCTCAGTTGCAGCTCGGCCGCGAGCACTGGCGCTATCGCGACGGTTTTCGCCTCACCGACGCCGGCACCGACCTGCTCGGCGCCCTGGATCAGGCCAACTACTGCATCAAGTGCCACCACCAGGGAAAAGACTCATGCTCCACCGGCCTGAAAGAAAAGACCGGCGAGTTCAAACACTCTGTTTTTGGCGTGACCCTGGCGGGCTGCCCGCTCGACGAGAAAATTTCCGAGATGAATGTGCTCAAACTCGCCGGCAATACGATCGGTGCCCTGGCCACGGTCATAATCGACAATCCGCTGTGCGCGGGGACCGGACACCGGATCTGTAATGACTGCATGAAGGCCTGCATTTTCCAGAAGCAAGAGCCGGTCGACATCCCGCAAGTGGAGACGCGCACGCTGAAGGACTTGCTCGAATTCCCGTGGGGCTTTGAGATCTACAGCCTGCTGACCCGCTGGAACCCCCTCAACCTGAAACGCCCGTTGCCGAAGCCGGAAAGCGGATACAAGATTCTGGTGGTCGGGCTGGGGCCTGCCGGCAGTACTCTGGCCCACCACTTAATGAACGAGGGACACACGGTCGTGGCGGTGGATGGCCTCAAGATTGAGCCGCTTCGTTCGGAGATTTCCGGGATCACTCCGGCCGGAGAGCGCGTTGCGTTCCGTCCCATTCGCGACGTCAGCGAACTGTACGAATCGTTAGACAAGCGCCTAATGGCCGGTTTCGGAGGCGTGGCCGAATACGGCATCACGGTGCGCTGGAACAAGAATTTCTTGAAGCTCGAGCGTCTGCTGCTGGAGCGGAGGCGGCAATTCCGGATGTATGGCGGCGTGCGGTTTGGCGGCACAGTCACCGTGGACAGCGCCTTCGAAATGGGCTTCGACCACATCGCCTTGTGCGCGGGCGCCGGCAGGCCGACGGTGATCCCGATGAAAAACGGGCTCGCGCGCGGCGTCCGCCAGGCGTCGGATTTCCTGATGGCGTTGCAGCTCACCGGAGCGGCCAAATCCGATTCCGTTGCCAACCTGCAAGTGCGGATGCCGATCGTCGTGGTGGGCGGCGGCCTGACAGCCATCGACACTGCCACCGAATCGCTGGCCTACTACGTGGTGCAGGTTGAGAAGTTCCAAAAACGGTACTGGACGCTGGTGGCCGAACGCGGGGAGGAAGCGGTCCGCGCGTCGTGGACCGAAGAGGAGACCGAGGCGGCCGAAGAGTTCCTGGCGCATGCGCGCGCCATCGGCGAAGAGCGCAAAGCGGCCGCGCGGGAAGGCCGGGCCCCGAACCTGGTCGATCTGCTGAATTCCTGGGGCGGCTCCACGATTGCCTACCGGCGGCGGCTGATCGACTCTCCGAGCTATACGCTCAATCACGAAGAGGTTGCCAAAGCCATGGAAGAAGGCGTCCGCTTCGCCGAGTGCCTCACCCCGGAGGAAGTGGTGATTGACGGCCGCGGCCATGCTAAGGCGCTAAGAGCCGGCATTTCCCGCTACGACGAGGCTACGCGCAAAATCGTCAAGACCGGGGAGACGACCCTGCTTCCGGCCCGCAGCATTTTAATTGCGGCGGGCACGCAGCCCAACACCGTCTTGGCTCGCGAAGACAGCCGGAATCTGTTTGTGCATGGCAGGCATTTTCAGGCCGTGGACGAACACGCTACCCCGGTCGAGCCCGAGACGATCACCAAACCTTCGGCCGTTTACGTGTTGACGTCGGTACTTCCGGATCAGCGCGCGATCAGCTTCTTCGGTGATCTGCACCCCTCTTTCGCGGGCAATGTGGTGAAGGCCATGTCGAGCGCCCGCCAGGGATATCCCGTCATCTCGCGCATGCTCGCGCGGCGGCCCGCTTCTTCGCCGGCCGGCCCGGAGCTGATCCGGAAACTGGATATGGAACTGGTGCCGGCAGTCGAGGAGGTCAAACGCCTGACGCCGACGATTGTGGAGGTCGTCGTGCGGGCACCACGGGCGGCGCGCGCATTCCATCCCGGCCAGTTTTACCGGCTCCAGAATTATGAAGCGTTCGCCCCTCGCGTGGACGGCACCATCCTTGCGATGGAAGGTCTGGCCCTGACTGGAGCTTCCGTAGATGTAGAGCGCGGCTTGCTGTCCACGATCGTGCTGGAGATGGGAGGGTCCTCGGATATCTGCGCGGTCCTCAAGCCCGGTGAACCGGTGGTGCTCATGGGTCCGACCGGTACACCCACGGAGACGCCTAGCGCCGAGACGGTGCTGCTCGCGGGTGGAGGCTTAGGCAACGCCGTGCTTTTCTCGATCGGCCAGCGCTTTCGCGCCAATGGGTCGCGAGTCATCTATTTCGCAGGGTACAAAAAGGTCGCAGACCGATACAAAATCGAAGAGATTGAGCGGGCTGCCGATGTGGTGGTCTGGGCCTGTGACGAGGCGCCGGGATTTGAACCCGACCGGCCGCAAGACCTGGCTTTTGTTGGGACTATCGTCGACGCCATGGTGGCCTACGCGAGCGGCCAACTGGGCGGCGCCCCCGCGATTCCTTTGAGCGGAGTTAACCGCATCATCGCCATCGGTTCGGACGGAATGATGGCCGCTGTGGCGCGCGCCCGCCACAGCGTGCTAGCGCCTTTCCTGCAGCCCTCGCACAATGCGATCGGCAGCATCAACTCTCCGATGCAGTGCATGATGAAGGAGATTTGCGCACAGTGCCTGCAGCTGCACAAAGACCCGGTGACCGGTGAGGAGAGAGTAGTCTTCAGCTGTTTCAACCAGGACCAGAATCTCGATCACGTCGACTGGCCGACACTGCGCACCCGCCTTTCCCAGAACGGAGTCCATGAAAAGCTGACCGCGCAGTGGATTGATCGGTGCCTGCGCGATCTCGGAGTACGGCCGCAACTGGCCGGCCTCTCGGCGGAATAATTGAGACGTGCCGCGTCCTGCCGGGCCAGGAGCTGAGCAGCCCGGCGCTGAACAGCACCTCGGGCATGCGGGCCGGGGATTGCGCGCCTCCATCCGAAATGGCGGATCGTAGCGCGGAAAAAGTAGCCGGGGGGATTGACGATTACCGCACCGGTATCGCTTTCGCGGCGACCTTGTCGACGGCTTGCCCGAACTGCGGAATTCCGAGCCCCGCAAGAGCGCGGCATGCCAGTCGCCTGCGGCGCAGGCCGTGGCCGCGCGCGCCCGCAATAGGCCGGTTTCGTTGCGCATGTGAGAGATTGCGGCTCTCGTGCGGCAGCAGTCGGGCGATCGATGCCGCTGACCCAGGCCACCAACCTGAATTCCAGGCTGGGATTTGCGTTCCGCGGCTGAACCGGGCGAGTAATCCTAACACCTTCGGCGGCTCGAGCGCCGCCGGGCGGTTCGACACTGCCGTCTTCACCGCCGCCCACAATTTGCCATCGGCACCAGCTCGCGTATCCGATCCCGTCTCGCTCGGTCGAGGAGGCCGACCCCTGGTGCTCGGTAAGACCTTCCGGATGACCGAACGAGTGAGGCTGGAATTCCGGAAGGGTGTTCAATTTAATCCAGCACGCCGCCGCTCGGCGACGCCCGGGGCCCGTTTCGGATCGGCGGGATTCGGCACCATTACCCAGCGCCAGCAAACCCCCGCGATTTCGAGTTTCGAGCCCAAACTCGGCTCCGGGTCGACCTCACTGAGGCGGCCATCCCGACCGTTCAACCCCCGATCTGCACCGATCAGGCCTGGAGCCTCAACCAATCAGGCAGCTTGTGGTTTAATCAGAAATTCTTTATGGCGCACTGGGCCCGACGTCTCCTGCAGGTCAACTCCGCCGCGCTGCGGCGCGCCCGCGAGCTCAGGATGATTGCCAAGGCCCTGGTTTCGACGGATCATCCGATCCTGGCGCACGTCATACCGATTCGCCGTTGCAATCTCTCCTGCGCCTACTGCAACGAGTACGACGATTTCTCCAAGCCCGTACCGACCGAGATCATGTTCGAGCGCCTGGACCGCCTGGCGGACCTCGGCACCACCATCATCACCATCAGCGGAGGCGAACCGCTGCTGCACCCGGAACTGGACCGCATCATCGCGTACATCCGACGCCGCCGCATGATCGCGGGCATGATCACGAACGGGTATCTGCTGACGGTGGAGCGGATTCGCCAGCTGAACCGCGCTGGTCTCGAACACCTGCAAATCAGCATCGACAACACGATCCCCGATGAAGTCTCGAAGAAAAGCCTGAAGACTCTCGACAAGAAGCTGCAATTGCTGGCCGAATACGCCCTGTTTCACGTAAACATCAACTCGGTGGTGGGAGGCGGGATCCACAACCCGCACGACGCTCTCGAGGTCGGCAAGCGAGCGCT
>Ga0306917_10001945_pt1 | contig 10199 bp, 9 predicted proteins | sample tim00Cox00000000_FD_203313 | JGI IMG/M metagenome (GOLD analysis project Ga0306917, IMG submission 203313) | Lab enrichment of tropical soil microbial communities from Luquillo Experimental Forest, Puerto Rico - timezero.00C.oxic.00.000.000 (v2)... | ecosystem: Environmental > Terrestrial > Soil... | reverse complement strand
GCCAGGTCTCGCCGGTGCGCAGCGACGAGAGCGGCGCAGGCGCCGCTGCCACAAGCCGAGGTTATCCCGACGCCCCGCTCCCAAACGCGCAGCCGAATATGATTGCGATCGCGGATCGCCGCGACGCCGATATTGGCGCGCTCCGGAAATAGTGGATGATGTTCGAGGGCCGGCCCCAGTGCAGCGAGATCGACAGCCTCGACCGCATTGACGAAAAACGTCGCATGCGGGTTGCCGAGATTGGTGCAGACGGCATCCTCGAGCGGTCCGAGCGACAACTCGACATGATCGGTGTCTGCAGCCCGGGCGAGCGGGATGTCGCGCCAACCGGTATGCGCTGGTCCCATATCGACGGAGACGCCTCCGTCGGCTATCGCCTCCGCCTCCAGCAACCCCGCAACCGTCTCGATCCGTACGCGTGGGTCGCCGGTCTCGCGAAAAAGGAGATCGGCAACGCAGCGTGTCGCATTGCCGCAGGCCTCGGCCTCGCTGCCATCGGCATTGCGGATACGCATCAACACCTGCGCTGCGGGATGCTGCGGCGGTTCGAGCAGGATCAATTGGTCGCATCCGATCCCGGTGCGGCGTTCCGCTAGCGTACGCGCACCCGTAGGGCTGATCGGCACCGCGCCACGGCGAAAATCGAGCACGACAAAATCGTTGCCGAGCCCATGCATCTTGAGAAACGGGACCTTGCCCATGGCGCCGCTTATATGGCGGCGGGCCGGTCGTGTCCAACGCCGAGCGGCGTCGGCGCGGCGTATCAAGCTGTCTTCGGGAGCACCCCGATTAGACTAGAACCAGCGGGTTGAAGATGTGAGCCCGTGCGTGCCGAGCGCCCGTCCTCCCATGTTTGCCGGCCGTGGTCTTCGGCGCCGATCCGGCGCTGGCTTTGCTAAACCGTGTCGATTGTCCCTTACCACTCGATTTGCCCGAGGCATATTTCCCAGATCTTCCGTGCTTCCAGCCGCCTTGGTGCGCCGAGGGCGCAGCACGCGCCGCCGACCGATCCGGGGCCAACGCGTCGACAGCAGACCAATCGCGCTCGGTCGTGTCCGCGGTCCGGGCGGATATGGGTGCGGTCTCGTTGCTGAAATAGCTTGGCGTGTCGCCCGGAGGGTCAAAGTTCTTCGAACCGGAATCTGGGAGGTCGAAGGCAAACGCCGGCAATCCCGCAAGGGCGAGCGCACCGGCGAGAAACGTGATCGTCAGCGTGTTTGGCATTGAGTGTTCCCCCACTATTGCCCCAATACCCGAGACAGTGGCGGGATGCCAATTTCAGCCGTTAGCCCAATAACTCTGCCAATTATCGCGGGTGTTCACCCAGCGTGCCGGGAGAATCGGTCACTTGATCGGGGATTTTCTACTCGTCACTTATCCCGATCCCAGGTTTCGAGGTCGAGCCGGTCCATCAGGAAGAGATCGGTTGTCCGCGCATACCAGCCGCGGCCGTGCATGCGGCCGATGAGGCGCATCTTTTCGGTGTGCACATACATCTTTGCAGGGTCGATAAGATCGTCGCGGATATGGATGTGGATCACCCTGCCGATTTCGAGCATCGAACGCGGTCCCAATGACACTCCGGTGATGCGGCGGCATTCGAAGCTGACCGGCGCTTGCGCGATGCGCGGCGGGCGCACCCCGGCCGACGGCAGCGGCGTCAGATCGGCCTTGTCGAGCTCGCCGATCCTGGCCGGGAAATCGATGGCGCAGATGTTCATCCGCTCGGCCAGCGGCTCGTCGACGAGGTTGACGACGAACTCGCCACTGTCGCGGATGTTGCGCTCGGTATCCTTGTAGCCGTCGTCGCTGGCCGCGCCGGGGCTGATCCCGAGCACAACCACCGGCGGCACCGAGCTGACTGCATTGAAAAAGCTGAAGGGCGCGGCATTGACCCGCCCGCCGCTATCGACCGTCGTGGCCAGCGCGATCGGCCGCGGCACGACCGTGCTGACGAGCAGCTTGTAGGCATCCGTCGTCGGGATCTTTTCGAGATCGAAATGCATTTTGTCTCCGCTGTTTGGCTGCGTCCGGGACGCTCAATCGCGAATACGCTCCACCGCCCGCGCAATGATTAGGAGCTTCTGGTTGACGACGCCGATACCGATGCGGGCATCGTCCGGCAATTGTTTTAATCCGTCGGTCTCCCCCGATCGGGGCGTGCACATTTCGAGTAGGTAGGTCCCCACCCCCACGTCTCGCAGCGTGTCGACAAGCGGCTCGTGCTCCGCCGGCGCGGCAGCGACGGGCACCCGTGCGATCCGCGACCAGCCGCCGGTGGCCCCGCGCTGCGCCAGCCGGTCCTTGCACACCAGGAAGCGGCGCTGTTTGCCGGTTTTGGTCCACGATACCAGCTCGTTGCCGGTGAGCCGGCACCACGCCGGAAGATCTTCATCGACCGAGATCTCGGTGGACCGGATCTCGAGCAGCTGGCCGCATTCCAACGGATCGATGTGCTTGCGGATCAGCAGCAGCAATCCGCTCCCGCAATCAAGGTCGCCGCCGTCGAAGCTGGCATCCGGTTGGTGGTCGTGCCGGGCCGAGGGCGTCATGATCGGTTCCTCTCACTGATCTTCAAGCGACCGACGCAGCCACGTTCGCGGTTCCGAGCTCGCCGTAGAGATGCTCGAACGCGGTCCGATCGAAACGCTCGGTCGGCACGTCGAACACGACGCGGCCGTGTGAGAGACCGACCACTCGATCAGCGTAGGCCCTGGCATACGGCACTTGGTGCAGGCTGCACAGGACGCCGACGCCATCGGACCGAGCGATACCGCGCAGGAGTTCGAGCACGCCGGCGCTCGCATTGGGGTCGAGGCTCGACACGGGCTCGTCGGCGACGATGAGATCGGGCCGCTGGACGAGGGCGCGGGCGATTGCGACGCGCTGCTGCTGACCGCCCGAAAGGCGGTCCGAGCGCTGCGCCGCGTGCGCCAGCAGCCCGACGCGGTCGAGGCACTCGAGCGCCAGCAGGCGATCCTGCCGGTCGAAACGGCGCAGCCAGCCGCGCCAGGCCGGCACGTGGCCGAGCCGGCCCGCGAGCACGTTTTCGAGAGCCGTGAGCCGACTCACGAGATTGAATTGCTGAAACACGATGGCGACGCGCCGTCGCGCCCTGCCGCGGAGCGCGCTGATGTCGTCGCCGCCGATCCGGGCGATCCCCCGGTCTGCCGCCAAGAGCCCGCTAACGCAGCGGAACAACGTCGTTTTGCCGGCGCCGCTCGGTCCCAGAACAGCGACGAACTCGTGTTCTCGTACTGCAAAGCTCACATCTTCGACCGCCGGCCGGCCGTCGAATGTTTTGGTCATGCCCTCGACGATGAGCCGAAGTCGGGCGTGTGGGGGCCCTGGCGGAGCGATCACGCGGATTTCAAGGGCCATTCTCAGATCAACCGCCGGCGCAGCCAGCTCGACAGCTGATCTAGCGTTGTCACGACGACCAGGATCACCGCGATGATCGTGAACAGCCGGGCAAAGTCGAGGAGATCCATGCTGTTCTTCAATTCCTGACCGATGCCGCCCGCGCCGACGATCCCGAGCACGGTGGAGGCGCGAATGTTGAATTCCCATAGATAGAGCGCCGTCGACAGCAGCACCGGCAATATGTCGGGCACCAGCGCATAGAGAATGGACGCAAACCGGCCCGCGCCGGTGGTGCGAACGGCCTCGAACGGCCCGAGATTGGCGTTCTCGATGTGATCCGCGAACAGCTTCGCCGCGCTGCCCCAGGTATGCCGGCAATCCCGAGCACGCCGGCGAACGGGCCGAGCCCGACCGCCGCTACGAAGAGCAAGGCGAAGACGAACGAGTCGATGCCGCGCAGCCCGTTCAGGAACCATCGCGCCGGATAGTAGATGGAGGGCAGCGGCGTGATATTGCGGCTCGCGAGGATCGCCATCGGAATCGCCAGCAGGGTCGCGAGCGTGGTCCCGATCGCGGCAATCGCGACAGTTTCCGCTGTACGCTGTGCGAACATCGGGATTTCCGCGATCTTTGGCGGCCAAGCTTGCCCGATCCAATGCGCGAGTTTTGGCAAGCCCGTCGCGAGTCGCGACAGGTCGACCCCCGCCAGATGCCATGCGACGGCGTAAAACGTGATGACCGTCAGCCCGATCAGCCACGCGCGCAGCCGGGCGGAACCTCGCCGCGCGCCATCCAGTTCGGCCAGCACCTGCTCCGCCGGGGTCATGGCGGCGACGGCCTGCCCCAGTCAGCCTCCCGCTTATCCACGCGGCGTGATTTTCCCGACGGCAATACCGGCCTTCACGATCGGTTCGTACGTCGCATGGGTCGCAGCCACGAACCCGGTGTAGTGCGCCGGTAGCAACGTCTTGGCCTGATCGACCGTGATGTCCGACAGGATCTTCTGAACATTCGACATCAGCTCCTTCGGCGCGTCCGCCGGCAAGGCAATCGCGTCGTTCGGCAATGGAGCGGAGGTCCAGACGATCTTGCTGGCGTCCGGCTTGACCCGCCCTGCTTCGATCATGGCATTGCGGTTGCGGTCGAAATCGGTCGCCATGTCCACCTGACCCGAGGCGACTGCGACCTCGTTGCTGGCGTGGGTTGCGCCTTCGCTGTATTTCCAGAAGGTTTTCGGGTCGATCTTCCAGACTTCCTTGGCATAGTAGGTCGGGATCAACCATCCCGAGGTCGACCCGACATCGGCAAAGGAGATCGACCGCCCCTTGGTGTCGTCCGGGAATTTCGCCGTCTCCAGATCAGCGCGGGCGATGATGATCGCGTAATAAAGCGGCTTCTCGTCGTACTTCGCAGTCGCCACCGCTTGGCAGCCGGTGGCGGCATTCGCAATCACATAGCCCCACGGTCCCATCCAGGCGACATCGAGCTGGCCGGAGCTCATCGCGACGGCCATACCTGCCCAGTCCGTCGTCGCCGATAAATCGAACTCCACGCCGAGCTGCTTTGCGAGATAGGCAAAAACCGGCGTGTAAGCCTTCTTCGTATCGTCGGGAGTGGGCAGAAGTGGCCCAACTCCGAACCGCAGGCGCTTGGATTGCCCGAGAGCGGGTCGCAAGACACTCGCCGCCGATAGGCCGGCACTCGCCCACCCCGCCGTTACGAGGAACTTTCGGCGACTACCCACCTCAGTAGCTCACGCTCGGGCTCGCATCGCCCATGAACTCGACCAGCTTGGCGCCGCCGACGATCACGGCGCCGACGACCAGTCTGCCCGATCCGCGACTCCGGGATCGAATGGGGGCGAGGGTGGATGTAGGCGCGACGGTGGCGGCATACCTTCACGCCGAAGCACTTGCGCGCATCGGCCCGGTCAATGACGTTATAGATAGCGAGTGACTTTCTCGTCGAAACAAGGCCCCCGCATTGCGCGGCGGCCCAGCCCATCACGGAGCGTAGCGCCCGACGGTGTCACTCGATCGGCGACGCTAGCCGCCCAAAGGTTTCAGGTCAAGCAACGGTCGCGTAATTGACAGAAGGCCGGATCACGATTAAGTGTCGACCACCCTTCCGAAGGGAGCGAGCAGCGCATCTCCGTATCGGAGCCGCCAGTCCGCGAGTGTCGCGCACTGGCGTTTTTGCTGTCGCAGGCCGCTTTTGAGGATCGAATGTTTGACAGCCTGAGCGATCGCCTCGGCGACGTCTTCGACCGGCTGCGCCGCCACGGCGCCCTCACCGAGAACGATGTCGGCGCGGCTTTGCGCGAGATCCGAGTTGCGCTGCTCGAGGCCGATGTGGCGCTGCCGGTGGTCAGGGACTTCGTCGCCGCCGTCCGCGAGAAGGCGCAAGGGCAAGAGGTGCTGCGTTCGGTGACGCCGGCGCAGATGGTGGTCAAGATCGTCCACGACCACCTTATCGAGGTGCTCGGCGGCGATGTGAGCGCCGCGAGAGCCGATGGACTCGATCTGAATGCCCCGCCGCCGGTGGTCGCCATGCTGGTCGGGCTGCAAGGCTCGGGCAAGACGACGACGGCGGCAAAGATCGCCAACCGCCTGAAGCAGCGCAATCGGAAGAAGGTGCTGCTCGCCTCGCTCGACGTGCAGCGGCCGGCGGCGCAGGAACAGCTGGCGGTGCTCGGCCGCCAGATCGGTGTCACCTCTCTGCCGGTTGTACCCGGCGAACGGCCGGTGGCGATCACCCGGCGGGCATTGCATACGGGCCGAACCGAGGGCTACGACGTCGTCATCCTCGACACCGCCGGCCGGCTCCACGTCAACGAGGAGCTGATGCTCGAAGTCGCGGCGGTGCGCGAGGTTGCGAACCCGCATGAGACATTGCTCGTCGCTGACGCGATGACGGGCCAAGACGCGGTCAATGTCGCCAAGGCCTTTGGCGAACGCGCTGGCATCACCGGCATCGTGCTGACCCGGGTCGACGGCGATGCCCGCGGTGGGGCGGCATTGTCGATGCGCGCGATTACCGGCAAGCCGATCGTGCTCATGGGGGTCGGCGAGCGGGTCGATGCGCTCGAGCCGTTCCATGCCGAGCGAATTGCCGGGCGCATCCTCGGCATGGGCGATGTCGTTAGCCTGGTCGAGAAGGCAGCCGAAACGGTCGACCAGGAGGAGTCGGAAAAGCTCGCAGCGAAGCTGGAAAAGGGGAGGTTCGATCTCGACGACCTCGCCGCCCAGCTGCGCCAGATCCGCCGGATGGGTGGCATGGGTGGGATGATGTCGCTGCTGCCGGGGATCGGGAAGCTCAAGAAGCAACTGGGAGACGCGAATATCGGCGAGGGGATCATCAAGCGCCAGGAGGCGATCATCTCGTCGATGACCAAGAGCGAGAGGCGCAACCCGAAGCTATTGAATGGTTCGCGCCGCCGCCGCATTGCATCCGGTTCCGGAACCTCGGTGCAGGAGATCAACCGGCTCCTGAAACAGTATCAGGATATGGCCGACATTACGAAAAAGATGAAAAAATTGGGTCCCAAGGGCTTGGCAAGACACGGGCTCGCCGGGCTGATGCCCGGCGGATTGCGGCATTAGAGCGAAGGAAACAGCATGTCGTTAAAGATCCGCCTCGCGCGGGGCGGGGCGAAAAAGCGCCCCTACTACAGCATCGTCGTCGCGGATTCGCGCAGCCCCCGCGACGGCCGCTTTATCGAAAAACTGGGAACTTACAATCCGATGCTCGATCGCTCGCATGGCGATCGGGTAACCCTCAAAGCCGAGCGAATCCAGCATTGGCTCGGGGTCGGCGCATTGCCGACCGATCGGGTCGCCCGCTTTCTCGGCGATGCCGGGATCATTGAGAAGCCGGCGGCCCGCGAAACGCCGGTCAAATCGCGGCCGAAGGCGCGGGCGCAAGAGCGGCTCAAGGCTGCTGCAGAGGCGGCCGGCGCGGCCGCCGGGTCGAGCTGAGCTCAAATGGGAGCTGCATCGACATCGTGCGTGCTTCGAGACGCGCCCCAGGGGCGCTCCTGAGCATGAGGAGGGGTGTCGATGGCTTCAACCAACCTCCGTCACCCTGAGGAGGCTGCGCAGCGGCCGTCTCGAAGGACGCACGGCGCCGATCCAACCGCAGGGACGCGGCGCATCTGCCTCGGTGTCGTCACCGGGCCGCAGGGTGTGCAGGGTGCGGTGCGGATCAAGCCCTTTACGGAAGTGCCCGAAAATGTCGCGCGATATGGGCCGGTCGAGGACGAAGCAGGTGAGCGGCGGTTTGAATTGCGCCTAATCGGTACCGCTAAAGGCGTGGTGATTGTACGTGTTTCGGGTGTCGAGAGCCGAGACCAAGCGGAGACGCTGCGCGGACTGCGGCTTTACCTTCCCCGCGCCGCTCTGCCAGAGACTGAGCCGGACGAATATTACCACGCCGATCTGATCGGGCTCGAGGCGGTACTGGAAGACGGAACACCCGTGGGGCGGGTCCGCGCGATCCACGATTTTGGGGCCGGCGACACCCTGGAGCTGGTGCGCACCAGCGCACCACCTGTCATGGTGCCGTTTACCCGTGCTGTCGTCCCGCATGTCGAACTCGCGCAGAGGCGATTGGTGCTCGATCCGCCGCCCGGGCTGCTCGACGATCGCGAGCCATGAGTTGGCGGGCGACCGTATTGACGATTTTCCCCGAAATGCTGCCGGGCCCGCTCGCGCATTCGCTGGCCGGCAAGGCGCTGAAGTCGGGTCTCTGGCAGCTAGAAACGGTGGACATCCGCGAATTCGCACGCGATAAACACCGCTCTGTCGATGACGCGCCATTTGGCGGCGGGCCGGGCATGGTGATGCGGCCGGACGTGCTCGATGCAGCGATCGCCGGTTCGCGGGGAGTCGGGCCGTTGCTTCTACTGTCGCCGCGAGGACGTCGGCTCGATCAGCAACGGGTGCGCGAACTCGCTGCGATGTCGGAAATGACCTTGATTTGCGGCCGCTTCGAGGGCGTCGACGAGCGTCTGCTGCAGGCCCGCGCCGTCGAGGAGCTGAGTCTTGGCGACTTTGTACTGTCGGGCGGCGAACCGGCAGCGATCGCGCTGATCGACGCATGTGTACGCCTTCTGCCGGGGGTGGTCGGATGCGCCGAGACGCTCGCGGAGGAGAGTTTTGCCGAGGGGCTGCTCGAATACCCGCAATATACCCGCCCGCAGCTCTGGAACGGGCGCGCGGTGCCGGAGGCGCTGATCTCAGGCGATCACCGACGGATCCAGGCCTGGCGGCGGGCGGAGGCGGAGCGCCTGACCCGCGAGCGCCGCCCCGATCTGTGGGCACGTTATTTGGCGATGCAGAACAGCGTTTGCGACAGCGAGGTGGATCGATGAACCTTCTTCAACAAATCGAGCAGGAGCAGGTCGAAAAGCTCGCCGCCAATCGGCCGGTGCCGAAATTCGAGCCTGGCGACACGGTTCGGGTGGGCGTCAAGGTGGTCGAGGGTGAGCGCGAGCGCATCCAAGTCTTCGAAGGCGTCTGCATCGGCCGCAAGAATGCCGGGGTGAATTCGAACTTCACGTTGCGCAAGATCTCCTACGGCGAAGGCGTCGAGCGTGTCTTTCCGCTCTATTCGCCGCGCGTCACCTCGATCCAAGTGGTGCGGCGCGGGGTGGTCCGCCGGGCAAAGCTCTACTATTTGCGCGGCCGGACCGGCAAACGGGCGCGCATCGCCGAGCGCGCCCGCGACACTGTGCGGCCGGACGCCGAACGTGCTCGCGCGAGCGTCCAGCCGGAAGTCGCACCGGCGCCGGAGATGGCCGGCGAGGTCGAAGAAACCAACCCATCGGAGTGAACGCAGCCATGGCCCCGCCGCGCACCCTGTTCGACAAGATCTGGGACAACCACGTCATCGCCCCGCAGGGCGAAGGCACCTACCTCATCTACATCGATCTCCACCTGATCCACGAGGTCACGACGCCGCAAGCTTTCGAAGGGCTGAAGCTCGCCGGCCGCAAGGTTCGCCGGCCCGACGCGACAATGGCGGTCGCTGACCACAACGTCCCGACCAGCGACCGCAGCCGCGGCATCGACGACCCGGAATCGAAGCTGCAGGTCGACACGCTTGAACGCAATGTGACGGAATTCGGCGTCCCCTATTTCCCGGTCGACAGCATCAATCAGGGCATCGTTCATATCATCGGGCCGGAGCAAGGGTTGAGCCAGCCCGGCATGACGATCGTCTGCGGCGACAGTCACACCGCGACGCATGGCGCGATGGGCGCGCTGGCCTTTGGCATTGGGACTTCCGAGGTCGAGCATGTGCTGGCCACCCAGACCTTGATCCAGGCCCCGGCCAAGAACATGCTGATCGAGGTGAATGGCGGCCTCGGCGCAGGGGTCAGCCCAAAGGACGTCATCCTCGCTGTCATCGGCAAGATCGGCACCGCCGGCGGCACAGGCCACATCCTCGAATACGCCGGCAGTACCTTCCGCGACATGTCGATGGAGGGCCGCATGACAGTCTGCAACATGTCGATCGAAGCGGGCGCGCGCGCCGGCCTTGTCGCACCCGACGAAAAAACCATCGCCTATGTGATGGGCCGGCCCTATGCCCCGAAAGGCGGCGCCTGGGAGCAGGCAGTCGCCTATTGGCGCAGCCTGCCGTCCGATCCGGGTGCCAAATACGATAAGGAAGCGCATCTCGACGCCGCCGACATCGCGCCGCACGTCAGCTGGGGCACCAGCCCGCAGGATGTCTCGCCGATCACCGGCCGTGTTCCCGACCCGGCACAGGTCGACGATCCGCTGAAGCGCGCGGCGATGCAGCGCTCGCTCGAATACATGGCCCTGGCGCCG
>Ga0306917_10001917_pt1 | contig 10248 bp, 9 predicted proteins | sample tim00Cox00000000_FD_203313 | JGI IMG/M metagenome (GOLD analysis project Ga0306917, IMG submission 203313) | Lab enrichment of tropical soil microbial communities from Luquillo Experimental Forest, Puerto Rico - timezero.00C.oxic.00.000.000 (v2)... | ecosystem: Environmental > Terrestrial > Soil... | reverse complement strand
TTCTCGGAGTTGTCAAGACTGCATCGGGGTGCGCGGGGTGCGTTTGGGCGCTGCGTCAAATAAGAACCGCGTCACCTTTTACCAGCGTAGTTGCTTGTGGTACAGGAAATACGCATAGGCATCTTGTGCCTCGGCCGAATTCTCGAAGACCAAATAGACAGACCGGTCTTTAGTGATGTCATGGACAACCGGAAAAGTACGTCGGGCAGTTTTGCGCTCCGGGCTGTCGACAGTTTGTAGAAACGGAGTACTGGCAGAGTGGACTCGGAGGGTCCAAGTGTCATCGCCCTTTCCCGTCGGGGGTGCAAAATCAATTTTCCCGATATCCGAGTATGGGATCCTCGTGACAATGACGGTACCGGTCATGCTGCCGTCTCCGCCGGTCCAAGTCTGCTGAACCGAAACCCCAGATGCTTTCGGCGGTGCCACCAGCCAGAGTACCGGGGTTTTAGTACAGAAGCGCCCGAAGCAAAGACTCGGATCTCGCAATTGAGACTTCCGTCGAACGTATATGTGGAATTCTCCGGTACGGCAGAAGCGCAGGCGCAATCCCGGCGAGACCTCCTGCCGAACTCACTCCTTGCCGGGCTGGGCATCGTGCTGCTTCTGTCCGTTGTCATGGGCAACTATCGCAATTTGCTACCTGTTCTGGCAAACCTACCGTTTGCCTTGGTTGGTGGAGTGCTCGCCGCACTGGTCACCGGAGGAAATCTTTCGCTTGGCTCTCTCGTCGGATTCGTGACCCTGTTCGGAATTACCCTGCGTAACTCTATCATGCTGATTTCGCACTATGAGCACCTGGTTGAGGTGGAAGGCATGACCTGGGGATTGGATACTGCGCTTCGCGGCGCTTCCGAGCGCCTTGCTCCGATCCTCATGACTGCGCTGGTTACTGGTCTTGGATTGTTACCGCTTGCGATTGGAAGCGGCGACCCAGGGCGGGAGATCGAGGGGCCAATGGCCACAGTCATTCTGGGGGGCTCGTGACTTCAACTCTGTTGAATCTACTGGTATTGCCCACACTCGCGTTGCGCTACGGTAGGTTGGAACTCCTGCAAAGGAGAGCGGACAGCGACCTTTAGCAAGGTCGGCAACACGATTCTGCTGAATCCGAGATGCGCCGCAGCTAAGCAGGCGAATAGATGAAAGGTTGGGATACCGGTGGCCGTTTCGGAATGGTGAGCGGTAGAGGCGATGTCGCGACAAGCCCCCGACTGATGGCGTAGCGATGAAATCCAGGAAGGGCGTTGTGCCTCACGTGCCAGCTGGTGTGAGCGGACTGTTGCCAACGAGAAGGGTGTTTGCTTTTTCCGCCGATAGATCGGCGATGTCAGTGTCAACTACTGAAACACTGCTGTCACATCCGATCGCTCGGGAAGGAGCCAACCTTCAAATCGGCACCCGTTGCAGTTGATTCAAGGTGCTTTCATCGCTGCCCAGCCTCAAGCTGAGACTGGATTGTTTTTTCGATTTCATCGTAGCTCACAAGCCCATCCACACGTTTCACCACCCGTCCGTCCCGCGAAATCAGGACCGACGTGGGAAACCCAACCAACCCTCCAAACTTGTCGGCCGTTGCATCGTTACCCAGCACGATTGGGTAGTTCATTGATTGAGCTGCCCCGGCGACCCTGAAACTTTTCGCTTGAACGAAGGGAGTAACCGCGCTTTTCCCTTCCTCATCCATGGCCACACCCAGGACGGTGAATCCGCGTGCGCTGTACTTTTGCTGGAATTCCATTAGCCAGGGGATTTCGATATGGCACGGGCCGCACCATGTGGCCCAGAAATTGACTAGGACAACTTTTCCCCTAAACTGGCTAAGCGTCACATCATGACCGTCCAAATCCTTCAGCTTGAAATCAGGAGTGTTCGATTTGTTCTCCTGAATCATCTTAGCGGCTCGCGCGGCAGGAAGCCGGGTAATCCGATTCGCCCAAAAGGCGAAAATCACAATCGCTGTGGCCGCTGCTAGTATCACTCCCCATCGTTTCATTTGAAAACTCCTGCCACCCGCTGTCTTCTTCTCCCTAGAGTGAGAATCGATTCAGAAACCACAGCTTTCCCGAGAGCCACGTTAGCTTGTTCACGAAGATCAGGCCCCCGACTAACAGCAAGAGCGCACCGCTGAACACCTCGACCGCGTGGAGATAGCTTCGAAACCGCTTGTAGAAGCGCAAAAACTGACCGATACCGAGGGCCGTAAGCACGAAGGGAATCCCCAGCCCAGCTGAGTAGGCCGCGAGCAGCAGCACACCGCGCGCGACGGTATCCGTCGCCGCCGCAAGAGCAAGCACGGTCGCTAGAATCGGTCCAATACAGGGTGTCCATCCAAATGCAAAAGCAACCCCGAGCAAGAAGGCGCTCCAAAGGCCTGGCCGTGTACTCTTGCTACGGAGATGAATGTCCCGATTCAACCAGCGGGCCATTGTGGGCCCGAGAAAGCCAATGAGGGACAGAGACAGAAAGTGCTCGGCGCGGAGGCCGCCGAGTGTGGATTTCCCGCCCTCTGCTAAATACAGCCCGAGCAAAACCGAAACCACGCCGATGGCCACGCCTACTCGAAGACTCAGCTTCGCCAGCCACCCAAGGAGGTGCAAGCCAAAAAGCAGAATCAGCGCACCCGCGACCGGCGCCAGCAATCCACGGTTTTGTCGGAGGAATTGTCCGACCGCGCTCGCCGATGCGCCAAAAGTAATGAAGACTGCTGAAAACCCCGCGACAAACGACAGCGAGGCTGCCAACAAACCGGAGCGAGCCTGCTCCCCCTTTAACCGTTGGTCGGTCCCGATTCCCGAGATCATGGAGGCATACCCGGGAACGAGCGGCAGCACACAAGGAGAAAGAAACGAGACCAATCCGGCCAAAAGTGCTGCAAACAAGGAGACGTCGCTCATCTATCGCCCTTGACCTCGCGCTGAACCGAATTTTCCATCCTGAAACACAATTTGACCGTCGTTGGGCGACAAAAGATTCACGGCTCTTTCTATCGTGCGAGGAGTCTTCTTGACCCACCCCAGTCGCGGTTTCGGAGCGAGGGACGAGCGTGTGGCGACCCTCGCTCCACCCGATCCTGATACGGCCATCGCCTTCCGAGCTTTAGCTGGGTTCTTTCAACATCTTGATGTCTTGAACCGTGATCGTGGACTTCTCAGGGTCGGTGGTGGCCTTTACTTGAATGTAGTGTCCCTGGTGATCGGCGACGGTCGAAGGATTCGTCACAACCCATATTTTGTTATCCCCGTCTGTCACGATGACCAGCTTAGAGCCGTTGGCAACATGCTGTTTGTTGGAACACTTCTTGTCGCCATGGGCAGCACACTCCGCATCGCTGACCCAACCTTTCAGCGTGGTTGTCTTGGGCGTCTGACCAGCGTGAACAACGAGCGTTAAAACGAACAGGGACACGAACAACGCAGCCATTCGTCTTTTCATGCTTATCCTCCATCTCCGCAACGCGAATCCAGATTCAGTCGGGGGCCCAGAGGGATGGCATCCGGACGCAGAAACACCGCGTCCGAGGTGCACTTGATTCCTAGCCCCTAATTACTAAAACACACAGCATGGCGAGATTTATTCCCAGCCTGGAAAGGAATAAATTAGCGCTTCCAGTGAGTTGAAAACAGTAGAGGGTGAGTCATGCCGTTGCCCTGGACATCCCGATCACGGCGCTTCGAGAAGGAAGCTCTGCCTCACCTTGGTGCTCTGCACCGAATGGCACGCCAATTAGTAGGCCAGGCAGCGGATGACTTGGTCCAGGAAACGTTTCTCCGCGCCTGGAAATACTTCGAGTCGTACGATTCTGCCACAAATTGTAGGGCTTGGCTCTTTCGCATTCTAAGAAACACCTGGATTTCCGGCTGGCGAAAGACTCGCTTAGAACTGCCCTTAGCGGAGGTGGAATCCGAGACCGTCGACCCTTACTACGATTGGGAAGCGGAGTTCCTGAAGGGTGAATACTCCGCAGGCATGAAGCGTGCGCTGTCGGACTTGCCCGGGGATTATCGGATGGCACTGCTCCTCGCTGATGTTGAGGAATTCACCTACGAGGAGATCGCTCGGGTCATGGAATGCCCGATCGGGACAGTGATGTCCCGTTTGAATCGCGCACGCCGTATGTTGGTTCAGTTGGTCTCCGCCGAGCGCGAGGCGGGCAATGCGGGGCGAGATGTTCCCCAGACGGAACAGTCCACACGGAGAAAACTATGATGGATTGCAAAAAGCTGCGAGAAGTGCTGGACGCGTATCTCGATCGTGAACTGTCACCTGAAGCGGCCAGGCAGGCCGAAGGGCACATTGCCGAATGCGAGGCTTGCCGGCGAGCTGTGGAAGGCTTACGAGGATTGCGGGCGGCGGTGCGAGCTGCGGCCGGTGAACCAGAAGCTCCCGCGCACCTCGTTGAACGGATACAAAAGGTCCTGCGGCCGAAGTGGTATGGCATGCGAGCGATTCAAGCCATGGCGGCTGCCTTGGTTTTGGTCGCGACCCTGACGTTCTTAGTTCCGGGTGTTCGTGGGGCAGCGGCTACAGCGCTAGACTTTCTATCGCTGAGGCTCGACGACTCCCGGCCGGTTGTCTTAGAGGGGGAGCTGTTGTGCCGGGACTGCCGGCTCGAAAAGCAATACGGCTACCATGCCATGTGCCCATTGACGGGCCATCACGGGGCCATCGCGACTGCGGACGGTCGTATCTGGAACATTCTCGAAGGCGATAAGTCTCGCGAGTTAATCCACAATTCCTCGCTCCTCGGCCACAGGGTGAAGATCCAAGGGCGCATGTATCGAAAGGCCGGATCAATCGCGGTTAGCGACTATCAAATGCTTTGAGTCGCGAATGCATGGAGCGAAGCCATACATGATTCCACGAAGACTCATAACCCAAGCAAGAATGCGAGGACAATTCTTCCTTCGACGCCCGCTCGGAGCGATTCTTATCGGCCTCGTCTTGGTAGCCAGGGGTCACGCCCAGGAATCCTCGGCTGGCGCGGCCGGCACTCGTCAATCGAAGATCACTGGGGCGGAGATTCAACGGAACGCGGCCAACCACCGTTACACGAACCGACTGATCCACAGCACGAGCCCGTATCTACTTCTGCACGCACACAATCCGGTCGATTGGTATCCCTGGGGCGACGAGGCGTTCGAGAAGGCACGAAAGGAAAACAAGCCTATCTTCCTCTCCATCGGCTACTTCACATGTCACTGGTGTCACGTCATGGAGAGGGAGTCCTACTCCGACCAAAGTGTTGCGGCGATCCTAAATAGCGATTTTGTTTCAATCAAAGTCGACCGGGAAGAGCGTCCCGACATAGACCGCCTGTACATCGCCTATGTGGAAGCCACAACGGGTAGCGCGGGCTGGCCGCTGAATGTACTCCTCACGCCTGACCGAAAGCCATTCTTCGGGGCGACGTATTACACCCCCGATCAGCTGAAATCGCTCTTGCAACAGGTGGTCGATGCTTGGAAAAAAGAGCCGAATGCGATAACCCAGACCGCTGGACGCGCCGCCCAGCAACTTATGCTGATTGTGAATCAGCAATCCTTCTCAACTGCAGATTTGGAGCCTGCAGTTTTGGACAAGGCCTACGAACGGATCGCGTCGACCTACGACGCGACGAACGGAGGGTTTGGCGGGGCGCCCAAATTTCCCCGGCCCGTCAGCTTGTGTTTTCTGCTGCGCTATTACGTGCGAACCGGGAGGAAAGAGGCTCTTGGAATGACGCTGAACACGCTCCAGGCCATGGAGAGAGGCGGCATCCATGACCAACTGGGTGGCGGGTTCCATCGCTATTCGACAGGAACGAGCTGGCTTGTTCCGCATTTCGAGAAGATGCTTTATGACCAGGCGCAATTGGCAATCACCTACACTGAGGCCTACCAGATCACTCATGATCCCTTCTACGCGAACACGACACGCAACATTCTGGACTTCGTAATCGGCGAGATGGAGCAGCCTCGCGGAGGCTTTGCCTCGGCCCTGGACGCGGACAGCCAAATTGCTGTGGGAAAGGAGGAGACGAGCGAGGGAGCCTTCTACGTGTGGTCCGCTAAACAGGTCGAAAACACCGTAGGTACTCCCGATAACGAAGTGTTCGGATATGCCTATGGAATCGAGCCGAATGGGAACGTCCCCAGGCATCAGGATGTTCGCGGTGAATTGAAGGGCAAAAACGTTTTATACGAAGCCCATTCGACAGAAGAGACGGCGAAGAAATTCCACATCAGCGTAGAACTGACCGCAGAGAAGCTCACCGCGGGGCGGAAAAGGTTGCTCGCTGCCCGTGCGGGACGCCCGCGCCCTCCGCTCGATGACAAAATCATCACTGCTTGGAATGGCCTGTTGATTTCTGCCCTGGCGCGGGCAAGCCAGGGTCTCGATGAACCGCGTTATCTCAAACGCGCGCAAGCCACAGTGCAATTCCTCAAAGCGAGTCTCTATGACCCGAAGACGGGCAAGCTCTGGCGGAGCTACCGCGCAAGCGCTCCGAGCGTGGACGGATTTCTCGACGATTACACCGACCTCATATCCGGCCTCCTGGATTTGTACCAAGCCGGATTCGATGTGAATTGGCTAAATTGGGCTATCACTCTTCAAGAAAAGCAGGATCATTTGTTTTGGGATGACAAAAGCGGCGGTTACTTCGACGTAGGTGCCTCGGATTCTTCCTTATTGAGCCGGACGCGCGAAGGCTACGACGGAGTTGAACCCGCACCCAATTCGACTGCCGCTATGAATCTGTTGCGCCTCGCACAATTCACGGATCGCTCCGATTGGCGGGTTAAAGCGCAAAAAACGATGTCCGCCTTCGCTGCTCGGCTTCAATCTGATCCGGAAGCGGTACCAGCCCTTGCCTCCGCTGTTGATTTTCACCTTGCACCGAAAAAACAGATCCTCATTGCGGGCGATCCCAAATCGCAGGACACCCGCGAACTCCTGAGACAGGTCAACTCGCGATTTCTCCCAAACAAAATTCTTATTCTCGCCGACGGCGGTGCGGGGCAGCAGGAGTTGGCCCGCTGGCTGCCGTTTGTGCAGGGTGCACGTCGTACCAAGGATCACGCGACCGCGTATATCTGCGAGAACTACGTCTGCAAGCTCCCGACTACTGATCCGCAGGTGGTGGCGCGTTTGCTCGAAACTGCGGGGCCGAAATAGTTTTGGCCGCTTGCCCACAATGTTCGCGACGGATCAACGCCTTCACAACGAGCCCCCTGACGCGGGGTGCCGTAACACAGGAGATTCCCTTGATGCCCTCCCCGGCGTGGCAAACATATCTCTTTCCACACCGCTCGCACGACACTCCCGCGGTTGTCCGTTTGATTCTGGCCGGACTCAGCGGCGTGATTCTTTCGTTCTCTTACCGTGGCGCCTATCTAAGCCTCTATTCATGGTTTTGTTTGGCTTTACTGATAGCCAGCATTCTTCGGGCGCGGCCTTTAGTGGCGTTTGGCTGTGGTTTTCTGCACGGAGTCTTCTTCGTCGTCACGTCCGTTCCATGGATAGCACAAGTTCTATCCGTGCATGGGGACATGTCACTGGCGGCGGGTTGGGGCGTGCTGCTGCTGATTGCGAGTATTTGGGGAGGCGCAATTGGGCTCTTCGGGGTGACGCTTCAACGCACAGGGCAACACAGCATGGCGCTCGCTTTGATTGCCACGCCATTTCTGTGGGTTGCGACCGAAGCGTTTCGTACCTTTTTGCCCGAGATTAGTTTTCCCTGGAGCCTATTGGGATATCCCACCGCCGGAAATCCGGCACTCGTGCAATTGACAACGATCACGGGAATCTACGGCCTTTCGTTCGTGGTTGCTTCTTTCAACGCGCTACTGATTTGGAGTGTCAGCGGTGGCAAGCATGAGCTGCGAGGTAGGATGACCACTGCCGCCGGAGTACTTGCCGTTCTCTTGTTGGTCCAATGGATTGGCCCTCGATTCGTGCCTAGGGCCGAAGCGCATCACATCGTGCGGGTTGTTCAACCTAACTGTCCGGAGAATGAACCGAATGTAGACGATTGGTATACGAAGCACAAATCAGACCTGGCCCAACTGGAAAAGCTAAGTTTGCAGCCTTCGCCTTCTGGCCAACAATCGGACCTATTGATTTGGCCAGAGGCACCTGCGCCATTCTCCTTCCAAGATCCGCGCTTCGGCCCGTACATAGGACATCTATCCAGCGAATTTCATCGCCCCATCGTCGCGGGCGTCATCGAATGGAAGAGGAACTCTGATCAGGTGGGTTCGTCGCTGGTGCCGTACAACAGCGCAGCCATGCTGAATGAGAACGGGCAGCGGACTTTTGTATACGACAAGATTCACCTTGTGCCCTTCGGGGAATATGAGCCGTTTCCCCTGATCCACAAGCTAGTCCATAACATTTCCGGAACATTCCACAAAGGCAGGGCGCGCCGTGTAGGAAGCTTTTCGAATGGCAATACTTTCTCGGTGTTCATTTGTTACGAGGCCATCTACCCCGGGGAGGTGCGTGAGTTTGTCAATCGCGGGGCGCAATTGCTGATCAATATTTCGAATGATGGCTGGTTCGGCGCGTCGGAAGCCGCCGAGCAGCATCTGCGCATGGCGCGTGTGCGGGCGGTCGAAAATCGCCGCTGGCTGGTGCGCGATACGAATAGCGGTGTCACTGCGTCGATCGATCCCTACGGCAACATGACGCGCGTTCTGCAGCGCGACACCCGAGGTGCTGCTGACCTGCCTTACGATTTTCGCGCCGACAAGGCCTTCTACACCAGACTTAATGACTGGGTTGCCTGGATGTGCGTCAGCGTCTCCGGCATCCTCATAGTAGCTACATTCCGAAAGGCAAAGTGAATTCCCCGCTTGTGCGCTCCGGAACTCAGCGTTACCTTCATCTCACCGCCGAACTTTTTCCGGAGATTACGGCGCGAGCGGACGCAGCCTTTGGCGACGTCATTCCGCAGAGGATCGAACCATGAAACCGACCGATTTCTCCGTCCACGTGACGAACTTTTTGACACACTATCTGGCTGCCCGGCGGAATCTCAGCCCGAACACCATCAAGGCCTACCGCGACGTGTTCACTCTACTTCTCCGATTCTGCCGTGATGTGCAGGGAATCGCTCCGGAAAGGCTGCGTCTCGAACAGATTGATGTTTCGCTCGTCGAAGCATTCCTGGACTACTTGCAGCGAGAAAGAAAGTCTTCACCCCGCACACGCAATCAACGCCTTACGGCCTTGCACGCATTCTTCCGATATGTTCAGGCGGAAGAGCCGGCCCATATGCTGCAGTGTCAAAAAATCCTCGCAATCCCGCTGCGGAAACATGCTCGGCCAACCGTCAACTACCTTTCCAAAGAGGAGCTGGCGGAAATCCTGGCGCAGCCAGACCTCCAAACACCAGAGGCGTCCGTCATCAAAACGTCGTGCACTCGTAAAATGAACGACTTGGAAGCTGTTTTGTTGCGGGCGTTTCGATAAGATTTGGGCCATGCTCTGGTCGCTCCGGCACCTCATCGGCTGGATTGTCAGCGCCTTGGGTTCGCGTAAGGACCTCATCCTAGAAAATCTCGCACTTCGTCAACAACTCTTAGCCCTGCACGCCCAACGTTGCCGCCCTCGATTATCGGTGAGGCACAAGCTGTTCTGGGTTCTTCTGCGACGGCTTTGGTCGGGATGGAAAACGCCTCTTCTTCTGGTCACGCCACGAACCGTGGTGGAATGGCATCGCGCTGGCTTTCGCCTGTATTGGAACTGGCTCTCCAGGGCGAGGCAGCTCGCTGGCCGAAAGCCGTTGAGCCAGGAGATTCGGGCGCTGATCTTTCGTATGGCTGCGGAGAACCCCACGTGGGGAGCACCCCGCATGCACGGCGAGTTGCTGAAGCTGGGCTTCCATTTATCGCAGCCAACGGTCTCACGCTGGCTTCGACGAGCCCCGAGAGGCCCAGATGTGGGCAAGCGCTGGCTGACGTTTTTACGAAATCATCGCGACGCCATTGCGGCGATGGACTTCTTCACGGTACCCACGATCACCTTTGGTGTCCTGTACTGCTTCTTGGTTATCAGCCATGAGCGGCGCAAGATCCTGCATTGCAATGTGACGCGCAACCCCGCTACCCCCTGGATCGTGCAGCAGATGCGAGAAGCGTGGCCCTACGCGTCGATGCACAGATTCTTGTTCTTTGATCACGACTCTAAGTTTGGCAGGGATGTGGTGCAGGCGGTCAGGGGGCTGGGAAGCCAGCCAGTGCGTACAGCGTATCGCAGCCCTTG
>Ga0306917_10001913_pt1 | contig 10251 bp, 8 predicted proteins | sample tim00Cox00000000_FD_203313 | JGI IMG/M metagenome (GOLD analysis project Ga0306917, IMG submission 203313) | Lab enrichment of tropical soil microbial communities from Luquillo Experimental Forest, Puerto Rico - timezero.00C.oxic.00.000.000 (v2)... | ecosystem: Environmental > Terrestrial > Soil... | reverse complement strand
TTACTCCGTCGCGGTATTGACAGACGAATGCGCTTCGCAGTGGCTCGGGCCACTTTGAAGGCCAGACAAATTATTCGAACCGATCTGCGGAAAAATGCGGGTTGAATTTCGATGGATGCGAATCTGTGAGCGCATCTGGCGCCATACCTGCAATAAGCAAATGAATTTCCGCAGGATATTGCAATGAGGGAATACAATTGAGAGGAGGCGTTCAGCGTAGTTCAGAATCAGGATCGATAGAAATGCCATCTCAATCGGCTAGCACCATGCTCAAGGCTTCTGTCGTCATTTGCACGCATAATCCGCGGTCAGATTACTTCACCCGAGTATTGGATGGATTGCGCCATCAGACGCTTCCAATGGATGAATGGGAGTTGCTGGTCGTAGATAACGCATCGCAGGTTCCCCTCACCTCGAGTTGCGATATCTCCTGGCACCCCGCCGCCCGCCACATATTCGAGCGCGAGCTGGGTGTTGCTTATGCCCGGCGGCGAGGAATTCAGGAGGCCTCCGCTGATCTGATCATCTTTGTTGATGACGATAATGTACTAGATGGTAACTACTTGGCAGAAGCTGTTAAAATCGCACAGGAGTGGCCGTTTTTAGGCGCGTGGGGCAGCGGTTGCATCCAGGGTGATTTTGAAGTGGAGCCGCCGGAAAGTTTACGTTCTTGGCTTCCGATACGGGCGATAACGGCTCCTCGTTGGAGTAATCTTGCCGGCATACATTTGTTTGGCGAATCTCCTGAAGAAGCGATACCTTGGGGTGCAGGGTTATGCCTTCACAAGAAAGTGGCAATCGCGTATTGCCAATTCTGCAATCTGTCGTCGCTTCAAATAATCAGTCATCAGGGCGAGGGTCTATTAGGCGGAGAAGATACAGAGATCGCATTTGTCTGCTGCAGTCTCAGTCTCGGTGTTGGAATCTTTCCAGAGCTTAAGATAACTCATCTGATTCCGCAGCATCGTGTTTCGGAGGACTATATTGTCCGCTTCGCGGAAGGGACCTGCTTGTCAAATTTTTTGCTCCACTACAAGTGGGGGCACGTTATTCCGCAGTCTCCGTATAGCATCAAGATGGCACTGTCGCTTTTAAAGACTATTCTCCTTCATCGCGGATTAGACCGTGATATACGCTTCGCGTGGTTGCGGGCTCTGAACAAGGCGAAAAAGATGATTGGCACGGATTTGCGAAAGAACAATCTGTACAGAGGGGGTAGTCAGCTGACAGGAGCCGCCGTGGCGGGCAAGGGTTAGGCGGCTTTCTGGATCGGGTTTGTCTGTGGCGTATTCTCCCTTCCGATGCCGTCGATGAAGGCGGTGATTGGGAGGTGGCCGTCCGTGCCGCGGCCCTGATGCGGTCGTTTGGGATTGTATTCAACGAGATACTGATCAAGAGCGGTCTGCATCTGCTCAAGGGTCTCGAACCAGGTGCGACGGCCCTCGACGCGGAAATGCTCGTCGAGCAGGGGTGCGGTGCCAGCGCTCGACTATGCCATTGGATTGTGGCCGGTTGACCGGGTTCGCTTGTGCTCGATGTCTTCGAGCTGCAGAAACAGCTCGTAGGGGTGACGGTACTCGCGGCCGCAGAACTCGCGGCCGTTGTCGGAGAGCACGGCGTCCATGCAAAGTGCGGCGGCGTGGGTGCTATAGCGAAGGCGTTGCGCCTTGGCGGGCGGCCGAAGCTACGAATCCTTTATGAGTTTAGAGCACCTCAATATCCTATGCGTTTCCCCGATGCCGGCCAGCCCTCCGCGTTTTGGCGCCCAGGCGCGAATGCATGGGCTTATGACCCAGCTGGCGCGACGGCACGATCTGACCGCCGTGATGCTGGTCGATGATGAGTTCGACTCCGACGAGTGCCGCCGGGCCATGCAGGCCTATTGCCGCGACGTGGTGCTGGTCCCGAACCCCGCCGGTCGGGAGGGCCTGACCAAGCGAATGCTGCAGCTCCGCTCCGTGGCCTCGATACCGAGCTTCGAGCGACTGCGGGTCACGCTGCCAGCGCTGCAGCATGCGCTGGACCGGGTCCTCCGCGCCAAGCGGTTCGACGTCGTCAATTTGGTGTTCCCGTATCTTGGCCACTACGACCTGCGCCAAGCGCCGCCCGGACAGAAGCCGCCACCCCTGGTCGTCGACTCGCATGAGATCGCCTACGACCTGGCGCGACAGTTCGCCCGCGCCGGCGGAAGCCTGGGTCGTCGCCTCTATGCCGGGGCCAACTGGCGCAAGCTTCGGCGTGATGAGCTCGGCACCTATCGCGACGCCGACGGGGTCTACCTGTGCAGCGCGGCGGATGAGCGGCGCCTGCTCGACCAGCTGCGCGGTATCCGCACGGCGGTCATCCCTAACGCCGCAGACGTCGAGTACTACCGGCCGCGCCCGACGGACCCGCCGTCCGACGGCCGCACCGTGGTCTATTTCGGCCTGCTCTCCACCGTCCCCAATGTCGATGGCGTGATCCACTTCGCCCGCAATATTTGGCCCCGCATTGCCGCCGCGCACCCCGGGGCGCGTTGGAAGATCATTGGCAGCCGGCCGCCGCCGTCGCTCCTGGCGCTGGCCGGGTCCCGTGTCGAGCTGACCGGCTTTGTGTCGGACCTGCGGCCGCACCTCGCGGCGGCGGCGGTCGTGGTCGTGCCGTTGCGGCTGGGGGGCGGCACCCGCCTCAAGATCGTCGAGGCCATGGCAATGGGGAAGGCCGTCGTCTCGACCACGCTGGGCGCCGAGGGGATCGAGGCGGTCCCCGGGCGCGACCTTCTCGTCGAGGATGCGTACGCGACCTTCGCGGACGCGGTAAACCGCCTGTTGGCCGAGCCCGGCCTGGCCGCGCGCATCGGCCAGTCGGCGAGACAGCTGGCGGTGGAGCGGTACGCTTGGAGCGGGGCGGCACGGACCCTGGAGGGCTTCTACCGCCGAATCCTGGAGACCGGCTGTTGAGGACGGCTCTCATCGGGGCCGGTCAGATTGCCCGGCAGCACCTCTCTTGCCTCAAGACGCTGCCGGGCGTCGAGCTGGCCGCCATCTGCGACCTCTCACCCGCAACGGCGGAGGCTGCCGCCGAGAGGTACTGCGTTCGGGCCTGGTTCACCGACCACCGGGCCATGCTGGAGAAGATCCGACCCGACGTGGTCCACGTCACCACGCCCCCGACCTCCCACTTCGGGCCGGCCATCGACTCGCTCAACGCCGGCGCCCACGTGATCGTCGAGAAGCCGGCCACCCCTACCTTCGAGGAACTGGAGACGCTGGTCCAACGCGCCCGGGAGGCCGGCCGCCATCTCGTCGAGGACCACAATTACCTCTTCAACCAGGCTCCGCAGGAGATTCTCCGGCGGATCGAGATCGGCGAGTTCGGGGCAGTAATACACGTCGAGGTACTCATCTGCCTCGACATCCTCGGCCCAAGCGGCTTTGCCGATCCCAACTCGCCGCATCCCACGCTTACCCTGGCCGGCGGCGCCATTGCCGACTTCCTGCCGCACCTGGCGTCGCTAGTGCACCTTTTTGTTGGTCCGCACCGCACCGCGCAAACAGTCTGGACCAAGCGCAAGCCCTCGCCGCTGCCGTTCGACGAGTTCCGCGCCGTGTTGGACGCCGAGCGCGGGACGGCCGCCCTCTGCTTCAGCGCCAGCGCGCAGCCGGACGCCTTCTGGCTGCGGGTCTACGGGGAGCGAATGCGGGCAACCGCCAACCTGTTCGAGACCCGGCTCACCTTCGACAGGCCTCGCAATGTGCCCAAGCCGCTGCGTCCCTTCTTCAGCGGACTGGAGGAGGGGAAGACCATCCGGCGTGCCGCGCTGGCCACGTTGCTCCGCAAGTTCAAAGAGCCCGGGGCCTACGAAGGGCTGTGGGAGCTCCTTGCCCGCACCTACGGGGCGCTGGCCGACGGCGCGGCGCCGCCGCTCTCGGCGAGCCACGTCCTCGAGGTCAACCGGATGGTCGAAGCACTCAAACCCAAGAAGCGGTAGCTATGAGGGTGCTCGTCACCGGCGCCAACGGATTCCTCGGCCGGCACGTGGTCGGCGCACTGCTTGCACGGGGCGTCGAGGTTCGTGCTATGGTTCGTCCCGCTGCGCATCTGGGGGCGCTCGGCTGGCCCTCCTCGGTCGAGGTGTTCACAGCCGACCTGCGCACCTCGGGCGAATTGCGGCGCGCCTTCGAGGACGTCGACGTGCTGCTCCACCTGGCGGCGGTGGTCTCGGGCGGGGAGGATGCGCAATTCGCGGGAACCGTGGCCGGTACCGAGCGGCTGCTGGACGCCATGGCCGCCAGCGCCTGCCGACGGCTGGTGCTGTGCAGCAGTTTTTCAGTCTATGACTACAGCGCGACCGGCCGAATCCTCGACGAGGATTCGCCGCTCCACCTGGTGCCGGACGTCTACACCCGCGATGGCTACACGATCGCCAAGTGGTGGCAGGAGCGCGTGACCCGGCGCTTTGCCGAGACGAACGACTGGGACCTCACCGTGCTCCGGCCCGGCTTCATCTGGGGACGCGATCACGGCTACCTGGCGGCCCTGGGCCTGCAGTTCGGGCGACACCACCTGGTCATCGGTCCGCTGACCCGCATACCGATGACGCATGTCGAGAACTGCGCCGACGTCTTTGCATTGGTGGCCGCGGACAGGCGTGCCCGAGGTCAGACGTTGAACGTGCTTGATGGCCGCGGCGAGCGCATCTGGACCTATCTCTCGGACTACATGCGTGGCAGCGGCCGGCCGGGCTGGCGCTTGCCCGTGCCCTACTGGCTCGCCATCAGCCTGGTGCGGCTGGCCTATGCTACCGTGTTCAGGACCGCCAGTAAGGTGCCCAGCATCCTCATCCCGCAGCGGTTCGAGTCACGGCTCAAACCGCTCCACTTCGAGAACCGGAGGCTGCGGGAAACACTGGGATGGACTCCACCGCTCGACTACCAGCAGTGCGTGGTGCGGACCTATGGTCCAGCGACGCCCAACGCAGCCGAGCCCTCGGGAGCCGGCGCCTTGGCCGTCTTGAACAGCCGCTTCAACCGAAGAAACCGCTTCTCGAAGAGCTCGTAGCTCAGGTAGGCCAACCCGAGCGAGATGGACGCGCCTAGCGTGGCCTGCAGCGCCACCGCCGCCGAGTGAGAGCCGAGCCAGCCCGCGAGCTCCAGGTCAGCACGGTTGGTTACGAGATAGTACGAGATGAAGTGATGGTACACGTAGAGGCCGTAACTGTATGTGCCCAGAAAGACCATGAAGCGGCTGCAAAAGAAGCGTGAGGTTCGCGACCGCTCAGGCGCAATGAGGGCCCGAAAGATCAGGCAAGCCAACAGCACCTGGATCAGCGCCGCCCGGACCGGCATGACCAGCGTGAGATCTTCGCGCGAGACTAAGCGGGTCCAGAGGAAGGTGACCGCCAGTAACCCCGCGGCCACGGTTACCACCAGCGGCTGAGCCCCTGCCAGTCGCTCCCAGCCCTCGGGCTGGCGCGCTGCTACCGCGAGGAAGGCGCCCAGCGCCAAGCCGTCTAGCCGGAACGGGGTGAGGGTGTAGGTGGTCCACCAGCTCAGCCCCATGAGCGATCCGGTCAGGCGGGCCAGCATCGCGCACAACGCTGTCGCCAGGCTTACTGCAACGAGCACCCGCGGCCGGCGCGCCAGCACAAAGACCACTAGCGGCCAGAACAGATAGAAGTGCTCCTCGATGGCGAGCGACCAAAAGTGGTCGAGGTAAGAGAACGACCACTCCCCGCGCCTGGCGATGTAGATGTTGACGGCGTAGAGCCAAGCCCATGGTTGGCGGTCTACCAAGTAGTCCAGCGTCGGCCCCCGCAGCAGCGGAATCAGCGGGGCCACGAAAAAGACGAGCGCCAGCACACCATAGTAGAGTGGAAGAATGCGAAGCAGGCGCCTCATGTAAAAGTTGTGGAAGTAGTGGTTATCATTGTGGGTGTCGTACAGAATACCAGTGATGAGGAAACCGGACAGGATGAAGAACAGCTCAACACCGTAGGATCCATAGTTGGTCACGCCGACCACCGCGCGTTCGACCCAATTGTTCGGCGGCACATTGGCGACGAAGTGGAACATAAGGACCATTAGGATGGCCAAGCCCCGCACCCCGTCCAGTACCGACAGGTGTCCACCCAGGACGGGTCGCGGCCCGGCACTCGCCGCGGCCGGAAGCTGCGCGGCCGAAAATCTACTCACACGTCTGACCGTATACACCGAGCAGACAAAGTTTCTTGGGTGGGCGGTCACGAGGGCCTAATGCCCGGCCGAGGCATCCGTGCGCCTGGACTGCCCGGTCTCGGGCCCCCTGATCTGTACGCCGCCCTTGTCAGCGGGAAAGGCTGCCAGTATCGACCGATTTCGGCCGCGACAATAACAAACACCACCCATAAAAATTCGAAGCCACGCACCCACAAGCTTTCAAGAAAGTTATAGAGGATAACAAAAAGAGCAAGTGACAGGAGGAGCCGCGCCCGGGCGGGGTCGCGCTCTGCTACTCGGCCAACGGCGTGCAGGGTTGCCACGATGAAGACTAAGAGGAAAACAAGGCCGACACATCCCGTCTCCAGCATTGTATCATAATAACCATTGTGGGCATTGGGCATCATCTTGACCCAGCCTGGAGCGTCTACCATGCCGGGCGAGTCGGGCACCAGCCAAAAGGATTGGTATCCCCATCCCAAGAGTGGCCTACGTGCGATCTCATATTGCGCGAAATCCCATATAACAGTACGACCCGTCAAACTGGAATCGCCGTAAAGCATATATGCTAGGTGATAGATATTAAAGTTAGATACACTAGACAATATGACATAACAAAATGCGATGGACAATAGAACAATCGCCGGAGAAATGCGCGTCATCTTTCTGACAATTAACGCAAATCCAGCCAGGAATGGACTGATTGACGCGAGGGCAAGCGCTGTTTTTGAACCGCTCAAGAAGATGAGTACAATGGCGATGGTGCCAACAATGATACCAAACATTCGCCACGGTCCGCGATTGAGTATCTCGTGTAACGACAGCAAAAGCGCGACGACTGCACATTCTCCCAGGTAATTTTTACCCAGAAAATATCCTTGATAACCTATATCCACAAGTTTCGAACCATAGCTAGCGATTGTTACAGATCCCTCGAGTACGAACAGGGTATTCACGATTAAAGCGAAGGCGAAGCATAGAAACAGGCCGCGCAACATATCCGCCGTTCGAGCTGCCAGGATGGCCGGCAGAACGATGGATATAACAATCATCACCTGCTGAATAAATCTGATGAGCGAGCGCTCCGGACTGAAAGCCCACAGGACGCTCGCTCCAGCAAACGCAAGATAGGCAAGGAGACAGATGATTTGAGGAGGCCAAGTAACTCTGCCAAGCCGAGAACGATTTTGCACGGCCAATACGACGGAAATCGCGGCCATTGCAGGCCAGAAGATTCGATTCTCCGGACGGGCCTCCAGCGCTTGGAAGTCGGAGTGCGTAGCAAAGATCACCAATGGCGATACTATCAGAGCGAAAACACATGCCAAGATCGGGACGATCGCGCATGTGTCGATCATCGGCGTGGAGGATCTAAGTCGGTTCAATTTGTGGAAATGCATCGAGGTGCTGGAGGCCCTAGTTGGTCAGAATTTAATGCGTGGGGTACTACATCTTTTTCGTCAGGTCGCGAAAGTGGGAACGGGGTAAAACAACTCTGCGCCGGTGGCTCCGGGCCCACAGATACGCCGGGCAGGGGGACGACGTGGAAGACAAACGTATGGTACTTACCACTAACTCCTGACGGACGGTGTAGACGATTAAGACCTACCCCTGGTGCGCCGGGTTCATGCGTTGCTAAAGTACTTGTCAACGGAACGATAGCCACGATAACCATACCGTTGCAGCTGCCTAAGATCGACTTTGTTGAGAACGATGCCGGCGACGCGATGCGCCTCCGGCCGCAACACCTTGAAAGCCTCGGAGATGCTGGCGAACGGTGTCTGGCCCCACTCGACGATCAGCAAAACCTTGTCGGCGACGGTCGCGAGGGCGAGCGCATCGACCACCGGCAGCAAAGGCGGTGTGTCGATCACGATGTAGTCGAACTCGTCCCGTAGCCCAGCGATGAGATCCTGCATCCGTTGAGACATCAACAAGTCGGCCGCATTCGGCACTGCGGCTCCAGCGGGGATCATATAAGCCTTCGTTGCCGGGACTTTGGTGATTACATCCGTGAGTTCGGCCCTATTGCGGAGCAATTCGTACAAGCCCGGCTGGCGCCTGGCTCGGAAAGCCTCTGAGATGAACTGCTGGCGCCAGTCGCAGTCGAGTAATACCGTTCTCTTGCCTGCACCAGCGCTGGAAGCCGAGAGCAACATCGCGGCGGTCGATTTGCCTTCGGCGGGTAGCGGTGAGGTAATCAAAATAACTTTTGGATTGGCGCTCGAAAGTTCGAGTCCGATCCGCATTGCATGCACCGCCTCGCTGAGTTGCGAGAGCGGCTCATCGACTATTCTGTGTAATAGTCGGTCAAAGGGAACGCCGCGAGATTTCCGGCACTGCATCAAGGGAATCATGCCTATAACCGGTCGGCCAAAGGATTGCTCGATTTCCGTACCAGTCTTAACACCGGACCAAAGATATTCCAGGAGGAAGGAGAGTAGAAAACCGCCACCCAGACCGAATATCGCGCCCAGCGCGTACAGTTTGCGATGTGACGAGGTTGGCGACCTCGGAAGCGTGGCCGGTGAAATGATCCGCGCACTTGCGTCCTGCAGGGAGCGCCGTTCGGAGATATCGTTGTATTGGGAGAGATAGCTCTGGTAAAGATTGCGATCGGTCTCGGCGAGACGTCGAAGCTGCCGCAACTGTTGGTAGGCTTCCGAATTATGCCCGGCGGTGAGCCTCTGCAGATCCACCTCCAGCGCTTGCTCCCGCCGCACGGCGATATCGTACGCATTCTTGAAATTGCCGAGGATGTGCTGCACTTCGGCGTTTATCTCCTTGTTGACGCCGGCCAGCTCCGCTTGGAGGGCGATGACCCCAGCGTGACGTTCTCCGACCTTATTTTGCAGGTCCGCCGCGCGCCAACTCAATTCCGCCCGTTTTTGGCGAAGCGCTGAAAGCGTTGAGGACGGAGCCAGCTCTCGCAAATTTTCGAAATCAAATGGTGACGATGTCAAACTCAGGACATCGCCGTTGCTTTCAGTCACGTGACGTGCCTGCTCGAAACGGGCACGTTTGTCATCGAGCTCGCCGCGGGCGACCGAGAGCTGGTTAGTGAGCCCGCTAATCTGCTGCTCTCTGGTATCGCTGAATTCAGTGTCACGGATGCCGCTTTTGGCCTTCAAGTTCTCTATTGAGGACTCGGTCTCCAACACGCGCGATTGCAGATCGTCGACACGGCCCTTCAGCCAGGCAGCCACCTGCTGCAGCGCTTGTTGCCGTGCTTCGCGCTGGCTTGCCAAATAGTCGTTGGCGATCGTCGACGCCAGGCGCTGCGCCTTGATCGGGCTTTGCGACGTAATGGAAATGGATATGACGTAGGAATCTGGCCAGACCTCCAGCTTCCCGAGCAACGCATCTGCTGCTTCGTCCAGACTTGCGGCCTTGTGCCGTTCGGTGCCGCCCGTCGTTCGGTCATTGTTATCTTCGGCTCGGCCCAGGTGGGGAAAACCGAGCCATTGCGCCAGATCCTCAAACACGTTGTGGGGTTGGAACTCCGGGTCCCTGTCGAGGCCGAGCTCCCCGGCGACGCGCAACGCGACCGATTTTGACTTGATGACGTGGATTTCGGTATTCATTGCCTCGTAATTAAAGGCGTCGACGAAGGGGGAGATCGGTTTTTGAACCGATGCGTCGATCTGTCCTTGCGGATCGTAAACAAGTATCTCGACCGTCGATTTGTATACTGGTGGTACGAGCTTCAGCACGCCATATGTCGCAATTGATACAGACAGCGTTACCGCCGTAATTAGCTTCCAGCGTCGCAGTACGGCTGCGAAGACAGCAAAGAGATCTATCGACCGAGCCGGCGACCCGCCTATATCTTCAGCGTACTCGATTGGCGCTGCAGGAATTTCCTGCATTGGCTTTATTAACTCCTCGCCTTTATCGTCGCGTACTCCGGGCTTTCTGATCCATCCGCCCGATTAACGCTCGACAATAGCGGGCCGGGACGCCGATCACGACGGCGCCCAGCGCGACATCCCAGGTGACGACGGTGCCGATAGAAACCGACCCTGGCACCGTTCGGATCGACTAAATTTCGCACCAGGTTCAGCTCCCAATGGCT
>Ga0306917_10001908_pt1 | contig 10256 bp, 8 predicted proteins | sample tim00Cox00000000_FD_203313 | JGI IMG/M metagenome (GOLD analysis project Ga0306917, IMG submission 203313) | Lab enrichment of tropical soil microbial communities from Luquillo Experimental Forest, Puerto Rico - timezero.00C.oxic.00.000.000 (v2)... | ecosystem: Environmental > Terrestrial > Soil... | reverse complement strand
TGGTGGGCAGCTCGGTGGTCTCGGCGATCACCCAGACCCCGGCTTCGGGCCCCGATGCCCCGACAACGGTGCCGCCGATGTCGGTGGCGCCGACCGTTACGGCTTGCTGGGCATACACTGCGGTGGGAATGACATTTGGCAGCACCGTCAAGCCGGCAAACATCGTCAACCGCGCAAGCGCTTTGGTTACGAACATGGTTTACCTCCCAGCGTGGAACCGGTTCTCTGGCCGGCTTGCCGTCGTCGGCACTTTAACAAAGAGGTCGGCAGCGTCCAATGGCATGAATGAGCCCTTAAACTCACGTCCGCGTACGGCGCTGGCTGACGCCCGCGGTTCGTCGGACGTCCGCTTCGACCCAGCTCGGACGCGCGGCATAGACGTCGGCTTTTGGGGGTAGGGCGGATTTGCCGTGTGGCGGGACCGCGCTTCAGCTTTTGACCCACAAGAGACGTGGACGCTCTGGGCTTCGTCGTTCAGCTATCGCTTGCGTCAAGGCGTGATCCTCCTGGAAGTGCGGTCGCCTAAATCGAGTCGTCAGCAGGCAGGTGGCCCAACTTAAATCGTCTGTAGCGCGGGCAGCTCATTGAGGTAAATCCGGATCGCCCGGCGACTTTCGACCCGAGCCGCTACAGCAACAGCTTCGGCCCTCAGCTATCATGCGAAACTTGTCGACGGACGCACGCATCGGATGTGGCCCTAGATGAGGCTATTTTCGTGTGTCGCGGGCGCACCACCCATAAACCGATCGCCAAGCTTTACTTCACAGAAGATCACCTGCGCAAAAAAAGCTTGGCGCACCTCCTGCGGGCCTTGCTGGACAGTATTTATCCAACAAGCTAATTTCTATGGAAACTAAGAACCTCAGGGAGCAGACGTTGGCCGATGTGAGAACGCCGCGAGCCGTGTCGAAAATGCTGAACGCGGCATGGATGCGACCGTTCTTGTTCCTGGTTTTCATCGTCGTTGCCTGGGATCTGGCGATCCGGCTTTTCAAGATACCGCCCTATCAAATTCCCGCCCCTGCCGACGTCGTCGCCGTCTTGTGGCAAGATTGGCCGGAGCTGGCGCGTCAGTCGTGGCCTACGACCTATGCGACGATCTGCGGCTTCCTGCTCTCGGCGCTGTTCGGCATTCCCGTTGCCATGCTGATCGCGGGTTCGAAGACGGTGGAAAGTTACGTCTACCCGCTGCTTGTGTTCTCCCAATCGGTGCCGAAGATCGCGATCGCACCGCTGTTCGTGGTGTGGTTCGGATTCGGCATTTTTCCAAAGATCATTTCGGCGTTCCTGCTCGGATTTTTTCCTGTGGTGGTGTCCGCGGTGCAGGGCTTCAAATCGGTCGATCCCGACATGGTGGATCTTGCCCGCGCCATGCAGGGCAGCCGTTTCCATGTCTTCCGTGCGGTCGATCTGCCGCATGCGATGCCCGCGATCTTTTCGGGCTTGAAGGTCTCCGTCACGCTAGCGGTAGTCGGCGCTGTGGTCGGCGAATTTGTCGGTTCCAATTCTGGCATCGGCTATGTGTTGCAACGCTCGATCGGCACTTTTGACCTGCCGACGATGTTTGCAGCGCTAGTGATTCTGGCGCTACTCGGCGTGGTGCTGTTCTGGGTTGTCGATCGGATCGAACGCCTCGTGGTTCCCTGGCATGTCAGCCAGCGCGACGACATCATGGTTGCCGCTTGAGGTACGCCAGAAAAGAAAAGTAAGAAAATGCGGGAGGAAAACGAATGTTGAGGTGGACGGCAGTTTCAGCTGCTCTGATCTGGACGGCGCTCATTGCGGTACCCGTGAAGGCTGCCGACAAGGTCGTGTTGATGCTCAATTGGTATGTCTACGGCGAGCACGCGCCATTCTATTACGGCAAGGCCAAGGGGATTTACACCGCCGAGAACATCGATCTGGAAATCCAGGAGGGCCGCGGCTCGGCAGCGACCACCCAAGCCGTGGCAGCGAAAACCGCCAATTTCGGCTATGTCGACGTGCCGACCATGATGCGCGCAGCGGTGAAGGGCGCGCCCGTCATAGCTGCCGGCGTATTGTTGCAGACCAGCCCAATGTCGGTGATGGGCCTGGCTGAGAAGAACGTTCGCAAGCCCGAGGACATCAGGGGGAAGACGGTGGCGATCACGCCGGCCGATTCGATGACGCAGATCTGGCCGCTTTTTCTGAAGAAGACCGGGTTGAAGGAGAGCGAATTTACGACGGTTGCCGGCGACGCTCAGACCAAGCTCAACGCGGTTATCAACGGCCAAGCGGACCTTTTGCTCGGCTACGTCATGGACCAATCGATGAAGATAAAGGACGCTATCGCCAAGGACGTTTACCCGATCAAATTCGCCGACTACGGCATCAATATGGTGTCGTCGGGGATCATTGCCAATACTGATTACGTCAAGGCCAATCCGGACCTCGTCAGGCGCTTCATGGCGGCAACCACTAAAGCGGTGGAGGCGGCCGAGAAGGATCCGAAGGCAGCGGCGCAATCGATCCTCGATGCGAACCCCAAGGGCGGCAAGATCGACACACTCACCCAGGGCTTTGAGCTGACGATTCCTCTATATCGCACGGCGGAAACGAAAGCGAAGCGCCCGTTCCAAGTGACTGACCAGAACATGACGGATTCCGTCAACCTGATGGTCGAGTACGGCGGGCTCGACGCCAAGGCTAAGGAAAATCCGAAGGCGTTCTACACCAATGAGTATCTGCCGAAATGACCTCTTGGTCATTTCGGGTCTAGTGCTATCGCGCCATCGCGGAGTGACGTCGCGACACCCATGGACCTTGAATGAGCGCGGGGAACAAGACCACAGGCCTTAGTCCATCAGCAGCGCATCTACGCGTGGTGGCCGATCGTGATGCGACCGCCGCCACATCGGCAATCCGTCTGACGGGCGTGTCGAAGACCTATCGGTCGCGCGACGGCGACGTCTCGTCATTGCAGCCACTGGATTTTCATATCAATGCGGGAGAATTTTTCGTCGTTGTTGGTCCCTCTGGTTGCGGGAAATCCACGCTTCTGAAAATGATTTCCGGGCTGTTGCCACCGTCGACCGGCAAGATCTTTGTCGAAGGGGAGGCGGTGACGGAGCCGCACGGCAATGTCGGAATCGTGTTTCAGAACGCGCTGCTTCTGCCCTGGCGCAACGTGCTCAATAACGTGATGCTGCCGATCGACATGAAGCGGCTTTCCCGCGAGGATTATTTGCCGCGCGCCAGAGCACTGCTCAAGCTCGTTGGGCTCGAAGGCTTTGAGAAAAAGCTGCCCTGGCAATTGTCGGGCGGGATGCAGCAGCGCGCCTCGATCTGCCGCGCGCTGGTGCACGATCCGAAGATTATCTTGATGGATGAACCCTTCGGGGCGCTCGATGCCATGACGCGTGAGCGCATGAACGTCGAGCTAATGCGTATTCAGCGCGAAACCGGAAAGACCGTACTTCTGATCACTCATTCGATTCCGGAAGCGGTTTTTCTGGCCGATCGCGTTCTGGTCATGACCGAGCGGCCTGGTGCGATCGCCGCGATCTATGACGTACCACTGCCGCGTCCGCGATCGCTCGATGCCATGGCCGACCCCGTCTTTTCCGAACTGGTGCAGCGCATCCGCAAGCATTTCTTCACCCAAAGCGCGCTCGATTGAGGTCCGCCTGCCATGCCGCGACTAGCCGTGCGTAACATTGATTTTTTTGAACGATCCGTTGATTTTTCCCGGCCGTTTCGTTTCGGCGCCGTGGTGGTGAGATCAGCCTCGCAGCTTTTTGTTCGGGTAGAAATCGAGATCGAGGGCGGCAAAACTTTCGTGGGCGCAAGCGCCGAAATGCTGGCGCCGAAATGGTTCGACAAGCGAGCCCATCTCTCTCCGGATCAAACGGTTGATGAACTTCGGCGTTCGCTTGAGATTTCGCAGGGACTTTACTTGGCGAGTTCAAGTTTCGACACCGCCTTCGGCCATCATGCTTCTCGCATCGCGGCGCAGATTAAGGCATGCGCAAGAGAGGATATACCATCCCTTGCGGCGATGTTCGGCCCGGCGGAAATCGACAAGGCCATCATAGATGCGCTGTTGCGAAGCGCTAATATCGATTTTTTTAAGGGAATGACGGCCAATATCGCCGGAATCGACGCGCGACTAGCGCGCGATCTTGGAGATGAGGACATTGCGCAATTTCTTGCCCGGCGGTGCAGGCTCGATCGAGTCGCGATCCGGCATACGGTCGGCCTCGACGATGCCATCGAGGGCGAGACCGGCCTTGGCGACGTCGAGCAAAACGCCGGCGCGCGCTATTTCAAGCTCAAGCTTGCCGGCGATCCGGACGCCGATGCCGCACGCCTGATCCGCATCGGAAAAGCGCTCGCAAAGCTTGCCTACGACACTCGCGTGACGCTTGATGCCAACGAGCAATATTCTGATTTCGCGTCGTTGCAAGATCTCGTGAATCTCCTTCGCAACAATACCGCGCTTGAGCCGATTGCAAGCCGGCTTCTCTATATCGAGCAGCCAATGCCGCGCGATGTCACCCGCACCGTACCGCTTGGCGCGCTCGCGGCATTCGACTTCATCATCGATGAAGCCGACGACTCCTATGGCGCGTTTCCTGCGGCACGCTCGCTCGGCTACCGCGGCATATCCTCCAAATCGTGCAAAGGAGTCTACAAATCGATCTTCAATGCGACCCGCGCCGCGAAGTGGAGCGAGGAGCGCGACAAGTTCTTCATTACCGGCGAAGACCTCACCTGCCAGGCCGGACTATCCGTGCAACAGGACCTTGCTCTGGGCGCCTTGATTGGGATGACCCACATGGAGCGCAACGGCCACCATTATGTCGATGGCTTCGGGGAAACGCCCGAAGAGGAAGCGAATGCCTTTCTCGCTGCCCATCCTGACCTCTATGCGCGAGACGCCGGCAGAGTGCGGCTTGCCATCAATGATGGTGATCTCATGACGGGATCGCTGGTAAAGCCGGGCTTTGCGACCGGCACCCATCCGCTGTGGGCAACGATGTCACCGCTTCGACAACCAAATGCAAAAACTCTCAAGGAGCTGATGCCATGACGACACAACGCCTCGGCTTGATCATGAACGGGGTGACGGGTCGCATGGGGCTGAATCAACATTTGATCCGCTCAATCATCGCGATTCGCGACCAGGGTGGCGTGAAGCTGTCCAGTGGCGCCCGCATCATGCCCGATCCCGTGCTGGTTGGCCGCGATCCTTCGAAACTCGAGGCGCTCGCCAAGCGCTTTGCGGTGGAGCGCTGGACCACCGATCTCGACGGAGCGCTCTCCGAGAAGCGAGACACCGTATTCTTCGATGCCGCGACGACGCGGGGCCGTCCCAGTTTGCTGACCAGGGCGCTCAACGCCGGTAAGCACGTCTATTGCGAGAAGCCGACCGCGACCAATCTCGAAGAGGCGGTTGCGATCGTAAAGCTTGCCAATGCCAAGGGGCTCAAGCACGGCGTGGTGCAGGACAAGCTGTTCCTGCCCGGTTTGAAGAAGCTCGCTTTCCTGCGTGATTCCGGATTTTTCGGCCGCATGCTCTCGGTGCGCGGCGAGTTTGGGTACTGGGTGTTCGAAGGCGACTGGCAGGAAGCGCAGCGACCGTCCTGGAATTATCGCAGCGAAGACGGCGGTGGCATCATCCTCGACATGGTCTGCCACTGGCGCTACGTGCTCGACAATCTCTTCGGCGAAGTCGAAAGCGTGGTCTGCACCGGCTCGACCGACATCCCGGAGCGCTGGAACGAGACAGGCAAGAAGTACGAGGCCACGGCCGATGATTCCGCCTACGCAACCTTCCGCCTCAAGGGCGGGGTGATCGCGCATATCAATATGAGCTGGGTGACACGGGTTTATCGCGACGATCTTGTCACCTTTCAGGTTGACGGCACCCACGGGTCGGCAGTCGCTGGTCTCACCGACTGCATGATCCAAACACGTCAGGCGACGCCGCGACCGGTGTGGAATCCCGACGAAAAACGCCTGCATGATTTCTACGCCGATTGGCAGAAGCTGCCGGAGAACGCCAATTACGACAACGGATTCAAGGAGCAGTGGGAAATGTTCATCCGTCACATCTGTGAGGATGCGCCCTATGGATTTACGCTGCGTGAAGGCGCCAAGGGCGTGCAGCTGGCCGAATGCGCGCTGCAAAGTTGGCGCGAACGGCGCTGGATCGACGTCGCGCCGATCAAAATGTGAGGGAAGCTCGCATGAACAAGCCGGCGATGCCTATCTCGTCCTTCTCGCTGAAGCTGCCGGTTACCAATGGTGCAATGGAAACCTATCGGTTGTCAGCCACCCGCAGCTTTCCCACAGAACTTCAAGGCACGCTCAACCGGGTAGCGTTTTCGGCCGCCCACGTGGTTTCGGATCCGCTCGGCGATACCGACCCATGGTTGACCGCGGCGATCGACTGGGAAAAAACGATCGCATTCCGCGAACACATTTGGAACCTTGGCTTGGGTGTGGCCGAAGCCATGGACACTGCACAGCGTGGCATGGGGCTTGATTGGCCCACCTCACTCGAACTGATCCAGCGCTCGATGCGCGCCGCGAAGGCACGGGGCGGCGCGCTCGTGTTCTCCGGCGCCGGGACCGACCATCTTGCGCCGGACGATGCCAAGAGCGTCGACGATGTGATCCGCGCCTATGAGGAGCAAATTTCCGCTGTGGAGAAAGTCGGCGGTCGCATCATTCTGATGGCCTCGCGCGCGCTCGCCAAGGTCGCCCGCGGTCCAGACGACTACGCGAAGGTCTATGACTATGCGCTGTCTCAAGTAGCCGAGCCTGTAATCATTCACTGGCTTGGCGACATGTTCGATCCGGCGCTCGCCGGCTATTGGGGTTCATCCGATCTCGACCGGGCGATGGATACGGCGGCTGGCATCATTAATGCCAACGCGGCGAAGGTCGACGGCGTCAAGATCTCCTTGCTCGACAAGCAGCGCGAAATCGACATGCGCCGCAAACTTGCCGCGAGCGTCAAAATGTATACTGGCGATGATTTCAACTATGCCGAACTAATCGCCGGCGACGCGCAGGGCTATTCCCACGCGCTCCTGGGTATATTCGATGCGATTGCGCCGGCAGCGTCTTACGCGCTGTCGCGGCTGGCAGCCTCTGACATGCAGGGCTTTCATGACGTGCTCGGACCGACGGTGCCGCTGTCGCGCCACATTTTCAGGTCGCCGACACGGTTCTACAAAACCGGCATCGTATTCATGGCTTACCTGAACGGGCATCAGGATCATTTCACCATGGTTGGGGGACAGGAGAGCGCGCGCTCGACGCTGCATCTGGCTGAACTCTTCCGGCTCGCCGACCAGGCGGGTCTGCTCGCCGATCCCGAACTTGCCATCCGGCGTATGAAGGCCGTGCTGGCGGTTCATGGTTTGGAAGCGTGATGCGGGATTTTTCGGCAGATCATCGTTGGCTGTCGCTCAACACCGCGACCGTTCGCAAGCAGGGTGACTTGTTGGCGATCATCGAGGCATGTGCGCGTCATAACATTCGCGCCATCGATCCCTGGCGTGACCAGGTCTCCATTGTGGGGGTGGGACGCGCGGCGCACGCGGCACGCGATGCCGGAATCGCTCTTTCCGGCTATTGCCGCGGTGGCATGTTCACATCTGACGCCGCGCGTCGCGTTGAAGTGCGCGACGACAATCGCCGGGCGGTCGATGAAGCCCATGCACTTGGCGCCCCCTGCATCGTGCTTGTGGTCGGTGGCCTGCCGCAATACTCGCGGCCAGGAAGTGCGCCCTCCAAAAACATCGCTGGAGCGCGGGCCCAGATCGAAGATGCCATCGCCGAAATGATGGAATACGCGAAAACGGCAAGAGTGCCGCTAGCTATAGAACCGTTGCACCCGGCCTATGCGGCCGACCGCGCTTGCGTGAACACTACCCGGCAGGCGCTCGATATTTGCGACCGTCTCGATCCGGGCCGCACCGGCGTGCTCGGCGTTGCGCTCGATGTGTACCACATCTGGTGGGACCCGGATGTGCTTTCGCAGATGAAGCGGGCCGGCAAGGACCGCCTTATGGCGTTTCATGTCTGCGATTGGCTGGTGCCGACCACGGACATTCTTAATGACCGCGGCATGATGGGCGACGGTGTCATCGACATTAGGTCGTTGCGCCGCGCGGTCGAACAAGAGGGCTTTGACGGCTATTCCGAGATTGAGATCTTCTCCAATCGCTGGTGGTCGAGGCCGATGGACGAAGTGCTCAAGACCTGCATCGAGCGGCATCGCACGGTGGTGTAACAATCGTCGAGCTGGACGTGTAGCTAATGCAGAAAGACCCGGCAGCGCTGCCGGGCCTTGTCGTTTTTCTTTTGAGCGCTGAACGGTTGGACTCAGAAGTCCATGCCACCCATGCCGCCGCCCGGAGGCATGCCGGCCGCAGGCGGCTGCTTCTTCGGCAACTCCGCCACCATGGCTTCGGTGGTAATCAGGAGTGCCGCGACGGACGCTGCGTTCTGGATCGCCACGCGAACCACCTTGGTCGGGTCGATGATGCCCTTGGAGATCAGATTGGCGTATTCGCCGGTCTGGGCGTCGAAGCCGTAGGAGTACTGATCCTTTTCGAGGATCTTGCCAACGATCACCGAGCCGTCCTCACCGGCATTGACCGCGATCTGGCGGGCAGGAGACGACAGGGCCTTGCGCACGATCTCGACGCCGGTCTTCTGGTCGTCGTTCTTGGTGCGGATACCCTTGAGGTGTTCGGAAGCACGCAGCAGCGCAACGCCGCCGCCCGGCAGGATACCTTCCTCGACGGCTGCACGGGTCGCATGCATCGCGTCATCAACGCGGTCCTTGCGCTCCTTGACCTCGACCTCGGTCGCGCCGCCGACGCGGATCACCGCAACGCCGCCCGCGAGCTTGGCCAGACGCTCCTGCAGCTTCTCGCGGTCATAGTCCGAGGTGGTCTCCTCGATCTGCGCCTTGATCTGCGTCACGCGGGCCTCGATGTCGGCCTTCTTGCCGGCGCCGCTGACGATCGTGGTGTTCTCCTTGTCAATCATCACCTTCTTGGCGCGGCCCAGCATGTTGAGCGTCACATTCTCGAGCTTGATGCCAAGATCTTCCGAGATCGCCTGGCCGCCGGTCAGGATCGCAATGTCCTGCAGCATGGCCTTGCGGCGATCGCCAAAACCCGGCGCCTTGACGGCGGCAACCTTCAAACCACCGCGCAAGCGGTTGACTACCAGCGTCGCAAGCGCCTCGCCTTCGACATCTTCTGCGACGATGACCAGCGGCTTGCCGCTCTGTACCACCGCTTCGAGCAGCGGCAGCAGCTCGTTCAGCGAGGAGAGCTTCTTCTCGTTGATCAGGATGTAGGCATCTTCCATCTCAGCGCGCATCTTGTCGGCGTTGGTGACGAAGTAGGGCGAGATGTAGCCGCGGTCGAACTGCATGCCCTCGACCACGTCCAGCTCGGTCCCGAGCGACTTCGCTTCCTCGACCGTGATGACGCCCTCGTTGCCGACCTTCTTCATGGCGTCGGCGAGGAACTTGCCGACTTCGGCATCGCCATTGGCGGAGACGGTGCCGACCTGGGCGATTTCCTCGTTCGAGGTGACCTTCTTGGAGTTCTTCTCGAGATCCGTAACCACGGCCTCGACCGCGAGGTCGATACCGCGCTTCAGGTCCATCGGGTTCATGCCGGCGGCAACCGCCTTGGCACCTTCGCGCACGATCGCGGCCGCGAGAATGGTTGCGGTCGTGGTGCCATCACCGGCCACATCCGACGACTTTGAAGCGACCTCGCGCACCATCTGCGCGCCCATGTTCTCGAACTTGTCCTCAAGCTCGATTTCCTTGGCGACGGTGACGCCGTCCTTGGTGATGCGGGGTGCGCCGAACGATTTGTCGAGCACGACATTGCGGCCCTTGGGGCCGAGCGTGACCTTTACTGCGTTGTTGAGGATGTCCACTCCGCGCAGCATCCTGTCGCGCGCATCGACACCTAATTTGACTTCTTTGGCTGACATATCTTGTTTCCCTTGAATTGATCTGGTTGATGGAAAGGGCGCTTAAGCGGCCTTCTTCTTGTGGGCGCTGACGTCGGTGATGACGCCCATAATGTCGCTCTCCTTCATGATAAGCAGCTCCTCGCCGTCGATCTTGACTTCGGTGCCCGACCACTTGCCGAACAGCACGCGGTCGCCAACTTTGAGATCGATCGGGATCAGCTTGCCGCTCTCGTCGCGACCGCCGGGGCCAACGGCGATCACTTCGCCCTGGG
>Ga0306917_10001906_pt1 | contig 10263 bp, 9 predicted proteins | sample tim00Cox00000000_FD_203313 | JGI IMG/M metagenome (GOLD analysis project Ga0306917, IMG submission 203313) | Lab enrichment of tropical soil microbial communities from Luquillo Experimental Forest, Puerto Rico - timezero.00C.oxic.00.000.000 (v2)... | ecosystem: Environmental > Terrestrial > Soil... | reverse complement strand
CCGCCGCCGGTTTCTCGTCAAGGCCGGCCGCGAGGTCAACCTGCAGGCGGCGCTGCGCGCCTGGCTCTCCCGTGTCAGGGTTCAAGGTTCGGTCCGCCTCCAGGTCGATATCGACCCCTACAGCTTTCTCTGAATTTCCCCTGAAAGCAGGGGAAATTCGCAAAAATCCATCGCCCGAAGACCACACAATGGGATCTTATGCCATTTAGATCAAACACTTGAGAGTCGGGATGGGGCAGTTTGGCGGGTCTAGGAACAGCGGAATTTTTCGACCCTTGCAGAGGAATTGCAGCGGAATAGCAGGGGAAGCCCGGCGAACTCTGATAGTTGGTGAGAAACGAAGCCGCCGAGCGTTAAATTACCCACGTCGGGTCAGGAGCGCAGCGATGGCAAAAACCTCCGGAATGTTCGTCGTTGCGGCCGCTTCCCTCTTCGCGGGGGTGATCGCATTCTCATCGGCCGTTTCGCAGCGGGCGGCTTCCGACGAGGCCTCCGACACAAAAAATGCGCTGGCGCAAAATTTCGCTGCCGAGCACGAGATCGGCCGGCGTTTTCATATAGACCCGAACAACCTGCCGCCGCCCAAGACCGGGCCGGTCGTGACCAACCGGTCGCTGATCCTGCCTTATGCAGGACAGGCGCCGCAGGTCCCGCCGGGCTTTACCGCGACCCTCTTCGCGTCCGGTCTCGCCCATCCGCGCCGCCTGCTGGTGCTCCCCAACGGCGACGTGCTGCTAGCCGAGCAGAGTGCCGGCTATCTGACCTTGTTGCGCGACGATGGCCAGGGTGGTCCGGCCAAATGGATCGATCGTTTTGCCGATGATTTCAACAAACCTTACGGCATGGCCCTGCGCGGCGACGACGTGTTGGTCGCCGACCAGGACGGGATCTGGCGCGTGCCGCTCGTCGTCGGCGCATTGCGCGCCGGCCGCCCGGTGCCGCCCCAGACCGTCGCCGATGTGCCACCCGACCAGCGCAAGCCGGTGCCCGGCGCCTATGGCGCCGAGATGCTGACCAAGAAGGGTGTGTTTGGCGTCGTCCAGGGCCACCAGAACCGGCACCTGGTGATCGACCCAAAGAGCGGCGCCCTCTATGTCGGGGTCGGCTCGGTCGGCAATGTCGGGGTCGAGCCCGAGCCCAAAGCGACGATCCAGCGCTTTGATCCCGACGGCGGCAATCAATCGACTGTCGTCTCGGGCACGCGCAACCCGACGGCACTCGCCTTTCAACCTGACACCGGCGATCTGTGGGCATTGGTGCAAGAGCGCGACGGCCTAGGCGACAATCTCCCGTCCGACTTTCTGATCCGGGTCCAGCAAGGCGGGTTCTATGGCTGGCCCTATGCCTATATCGGCAAGCACCCGATGCCCGGCTTCGCACAGCTGGCACCCGACAAGGTCGAAGCGACGATCACCCCGGACCTTTTGTTCACCGCGCATTCCTCGCTGCTCGATCTGGTCTTTTATGAGGGCGACCAGTTCCCGGCGGAATACAAGGGCAGCCTGTTCGTGGCGTTGAAGGGCTCGTGGAACCGCTCCGTGCCGACCGGCTACAAACTCGTGCGGGTGCCGTTCAAGGACGGCCGCCCCGAAGGCTGGTACGAGAATTTCGCGACCGGCTTCTGGGCGTCCCGCGAACAACGCGCCGAGGTCTGGGGCCGCCCCACCGCGCTTGCCGTCGCCAAGGACGGCTCGCTGCTCGTCGGCGACGACACCGGCGGCACCATCTGGCGCATTTCTTACAAGGGCCCACCGCCCGCCGAGCACGCCGCTGCGCCGGCGGAGACCGCGGGGTCGGCAGCAAAAGCCCAAGCGGGAAGCCGCTGAACACAATCAGCGCACCGGCGCGAGATCCTCGTCGGCTTCCCGGAGTTTCGCGGGCGCGTGCACAGACAAAACGTCGTTAGGCTACTGTCGGCGACACTGGTTTGGGATGCGCGACGGGCTGCTGCGTTCTGCCCCAAGTCTGGAAGCTGCCCTTGTTGTTGTTATTTTTGGGCCGACCTGAGCCAGGGTGGATCCAGATCACAGAATTACCAGAGCGCTACGTTGATTCTCTTTGAAGTCTCCGTATTCTTTCTCGTGATCCCAGATTTGCAACCGTACAAAGAACGCGAGTTTACAGCTTAACCGCATTCGAGCTTCGTCCAGCCTAGACGATTGTGCGGCTGATCTCACCGCACTCACCTTGACGGCGGTGGGCCGGCTGCCAAAGCTGCTGTCTACGATCAAATGTGAGAAAGGAGATGCCGATGCTGCCCCTGGTTTTGTCGTCCGACTCTCACGTGTTCGAACCACCCGATCTGTGGCAGACCCGCATCGATCGAGCGTTCCGTGATCGGGCGCCGCGGATCGAGCGGATCGACGGCGGCGACCACGTCGTCGTCGAGGCGGATCAGGTCCTCTCCGGGATCGGCCTGATCTCGAATGCCGGCGCGCGGTTCGAGGCTCCCGAGACCATCTCTCCCCAGGGGCGTTTTGAAGACGTGCTCCGCGGCGGTTACGACCCCGAACAGCACCTCAAGGACATGGCGCTCGATGGGGTGGCGGGCGAAGTCCTTTATCCGAGCCAAGGGCTCTTTTACTTCAAGGTGGCGGACCCATCACTGATGTCCGCCATCTTTCGCGCGTACAACGAGTGGCTCGCCGAGTTCTGCCATACCGATCCGGCCCGATTGAAGGGCATCGCGATGATCAACCTCGACGACGTCGAAGACGCGGTCAAGGAATTGGAGCGCGTCGCCCGCCTGGGTCTTTCCGGCGCGATAATTACCGAGTATCCGGCCGAGGACCGGCGCTACGACCAACCCGAATACGAGCCGTTCTGGGCCGCCGCAGCCGCGCTCGATATGCCGCTGAGCCTGCACACCGCGACGCGGCGGCAGGGCAAGATCCGCGGCGCCGGTCCCGGAACATTGCGCGACGCCAGCAGCCGGGCGACCAAGGCGTTCTATCCGGCATTGTCGATGTGCGACATGATCTTCTCCGGGGTCTTCGAGCGTCATCCGCGCCTGACATTGGCCATCGTCGAGTTTGAGCTGTCCTGGGCGCCGAATGTGCTCACCTCGATGGATTACACATACCGCGAGCGTCACGGCGAAGCGCTTTACCGATTCAAGGACGGCATGCGGCCCAGTGACTTCTTCCACCGTAACGTCGTCTTGAGCTTCCAGGAGGACGCCATCGGCATCCGTCTGCGCGACGTCATCGGCACGGGCAACATGATGTGGGGCTCGGACTATCCGCACAGCGAGTCGACGTTTCCCCAATCGCGCAAGATCCTGGCGGAGATCCTGCAGGGTGTGCCGGACGACGAACAGGCCAAGATCGCCGGCGGCAACACCGCCCGCGTCTACAAGTTTGACGTGGCGCGGCTGACCGCCCCTGCCTGAGAAGCCACCCACTGAGGATCGACGAGGCGATACCGGATCGAACTGCAGCGCTCATCCAGGCTACGATGATAGAATGCGACGACCCGCGTCGAGCAACATATCGCTGACCCACGCCCCTTGCATCGCGTCCAGTTGCATGGTGCGCCCAGCCTGTCGGATACGACCTGTGATCTCCTGCATTGTCTTGACAACTTCCGGATGGTCGGGCTGGCCAGGATAGCCAAGACTTTGGGCAAAATCGTTTGGGCCGATGCTGTAGAGGTCGATGCCCGGCACCGCGAGAATAGCATCGAGGTTGTTCAGTACGGCGGCGTCTTCCAGCAACGCGCACACCAGCATCTCGTCGTTTGCCTCACGGTAGTACGCCGCCTTATCGGCAATCCCGGCATTGTAGTCGGTGCCGCGGTTGGCCCCGAATGACCGCTCGCCGAGCGGACCGAAATAGCACGCCCGCACGAGCTGCCTTGCGTCCGCCTCCGTGGCGATGTGGGGGCCCAATATGCCCATGATCCCGCGATCGAGATAGCGCAGGCTCGTCGACGAGCCGATGTCCGGCACCCTGGCGATCGTTGTCAAATTATGGCGTTCGGCGGTCCGGCAGAGGTCCTCGAGCTGGTCCAGGCCAAACGGCCCATGCTCACCGTCTATAAAGACGAAATCGAAGTCGAGCCTCCCCAGAATGTCGATCACCCAGGGGGATGGGAAGGAAAGGTTGTAGCCGTACGCCTTGCGTCCGGCCCGCAACGCAGCTTTGACGCGGTTGGGTTGCTTCATTGTATATTCCTCATTTCTGCGGCGACAGCGATCAGACCGTCTCATCCTGTCGGTGTTTGGCCCGTCGCTGGCGGGCGAACTGTGCACTGCCACCGCCATGGTCACACGCGAGGGAATGCGGGAGTGTGCTCTTGGCAATCGGCCTCTGGCCGCAACCGGCGACGCGAATTTTCGTCATGTCAGAACGCGTGGAACATCGCCGCACCCCACAAGGCGACGGTCGGCCGGCACTGCCTTGTCCAGCGGGGCCAAGTTCGCAAATCTGGCGATTCACAGGATGTTCGCGACGCCGCCAGCAAGGGGAAGCTCAGTCAATATCCAGCAGCGCGCGTCGCTGTACTCGACTCGATTGAGCCCGCGCGCCAGTGTTGATCAACCGCTCCAGTTGAACTGGTGCAATGTCCCCGAATCTCCTTGCCACTGGCGCAGCGTCGGATCAGACCACCGGCTACCCTTGCTGCTGGCCAAATCCATGCTGGCAAACTGAAATGCGGCTTGGGCCGCCGCACCTTCGACCCGCGTCGGCTTTCCGGTCTGATCCTTCAAGGGAGTCAGCGTCGCTTGTCCGAAACTTCCAACGCTGAGGAAAGGCGAGTCGCCCCATCCGATCTCGACTGTGGTCGTCTCGGTGGGCAGCCAGTTACTGATCACCGCACCCCACAATCCTTCGAACAGGCCACCCTTTTTCCCCGAAAAGATCGCCTCCAACTCGCGACGCTGCTCGGCATTTGCACTGTCGCCGATGTACAAACGAGCCGTTCCCTGGCCGCCAAAGAAATTGCCTGGCCATTCCGCCGTGAAAGCGACCTTGGTTCCGCCGACATCGATGCCGTCGGAATTGCCGCGCTGAATGTCGAAACCAAGTGCGCCACCGCACCAGCCTTGGTCAGGCGTCCCCTCCGGACCAAGCCAGCATGGGCACAACATTTTACAACTGCAGAGCTCCACGCTCCGACCAGAAAGCTGCCAAACCATCGCCTTTGCCTCCTTCTGCTAATCTGCCTTCCGCCGAAAGTATCACGCGAGAGACGTGTCGCCTCTCGAAAATCCCTCCAAAACGCCCTTGGCACAACAGGCGCGTCGGTGACGTGACAGTTGTGTGCGTCAAGTTCAGCAATTGACCATGGCGTTTGGATGAAGCCGGTGGTGAACCTCCTGTGTCAGTCGCGGCCGTAGCCGCGCGGCAGGTCGATCGCTTGCAGCTCCTCGAGATCGAACTCGACGATAGTGTTCAGCTTCTCTGCCAGCCTCGAGCTTTCCAGGCTCGCCGGTAGACTGTCGAGCCAGGCGCGGTATTCGTCTTGGAGCTCGATCAGCCCCGCCGCCGCCCAACGCTGGGGTCGCGGTCGGGTGCGTCGCGCCGACGGCATCGTCGGCGGCAACACCGCCCGGCTGTACAATTTTGACCTGGCGCGGCTGACCGCCCCTGCTTGACGAAGCGAGACGGCGCGACCAAAGCGCCTCAGTTCAGCCAGGCGACCAGCGGCGCCAGGAACTCGCGCAACACCGGCGACCATTTGGCGTGCTCGGACCCAATGGAAGAATGGCCGAGATCGCTGTCGAGCTCGAAATAGCGCGCCCCGACCCCAGCTGCGGTCAAGGCCTTGATGACATCGGGCGCGATCTTTGGCGGAAACAATGCCTCGGTGCGGCACAGGATGTAGAGCACCTTGGCTTTGATCCTCGCGAAATCTGGCCTGGTGTCGAAGCCGAGCAGGGCGCGGCGCAAAATGGTCAGCGAGTTGGCGTCCCATTTGGCGGCCCAGTTCGCGGCCTGCTCGCGGATCGCCGCTTCGCGCGCCGTCGGGTCGGGGAAACGCGGCGCCAAGGCGGTCTCGATGCCGTAGCGCTTCAATGTCTCGACGCGGATGTTGGTCAACACCGTCTTGCACGCCGCCTTGCCGTGATAGCGGCCGCCATGCCATTCGGGGTCGCTGGCAAGCCGCGCCTGCACCTCGGCCAATTGTTTGTCGGTATTGACCGAGGCCCACGGCGCAGTGTTGACCGGCACGATCGCATCCATGAAATCGGGGTAGGCGACCGCCCATTGAAACGCCGGGTAGCCGCCATAGGAGGGACCGGCGACCGCGACCAGATGGCGGATTCCGAGATGGTCGAGCAAGGCTTTCTGCGCGGCGACGACCGTCGCCTCAGGCATGACCGTGCCGTCGGTGAGCGGAAAATTGCGCAAGTTGAAGAACCGGTCCTCGACAGCGCCGATATAGGCGGCAGGGCGCAGCGGCAGGTCGTTCATCGTTTTTCGCCGCAAGGATGCAGGGGCCACTGTGCCATGCCGGCATCTCCGGTCACGCGTCAGCGCCGCAAGCGCTGATCGAAACCGATGAAAGCCCGCTCGACGGCTATGCATTCCGCGTCCCGTGTGACGACCGCAGCGAGATTGTCTTCGGGATCCGTCCCGAGCATGTCTCTTTAGCAATGGGACGCGCGGGCCGGTCATCGAAGCGGAAACCTTGTTCGTTGAACCGATAGGCGCCAACACGCTTGGCTGGTTCAGTACAGCTCGCAACGCATCTCGGCGCGATTGCCGCCGCAGCGCGCGCGGGGGCTTCGAGGCAAAGTGCGCTCGCGCTCGACATCGGCCAGGTCTCTTTGTTCGGTCCGATGGCTGAGCAGCGGCTGTAACTACTGCTAACGTCGGGGTTTCTGGGCGTGCACTCGCGGGACCGGTCAGCGCTTGATGATACCATCTCGCGAGATGGTCAGCGGTCCTTCCCCCCCTTCCTGGGAAGTGCCGACAAACTCAACTCGCTAGACCGAGCACAATCCGCGCAAACGAACCTCGGCCCCACGCCCGAGCAGCGATGACTGCGTCAAAGCCGAGGCTGCGGCCAAACCGGTGCACCGCGAAGATCATCATCAACACCACGATGAAGAAATAAGTCCACGGCCAATTGTAATAGTCGTTGTAGAGTCCGAGCCACAGATTGAGTGCCTGCAGGGCACCGATGACCCCCCAAAATCGAACGAACAGGCCGAGAATTAGGGACACCGCAGTCAACACTTCCAGGCCGTAGACAATCGGTGCGAAGAGATAGAAATGCGGGAGGACGATATCATTGACGAAATCAGCCTGGACCCGCAACGCAGCCGTTTTGCCTAAACGGATCATCCAAAAGGCAAGGCCCGTCTGGCCAAAAGCTTGGCCAGGCTCGTCAGTATATGACGGCGGTAGTTTCCAAAGAGTCGCCTGCCACCACATTGCCCCGATCGACATGCGAAACACAAGGTTCCAGACGGTTACAAATCTGCGCTGGTCGGGGATCGCGACAAAGCAATAAGTCGCTACGGCGATGCCGCCGGCGAGCAATAGCCAGAACACCGGAGTCGGCCAGCCGGGCTTCTGCAGAAAATTGACGACATCCAAAAGCGGATTGTCCATGACCCTGTTCCCCTCCCGGCCTCGGTCAATTGGCTCAGGCGCTGACCGCGGCTATCGATTAAGGTCGGCCCTGGCGCGCCGGCGGTAACTTCGCCATCATTGCGATCGCAAGTACTGCAAGCCGGCCGGTCAGCACGGCCCCGCTACTTGGCTCGCCTGCCGCCAGGCGTGCGACGCCGCGGCGATGACAGCGAGTGCCACGGCGCTGCCATCGGCCTCGCCCTTTTCAAAATCGCCGCTCGTGACCGCCATCCGATTGGTGACATGCGCGAAACACAGAACCGCCTTTCGCCGCGCCGCGGCAAAGGCGTAAAGTGCGGCCGCCTCCATCTCGACGGCAAGAATGCCGCGGGCCCGGGCTTGGCGGATCGCCGCCTCCGTCTCGCGGAAAGGCGCGTCGGTCGTCCATGCGGCACCGCGATAGATCCGCTGCCCAACACCCTCCAGCTTCTCTAGCACGACCGCCGCTAGCGTGAGGTCGACCTCGGCGAATTCGGACGGCGGCAGGTAGTGATAGCTCGTTCCCTCGTCGCGCAAAGCGCGGTCGATCAGCACGAAATAGGGCGTTGCCCCTTGCGCCAGAATCTGCCCGGCCGAGGTCACGCTGACAAGAAACTGGCAGCCGCAGGCGAACAATTCTTCCGCGACCAGCACCGCGAAGGCTGCGCCCACAGCGCAACCGATTATTCCAAAACCTTCGCCTTCGTAGTCGAACGCGTAAAGCTGGGTGTGATAGCAAGCCCAGCTGTGGACGCGCTGGGCATGACCTAACCGGCGCAGTCTTCGCAGAATATCACCGTCAGGATCGAGCACGCAGATCTCGGGTACTGGAACCGCGTCGAGCCCTTTTTGCCGGCGCGCTTCGCGCAAGAGGTTCGCGGGCGTAAACACCGATGCCGCGGTGTAATCCTTACCAGCTAGAATCGGCGGCATCCGATTCGCATCGCTCGTCATGGTCACCAGCGCACCCGCTCGTCACCAAGCCAAGTCGTACCACGACGGCGCCGCGCCGGCGACGCGATGGTCCATAGAATGTCGGTCACTTTTTCCAAGCGAATTAAACCGTGGTTTACGAATGCGTGACAGCAGAATATTTCTATCAGCGGCGAGAAGCACGAGCCGTTGTCGGCCTATCTCGCGCGGCCACTCAATCCGGGCCTGCTCTCGTGGAGATCCTGGCGAGATCCTAGAAGGCGTGCCCGCCACACGCGCACGATGAGCCGGTCCGACGCCGCGTGGCAGTGGACTCGTCCGGCCGCCAGGCAACACCGGCCGCATGTACAATTTTGACATGGCGAGGCTGACCGCCCCTGCTTTAAGAGGCGAGACGGCGCTGGCGAAGCGCCTCAGTTCAGCCGGGCGACCAGCGGCGCCAGGAACTCGCGCAACACCGGCGACCATTTGGCGTGCTCAGGGCCACTGGAGGAATGGCCGAGATCGCTGTCGAGCTCGAAATAGCGCGCCTCAACCCCGGCCGCGGTCAACGCCTTGATGACATCAGGCGCAATCTTCGGCGGGAACAGCGCATCGGTGCGGCACAAAATGTAGAGCACTTTGGCCTTGATTCTGGCGAAATCCGGCCTGGTGTCGAAGCCGAGCAAGGCGCGCCGCAAGATGATCAGCGAGTTGGCGTCCCATTTGGCGGCCCAGTTCGCGGCCTGCTCGCGGATCGCCGCCTCGCGCGCCGCCGGGTCGGGGAAACGCGGCGCCAAGGCAGTCTCGATGCCGTAGCGCTTCAAGGTCTCGACCCGGATCTCGGTCAACACCGTCTTGCACGCCGCCTTGCCGTAATAGCGGCCGCCATGCCATTCGGGATCGCCGGCAAGCCGCGCCTGCAACTCGGCCAATTGCTTGTGCGTGTTGACCGAGGCCCAGGGCGCCGTGTTGACCGGCACGATCGCGTCCATGAAATCGGGGTAGGCGACCGCCCATTGGAACGCCTGGTAGCCGCCATAGGAGGGGCCGGCGACCGCGACCAGATGGCGGACGCCGAGATGGTCGAGCAAGGCTTTCTGCGCGGCGACGATGTCGCGAATCGTTATGTTCGGAAAATCGGGGCCATAGGCCTCGCCGGTCTGCGGGTTGATATTGCCGGCATTGGTCGAGCCGAAGGACGAGCCGAGCATGTTCGAGGCGACCACGAACAATTTGTCGGTGTCCATCGCCCTGCCCGACCCGATCAGGCCGTCCCACGAGCCCGGCTGGTTGCCGTTCGCCGGGTTGCGGCCGGCAAAATGCTGGCTCCCCGTGTAGCCGTGCGTGCACAGGATGGCGTTGCGGCCGTCGGACGCCAGCCGGCCATAGGTCTCATAAGCGATCCTCGCCTCGGGCATGTCCGTGCCGTCTGCGAGCGCAAATTTGCGCAACGTGAAGAACCGGTCCTCGACGGCACCGATATCGGCGGCAGGGCGTAGCGGCAGATCGTTCATTCTTTTCCTTCGCAAGGCAACGCTGTTGACTCTGTCCGAACCGTCTTTCACCGTTCGCGAGGTATTTTTCGGCTTCGGACCACGTAAGCACCATGAGCCCGTCGGACGCCGCGTGGCAACAATTGATCTCCGCGTTGCACGGTTCCGGTTGCAAGGCCGCACTCGCGATCACCGGGGGCGGCAGTGGGGCGGTCGGTGAGTTGCTTCGCGTTCCCGGCGGCTCCCGACTGCTGATCGAGGCGCAGGTTCCCTACGACGAGCGGGCGCTT
>Ga0306917_10001893_pt1 | contig 10279 bp, 7 predicted proteins | sample tim00Cox00000000_FD_203313 | JGI IMG/M metagenome (GOLD analysis project Ga0306917, IMG submission 203313) | Lab enrichment of tropical soil microbial communities from Luquillo Experimental Forest, Puerto Rico - timezero.00C.oxic.00.000.000 (v2)... | ecosystem: Environmental > Terrestrial > Soil... | reverse complement strand
GTCATCCGCGGTCTATTTTCCGGGCCTCGGCATTCGAAGGAACACCGATGCTCACATTGTATTTGTCACCGGGATCCAGTTCGATGGCACCGCATATCATGCTGCATGAGATCGGCGTCGATTTCGAGAGCCGGTGGATTTCGTTCGCCAAGCGCGAACAACACGCGCCGGAATACCTCAAACTGAACCCCGAAGGCAAAGTTCCGACCCTGCTCGTCGACGGGCACCCGCTAACCGAAGTGGCGGCGACCCTCTACTACCTGGCCAAACGCTTTCCCGAAGCTCACCTCTTCCCGGAGGGCGACCTCGAAGCCGAGGCGCGGGTCGTTTCCTGGATGTCGTTCGTCGCCTCGACGATCCATCCGGCGCGGCGGATCGGTGTCGGGCGCTGGAAGGAGGTGTTCGAGATCGCCGAGAAGCGCTTGGCGCTGCAGGACTGGGCCGTCGCCCGCTATTCGATTGCCGACATCCATCTCTTCCGTCTCTTTTGGCGGTTTTTTACTACGCTCCATCCGGCTGCCGACGCCTACCCCGGTCTGTTTGCTCATTACGAGCGCATGATGGCGCGGCCGGCCGTGACGAAGACCATCGAGATCGAAGCCGCGGTCGGCTATCAGTTGCCGCAATAGGCGGGCGTCGGCGCACCCAGACGGAGAGCGGTCGGTGGCGATTTGCTCAGTGATCGGCGACGCTCCCAAGCGGCGCGAGGATCTGCGTTTTGTTACTGGGAGCGGCCGCTATCTCGACGATCTCGCATTTGAACGTCTAACTCATGCGGTCGTGTTGCGCTCGCCGCGCCCGCATGCCCGTATTGAGCGCATCCTAACCGAGAGGCCACGGGCAGCACCCGGCGTTCTCACCGTGCTGACCGCCGAGGACGTTCGCGCAGACGGGCTCAAACCGCTGCGCCCTTCCGCAGAGGCCAATGTCCAGACCGGCGAGCAATTTGCCTTCGCGCCGCAGCCCTTGCTGGCCGACGGCAAGGTCCGCTATGTGGGCGAGCCGGTGGCGCTGATCGTTGCCGAGACCCGCGCGCAGGCGCTCGACGCCGCCGATCAGGTCGAGATCGAATATTCCACATTGCCGGCAGTGACGACCGCCATGGCCGCACGCGCTCCCGAGTCGCCGCAGATCTCGTCCGACGTTCCCGGCAATTTATGCTTCGATTGGCGCACCGGCGACCCCGCCGTGGTCGGCGAGGCGTTCGCCGCGGCAGCCCACATCGTCGAGCTCCGGCTGGACAATCACCGGATCGTCACCAACCCGATCGAGCCGCGCGGCGTAATCGGCCTTTGGGACCCGGAGCAGCGCAGATACACGGCTCATGCATCGAGCCAGAGCATTCACGCGACCCGCGACAACACCGCTCGCGCACTGGGCGTTGCTCCGGCGGCGTTGCGGTTTGTGGCACCAGATGTCGGCGGCGGGTTCGGAGCCAAGAATTTCATCTATCCCGAGCATGTCTTGACGCTCTGGGCGGCGAAGCGGGTCGGTCGGCCCGTCAAGTGGATTGCCAGCCGCAGCGAGGTCTTTCTCGCCGACCATCAGGCGCGCGACCACCTGGCGGACGCGGCGTTGGCCCTCGACGACGAGGGGCGCTTTCTCGCGCTGCGCGTTAGCAGCATCGCCAATGTCGGCGCCTATATGGTCAGCGCCGGCGGGGTACAGACCTTCCAATATGTCCACCTACCGGGCACCGTCTACCGGATCCCGGCGATCGACCTGCAGGTCGCCGCCGTGCTGACCAACACCGCGCCGATCGGCGTCACCCGCGGGCCGGGCTTCGCCGAGGCGGTCAATATCATCGAGCGGCTGATCGATGCGGCAGCCCAGCAATGCGGTTTCGACCGTGCCGAGTTGCGCCTCCTCAACATGGTCCCGGCCGCGGGGATGCCCGTCACCAATGCCTTTGGCAACACGGTCGATAGCGGCACCTTCGCCGAGACCTTCGACCATGCCTTGGCGCGGGCCGATATCGATGGGTTTGCGATGCGACGCCGGGAGAGCGAGGCGCGCGGATCACTACGCGGCCTCGGCTTCGCCTACCACATAAAAGGCACCGGCGGCTCGCCCACCGAGAATGTCGACATCCGCTTCGAGGCCGACGGCACGGTGTCGTTGATCACCGGCACCCAGACCATCGGGCAGGGCCACGAGACGACCTTTCCGCAGATCCTCGCCGACCGGCTCGGCATCCCGAACGAGCGCATCCGGCTGGTGCAGGGCGACACCGACCGCATCCCGCTCGGCGGCGGACACGGCAGCTCGCGCGCCACCTATATGGGCGGCACAGCAATCTGGCGGGCTTCCGAGGAGATCATTGCCAAGGGGACCAACATAGCCGCCGATGCGCTCGAAGCGGCGGAAGCGGACATCGGCTTCGCGGAGGGCCGGTTTGAGGTAGCGGGTACCGACCGCTCGATTGCATTGCTCGATGTCGCGACCCTTGCGCGTGACAAGGGCACACCGCTTGACACTTATCACGCCTGGACGCGGCAATGGATGACGTTCCCGAACGGCGCACATGTCGTCGAGGTCGAGATCGACCGAGACACCGGGCGAGTCACGCTCGCGCGCTACACCGCGGTCGACGATTATGGCGTCTTGGTCAACCCGATGATCGCCACGGGGCAGGCGCATGGTGCGATCGCCCAGGGTGTCGGTCAAGCCCTGCTCGAGCACGTGGTCTATGATCCGGGAACCGGTCAGTTGATCGCCGGCTCGTTGATGGACTACGCACTGCCCCGCGCTGACGATCTCCCGTCATACGATCTCGGCTTCAACGGCACGCGGTGCACGACCAATCCGCTCGGCGTCAAAGGCTGTGGCGAAGCCGGTGCCGTCGGTGCATTCCCGGCCGTCACCAACGCCGTCCTCGACGCGTTGGCGCCTTTTGGTGTCACCGATTTTGCCGGCCCGGCGACCCCCGAGCGCATCTGGCGCGCGATCAACGGTTAGTTAGGTCGGCCGCGCAATTTGGATCGTTCGCGATGCAGCTGGACGGCGAGCTACTGTGGGGGCCTTGATTCGCCAATAGCTCCTCGATGTGCTTCATATCGGGTGTATCGATATCGAATTTGCGCATCTCTGCGAAATCATCGCGAATGACATCGGCGAAGTTCTTGCCAAAGCTCCAGGGCTTATCCTTATGGGCGAGATAGATCTTCTCTGATTCGTCAGCGTGCCCGAGGAGCAGCAACGCGTGGGCGCGTTTGATCTCGATATGGGACCAAGATGGGTAAAGATCTCGAGCCTTCTTTGCCTGCTCGATCGCGTCCTGTGGCCTGTTGTTCAGTGTCAGAGCCCAGGAAAGCTCGAGCCTCGCAACGGCAACTGCCTCCTTCGACTCTTCCGACTGGTCCTTGCTCTCGTAATCCTGCGCTGCGGCGAGCCGCTCGTTCTCGGCTGCCAGGTAACTCGCCCCGTTGCTGGCGTCCAGAGAATTACGTGCCAGCCATTGAAAGGCGTCGACGACGCCGTCGGACCTCGCCTCCTCGATCCATGCATGTGCTTGGCCCAGATCGTTCGGCAAGCCACCGCGTCCCTCCGCATAGAACAGGCCGATATGATATTTGGAACGGCTGTTGTTTTGCTTGGCGGCCTCACAGTACCAGTCTAGCGCTGTTACATCATCTTTCGCGACGCTCTTGCCGTTCTCGTAAAAAGAGCCAACTTTGTCTTTTGCCGATGCATAGTCCAGTTTGGCAGCCCTTTGATACCAGCCGAGCGCCTCGGCGTCGTCCCGTGGCACACCCTCTCCATTTTCGTAATAATATCCGATAGCGTAGTCCGCTGGTGCATAGCCTCGATCAGCCGCCTTTTTATACCATTGTAAGCCTTCAGGAATATCCTGCTTCCGGCCCTCACCTCGGATATACATTGAGCCAATATATATAAAGGCCGTCACATAGTCTTGGTCGACAGCCTTCAGATAAGAGCGCATCGCCTCGTCATAGTTACGGCTTACGCCCGAGCCGTTTTCATACATCATGCCAATATAAAATTGTGCCGTCGCGTTGCCTCGATCGGCTGCTTTTTGAAACCAGCGCAGCGCTTGCTTGTAGCGTTCCGTGTCCTTAGAACCGCCATTCGTCATAGGAGCGCCGCCGCTAAGGTAATCCAACCCCTTATTTAAAGCGTCCAAGGTATTACGCTGTTGCTGCGCATCTATCCACAGGTAGGCGATTGCCACGGCCATTAGAGCCAGAGCCCCGGCCATTGCATACGCCCACCATTTACGCCGCCGCTCGCGGACGAACTCGGCCTCGCGGCGGGCCGCAGCTTCTGCCTCGCGGGTCTGCCGCTCTGCCTCCGCCTTGCGCCGGTTGGCTTCGGCCTCCTCCTCGCGCCCGCGTCGGATCTCGCGGCTGGTGCGGATTACCGGGGCCAGCGCGTCGTGGATGATCTCGACGCGGGCGGTACGGAGCCGCTCTTCGATGCGCACCAGCCGCCGTCCAATCAGCGTGTCGAGCGCGTCGGCCGGCACATCGGCCGCAGCCAGCGCTTGACGCGCGCGGTCGCGGCTGACGCTTTCACGGATTCCGCTTTCGCTCAGTAGCGCGTCTTCGACGAACTTGCGCACCGCCGGATGCTGGTCGGCCAAAGCGTTTTCGTAAAACGATTCGAGAATGCTCGCGCGCTTGTCGGCGAGAAGGTCAGGGGTCACGCGATCGAGGCCTAGCTCGAGACGTCGGTCGTTCAGCTCGCGGCAGACCAGGCTCAACAGGAAGGGTTCGACTTCCAGCCCATCATCCCCCTCGCCAGGCGCCGGCCCGAACGCGTCTTCCGGATTTTCTCGGGCGGCAATGCGCGTGATCTCCCAGGCCAATTCCGGCGCGATCAGCCCCGGCACCGGCCTTGTCACCGCATCGAAACCCTGTCGCCCGGTCATTCGGCGCAGCCGGAACCGGTGGCGCACGATCAGCGGCGCGCGCTCGCGAATGCTGTCGAGCTGCGGCAAATAGTCCTCGCGCAGCGCGATGACGATCCGGTACTCCTGGCGATCGAACTGGTATTTCTCGAGCGCCTCAGCATCGCTCTCGATCGCCTTCTCGACGCTCTCCGGCGGCCGGTTTTCGATCAGCTCGGCGATCTCGGTGAGAAACCGCTGAGCGGTGCCGCGGCTACTCGCTTCGCGCGCTAGCCCCAATGTAAACACCTCCTCGAACTGGTCGAAGATCAGCACCGGCACGAGCGGCTCGCCGGCGCGGCTGGTCACCATGCGGTCGGCGCGGTGGAAATATCCCCAGAGGGTATCTTCGCCTTCGACAGGCGTCGCTTCGGCCTGCGCCGCGGCGGCCGCGCGCTCGAACTCGAGCTTGACCTGCGCCAGAGGTGATGACGCGTCTCCCGCATAATCGAGCCGCACAAACACCGGCAGAAAGCCGGCACCGCGCAGCCGCCGTGCCAGGCCGGCCTGAAGCAGCGAGGTCTTGCCGAGCCCGGACTGGCCATAGAGCAGGGTCACGGTTTCGCCGCGGACACGGCGAAACAGCTCCTCGGTCTCCGCCGTCCGCCCGAAGAAAAAGTCCTGCAGCGCTTCCGAGAACGCGTCAAGGCCGGGCCACGGCCGCATCGCTGCTTGGGGCGGCGCCTCCAGCATGGTGTCGGTCACGGTCATCGCCCGCTAATCGCTTTCAGCTGAGCAATGAGCTCGATGCTCGGCTGCCCTTCCGACGCCGTGGCGATGTTAATTTGCTGAAACCGGCGCGGCAGTGTTTCGATCTCGACTGTGTCGTCGATCGCCACCGGCACGATGAACGGCTGGTTAGGGTCGATCTCTTTATCGAGATCCAGCGCGCAATCCCATTCGCGACGGAAGAAGCCCCGGGTCCGCGCCTGAGTGTTGCGCGACAATACCGGGATAAACAAAGCGCATCGGCGGATGTTTTGCTCGATTTTCAGGTCGAAGCTGTCGCCGGCGCGGAGCCGGTTCATATCGAACCACACGGATAGTCCCGCCGCTTCGAGAGCATCGGTCAACGCGCGCACCGCTATGGAATCTTCGTGGGCGTAGCTGATAAAGATCGCGTCGGCCGGCATCTCGGCAGCGCGCGGCGCCCACCGGTCCGTGCCGGCCGCGACCGTCGGGTGTTGGCGCTCGCGCCAGCGCTGCCACAGCGTCTCGACGAACTGCCCGAGATCGCCGTGCAACAACCGGGTCTGCTTGCTGAAGTTCTTCAAAAACGCGACCAGGCTCGGTTCGCGTGATGCGCTCTCCTCGGCGAGGAATTCGATCTCGTCGCGCGACTCCGATAGGCGCCTGCCTTTGGTCGTGCGCAGAAACATGCGCACCACCCAATCCGGGAAGTGGGCGCCGATCAGCAGCACGTGCTCGCTCTTAAGCCGATTGAACAGGTTCTCCGGGCGCCGGGTGTCGGACTGCAAGGCCGTCAGAAATTCAAGCAGGTCCTCGTCCGAAATCGCGTAGGCATTCGGCACCATCGAGACTTTGCCGAACAAATGGTACACCGTCGGCCCATCTTCGATGGCCGGTGGCAAGTCGTGCTTGTTGTTCGGCGCATAGGCGATGGACCGCGTTTGCGGCATTCCGCCGAACCTCACCTGATTGAGCGCGTCTTCGAGCAGCGTGTCGAACCCGGTCGTGACAAATAAGTTGAACTGCCGAATCTCGGCCAGCTGCTTGAGCATCGGCGGCGGCGCAAGCGGCGTTTCCTGCATGATTTCATTCACGAAGCGATAGAGCCGCCGGCGGTCCACGCCGGCCGCCAGGCAGGCCAGCACCACCTCGTTCAGTGTTTTGCCGGGCGGAGTTGCCGCCATCGGCAATGCCGCTTTCCGAGCCAGACGCTCGGCGACATGCCGGTCAAGCGACGTGGTGCGACCGTCGATCTCGACCGGGTAGCATGCGGGTCCGATGATCGGCACAACACTGCCGGCCTCGATATAGGCGAGCAGATCGTCCCACGACTCGTCGTCCCACGCGTCGGCCGCGGACGCGTTGGCCCCTTCGCCTAAGGCCATGGCACTCTCCCTGTCGAGCGTCTCTAGATTAAGCAGCATGAGTTATACGCCTCTATTTCGCCGCGTTCTCGGATATTGAAACCGCTAAGGCGCAGCATGGGCCGGCAATCAGGAACCGCTGTTCGCCCGGGCATTCAGCGCCAACTGCAGGTATCGAGATGAAGTCTCACTGGCCCCGTGGTGGTGTGGGTGTTAGGAGATAAGCAGTACTCTAGACCGTCAACGTAGTCATATGCAGATCCGAAAGGAAAATACCTGAATGACGATCCATCCGGCAGGAAACCAGTATCCCAAAATAATACGAAAATACTAACGATGATTGTTAGCGTGACAATTCCCACAACAATTTGATCAAGCGTCGGCAGATGTTCACAGAACATTCTGATTTCTGCTCTGACCGGCAGAGGCGCCGTCCATGCAGTAAAGGTCATTGGGGTCTCCTGGGTGGCAATGATTGCGAGGTGATTGCGTTACCCCCGTGCTCCGCGGCGTCCGATCTCGGGCTGTCGCTGGGCACCGCCAAAGGTAAATAAAGCACTAAACCGCAGATTAGAGTGTGAACCAGTTCACACTCGAAAAAAGATCGCGCCCAAACGGCCCAGTCGGCTATCGCCGCTGCCTGCTCCAGGCGCTCGGGGACCGGGGCGGAAGGAAGACCTCTGGTCAACTGGCAAAGGTCGTGCTCTTCTGGGCATGGGGATTAGCCCCCGCGTTTCTCAATCAGGGCTCGAAAAGTATCTGCTCCGGCCTCTATGATGGATATCGCGCTTCGCCCCCCTTTAGATGTCACGTAATAACGCCGAGCCTCCTTTCGGGGCCTATGGCCCGGACCGCGATCTGGCGTGCCTCCGAGGAGATCATCGCCAAAGAGGGCCCGCATCGCCACCGATGCGCTCGAAGCGGCGGAAGCCGACATCCGCTTCGCGGACGGCCGGTTTGTCGTAGCCGGCACGGATCGCTCCGTGGCATTGCTGGATGTTGCGGCACTGGCGCGCGACAAGGGCACGCCGCTCGACACCTATCACGCCTGGACGCGGGAATGGATGACGTTCCCCAACGGCGCCCACGTCGCCGAGATCGAGATCGACCGCGAGACCGGCGAGGTTACGCTCGCCCGCTACACCGCGGTTGACGATTACGGGTGCTGGTCAACCCGATGATCGCTGCGGGGCGGGCGCATGGTGCGATCGCCCAGGGTGTCGGTCAGGCCCTGCTCGAGCACGCGGTCTATGACCCGGGAACCGGTCAGCTGATCACCGGCTCGTTGATGGACTGCATTGCCACGCGCCGACGATCTCTCGTCATACGATCTCGGCCTCAACGGCACGCGGTGCACCACCAACCCGCTCGGCGTTAAAGGCTGCGGCGAGGCCGGCGCCGTCGGCGCATTCCCGGCCGTCACCAACGCCGTCCTCGACGCGCTTGCACCGCTCGGTGTCACGGATCTCGTCGGCCCAGCGACCCCGCAGCGGATCTGGCGGGCGATCAGAGCCGGTTCCCTGGTGCTTCCCTGATAGGGCACAAATCGCGGATTCCATTCCCTGCTGGGCCGATCGAGCTTTTCTGTTAGTTACCCACCGGCTGCGCCGACCCGCCATGGATGAAACGGGGGCGAAGTTGATAGTATCCGGGACAGCGCCCTCGGCACAGAGGTCGGGTTTTGCTTGGTGCGAGAAGCCCGTCTGTTAGTGGGACCCAGGATTCCGGAGCACCCCCAATTGCGCCACGGGCCGGCGAGGGCTCGGGAGCGCGCTCTCTAGAGTTCGTTTGACGGGATCCCACGCCGGAGGCGCAGCGGCAGGAGGGGGAGGGGATATGGAGGTTCTGTACCCACATTGCGCCGGTCTCGACGTGCACAAGGATACGGTGGTGGCCTGCGTTCGGCACATGGCGAACGGTTCGGTACGGCGCGAGGTGCGCAGCTTCAAGACGACAACCAAGGAGCTGCTCGCGCTGTCGGACTGGCTGGTTGGCGAGGGCTGTACCCATGTCGCGATGGAGGCGACCGGCGTCTACTGGAAGCCTGTGTGGCATGTCTTAAGCGACGGCGATTTCACGCTGGTGTTGGCGAACGCGGCGCATGTCAAGAACGTGCCGGGGCGCAAGACCGACGTAAACGATGCCACCTGGCTCGCCGATCTTCTGGCGCACGGCCTGATCCGGAGCAGTTTCGTGCCGGACGAGCAAACCCAGGAAATGCGCACCTTGCTGCGCACCCGCAAGCAACTGGTGCGCGAGTGCAGCCGCCATGTCCAGCGCCTGCAAAAGACCCTGGAGGACGCCAACATCAAGCTCGATTCGGTGATCTCCGACATCGTCGGTTGGTCCGGCCGTAGGATGATCGAAGCGCTGATCGCCGGCGAAACCGAGCCCGGAGCTTTGGCGGCTATGGCTCATCGGCGGATCAAAGCCACACCAGACCAATTGGAAGCAGCCTTGCGCGGTCGCGTGACCCGGCACCACCGCTTCCTGTTGCAGCTGCATCTGCAGCAGATCGACGCCGTCAACGCGGCGATCGATCAGATCGATCAGGAGGTCGACGCCTGTGTCGAGCCCTTTCGCGCCACCGTCCGCCTCCTGACCACCATTCCCGGCATCGACGAATTGAGCGCTTGCGTCATCCTGGCCGAAATCGGCCGCGACATGAGCCGCTTTCCGACCGCTGGGCACCTGATCTCCTGGGCCGGCCTGTGCCCGAAAAACGACGAGAGCGCCGGCAAGCGCCGATCGACTCGGATGCGCAAGGGAGCCCCTTGGCTCAAGACCACCCTGGTGCAATGCGCCGCGGCCGCCGCCCGGAAGAAGGCCAGCTATCTCCAGGCCCAATTCCACCGCTTGCGCGCCCGCCGCGGCGCCAAAAAGGCGCTCGGCGCGCTCGCCGCCTCGATCCTGACCAGCGTCTACCACATGCTGATCAGCGGTGAGCTCTATCGCGATCTCGGCCCGCACCACTTCGACCACAGGGCCAAAGCCGTCAACACCCGACGCCTCGTCATGCGTCTGCAAAACCTCGGATACGCCGTTCAAATCACCCCTCTGGCGGCATGACCCCGGCTTCTGTTTCTCTCTAGCGTCAGGCGCACCGTGCTGACCCGAGAGCGCTCTGCCATCTCGTCCGCATATATCGGCCCGGCGGATGACCAACCGATTTTTACGCGATCCTTTTCGGCAGGCTTCGGCACCGGCCGGTTCGACAGATCGATCATCCGCCGTCTCAGGTGCTCCAGACCGGCCTGCCCGAGCGCGGGCGCCAACACCCGGACCAGCTCATCGAATTGGCCATAGTCGTCCGCAA
>Ga0306917_10001884_pt1 | contig 10291 bp, 9 predicted proteins | sample tim00Cox00000000_FD_203313 | JGI IMG/M metagenome (GOLD analysis project Ga0306917, IMG submission 203313) | Lab enrichment of tropical soil microbial communities from Luquillo Experimental Forest, Puerto Rico - timezero.00C.oxic.00.000.000 (v2)... | ecosystem: Environmental > Terrestrial > Soil... | reverse complement strand
GGCTGCCGGCACGCGACCTGGATGGGCGCGCACGGCACGGTCGTCGAGCCCGACGGCTCATTGCGCCTCAACGATGCGGGCCGGCCGGTTGTCCGCACCTGGCTCTTCCCGGTCGAAGACGCCGTCTTGCTCGATAATTGGGATCCGATCGGCCTGCGCGGCACGGCCTCGGAATCCTACACTGTCGAGGACCTCTTTGTGCCCGAGGAATTCACCGGCACCCGCGAGGACCCGACCCTGCGCCGCGAGCCCGGCCCGCTCTACGCCTTCCCGCAGCAAACCCTCTACTCGGTCGGCATCGCCAGTGTGGCTCTCGGCATCGCCCGCGGCATGCTCGACGCCTTCGTCGAGCTGGCATCGCGCAAGACCCCGCGCGGCAGCGGGCGGCTCGCCGACAATGCGGTGATCCAAGCCGAAGTGGCGCGGGCCGAGGCGCGGCTGGGGGCGGCCCGCTGCTATCTGATCGACACGGTAAGCGAAATCTACCGCCGCGCCGGCCCGTCAGCGCCGATCGACGTCGCCGACCGCGCCCGCGCACGCCTCGCCGGCTCGCATGCGATAGCCAGCGCCGTCGCGGTCGCCGACTACACCTACAAGGCGGCAGGGGTTGACGCAATCTTCCCCGGGAGCCCCTTCGAGCGCCGCTTCCGCGACATCCACACCCTCTCGCAGCAGATCCAGTCGCGCGATGCCCACTACGAGACGGTCGGCCAGGTGCTGCTCGGCAACCCGCCCGAGGTGTTTCTCTAACGCTCTCCCCGGTTTCGGCACGGCCCAAAGGGCATGAGCATGGCGGATCAGGTCGCCAGCGGCCGTCGTGATCGTGACCATGGTCACGATCGTCGGTCGAGGTGATCGGCACAATCGGGTAATTGTCGCCGTCATTAAGGTACTTCGGCGCTGGCGGCTGGTTGTCGTCCGGGTCGCTGTCGGCGACGCACATGAAGCTACTGGCTTTTGTCGTATCGCCGACCCCGCTGTACCGGGGCAATCCCGGATAGGGGCAGACAGGGCGCGTAAAGGCCGTCACGCCGTTCACTACCTTTGACGCGATGGTGTCATCGAGGGCGATGCCCTGATCGGCCCAGTGCATTATCGGGGCCGCTGCTTTGAAGTATTGGGTCGGCGCCGCCGTTGCAGTGCTCCACGCCGGAGGCGAGGAATAGTTGGGCGAATTCCTGTGTGCGACGCAGACCTTCTTTTCGTGCGCCCTTGCCATTCTCATTATCGGATGTCTGGCTGGCAATCGATCGTTCGTAGTAGGCGATGGTGTTCAAGGTCGGCACCACCGGATCAGCGAAGCCGTGCCAGAGGATCAGCTTGCCGCCGTGCGACCCGCATCCTGCATCACGCTCGCCCGAAGTAGCGCACAGTTGCCCGCTTCGCTTCGAAGAGCCGCGCCGCATCGACGAGCCGTACCAGTTGCACCGCAGCGACGGCAACGGCATGGCGGGCCGCCGCGATCTCTGCCGGCGAGGCACCAGATTTGGCCTCAAGCTCGCGGAGGCGATTGACCGCGGCGTAGAAGGGGCGCAGCTCTCGCGGCAGGCGCCAGGCAGGGGTGTCCCAAGGCGGTAATTTGACCATCGTCGCATTCCTGAGCAGCTTGATGAAACCGCTAGGGAATGCGAGCATCGTCCTATTGCTTTACAGCTTGATGACGCCGCGGGGGAATGCGACCCTTGGTGCCTGAGGTCTTTCAGCGCAGTTTTTGCGAGGGGCAGAGACGAGTTGGCGCAGGTGGCGGTTGCTCAAGCCCCATCGGGGTCCTCCTTTCCCCTGTGGGGCTTTGGAGCCTCGCCTTGTGCCTCACGACCCTCGGTTGCCGGCCGATCGGGTTTATGAACGCTTTTCGTGACGCCGTACCATCGGGGGGCTATGCCGCACATTGACTTATCGGAAGACGAAGCCGCCGACTTGATAAAAGAGCTTCGCAACACCATCAACGGCGGCCACTATCCCCTGTCGATACACACCCGAAACCTAAGAGCGATCCTCGCGAAGCTCAACCCGAGCCCGTCGATCGCGAACCGCTATCGCCCGCAAAGGTGGTGCATACCTGTTTTCCTCCCGCTATCCGCTACTTTTTCAAATCGCTGGGAAAGCGGGATGGAAAGCAGTCGCGTATCTAAATGAACTTGAGGAAGTTAGACGTACGATTAAAAATGTACCAGATATCCGCGTCTTTCGATACGTGGATGAACACTGAAGTTCGATTGCACGACGCTCCAGAGGAGTACCGCAAAACAAGATCACCGGGTTGAGCAGATTTCAAAACGGCGACAGCGCGGCTAGGTGGAACCGCAACCCGGCCCGCCGACAATGCTATTCGGCAAAGTGCCGAATAGCCCGTGCTCGCCCAGCGCGAGTGGCTGGTATGCTCGCAATGACAGAGCGCCTTTGCGTATCGTTCGCTGACGGTCGGAGCGCGACGACCGCGAGCGTGATCAATGTCGCGGTGCCGGAGTTACGAGCATGTCCAGCGCGCGCTTCAAGCTTTCCCACATGCGGTTAAACGCCACCGAGAGTAGCGAAATCTCATCTTTGCCAGGCTTGACATAGGGCTCCACGTGCTCCTCGCCCAAGCTGACTGCCTCGGCGATTCGCTGACACGCGCTTGACTGGAGCTATTACCAGGTGGTGCAGCAGCAGGTTTATTACCACAAAGACGACCGCAAATATTCCGACGAGAGCGATCAGGGATGTGATGTAGAGGCGGCGGGCGAGCTTTAGCGGAACCGCCATTGGGACGGACACTATCTGCGCACCGATTGTCTCGTTGAGTTTCCATCCGAACCCGTTCACTGTGCCGTAGGTCTGCGTTAAGGCCGCCGGGGCGGCCGATGGCGTACCGTGGCAGGTCAGACAAGCGTCGTCGTGAATTGAAATCGGCCGCGCGAGATTAAGCGTCAGTCCGATCGGAGTGTCGCGTTCGAGCACCAGTTCCGGCCGGGTCGGCTCGTCGCGAAACAGGCGAATAATGTCGGCCTCCCAATCCTGGGCACGGTCGATCAGGTTGGTCGGGTTCAGCGCAGGCTCGCGATAGGTGTAGCCGGCAAAGGCGGCCTGAATGTTCTTGAAAGTCGTCTGCGCCGAAAACGCGGGGACGTTCTCGGGAACGAACTTGCCGTCGTGCTCGATGGGCAGCAGCGGGACAAGGTGCTGCGCAGTGTATTCGCGAATGCCGTTTGCTGCCGTCATCATGATCCGGGCATTCTCCAATACCTGATGGCGTGCCAGTTTGGCCGCGACGAGATCGAGCACGATGACGGCGACCAGCAATCCAACGCCAAACGCCGCCAATATCGCTAGATTAAACTTCGCTGTCAGATGCATCGCTGGCTCTCCGTGGAGGCAGCGCAAACATTATAGCATACCTTGCGGTATGGCGTTCACTTGGAACCGGCCGCGACGCGACATCGGATACAATTACCCGACATATTTCTGGAACCGGCCGCTTGCCAGTGGTGAGAACACCAGCTACGCTTGCGAATCGGCTTGCAATACCTATGCTTCCTGTTGAGTGGGTCGCATCCGGCCGAGGAACATCTTGTCGGAAGATCCGTCGCACCTCTTCATTTGCTTTTCGTCAAAGGACCAGGCGACCGCGCTTGAAGTCGTTCAGTTTCTTGAGGCGGAGGGCCTGAAGTGCTGGATTTCCTCGCGCGACATCCTCCCCGGCGACAACTACCAAGAAAGTATCGTCACGGCCCTGGAGGGCGCCCACGGCATCGTGTTCCTGTTCTCCGAAGCATCAATCGCTTCGGGAGAGATCAGAAAAGAGTTATCGTTGGCCAGCGGCGGCAACAAGCCGATCTTGCCGCTGCGGCTATCGCCCATCAAGCCGGCCGGCGCGCTGCGCTACGAACTCGCGACCCACCAGTGGATTGACATATTTCCCGACCAGGAGAAGGCGCTTGGGACGCTGGTAAGGACCGCGCGCCAGGTCCTGGTCGGTCCAGCCGGGGTTGGGGGGCACCGAGTTGCAGCACCGCTGGCGGGTGCTGTCTCTTTGGATCCAGCGCCTCGTGCTCACCCCTCTGGAACGCCTCAGCCAGGGGCGGGTGCTCGTCCGTCAGGCGTGCCGATCATCGCCCCAGATAGCGCTGAATTCGAGGCAATCCGGTCGTTATTGGCGCAACACATCGGTCCCATCGCCAAGATCTACATTCTGAACGCGGCGGCCGAAGCCCGGACAACGGAGGATTTCTGCGAACGTCTTGCCGCCAACGTCAGCGGGCCAGCAGATCGCACAGCATTCCTGAAGGCGGTCCGCATCCATCTCGCTAGAAGGTCGCAGAGGTGACGGGAATGCGCCGACCGAGCGGCGTTCCAACCGCCGGCGTCACACGCTGCGCAGGCGGCGCCACTAATGAATGACCTCACTCGGAGATAGGCCCAGGCCACGTCCTCTACCGTCCGGTCGCTCCATCCGCACGTCGTGCTGCGGGATGTAATAGCGGGTCGGCGAGGTCCGCGAGCAGGCCAGGTGGTGGTCTTGACGATGGGGCCGCGATGCTCCTTGATCTTCGGATCGGCCAGCTCGCGGAGCAGTGCCTTCAGGGCGGCAAGCGTCCCTTCCTCGTCCGCGCCCATCAGGCGCGAATACCCCGCCACATCGGCGGCCAAAATCGCGGCGAGACGGCGGACAGCGGGCATTCTTCACCCGACGCGACAGAGTTTCCCGGTCAATTTATTGCAAAATTGACCAAGGTCCCACGTCTATTGGTCGGGGAGCGCCGCAGTCGGCATCGACTCGCAAACCGTTTGAGGCGCTTTTTAGCCGTGACCCGGCGCTCCCGATCACGGTACATCGAGGCGGTTTTGCTTCCCTGGGCCTTCTCTGCTCGGCCGAATTAAATCCCTGTTCAGTCGATTTAATTCCCCGTTCAGCCGCTTAGGGAATTGGCTGATCGATTACTGCGATAACAATGGCTTAGGCAGCCCGATTGGGCTCCAAAATGCCGCGAAACGGCATTTTTCCCTATATCTTCCCGTCAATCAGGGAAGCGCGGCGGAGCGCGCCGGCCCGTCGCGCTTCGTCGATGGTCAACGCTCCAGTTTCATGCCCTTCTGAACGCCCGGCCGGGCTCCGACCCGGTCGCCCCAGGCGGTGACATTCCGGAGGCCGGCGCCGTCGATCAACGCCTTGCGCCCGGCATAGATCGGGTAGAGGCCGAGATCCGCGACGGTGATCTCGCTGCCGGTCAGGTAGGGAGTGCGGGCGAGCTGTTCGTCGGCAGCGCGGAACTGGGTGACGAGCCGGTCCTCGTAAAACTTGATCGCCGATGGAGGTATCTTCTCCGGCATGCGGTTGCCCAGGAAGAAGATGTTTTGCGCGGTCGGCGCCATGTCGCTGGCCGCTTCGCCGAGCCATTGGTAGGTCCTGGCTCGCGCCAAGGGGTCACCGGGGATCAGCTTGCCGGTCTTCTCGGCGAGGTAATAAAGGATCGCCCAGGACTGGATCAGGGTCAGCGGCCGGCCGCCGGGACCGTCCGGATCGATCAGGGTCGGGATCCGGGCGGTCGGGTTTATCTTCAGATAATCGGGCTTTTTCTGGTCGCCCTGCGCCAGATTGAGAACGTGCATCGTGCACGGGACACCGCATTCGTTGACCGCGATCGCGGCGCGCTGTCCGTTGCCGGTGCCGGCTGTGTAGAGCTCCATCGCCATCCCCTCTGCTTTTAAGACGCGCCCATCGGCCGGTACGAGCTGGCGACCTTTCCCGCCTGCTCGAACAAGGCTCTTGCTTCGGCGGTGGTGAAGGCCTGCGTCGTCACCACGTCCTGGATGCCGCCGCCGCCCGCGGCGGCCAGCGAAATCACCGAGGCGGCCCGGGCGTCCGGCATGTCCGAGATCAACAGAAAATCGTGTTGGCCAAGCGTGAAATACACATGGAGCAGCTTGCCCCCCGCCTGCTCGCAGAGCCGGGAGATCGCTGCCTGCCTGTCCTCGGGCTTTGCCAGACCGCCCCTGATGTATTCGCGCGTGAAGCGCCCTTGCGTAACGAAGATCGCCATTTTCAATCCTCCCGAATGGTCTCGTCACGGAGCAGTGCGCACCCAGCGTAGGTCGAAGCAGGCGCTTGGTCAAATCTCGACGATCTGGCGCCTCAAGCCCTTGGCGACGGCTTCTGCGCGCGAGGCGGCGCCGAGCTTCTTGAATAGCGATTCGATATGGAATTTGACGGTGTGGGGCGAGATCCCGAGGCGGCGGGCCGCAGCCTTGTTGCTCAAGCCGTCGCTCAACGCCGCGAGAACCTCGATTTCGCGCGGCGTCAACACTGGCCATACTTCCTCGGCGAATGGTCCGAATTTTCGATTTCGCGAGCTTGCCCCGCGCACGGTCAGTCCTGCAGCGACGGCGCGCAAGGCCGCATCGATCTGCTCACGGGTAGCATCCGGCGGGAGTCGCCCGGCGATCTGTCCCTCGACGGAGCCGATTGCGACGACCCGCGCCGGCGGCGAGCTGTCGACCGCGCAGTCGGTCAGGATCGCATCCGGCGCGGCTGTCAGTTCGACAATCTCGTGCCCGCTCCCCGCAACCAGCCCGGCAAGCCGGCTTCGCAACGCCACATCGGATGCCACCACGGCAATGCGTAGCCGGCTCGGGGCGCTCATCCAGAAGGCCGGGCGGCGACCGTCGCCGTGAGCGACAGGACCTTGCCCGCCCGCAATAGCCGCAGTTCGATCGGTTGCCCAACCGCTTCCGGCCCCAAGCGCTGCGCCACCATTGCTGGACGGCTGACACCCTCCCCGCGGAGCGTCACCAGGATATCGCCGGCAAGCACGCCGGCCTGTGCCGCCGGGCCGTCCTTGGCCACACCCATGATCATCAGACCGCGCGATTGGCCGGCCTCGGCCTGCATCCCTTCGGACACAAGCACCGGCTGAAGCGACAGACCGAGCCATCCCCGCTCGATGCGACCCTTGTTGAGCAGCGGCTCGAGCACGCCCTCGACCGTGGCGGTTGGGATGACCAGGACACGCCGCCGAGGCCCCAAAGTCGAGATGCCGAGCAGACCACCGCCGGCATCGAGCACTGGTCCGCCTTCCTCGCGCCCACTCATCATCATGTCGAGAGTGATCCGCCGATCGACGCGGCCGCCGGCTCGGCTGTACCAAGCCGGACCGATCGAGTGGATGACGCCGAGCCGCACCGACACGCCGGCTTCATCGGCACCAAATGCGAGCGCTAGCGCGCCGAGATGCGGATCGGCGTCCGTAAACGGGGCCGGATCCGGGGTTCCGTCGAGCTTGAGGGCAACAACGTTGGTGCCGGGGTCGCGACCGGCCAGATGCGCTGCAAAACTGCTGCCATCGCTGAGCATGACCTTGGCTTCTTCGACACGGGCGAAGGCCTGCTCCGCGGCGACCACGACGTCTTTGCGCCAGAAGGTTCCCGAACGTGCCGGGCGACCCTCCACCTCGATACGTGCGACCAAGGGCTGCGCCTGTCTTGCGCGCTCTACCAGCGTATCGGATAGCCCGCCCAGCGGGTTTTGAACAATGTCGGGCATAATCTTTCTCCCTCTTAAAGATGACCTTCAGGATGGCGTCGATCGAGGTTCCCGACTACCGGAAGGATGGGGAGGTCGAAGCCCGTGGAGATGACGAGAGGTTAATAGCCCGGAGAGGGCCGATTTTTTCGGAAATGATGGATGGATTAAGCAGGTACTAGTGCCCCTCTCGGCAATCCGCCACAGGACCGCCGCGGTCTGTTCATTAGGCGCCACTCTTGTCGGCCGAAGGCGACGAGCTTCTGCCGATCCTCGACCGCTACGCCGAGATGGTCCGACGCGCCGCGCTCAGCTGCAGGCGGGCACCGACAATCAATTCAACTTACCGCGGCCAGACCGCGGCTACTGTGGCGGCAGCCGCCCAGATCCCTGCCCACAACCCGATCGACAACAGCGTTATCGCGGTCAGCGATGCAATTTCGCTCAGCCGAACTGCAGCTGGTCGTTCTGCTCGATCGCGCAACGAGGGCCGGTGACCCGGACCTCCGAAGATAACGGAGTGAGTTTGTTCGGACGCGATCTCGCTGTCCACTGAGACCTCCCCCTGCGGGTCAATACCCGCCTTCGCCTCGCAAACAATTTTAACTATAACGTCGTCACGCTAGCGTCCGGGCAGCGTCAATTAAGCGTCCCAAGAATTCGAGTGTCACGGTCCGGACCCGAGAGCCGAAGTTCAAAATGTCAATTTGCCATGTATCTTGGCGAGCCAGACCGTCGTTCCTAATGAACGCGCTGGCCTCTCCCACGGTGCGTCAGCCTATTTACCTGGGCGGCGCGGGAGGTTTCGGCATCGTGCCAGTCAACGAGATCTCGATCGCCGTCCGCACCGAGCAGCTGCGCGCCGTCTTTCGGCAACTGCCGATCAGCTTCGCGGTCAATCTCGTCAATGCGGCCTTAACCGCAATCGTGCTGTCGACAATTGGGGCTCCGCGGGCGTCGCTGGTTTGGTTTTCTCTTGTTGCTCTCGTGACCGCCGTACGCTGGGTCTTATGGCGACGATATCGTCGCTCTGGCTCCGGATCCGAGCACGACCTCCTTTGGTCGAGGCTCGCTGTCTGCGGATCGGTGCTTGCCGGATCATGCTGGGGCTTTGGTGGAATGTTGCTGTTCCCGCTAGTTCCCACGTCCGGGCAGATCTTTCTCACATTTGTGATCGGCGGGATGTGTGCTGGAACAGTCGTTTTGAATGCGTCGCATCTGCCGACTCTTCTTGCCTTTCTTCTTTCTGCAAGCTTGCCGATGGCAGTCCGCTTCTTCGCCGAAGGCACTACTGCCGACAGCGCGCTCGGCGCTATGATCGTCGTCTTTGCGACAGCACTTTCGCTGGCCGCAGCGCACCTCAACCAGTTCTTTACGGAGTCGATGCGGCTGCGTTTCGAGCTCAACGAAGCAAATATTCGTTTGCAAGCTGAAATATCCGAGCACCGGGCGACCGAGGCGGCTCTGCGGCAGGCGCAAAAGCTCGAGGCGGTGGGTCAATTGACCGGCGGCATTGCCCACGACTTCAACAATCTGCTCACGGTGGTAATCGGGAACCTCGCATTGGCAAGCGGCCGGGCGAGCGAGAATTCCAATATATTGCCGTTACTCCAGAGCGCCTCGCGAGCCGCCGAGCGGGGTGTCGCGTTGATCCAGCGCCTGCTTGCCTTCGCCCGTAAACAGCGCCTCGATGCGCGATCGGTCGATCTCGGGGCTCTGGTTGGCGGCATCGAAGAATTGCTGCAGCGGACGGTGGGACCGGCGATCAACCTCGAGATTTCAACAGATGCCGATCTGGCGCCGGCGCATGTCGACGCCAATCAGGTCGAACTCGCGATCCTAAACCTGGCAATCAACGCCCGCGACGCGATGCCCGTCGGAGGAACGTTGCGCATCTCGCTGTGCAATCAACGGACTGACCGCAGTTCGCCTACCGAGCTGACCCCTGGGAACTATGTTATCGTAGCGATCAGCGACACCGGAACCGGCATGGACGAAGCGACGCTTGCACAAGTATTCGATCCGTTTTTTACCACGAAAGAGGTAGGCAGCGGGTCCGGCCTGGGGTTGCCGATGGTGCAAGGCTTTGCCGGGCAATCGGGCGGCGCTGTGCGGATTCGGAGCAAGCCGGGTCTCGGCACAACGGTCGAACTGTGGCTGCCGCAGGCCGTCGAACCTCCGCTCGGGACCTCCGGCGACAGAACATCCCGATTGCCCGTACCGCAGGGCACGGCCACGGTCCTGCTCTGTGATGACGATCATGACGGGCGGCGCTTTGTCGGCGAGCTCCTGAAATCCAGTGGCTACCTGGTGCGCGAGGCTAGCAGTGCCGGAGCGGCGTTCCGCATCTTGGAAGACAGGGCTGAGGTCGACCTGCTCATCGTCGACTATGCCATGCCGGGAATCAATGGCCTGGAGATTATCCGAGAGGCATGGCACCGGCACCCGAGCTTGAAGACCCTGTTGATCACCGGCGATACCGATGCCGTATCTGACGGCGGCGCGGGAGTCCCGCTACTGCGCAAACCCTTTGGGCCGGCCGAATTCTCCCAAACAGTGGCTGAAATCCTCGCCGCCTAATCAATCGGGACGCCTCTTAAAACCGGTTGAATTTAATGGCGAATCGTCCGCTTGTGCGATTGGGGGATGCGGGGGATTGGCAATGACGGGGCAACCCGGATTTTTTGATCAGGACGAGCGGCTGCAGGCGCTCTCGGCGGCCGGGGATCCGCTGGAAGGGCGGGCTGCGGTAGTCGATTTCGAGGGGTTCGGCAGCGATCTGATGGCGGCCCT
>Ga0306917_10001869_pt1 | contig 10320 bp, 7 predicted proteins | sample tim00Cox00000000_FD_203313 | JGI IMG/M metagenome (GOLD analysis project Ga0306917, IMG submission 203313) | Lab enrichment of tropical soil microbial communities from Luquillo Experimental Forest, Puerto Rico - timezero.00C.oxic.00.000.000 (v2)... | ecosystem: Environmental > Terrestrial > Soil... | reverse complement strand
CAAAGTAACCCCAAGGAACAGCACCGGCATGATCACGTAATCTGCCTTTGCCAGCCAGGCCGTAAGCCCGGTGTCCCGAGAACGACTGCAAGGAACGGCACCGCGCAACACATGGCCGCGAGACACCGCGAGCGGGCGGCGGGTCTACGGGCCGGCCGAGACACGGACCCTGGCCTTCATCCGCCGCTCCCGCGAGCTCGGGTTCACCCTCAACCAAATTCGCGCCGTGCTGGCGCTTTCCGCCGAAGGCGGGCAAGAGACCTGCGCCGAGGTGCGTGAACTCGCGGCGGCTCATCTGGCGGAGGTTCGCGCGAAAATCGTCGACCTGCGGGCTATGGAGCGTGTCCTGGCGGATGCCGTGCGGCACAGCGATGCGGGCGAAGCGCGCGGACGTCCGGTTCTCGACGCCCTCTCCGGCGCCTGACGAGTTCGGCCGGGTCGCCGCATGGCAAAGATCACAGAGCGACGGTGCGCAAGCGGATCGCGTTGCCGATGACGCTGACGGAGCTCATGCTCATCGCGGCGCTCGCGATCGTGGGGTTGAGCAGCGGACCGAAGACCGGATAGAGGACGCCGGCGGCGATCGCGGCTCGAAGCACCCGACGAGCCGGCATTGTGGGTCCAACGCCCGTTCCGTGGTGCTTCCCTGTTACGCCGATTCGGTTCCCTGTTCGGCCGATTTAATTCCTGTTCGGTCGCGTAGGGAATTGGTTTCCTAAGTGGCTGATTTATCCAAGCGTTGTCGGCGCTGACCGGTCGCTTTCCGGCGCAAGATCGGGTTTTTCGCAGTTTTTTCCCGTGGAGCAGGCAATCGCCCTGGGAGGCGCGGCTTGCGTCAAAGGCCGGTCAGCCGGCTGCCGGCGCGGCGTCGTCGATCAACAGCTGCACCGCCTCGCCGCCGCGCCAGCCGTCGCGACGGAGATACCCGGCGACATGGACCGTCGCACCACGCGTTTCGGCAAGAAATTGGCCGAGCGGTGTTCCGGCGGCCCGGAAGGCAATCGCCCGCAGCCGGGCTGTGTCGAGCGGATCGGCCAATGTGCAACGCAGATGCCCGTTCCCGACGGCCTCGGTGTGAACGACGCGCACTCCGGGAAGGACGAAGCGCGGCTCCGGATTCCCGGCGCCAAAAGGCGCCAGCCGCTCGACGTGGCCGATCAGCTCGGCCTGGGCGGCACCGAGGGAGAGCACCGCATCAACCCGCAACTCGGGCACCAGCCGCTCATGGTCGAGACCGTCGCCCAACCGCTCGATCAGAAACTCTCGCAACGCGTCGAGCTCGTCGGCCGCGACCGTGAACCCGGCCGCCATCGCATGGCCGCCGCCATTGATCAACAGACCCGCCTGGCGCGCCGCGATCACCGCCGGACCGAGCGGCAAACCCGCGATCGAGCGGCCGGAGCCCCTCCCGACGCCGTCGCCGAGTGCCACGACGCAGGCCGGCCGCTCGTAGCGTTCCTTGAGGCGCGCCGCGACGATGCCGATCACACCGGGGTGCCAGTTCTGCGCAGCAGCGAAGGCGAGCACCGGCGATTGCGCCGCCCCTTCGACCATCGCGATCGCCGCCTCCAGAGTGCGCGCCTCGATATCGCGGCGCTCGCGGTTGTGTGTGTCGAGCCGCTGCGCGAGATCGGCGGCGAGCGCCGGGTCGTCGGTCGCGAGCAGACGCGCTCCGAGATCGGCGGCCCCTACCCGCCCCCCAGCATTGACGCGCGGACCGAGGGCGAAGCCGAGATGGTAGGCCTCGAGCGGCTCGTTGACGCCGGCGACCGCCGCCAGCGCTGCGAGACCGGGATTGGCGTTACGCCGTGCGACCTTGATTCCCTGGGCGACGAAGGCGCGGTTCAACCCCGCGAGCGGGACGACGTCGCAAACGGTGCCGAGCGCCACCAGATCGAGCCAGCCCATCAGGTCGGGCTCCGCGCGGCCTCCAGCATACCAGCCCGCCCGGCGCAGCGCGCGATTGACCGCAACGACAAGCAAAAAAGCGATGCCAACCGCCGCCAGAGCCCCATGCGGGCTCTCCTCGTCGAGCCGGTTCGGGTTGACGATCGCCGCCGCGCGCGGCAACAGCGGTTCGGCCACATGATGATCGACGACGATGACCTCGAGCCCGGTTGCCGCAGCCTCGGCGAGCGGCAGATGCGCATTCGTCCCGCAATCGACGGTGACGACGACCCGCGCCCCTTCCGCGTGCAGCCGCAACAGCGCCGGCGTGTTCGGGCCGTAGCCCTCACGCAGACGGTCCGGCACGTAAACCCGCGTGCGGCCTCCGACGGCTGCAAAAAACCGCACCAGCAACGCCGTGGACGTCGCTCCGTCGACGTCGTAGTCGCCGAAAACGGCGATCGTCTCGCCCTCGCGCACGGCGTGAACAAGCCGCGCCGCCGCCACCTCCATGTCACGCAGATGCGAGGGGTCGGGGAGCTGGTCGCGCAGGCGCGGTGCTAGAAAACCCGGCGCATCGTCATGGTCGATGCCGCGCTGAGCGAGCAGCCGGCCGACAATTTCGGGCAACGCCAAGCGCGCAGCGATTACCTGTCCCTCCGAATCGTCGGCCGCCCTCAGCCGCCAACGACGGCCGCAAATCGACCGCTCCACCGCGAGAAAATTTCCGGCACCCCCCGCGCCATCGCACATATCCGTGCCTAACCCAAGCTCTCCACGTTCCCATCGTCACCCCCGCGAATGCGGGGGTCCAGGACCCACGGCACAAGTCCTTGATACCCATGGATTCCCGCGTTATCGAGAATGACGGCTCCAGTGGTTCGATGAGAATCATCGGCGAGGCGCCTCATCGCGCGAACGGAGCAAAGCTCTGTTTGCGCGTGAAGTCGTGGCGCGCCTCGACGTAGCGGACGGTGCCGGTTTTTGACCGCATCACCACAGAATGCGTCGAGGCCCCGCCGGGAAACCGCCGCACGCCGCGCAGCATCGAGCCGTTGGTGACCCCGGTCGCGGCGAACATCACATCGCCCGAGGCGAGATCCAAGAGCTTGTACTTGCGATCAAGGTCGACGACGCCGAGACGGTGCGCGCGGCCGCGCTCGTCGTCGTTGCGGAATAACAGGCGCCCTTGCATCTGCCCACCGATGCAGCGCAATGCCGCCGCCGCCAGCACGCCTTCGGGCGCGCCGCCCGAGCCGACATACATGTCTATCCCGGTTTCCGGATCCGAGGTCGCGATGACTCCGCTGACATCGCCGTCCCCGATGAGCGCGATCCGCGCACCGGCCGCACGAACTTTAGCGATCAGCTCGGCATGACGCGGCCGGTCGAGGATGCAGACGACGAGATCGGCGACCTCGGCCTTCTTGGCCTTGGCGAGGTTCTTGAGATTGGCCGCCGGCTCTGCGTCGAGATCGACCAAATCATCGGGCAGTCCGCCGCCGACCGCGATCTTGTCCATATAAACGTCGGGGGCGTTGAGGAAACCGCCGGCGTCGGCCATAGCGATGACCGCGAGCGCATTGGCGCTGCCTTTGGCGGTGATCGTCGTTCCTTCGAGCGGATCGAGCGCAATGTCGATCGGCGGACCATTTCTGGTGCCGACCCTCTCGCCGATAAAGAGCATCGGCGCCTCGTCACGCTCACCTTCGCCGATCACGACGGTTCCGGCGATCGACAGGCTGTTCAAAGCCTCTCTCATTGCGTCGACCGCCGCCTGGTCGGCCGCCTTTTCATCGCCTCGGCCCATCCAGCGCGAAGCCGAGAGAGCGGCGGCTTCGGTTACACGGACGGCTTCCAGCGCGAGATTGCGATCCATCCTCGAGGTCTCGGGCACGGCTTTCCTCCTGTTTCGCTGTGGCGATTCTTTTCAGAAATCTTCGATGCGGATCATGTGCGGCGGCTCGAGGACGGTATCGAGCGCCTCGATTTTCTGGAGCGCCCGGCGCATCGCCGCCTCGACCGTGACATGGGTTGTCAGCACCACCGGCACGGCCTCCCCAGGGGCGCGACCGCGCTGGATCATCGATTCCATCGACACCTGCTCGTCACGCAGGGCGGCGGCGACATCGGCGATTACCCCCGGCTGGTCGACCACCATCAACCGTATGTAATAGGCGCCCTGATGCCGCTCTATCGGCACGCCGGGAAGTGCGCGCAGATTGGCGGTCGGCACGCCAAGCGGTGCCGTGTGGCGCCCCGCGGCGATGTCGACGAGATCGGCGGCGACGGCCGAGGCCGTCGGCTGGGCGCCGGCACCACGTCCTTCCAATACCACTCGGCCGACGAAATCGCCCTCGGCGACGACCGCATTGTACACGCCTTCGACGGCCGCGATCGGCGTTGAACGCGGCACCATACAGGGGTGGACGCGTTGCTCGAGCCCCTCCTCGGTCAGCCGGGCAATACCGAGGAGCTTGATGCGATAGCCGAGCTCCTCGGCAAAGTCGATGTCGAGCCGCGATACATGGCGGATTCCCTCGGCATAAACCCCGGCGAGGTCGACCGGGCGAGCAAACCCTACGCTCGCAAGGATGGCGAGCTTATGCGCCGCATCGATGCCATCGATATCAAAGCTCGGATCGGCTTCTGCGTAGCCGAGCTTTTGCGCCTCGGCGAGCACCTCGGCGAACTCGTGCGCGGTCTCGCGCATCGTCGTCAGAATAAAATTCGAGGTCCCGTTGAGAATGCCATAAAGACGCACGAGCCGGTTTCCGGCGAGACCCTCGCGCAACGCCTTGATCACCGGTATCCCGCCGGCGACCGCGGCCTCGAAGGAAAGAGTGACACCCTTTTCCTCGGCCTGGGCGGCGAGGGTGGTTCCGTGATGCGCCATCAGCGCCTTGTTGGCGGTGACGACGTGCTTGCCATGGTCGAGTGCGGTATCGATCACTTGCCGGGCGATGCCGTCGGCGCCGCCGATCAGCTCGACGACGACGTCGACCTCGGGATCGGCTGCCATCGCCGCCGCATCTTCGTACCAGCGCACCGCAGACAGATCGACCCCGCGATCGCGGCGCCGATCGCGGGCGGAAACCGCGACGACGACGAGCCTGCGTCCAGCCCGCTGAGCCAGGAGGTCAGCCTGCCGGTCGAGCAGCTGCGAGGCGCCGGCGCCGACCGTCCCCAGGCCCGCGACGGCGATCTTCAACGGCGGTTTCACGATGGCGACGGGAGCCTGAGCATAGAGTTGTTCCGAGAGCTTTCCTGCAGCCTAGCCGGACGGCCCAAACAAGCGGTTTACGTCAACCTACCGTATACCGCGGTACGACGCGAATCGGCTCAGTGCTCGAGCAGCACCTCGGCGCGGCTTTCGATCGGATCGGCCCCCGACGGCGCGGCCTCGACCGCGATCTTGTCCGCCGGGATCCCGGCCGTGGTCAAAGCGGCGGCGACGGCTTGGGCGCGATCGAGCGCGGCGCGGAAGCTGTTCAGCTGCTCGGCTGCCCCGCTGCCGGCGCCGGCGTAGCCGACGACGCGCACCTTCCCCGGGTTTTGCTGATAGAGCGGCACGACTTTCTCGATGGTCTGGCGATCCTCTTCACTGAGGGTCGTCGAACCGACGGCGAACTTGACCTCGGCGATCGGCGTACCGGTTGTCGCAGCCGGCGGCTTCTGGCTGCTTTTGCCCGAGCTGGCCAGCGGCGCCAGTACCGGCGGCGGCGGTGGCGGCTGGTAGGCGGCCGAGCCGATCGCCTCGGGCATCGGAGCCGGAGCGGGGGGCGATGGCAGATGTGGCGTGGCGGGCGGGGCGTTCGCCGCGGTCGGCGCGGGCACCGGATATGGCGGCGGTGGGGAGGACTGGACTTGCTCCGGGTTTGGCACGGAGCGCACTTTCGGCACTTCGAGGTTCGTCTCCATCGGCGGAGGCTCGGGCGGCTCGCCCGCTTTGCGTAGACCTTGTCCCGGGGCGGCCGCGGTCGTGGGGGCTGCGTTCCCGGTATCCGGTGCCGCCGTGGTCTTGCCGGCGGAGTTCCCGATATCCGGTGAAGCCGTCGGCGCCGGAGCGGGAGGAGCGGCGGCCGAGGCGGGATTGGCTTGCGCCGCATCGGTTGCCGCAGGCACGGGCGGCGGAGGCGGCGGCGCTGGTGCCGACACAGCCGGAACGCCCGCGCGCAATTTTTCATCGCTGTATTTTGCATTCGTACGATCGCCGATTAGGCTCTGCGTAAGTTTTTCGCGCTCGGCGGCGGTCATCGCGCGGTTGGGCGGTGGCGGCACCGTGGCGAGGTTCGGGTAATCGGACGCCTCTCCGGCGGCGAGATTCTGGGTGTTGGGTGTCGTTTCCGGATCCGGGTCGTTCTTGCTGGAGCCCGTCCAATCACGCCAGGTGTCGACGGGGTTGCATGCGCCGAGCCCGAGCACCAACGCCAGAATGGCGAGCCGGCGTGCCTCACACCGGGAGAAATGGGGTATGCCTATCATCATGACCGCATTCCCGACGGAGCAGCAGAATGCCGCGCGGGCGCACGCCCTCCAGCCGCTGCACACTCTCGCGGCGCTGATGTATTAGATCCGTCCCGCCGCGTCACTACATTTGATGACGTGAAAAATCGATCGCGCGAGCCGAAAACGACCATGGCGGAGAAGAACCGGGGCGAACCCGGAGGGGAAGCCGCGCTGCATCGGAAAGATCAGGCGAACAATCTCCCGCCGGATCTCTCCGAGCTGTCGCAGCAGATATCCGATATCGCCGAAAAGAGCCGGCATCTTGTCACGGAATTCCTCAAGCGGCAATCCGCCGAGAATGGCGTCGGAATGGCCAACCCGCTGAGCATCGGGGCCGCCTTTTTCGAGATGACGGCGCGGATGATGTCGGACCCTTCGCGGCTCGTTCAGGCGCAGCTGTCATTGTGGAACGACTACTTGACCCTGTGGCAGCGCACTACCCAGCGGTTTCTCGGCGGCAGCACGGAGCCGATGATCGAACCGCCGACCGGCGACCGGCGTTTCCGTGATAAGGCGTGGACCGACAATACGCTCTTCGACTTCATCAAGCAGAGCTATTTGCTGACCGCGCGCTGGCTGCAAGGAACCGTCAAGCAGATCGACGGCATCGACGAGCGCACCGCGCGCAAGGTTGATTTCTACACGCGCCAGTTTGTCGATGCGATCGCGCCGTCGAATTTTCTGCTGACCAACCCCGAAGTGCTGCGGGCGACGATCGAAAGTCGCGGCCAGAACCTGGTCAACGGGCTGAAGAACCTGCTCGACGATCTCGAACGCGGCAAAGGCCGGCTGGCGATCAAGATGACCGACATGGCGGCCTTCCGCATCGGCGAGAACATCGCGGTGACGCCGGGCAAGGTCGTCTATCAGAACGACCTCTTGCAGCTGATCCAATACGAACCGACGACCGCGACGGTCAAGCGGCGGCCGCTGCTCATCATCCCGCCCTGGATCAACAAATTTTATATCCTCGATTTGCGACCCGCCAATTCCTTCATCCGCTGGGCGGTCGACGAGGGCCACACGGTCTTTGTGATTTCCTGGGTCAACCCTGACGAGCGGCTCGCCGCCAAGACGTTCGCCGACTACATGCGCGAAGGCCTGCTTGCGGCCCTCGACGCGATCGAAGAGGCAACCGGTGAGCGCGAGGCGAACGTGATCGGCTATTGCCTCGGCGGCACGTTGCTGGCGAGCACCCTCGCCTATATGGCCGTCAAGCACGACACCAGGATCAAGAGCGCCACCTATTTCGTGGCCATGGTCGATTTCGCCGAGGCCGGCGAGCTCTCGGTCTTTATCGACGAGGAGCAGCTCGCCGCCCTCGAAGAACGGATGAACGCCAAGGGATATCTCGAAGGCCGCGCCATGGCGACGACCTTCAACATGCTGCGCGCCAACGACCTGATCTGGTCCTTTGTCGTCAACAACTATCTGCTCGGCAAGTCGCCCTTTCCGTTCGACCTGCTCTACTGGAACGCCGATTCGACACGCATGCCGGCGGCAATGCACGGCTTTTATCTGCGCAACATGTATCAGGAGAACCTGTTGGTTAAGCCGGGCGGCATCACCCTCGACGGCGTGCCGATTGATCTGGGAAAGATCAAAACCCCGTCCTTCCTGTTGTCGACGCGCGAGGACCACATCGCCCCGTGGCGGTCGACCTACGCCGCCACCCAGCTCTACAAGGGCCCGGTCAAGTTCGTGCTGTCGGCTTCGGGCCATATCGCCGGCGTCGTCAACCCTCCTGGCAGCAAGTACGGGCACTGGGAGAACGACAACAACCCACCGACACCCGAGGAATGGTTCGCCACCGCCACCGCGGTGCCCGATTCGTGGTGGCCGGTTTGGGAGCATTGGGTCTCCCAATATTCTGGCGGCGAGGTGCCGGCGCGCCACCCCGGCGGCGGCAAGCTCATACCGCTCGAGGACGCCCCCGGGTCCTACGTCAAGGTGCGCGCCGAGGACTGAGCAACGGCACAAACGGGCGCAAATACAGCGAAAATCGCGATTTTCGACCCGAAGCCGCCGATTCGGCGGCAAAAACAGCGCCCCGGATCAAAAGGTTGGATGCAAAATTCGCTACTCGTGCCGAACAATGGAATTTTGGCCGCCGATCAACTGAATTCGGAGGTCTAGCAATCGAATAACAATGGAATAGACGCGCATACGATAATAGCAATTTTCTAATTGACAATATACCGTCTTTTCGGCTATATCAAGTCCTCGCTGACATGAGAGGACGACATGCCGACCCGGACGAAGGGCGACTATGAGATAGGCTACGGCAAGCCGCCGCGGGGGTGCGGCTTCAAGAAGGGCCAATCCGGCAACCCGCGCGGCCGGCCGCCGGGTGCGAAGAACCTGACGACGTTGCTGAACGATACGCTCAACGAAACGGTGACGATCACCGAGAACGGCCGGCGTCGCAAGATCACCAAGCGCGAGGCGGTCATCAAGCAGCTGGTCAACAAATCCGCCTCGGCCGAGGCGCGCTCGCTGAAGATCCTGCTCGATTTGATGCTGAACCTCGACGCGCGGGCGCGGTCTGCCGACGCCCCGACCACCCCGGCAATCGGTCCGGACGACGAGGAGGTCCTGGCGCAGCTCAAGGCGCGGCTCGAAGGTGCGATCCGCGACGAGATGGCGGAGAAGAAATGACGCGACTTCAGACCGTCACCCCCGCGAATGCGGGGGCCCAGGGGCAAACGCTGGGTGCCGGCGCCCTGGATTCCCGCTTGCGCGGGAATGACGACGTAAGGGTCGCGGCGCTGACCCCGCGCGAGGAGGAGGCGCAGCTGCGGCTCGATTTCGCGGCCTTTGCCCAGCGCTGCTTTCGCGAGCTCAACCCGCTCGGCGCGTTCGCGATGAACTGGCACGTCGAGGTCATGGCAGCCAAGCTCACGGCCGTGTCCCAGGGCAGGACCCGGCGGCTGATCGTCAACGTGCCGCCGCGCCATCTGAAATCGCTGATGGGTTCGGTGGCGTTTCCGGCCTGGTGCCTCGGCCGCGCGCCCGGCAAGCAGATCCTCTGCGTCAGCTATGCCCAGGATCTCGCCGACAAATTGGCGCGCGACTGCCGGCGGATCATATTGAGCGACTGGTACCAGCGCGCCTTCCCGACCCGGCTGTCACCACAGCGCCAAGCCGTGCCGGAATTCGAGACGACGGCGCAAGGCTGCCGGCTCGCCACCTCGGTCGGCGGGGTGCTGACCGGCCGCGGCGCCGACCTGATCATCATCGACGACCCGCTAAAGCCCGAGGAGGCATTGTCGCGAGCCCAGCGGCAGGCCGCGAACGAGTGGTTCGACCACACCCTCTACTCTCGTCTCAACGACAAGCGGCAGGGTGCCATCGTGCTGATCATGCACCGGCTGCACGAAGATGATCTGGTCGGCCATGTATTGGCGCAAGAGGATTGGGAGGTCGTGCGCTTTCCGGCCTTCGCCGAGGCGGATGAGATTTGGGAAGTCGAGACGGTGTGGGGACCACGGCGGTTCACCCGGCAGCCGGGCGAGGCCTTGCACCCCGAGCGCGAGCCGCCCGCGATGCTCGAGCAGATCCGCCGCACGATCGGCGAGTATAATTTCGCCGGCCAGTACCAGCAGGCGCCCGCGCCGTTGGGCGGCGGTCTCGTCAAACCGGCGTGGTTCCGCCATTACCTGCCCGGTGAATTGCCGCAGAGCTTCGACCAGATCGTGCAGAGCTGGGACACAGCCAGCAAGGCCTCCGAGCTCAGCGATTTTAGCGTCTGCACCACATGGGGCATCGGGGGTAAGAACCTCTATCTGCTGCACGTAATGCGCCGGCGCATGGAATATCCCGAATTGAAGCGGGTGGTGCGCGAGCAGTGCGAAGCCTTTGAAGCAAATGTCGTGTTGATCGAAGACAAAGCCTCGGGCACCCAGCTGATCCAGGAACTGATCG
>Ga0306917_10001867_pt1 | contig 10323 bp, 17 predicted proteins | sample tim00Cox00000000_FD_203313 | JGI IMG/M metagenome (GOLD analysis project Ga0306917, IMG submission 203313) | Lab enrichment of tropical soil microbial communities from Luquillo Experimental Forest, Puerto Rico - timezero.00C.oxic.00.000.000 (v2)... | ecosystem: Environmental > Terrestrial >... | reverse complement strand
TCCATGGCACCGCCCGGTGGCGCTCACCATCGGCACCGCAATTCGCGTCCAACCACGCGTTCATCTGATCGAGGTGGTTACCGAGGCCTTCAGCCGAATGCCGCTCCTGATCCCGAACGGGGAACCCCGAACAGCTTGCTGTGCGGCTCTCATGAGGCAGCCCGGCGATAGCCGATAGGGCGTCGATAATGCGCTCGGGATTCCCGTTCTCTCAGATCGCGCCCGGTGATCTCGACATTGCCGTCATCGGTCAACAGCTTCCGGCGAACCTTCCGCTCGGCGATGAGTTCCAGCCGGGTCCGATGAAGATGATAGGCTTCGAGGCATCGTTCAGGCGTCGGGGCCTCTGGGAGCAGGATCTGGAACACGCGCCTGGAAACCCGCACCGTGCCCTCATACTCACCCACGCCGATGCCGAATTCGACGGCATTTCGGTCGGAGTTCCACCGAGCGTCAGGCGGAAAGCGGAAGAACATGGCGTCCTGGCGCGTTCTGCTAATGTTCTAGGAGAGGATGCCACCGGTGCATCGGCGGTGTCGAGTCTTCTGTTCTGTGGCTATGGCACAGCGCGGGGCGTTAATACCCCGCATCTACATTATTGGGCCAGCCCAGCGCATGGGCCTGGGCCGCTTGTTGCTCTACGCAGCGATTGAACAGGCGGCGACTGAGAGGCTATCTCACTTGTGGCTCGATGTTATGGAGTCAGCCACGGCAGCACGCCTCGCCTACGCCAAATGGGGTTTCCGAGAGATCGGCACTCGACAGTTCGAAAAGCCCGTCAAGGCTGGCCTCTCCGACATGGTTGTTCTCATGAAAGAGATTTGACGGGTTTCCGATCAGGGCATTCACATCGGGTGTGGTCGTTTCCCCACCCGGACGAAACCATGTTGCTCGTAGCTTCGATCGCCCTGGCCCCGATTAGCCCCCCGCGGGGTCGAGATACGGAGTGACGACCGCCTGCGTTTCCTTGCTGGGCACGACCGGGACTATTTCAAACGTAACACCGAAGCCGCGCCAATGCAGAACCCACTCTTGGAAAAGCCTCGGGTCGTCGCACCGCATTAGCTGGAAGCAACGCGCAAAGTTTGGTTCTATCCAGCTATCGACGTATTCCAACCCGTCAGGCAAGGAACGCCCGCTCTCCCGCAAACGCTGGTAAATTGGAATCATGTCGTTGTCGCGGAATCGTTCGATCACCATGAACAGCATCTTGAGATCCGATTTTCGTCACAAAGTCTTTTCGAGATAATATCTCAGGATACCAGAACCGACAGTCTTATTGCTCACCGCCTCGACTGTTTCCTCAGCAACCAATCTATGTCCCGCTTTTCTGTATAGCGCGAGCGCGGCCTGCTGTATTTCAGCAGTGCTAAGCTGAAGCCGGGAGATGTTTCGACTGCGGCATTCGTCTTCCGCGAATTGAAGCATCCGCCGAGCGATGCCCTGTCGTCGAGCCGAGGGATCAACATACATGCGCCTCAATTCCATCGCGTCATCAGAGGCGCGCTCCAGGCCGAATGTGCCGACCACTTTGTCGCCCTTGACGGCAACCCAAAAACCGCCATCCCGCTCGCCGTAATAGGCCGTTATACGATCGATTTCTTCTGCCAACGCACGCTCGATATACGCCTCAAAGGCGTCGCGGAGGTGGGGCGGGCTGAGAAGTCTGTTGACGGTAATGAACAACTCCCGGACCTGAGCGGCATCCTGCTCGCCAAAAGGGCGGATGGTTACCTCTGTGTCCACAAGCTTATTCCTGCTGACGAGCTTCCTCGTGTCCTGCCCCAATCTGTTCGCAGCTTAACGCCTAGCCTGGAGCACGATGACGACATAGCGGCAGGGAACACTCTGGTCATTCCGAAAGGCGCAGTCGGCGGGAGGTCCAAGTTCAAGGCAATCTCCCTCGCTGAGGGTATGGACCACCTCGCCTTCGATAAAGGTGAGGCATCCACCCGACACCCAAATGAGTTGCCGCACAGATATGTAATTCCGCGCTGGAAAGCTGACAGTCGCACCCACCGGAAGCTCGACCTGGACCACATCGAGCGGAATGTCTGAACCAGGAGCCGGTGCGATTTGGCGGCGCATGTATCCCGTCTCCGGGTCGGTCCAACGGGATTGCTCGTTCGCCCTTACCAACCGGCCAAGGTTGTCGGTTTCCGTGCGGGCAAGCAGCATCGACAACGTGAGGCCGAACGCCCCGGCCAACCGGCCCAGGAGAGATGCGGTCGGGCTGGCCTCGCCACGTTCGACCTTGTTTATCATCGCTCTGGAGACGCCCGAACGCTGCGCCAGATCGGTCAGGGACCATCCTCGATTTTCACGCTCGATCCTGATCCGCGCCCCTATGCGGGCATCGATAGAATCTATCATAATAGACATAGGTGATAATATAGAAGACAACCGGAGAGGACGAAAGCGATGCCGAACGTGCGTGCGGCGACCACGAGTGATCTTCCGAGCATCCTGGCGATCTACAACGAAGTGATCGCTACTTCGACAGCGGTATACGCGCTGGAACCGGCCACGCTGGATGAGCGGCGGGCTTGGTTCACGTCACGATCCGCGAGCGGCTTTCCTATCGTGGTAGCCGCCGATCCCGATGGGGACGTTCTCGGCTTCGCCTCCTTCGGGGGATTGGCGCGGTGCATGGCCTGGATACCGCTACACAGTCGAGCATTCGGTGCATGTCCGAAACGATGTTCGTCGGCGGGGCATCGGACGCGCTCTCGTTGAGGCGCTATTTCCTCTCGCTGCCGGTCTGGGGAAGCACGTCATGATCGGCGGCATAGACGCGGCAAATGATACCTCGATCCGCTTTCACGAGCGCCTAGGGTTTGAGTGCGTCGCCCATTTCAGGGAGGTCGGGCACAAGTTTGGTCGCTGGCTCGACCTCGTTTTCATGCAACGCTTTCTTGATCCGCCCGGCAGCATCCGGTAATGATCGCCGTGCCGCGAGATTGGGAGGGCCGGGTGCGCGTCGACGCCCCTCGGGGAGTGTCACGAAGTCTGCCCCGGAGCCACAAGCACGACGAAGAGTAAGCGGTCGCTCTGAAAACCGCCCTCCGCTTGTCTCAACTAACCTGATGACGGAGGGGTACTATGACGAGAACCGCGCATTGCTGTTGCGGTGCCTTGCGTATCGAAGCATCTGCCGATCCCGATGCCGTAGGCGTCTGCCATTGTGGCGAGTGTCAGCGGACGACGGGATCGGTGTTCAGCGTCAGTGCGTTTTTCAAGCGGGAAAATGTTCGCGCCGAAGGGCCATCCAAAATCTATGCCCGCGACGGGCAAGAGGGGCGAAAGGTCAGGATGCATTTTTGCCCGACATGCGGAACGACGGTGTTTTGGGAGGCCGACTTGAGGCCGGACCATATCGGTGTCGCAGTCGGTGCTTTTCGTGACGCCAACTTCCCACCGCCTACGGGATCGATCTGGGAGGAGTCGAAGCACGGCTGGGTTGCTTTCACTCATGATCTCGCGCATTTCCCAACGGGGAGGCCGACATGACGGCTAAGCGGTCCTGGCAGGCCGAGGACCAGACGCGACCAGCTACTTACGAGCCGTCAGAGGAAGCAGAGGCGGGAGAGCACCATATTGTTCAGAAATATTTTGATCCCGACCGATGGAGATCGATCGGCGTCGTCGTCCCTTTGGCATTACCCCGCATCAGCCTGATCTGATCGTGCCCACAATGCAGGATCTTGCGGATGCTTTGGTCTGATTTCCTCGTACCCGTGGCAGGATGCTCTCGCGCTATCAGTTGTCGGCGTAGCGTCGAACGATCTCCACCAAGCCCCCGAACCCGGTCCGCATATCTGGAGAAATCTGCCAGTCGGGCGAAATCTCGTATAACCTTCCTATGGGTGTAGCGTGATAGCCGCGCCGAACTCTTTGGGAGAGGCTCATGATCGCTCACGTTTCGATCGGGGTAAGCAACATCGACGCGAGTAAGCGCTTTTACGACGCCGCGCTGGAGGCGCTCGGATACAAATGCCTGAGGGCCGCGAGGTCGCTAGTGGGCTATGGATATGGCCGCGACAGCATCGCGCTCTGGGTTTTCCAGGCCGAGCGTCCGGTTCCAGCCGACGAAAAGTCGGGTCTGCACTTCTGCTTTACAGCACCGGATGCTGCCGCCGTTGTTGCGTTTCACGCGGCAGCGATAGCCGCAGGCGGGCATGACAATGGTGCGCCCGGTCTACGTCCGATATATGGGCCCCACTATTACGCTGCCTTCATCATCGATCCAGACGGATACCGCATCGAAGCGTACTACGGTCCAGGCGAGACTTGAAGCAAGCCAGAATAGCAATGCTCCACTTCTGATCGATCTACGGACGCGAATCGCTGCGTAGCTTCCGCTGGAGGGAGATTTGACGGGTGCAAGGGAATAGCTGGATGATGCGGACCAGTCGCTCCCAGCCGTTAAAATGAAATCGCAACGCATGAGCACCGTCTATTTCATTACCCATCCCGATGTCGTCATTGATCCTGCAACTCCGGTAACCCAGTGGCCCCTTTCACAGCGCGGGCGAATGCGTATGGTGAAGATGCTTGAAAACCACTGGCTATCACGAGTTGGTGCAATTTATTGCAGCACCGAGCAGAAGGCGATCGATGGGGCAGCTATCATCTCGGAAGCTCTGGGAATCCCGTATACGACGATACCGGAATTAGGAGAAAACGACCGTTCCGCGACCGGCTATTTACCGGAGCCAGAGTTTGATCCTGTCGTGGATGAGTTCTTCCGCAGCCCAGAGGAGAGCGTGCGGGGGTGGGAGCGCGGTCTCGATGCACAACGAAGGATCATTGCTGGGACCAAGGCCGTCTTGAGGACCAAGCGGGTTGACAACAATGTTGCGATTGTCGGTCATGGCGGCACAGGAACACTGCTTCTGTGCCATCTTGCGGGCGTACCAATCAGCCGAAGCTGGGATCAACCTCGTACAAATGGGGGTAACTATTTCGCCTTCGACCTTTTGACCTTCCGACTCCTTCACGGCTGGCGATCCATCGACACGTAGTACGTGACACCTTATCAGAAGCGCTTGGATCGGACAAAATAGCGTTTGCGGCTTTACGCATCAGCAGACCGAGATTTCTACAGCCAGCCTTCAACCGTAACAGACCAAGTGCGGCAACCGTCGTAGCTTCCTTGAATTCACCGTCGCGGATCATCCGCTCCACTTCTGACAATGCAAAGTCCTGTGTCACGAGGTCTTGCTCCGCTTCCTCCGACCAATTGGTTTATGCGTTGGCGTGGGCCTTGGCGGGAGTTGCAGTTCGATCGCCAAATCGGTCGGACTTTAAATACTGTCCGTTCGACATTTCGCGCTGACGCCTGCTATGAGTTCACTCCAGATCGCTTTTTGTCAATCGTTCGCGGATTGACTGTAGCTCCCGCCGCCGTTCAGCACTCACCTCGGGATACGTCATTTTCAGCCCATTGAGGGTATCAAGAATAATCTGCGACACGATCAGCCGCGCGTTCTCTTTGTCGTCGGCAGGGACGACATACCACGGCGCTTCGCGAGTGCTTGTCGTGGTGAGACACTCCTCGTAAGCCGACATGTAACGTCTCCAGTACTTTCTTTCCTCAACATCGGCGAGGCTGAATTTCCAATTTTTATTGGGCTCATCGATGCGCTGAAGAAAGCGCTTGCGCTGCTCGTCCTTCGATAGGTGAAGATAGAATTTCACAATCCGGGTGCCGTTCCGATGAAGATGCTTTTCCAACTCCAGGATCGAATGAAATCGGCGCTTCCAGACCGTTTGCTCGTCGTGCTCTCCACCTGCAATCGCCTCGCTGCGGAGGATCTCCGGGTGTACGCGGACGATCAGCACCTCCTCGTAATACGATCGGTTGAAGATACCGATCCGCCCCCGTTCCGGTAGGTCGCGGGTGGTCCGCCAGAGAAAATCATGCTGCAATTCCGTCGCGCTGGGATGTTTGTAGCTGAAAACCTGACAGCCTTGAGGATTGACCCCAGACATCACGTGTTTGATTGCGCCATCTTTCCCGGCAGCGTCCATCGCCTGAAAGATCAGCAGTAGAGCATAGCGATTGGACGCGTATAGAAGCTGTTGCAGGGAACTCAATTCGTCAACGTGATTGGCCAGCATCTTTTGATATTGCTTCTTCGACTCGTAAATCGCCTCCACAGCAGTTGGCCGCTTGTCGAGGTTGACCTTGTGGCCTTCCTCCACGCGAAAATCAGTCGACCTAACTTTCATGTCGGTTCCTTCATGACAATGGATTGGCCACGGGCTGCACAATGCAAGTCATCGGCCCAGCGCCTTCGGTTATTGTGCGATAAAGCCGCCGTCGATCACAATCCCGGTGATGAACAAGGCTTCCTAAGAAGCCAGGACGAGCACTCCGTAAGCCGCCCTGAGGGGTTTCCCGATTCGCCGCAGCCGTGTCATGACGATCTTATCAGCGCATTTGCCCTCCCCGCCCCTCTCCAAAAGGGACTCCAGATTTGACGGAACGATCCACACACACCGTAGCTCGGAGGAGCCTTCGGAGGAGCCTCGCTGATCCCGGCCCCTGGAGCATGACCAGTGACTTTGCCTCGACAAGGGCTGGCGCGGAGAGAAAACAGGGGGTGCCGAATCCTCAAAGGGTACCCACCCGAGGAATCTTCGCCGGGTTCCCAGCGGGGAGAATGAGTCCGGTCGATTTGACCAAGGGCATTTCGACGCGAATTTCCAACAGTATGGATCAAATTGGCCCTCCGCTGACAGGCGAGGCAAACTAAACATCAGCGGACCTGCTCGACCTTCAGCGCCCGTTGGCAACGCGCGTAGCAGTTCGGTCTCATTGCCAGTCTCCAACCACGCCGATCAATCTGAGCGCTCCAGGATAACCATCTGCCGATCATGGATGGGGGCAACGTCCTCGCTCGGATCGGTCGTCAACAGCGTGAATGCGGCACCACCCGTTGGGATGGGTCGCCAGATTCCGGCAAAGCAGAACCAGTCCTCTCCTATCTTGGTAAACTTCCACTTCGTTTTCGGCGACTTGGTGCCCGTGAACTCATAAAAGAATGAAGCGGGCACCAGACAGCGACCCACCGGGAAATGCCGTCCCTCGGAGCGAAAATTGATCACAGGTGGGGCTTTGGGTCGCGCAGGAGGGAAGCCCCATCGGAGTTCGGTGAATTCGTTTGTGCCGTCTTCGAGCCGCCGTATCACGGGGGCTGTATCGGTTGGCCAAATATCGTCGCGCGGTTGGAGGTTCGGGATCGCGATCGGCCACTTGACCGGAATACGGGTCTGGCTGAACGACGCCAGATAGTCGGCGTAATCGACGTAATTTCCGTAGTCGTTGCACATGCCGGGCTCACCGAGGCTGGCTATCTACCACATCAGAGATATCAGCTAATCGAGCTTCACGCTCAGTGGAGTGGTCGTCAGTAGGCGACTTCACATGCTGAGCAGTACCACCTCCACCCACTTTTGGCCTAACGACATCAGGCGGGTCATCTCAATCTCGATGCAATTCGAGGCTGAGGGCAACCGGCCAAAGGGACCGACAGCCCCTTCCCTTATCAGTCAGTTGGTGGCGGGACAGCTTGCGCTCTATGATCATCTTGAAGCCGATGGGAGATGGCGATTACAGGAGCGTCGGGAACGCCGTTATCCTGGAATGGGCTGCTCAAATAAGCATCGCCACCGATGATCTCCGTGGTCGGCAAAATTTCGGAATCGCACTTGCTCGCTACGAGAACTGCTCATGCTACCAGACACCTTCGAAACCGCCCGTCTCGTGTTGCGGCCAGTTACGCTTGTGGATGTCGATGCCATCTTTGATAGCTATGCTCAAGACGAACACGTAGCCCGTTACCTGATATGGCGACCGCACCGTAGCCGCAGCGAGACCCAAGCTTATGTAGAGCGCTGCATTGCCACGCCATCAGAATTCGAGCGTACTTACATGCTGCTCGGCCGCGAAGACAATATCGTCCGGGGTGCGTTCGCGTTGCACCGCCGCGCGCCGCACCGTCTCGATTGTGGCTATGTGGTGGCCCGCCGATGGTGGCGTCAAGGCTTGATGACCGAAGTTCTGACCGAGATCGCGGCCTGGGCCTTGCGCCAGCCTTCGATGTTCCGCGTCGGTGCGGTATGTGATGTCGAGAACATGGGTTCGGCGCGTGTATTGGAAAAAGCCGGATTCCTGCGAGAGGGCGTATTGTACCGATGGCTGGTGCACCCGAACATCAGCGACGAGCCGCGCGACTGCTATAGCTACGCCCGCGTGCGTTGAGGATTTCGAGGTGGGGACACCGGCCCTCCCTGATTAGCCCGTGTGTGGGTGGACTCGGGCGTTCGATATTGACCACGATGATGCCGGTGGCAACGAGCGGAGTTTCCATGACGGGACGCGTGCCAGGGCGCTCGGGTCTAATCACTAGAGCTACGAAAGGGTCTTCTCAAAAAACAAGCTCGTCTCGATGTTGCGGGCAGGCATTGCCGCATACGCACCGAACGGACCTCGCGGTCGAAACCCCATTCGCTGATAGAGACCGATCGCCTCGTGCTGCCGGGTTCCCGTTTCCAGGCGCAAGACCGAAATACCCGCTCCACGAGCTTCGTCCTCGATTCTGCGCAGAAGAGCCTTTGCAACTCCCCGGCCACGTGCCATTGGCCGGGTGTACATGCGCTTGACCTCGGCGTAATCGTCGAACACCGCGACGCCGCCGCAGCCCACCGCGAGGCCGTCCAACCGCGCTATGAAGAAACGTACATGAGGCTCAAACAGTTGCTCGATCGAAAGGCCGTGGCGTTGATGAGCCTCATAGGCGGCACCGAGCACTTCGTTTAATTCTTCGATGAGGTCACGCACTTCGTGCGTTGCCTCGACCGCGCGTTCGACCGTGGTGCTAATGGGGTCAGCGGACAGGTTCAACATGCCCTTAGCCTAGCACGGGCTCCGACACAGGTGGCATCGATCCTCGCGGCCATTCGCATATGCCGCTAACTGTCAAGATTGGACCTCCCGAATGCAGTGACGCTACTCAGGGTCGGGCGGGCGCTCTTTGACGATCACGCGGCTCGATGATCTCCTGGGCAGGGTTGCACCTCGACAGTGACGTGGCTCAGGCCAGGAATCCCGACGAGCCGAGACTTGTAACTGGCGGGCGGCTCTGGCTGATCTGAAACCAGCGACACAACGGCGGCGCAATGACCGGGGCCGACGCGCCAAACGTGGAGATCCGATACGCGATCATCACGCTCGGTTTCGAGGCGTTTAGCAATTTCGCTGGCGATCCCATCCCCGGCCCCCATGTCGAGAAGCACCGCTCCCGAGGCACGGATCAGGTTCCACGACCAGTTGGCGATGACCAGCATACCGACGATACCCATCACCGGGTCGAGCCAGAGCCAACCGAGCAAGCGCCCGACACTCAGACCGATCAGCACAAGCATGGAAACCGCCGCGTCGGCCATGACGTGGACATAGGCCGCGCGGAGATTGTGATCGGCGTGTTGATGGTGGTGTCGGTCATGGTGACGGTGGCCGTCGCCGTGGTGTTGATGCGGCGCAAGGGCGTCTTCACCGCGGCTCTCGTGCAGGAGCAATGCGCTAAGCAGGTTCACGAGGAGCCCGACCGCAGCCAACGGTATAGCCTCGTCGAAGGCGATTGGGACGGGATGGATCAGCCGCCCGATACTCTCATACCCGATCAAGAGCGCGATCATCGCCAGCACGAGGGCGCTGGAAAAGGCGGCGAGATCGCCGAGCTTGCCGGTACCGAAGACGAAACGTTCGTCTCGGGCGTGGCGGCGGGCGTAAGCGTAGGCAAAGGCGGCGATCACGAGCGCGCCTGCGTGGGTTGACATGTGCAGCCCATCCGCGATGAGCGCCATTGATCCCCAAAGCAGCCCGCCGACGATTTCCGCAGCCATCATCGCACCGCACAAGGCGACCACAGCCCAACTGCGCCGCTCGTTTCGGGCGTGATCCTGGCCGAGAAACACGTGTTCGTGACGCCAAGGGTCGAGCGAGTGCGCGTGCATTGCTAATCGCCTCGTGCCTGGGAGCTAGATATCAGAGCCGACCACACACCGACCCTGACTTTTGATTATCTTGGTCCACAATCCGAATAGGCAAGCCAGCCAGCCGACGTGAACATCGATGGCCGGTACCGGGCGCTGGCACGGATCATGCCCGTTTAGCTGCGAGGCGGCTGGCTCAGAAGATGGGTTATCAAAATGGCTTCGATCAGCAACGCGCTGCTTTCCGCACTCTCAATGGCCTTCGCCATGGGTTGGGAGATCCTGTGGCCGCTGATCCTTGGCTTTGCTCTATCGGGTGTC
>Ga0306917_10001846_pt1 | contig 10363 bp, 10 predicted proteins | sample tim00Cox00000000_FD_203313 | JGI IMG/M metagenome (GOLD analysis project Ga0306917, IMG submission 203313) | Lab enrichment of tropical soil microbial communities from Luquillo Experimental Forest, Puerto Rico - timezero.00C.oxic.00.000.000 (v2)... | ecosystem: Environmental > Terrestrial >... | reverse complement strand
TCCGATGACCTCGACCATGTGCCGCCGCAGGATTGCGAAATGCGCTTCGCTCATCGGCTTCATGGCATGCCCTACACTCATGTTGGTCCTGGTTCGCTCGACCCGGTTCGCGGGACGTATTGACCCGAGAAACTGAGTGTAGCCCTCAGCTCGCACCGCTGACAGCGGGCCATATTTGCATGAGAGGGGATTTTGCTCTTCCCTCGGTCGTGGGTGACGTTGACGACCGCCCTGAAAAGTGCGCCAGAGGGGTCGCGAGTGCCAATCGGGGCGCGAAGAGCGGTTCCAGCTGCCAAGTCAAGTGGCCGCTATCGGTTCGGTGAAGGGACCTTGTCCAGAATACCCGGTAACGACGGGGAAGCGCCGAAAGCAGCCGCTTAGGATCCCAACAACGTGCGTGGTTAGCTCTTACGCTGTTGCAGTAAACTCCAACCGGTGCGTGCTTCTATCGAGCGGCGAATGAAGATCGGGTCCATCGTCATCCATTGCCACGAATTCGACCGCACGGTTGCCTTTTGGCAGGCGGCGCTTCATTACGTGCCGCGCGAGCCGGCGAAAGACGGCTGGGTGGTTCTCCGAGACCCAGAGCACAAAGGGCCCAATCTGTCATTCCAAGGTCGCGATAGGCGTCCCCGCAGCCGGAGTTGGCTTCATCTCGACCTCTACACCGCGGACCAGCAAGCCGAAGTTGAGCGATTGGTCTCTTTGGGAGCGCGACGATATCCCTGGAGGTATCGTGCCGAAGACGACTTCATCGTGCTTGAGGACCCGGGAGGCGCCCTCTTCTGCGTCGTGCAGAAGGCCGACATGCCGCGCAATTAGAGCTGCGGCTGACATACCACGCCGACGACCGGCAATGGCGAGGGACAAGGGTTTCGGCACAGACCGAAGCCGAAGTTCTCGCACCCGAGCTTCCGCTCAGCGCCGATCGCTGGTCTCTTTGCGACCGCGTTTGGGCTTCCGCGCCCGACCTGTATCCGTCATTACCGATGCTCTGACTGCTTGGCCGGTTCTGCCCCACGGTGATCGGCGTGATCCTCGGCACCGGCACCTTTGCCAACTGGCTGATCTTGAGCTTGCCTTGTGCGCGACGCATCGTCTGAGCAGTGTCGACCTCGGCGACCATGCGGCGGCTTGGCCTCGCTTTGAGAGCGGGCGCCCAGCAGCAAGGCGATGCGGCTGGCCACGACATCGGTCCACTTCTCGTTGCCGACCAACTGCGGCACGAGCGTCTCCATGTGCATCAGACCCATAATGAACACCATGACCGCGCTAGCGAGCAGCTCGGGGCTATCCGCCGGCTCGAGCGTCGCGGCGCGTTGGCCAGCGATAATTTCGCTACTGATGTCTGCGATCTGGCCATCCACCGAGCGCCTGAGGAGGCGGCGCACCTGAGGGTGCTTGAGCGAGGCGGAATGCATTTCGACCGCCAGCTGTCGGAACCGCCTGCGACCACGCGTCGTAAAGCCTGCCACGACATTCGGCAGGGTCATACCGCCCGGCCGTGCGGCTGCGGAAACCACCGTCGCCTCGACCGCGCCTCGGATCACCTCGAAGAACAAGGCAACCTTGCTGTCGAAATGCTTGTAGATCGCACCTGCAGTGATTCCACTCGCCTTGGCGATCATAGGCATGGTTACGTCGCTGAATCCCCGTTCGGCGAAGAGCCGTTCCGCAGACGCCAGAATTCGCGCGCGCGTCGAGGATTCTGATTTCCAGGTAGTCCCCTCGGAGCCCGCAACGACGACGCGTGCGAGGGGCTGATTAGGCAGATCGGCGGGGACTCTTCTCTTTGCCATCAAGCGTTTTTAGCACGCGACCAACCGCAGGTAAATAACCATTTACCCGCCAATCGCGATCTGGTAAATGATCATTTACCAGTCTGGTATGGAGCGCTGCGATGGCAAGGATTTGCGTGGTGACGGGCTCGGCGTCGGGAATCGGCGCAGCTACTGTGAGCCTACTTCGGCGCCAGGGGTGCCGCGTTATCGGCAGCGACCTCCACGATGCCGATGTCGTGGCCGATTTGGCGACCACCGACGGCCGCGCGGCCTTCATCCGGGGCGTGTCGCGTCTTGCAGGGGGACGGATCGACGCCGTAGTAGCCAACGCCGGCGGCGGTCCTCCCCAGAACAGTCTTTCGCTTAATTTTTTCGGCGCTGTGGCGACGCTCACGGGGCTCCGTCCGCTCCTGGCGAACAGCCCCGCACCGCGGGCGGTAGCCGTCTCTTCGATAGCGTCGCTTCGAAGCACGCCAGCCGAGATCATCGAAAAGTGCCTCCAAATGGACGAGCTCGGGGCAATCGCAGCGGCCCGGACGGCCATCGAGCGGGGTCGGCTCGGCGCCGGCGAGACCGACCGTCTTCCGGATAGCGCGCAGACGTCACTCCACTTCTACGGGGCTGCCAAGCAGGCACTACAGTATTGGTGCCGCAGGGTCGCGCCGACCGAAGAATGGGCAGGCGCGGGCATCATCCTCAATACGGTGACGCTCGGCTTTTACGACACGCCTGCCGCCGCGTACGTGCTCTCCAATCCCGGACTTCGCGCCTCCATAGCCGCGCTCGCGCCTCTTCGCGGCTCCTTTCCGGGTCGGCCGGAGGAAGCTGCAGCCCTCCTAGCCTGGTGCGTAAGCCCGGAGAACTCCCAGATGACCGGCCAGATCTTGTTTGCGGATGGCGGGTACGAGGCTCAGCTGCAGAAGGACCGCGCCGCATGAGCCCGCACCCCCTCAGAGGACAGGCAGGTCGAAGGACGAAGCGCGAACTCTTCACGGGGCTCGCCTACTGCCTCGGCGCGGTCCCGTTCGGCGCGAAGGTGCAATTGTTCGGTCTGCTGATGCTTTTCTACAACCAGCTGCTCGGGCTGCCGGCAGCGGCGGTCAGCGCCATTATTGCGGCTTCCGTGGTGCTCGACGCGGTCTGGGACCCAATCATCGGGCAGATTTCCGACACTACCGGCAGCCGCTGGGGACGACGGCACCCTTACCTCTATGGCGTCGCGGTACCGCTGGCTCTCGCCTTCGCCCTCCTTTGGCGGCCGCCGGCCGGCTGGTCGCAACCAGCGCTCCTCGCTTGGCTGGCGCTGTTCGCGATCCTGACGCGGCTCCTCGTGAGCCTGCATGAGCTCCCCAGCGCGGCACTGATGCCGGAACTCACCCGCGACTATGACGAGCGCACAGCGCTCGTGGGCTTGCGCCACATTTTCGGCACTGTCGGCGCCGGGATCAGCTTTGTGCTGGCTTTTGGCGTCTTCCTGCGCAGCACTCCCGAGCACCCGTTTGGTCAGCTCAACCAGGCAGGCTATGCGCCGTTCGGAGCAACCATTGCTGGCGTCATGCTGGTCACGATCCTCCTGTCGGCGCTCGGCACTCACCGCGTTATCCCGTGGCTCTACGCCCCCCGCCCGCAGATCGGCGGCATGGTGCCGAGGCTGCATGCAATCGGCCAAACCCTGCGCAGCCGAAATCTCGCCGCGATCGCCGCCGCTGGCCTGCTGCAGGGCATCAATCTCGGCGTTCACGGCGGGCTGGGGATTTATTTCACGACCTACTATTGGCAGCTGCCGGCGGAGAAAATCCTGTGGCTGGGGCTGCTGACCGGGCCGGCGTATCCCCTTGCTGTCGGTTTTGCCCCGGTTCTGGCGAAACGCTGGGGCAAGAGAGACGCCTGCGTCGGGCTCTTCCTGGCCGCGATTGCTCTCGGCAATTTGCCGCTTGTGGCGGGTCTCTCCGGGTGGATGCCGGCCACCGGCAGCCACGCGCAATTTGCGATCCTCCTTGCCGATCTGTCCGTCGTCACGTTCATCGGCACAAGCGGGTCCATCATCGTGACCTCGATGGTCGCCGACATCGTCGAGGAGACGGAGCTGCGCACCGCCAGACGGTCGGAGGGTCTGTTGCTCGCCGCCGATACGTTCCTGAAAAAATTGAGCACCGGAATGGCAATCGCGGTTCCGGGGCTGCTTCTGGCGCTGGTTGGCTTTCCCCCGCACGCCGATCCGGCGACATTGAACCCCGAAGTAATGCGCCGGCTTGCCTTGTTCAGCCTGCCACTTTGGGTTGCACTCGGCCTCGCTGCCACAGGCGTGCTGCTCTTCTATCGGATCGATCGGCGCACGCACGAAGCCAACCTGGCCAAGCTCAGGCCCGAGACTGGCGGATCCATTCCTCCCGGACCCCCTACCGCTCCGCGCCCCGGGCTGGCTCAGCCAGGGAAGGGCCGGGACATGAGAAGAACTGCCTGATGCGCCGGTTCGCGATCGTCCTCGCCGCACTCGCGATAAGCTTTGCGGGGGCGCGGACCGCGGTGGTGCAGACGGGGCAATCGCCGATGATCGTCACTCGCGACAATTTCACTCGGGCCGAGACTGATTTCCACTTCGCGCAAACCGTGCGCGGCGGCGGGTTTGGCAGGGTCATGCATCGTCGGGACATGGTTCCGGTCGATCGCCAAGGCATCGTCCGCATGAACCGGGACACGCTCTATTCGGCTGGGGTCTTTGATCTCGCCGCGGCGCCGGTCACGATCACGCTCCCCGACCCCGGCCGCCGCTATATGTCGCTGCAGGTGATCTCCGAGGATCAATACACGCCGCTCGTTGCCTACGCGCCCGGCCGCTACGCGATCGACGAAGCACGGGCCGGCACGCGCTATGCGATGCTGCTCGTGCGCACGCTCGCGGATCCTCGCCGGACGGAGGACATGGCGGCGGCGCACCGACTACAGGATGCGATCGCTGTCGAGCAGCTGCGCGCCGGGACGTTCGCGGTGCCGGATTGGGATTCGGCATCGCGCGAAGCCGTGCGGGAGGAAGTCGTTGCTCTATCGCGGCAACAACATATCGACTCTCACAGGATGTTCGGCGCGAAAGGCGAAGTCGAGCCGCTTGCCTACCAGATCGGTGTAGCGGCCGGCTGGGGAGGCCTACCGCCCTCGGCGGCGGTCTACGATAGCGGCGCAGTAGCGAAGAATGACGGTAAGACCGTCTACCGGCTGAGCGTCCACAACGTGCCCGTCGACGGTTTCTGGTCGATCAGCGTTTATAACCGCGCAGGATATTTTGAGAAAAACGTGCTCGATGCCTATTCGGTCAACAACGTGACGGCGGTACCGAACGTCGACGGTTCCGTAACCGTCCAGTTCGGCGGCTGCAACCGGGATATCGCCAATTGCCTGCCGATCATGCCGGGGTGGAACTGCACCGTCCGCCTTTACCGGCCGCGCGCCGAGGTGTTGAGCGGCGCTTGGAGCTTTCCAAAACCACAGCCGGTCGAGTGACGTCGTCTGCGTTGGTGCGATCGCAGAGGTCCGCGGTGGGGCAAGGGCCGTCATTGTTATCGATGGAAGCGAACGGCGGCTGTGGGTCGACTTCTGCCGGCTCTCGGCGGCCAAACGAACGACCCCTTTTGTTACGAGGACGCTGGCTTGAGCGGGTAGCGTGGCCGGTGATTTTGGTCGCCTTGCGTGCGGTGGAAAGGGTGCGGCGTGCTCAGGGAGCGGCGCGAGCTAGTCGATTGGCTCGGCAAAGTTGGCACCGCGGCGCGAAAATCTTGATTTTCTCAACCGCCGGCCTTGCCCGTCTGGCAGGGCAGCAACCTGCAAAAACCTTCCTCGGGCTAAATGGCGAAACCGACCCAAAGCTGTCCTTCGAGTCCTGAAGAGCCATTGTTCAGCGTGGGAGCCAATTCAAACGTTCTGACGAACGTGCGAGCCCGTGCGAACTCGTTGCCACCGTCGCCGAAGAATCTACAATGGCATCTACCGGCACTTGAAACCGAGAACATTGATTTCATGAGATAACAGGAAGCAGGGAGGAGCCAATGGGTGCAGCACGCGGGGCGGCGATTGGGGTAATGTTGGCTGTTGCAGTCAGTAGTACGACCGTTTTCGGTGACAATCAGCGCACAATAGTGATGGAAGAGTTCAACGTTCCCGCTACCGATCCCGGGATCGCCCTCTACGTCCGAAACAAGCATCCGGCGGACATATCGCGTGTCACTCCCGAGCAAACTGTACTCTTTGTACATGGCGCAACCTTTCCGGCTGAGGCAGCCTTCGATCTCGCACCCGATGGTCCGTCGTGGATGGATTTTGTTGCTGGTCACGGCTTCGACGCTTATCTCGTAGATGTGCGGGGCTACGGGCGCTCGACGCGTCCGCCGGAGATGGATGTACCTGCGGATCGAAACCCACCGATCGCTGATACAGAAACAGCAGTCCGCGACGTTAGCGCAGCAGTGAATTTTATCCTCGCGCGGCGCGGCGTGCCGCGCCTCGCCCTCATTGGCTGGTCCTGGGGTACTTCGATTATGGCGAGCTTTACCGCCCAGCATGCATCCAAGGTCGAACGGCTAATCCTCTATGCCCCGGGTTGGATCCGGCAAGCTTCCGAACATACTCAGCCAGGCGCTGCTCTGGGTGCGTATCGCGCAGTAACGCAGGAAACTGCTTTGAAGCGTTGGCTCGCTGGCGTGCCCGAAGAGAAGAAGGGAGAGCTCATTCCGGCTGGCTGGTTCGATCAGTGGGCCGAGGCGACCTTCGCGACGGATGCTGTCGGTTCGAAGGCAAACCCTCCAGTGTTGCGCGCACCGAATGGCGTGGTTCAGGACTTTCGAAATTATTGGGCCCAGGGTAAGCCAATATATGACCCAGCACGTATTACCGTACCGGTGTTGCTGGTACGTGCAGAGTGGGATCAAGAATCGCTGGCCGAGATGGTGCAAGCGCTGTTTCCACTTCTCGTCAATGCGCCATACAAGCGCTCGGTTACGATCGGCGAGGGGACCCATTTCGTTTTGTGGGAGAAGAATCGCGGGCAACTTTTCGAGGAGGTTCAGCTCTTCCTCGAAGAGCCGCACTCGCGCTGACAGCCTTTGAGTTGGTAACCACGGCTGCACCCCAGGTCGCCAACCCGAAGCCCGCGACCCCGAGCGAACGGCTCAAGTCGACCCATAGCCGCCGTTCGCTTCCATCTATGGCAATGCCGGCCCTTGCCCATTCCGGCCCTTCAGCGGCGTTACCGGGATTAGCGCAGGAGCGGTCCTCGGATCGAGCGCCTATCTTGGCGCAAGCGCGTCGGTGCCAAGCATGGCACAATCCAATCAGGGGATCAGCTCGCGGCCTGCTTTGAATTCGATCGTGGAGCCCTCGAAGTCGTTGCCGACCGGCTCGCAGCGACCGCCGAGATGGGCCGCGAGGAACGCTTCGACGACGGCTGTGAAGGAGCGGCGGTTTTCGGGCCGGACGAGGCCGTGGCCCTCATCACTGTAGTAGACATAGGTCACCGGAATGCCGTGCTGCTGCATTGCGGCGACGATTTGCTCGGATTCCGAGGGCTTGACGCGCACGTCGTTTGCGCCCTGGCCGATCAGCAGCGGCCGCACGATGCGGTCGGCACGATTGAGAGGCGAACGCTCCTGCAGGAACCGCAGCCCCGCTTCGGTGGTGTAGTCGCCCATTCGGACCTTCCACAGCGACTTCCAGGTCGTCCAGTATTTCGGGATCGTGTTCAGAAAGGTCACGAGATTGGAGACGCCGACGAGATCGACCGCGCAGGCGAACTTCTCAGGCGTAAACGTTAGGCCGACCAAGGCCGAGTACCCGCCATAGCTGATGCCCATAATCGCGATGCGGGCGGGATCGGCTATCTTTTGCGCGATCGTCCAGTCGATGGCGTCGATCAGATCGTCATGCATCTTGCCAGCCCATTCGAGGTTCGCAGCGTTGACGAACGCCTTTCCGAATCCGGTAGAACCTCGATAGTTCACGCTCAGCACGGCATAGCCCCGGTTGGCGAGCCACTGATGATTGGCGTGCAGCCCCCATTTGTCTCTGGTCCAGGGGCCGCCATGGACGAGCAATACCATCGGCAACGGCGTCGTCGCTTGCGCGCCCCGCGGACGGGACAGGTAACAGACGAGTTCGAGCCCATCGCGGGCGCGGATGATGACCGGCTCCATGACCACGAAAGGCAGCCCCTCCCACGCTGGCATCGACGAAAACAGCCGCCGCGCCTGTCGCGCGGCGCGATCGTAATAAATATTCCAAGGGGGCGTCGTCATACTGATAGGCGACGATCCACTGCCTCCGGTCTTGCGACATGCTGGTGATCGTCAGATCGCCTCGCGATTGCCGCGTGAGGTAGTCGAGATCGTCCTTATAGTCCGGGTCCAAAACTTGCCATGCGACGCGCTCAAATGAACGCGTGGCGGCAACCGGGCGCTCGCTTATCGGATCGAACAAAAGCTCGGTGAAATCGGCAAGCGGATCTTCCGCGAGAACCCGCATCGTGCCGCTTGCGAGGTCCTGCGCGACCACGGCGGCATAATCAACCGCAACGAATTGATTGTCACGATGGGCATGCCGGGATGCGCCGCGGCTAATTGCAGGACAATCACGCCGCCCATGCTGTGTCCAACCGCGATGACTTTACTGAGTCCCACCTGCTCCAACGATGTACGCAATATCGTCGGCATAGGCCGCGATCGGGTATGGTCCCGGCGGCTTGTCGCTCTCCCCGTGCCCGCGGTGGTCTACGGAAACGACGCGATGCCGCCGGGCGAAGTGTTCTGCCTGCGGAGCAAAGAACGAGCGATTGCAGGACGTCCCGTGCACAAAGACAAAGGCGGGCTTCCCGGCGCTACGATCTTCGAAAACCAGCTTGATGCCGTTACGAACAATTGTCGGCATCACCATTTCCCCCTGTTTTGCGCCGAGCCGTGGAGCGATGGCATTGCGGCTCTCCCCGCCTCGGAATTAGTGAAAGTTTGCGCTGCTCTTATTTGGAGGCTGCTTCCGAACTCACGCCCTCGACGACGAAGGCGCGTGCGGTCGAGTTGTCGAGCCGGGCGGGGAGGATCTTCTGGTATTCCGGCGAATTGTACCAGCGCTTGAACGAAGCAGTGTCAGAGAATTCCAGAATAACGATGCGTTTGGGCTCGGGTCCGCCCTCGATCAGTTCCGTCGCGCCGGCCAGGACGAGGTAGCGGCCGCCATATTGTTCGACCGTGGCGCTGACCGCATCCCGGTAGGGCTGCATTGCGGCCGGGTTGGTGATTTCGAGTTCGACAACGAAATAGGCGGACATGGTGGCCTCCTTGGCTGACGTTTCACGGGGCTGGCAGCTTACGGGCCTCGTGCGCCGGAGCCAAGGGGCCGGGTTATTAGTCTGTATGCCTCGTATTTCCCAGTAGAGTGAAACCCCAGTTGCCGCGCGAGGGTCGCGGAGGGCTCATTCGCTGCATCCCAACACGCTTCTATTCCGTGCTCCAGGCAATACAGTATCAGCGCTGCCGCTGCGGCGCGGGCCAGCCCACGGCGGCGAAACTGACGGTGGGTCTGAATCTCGATCTCGATCTTCCCTCCTCCAACCGGCGCGGCGGCAGCGCCCGAGACAAACCTGCCCTGATGCAGGATGCCCATGCCGACTGCCCGGGTTATGAACTCTTCGTGGGAACGAAAGTTGTAAATCAGGGCTCGATCCAAATCTGTGGCGAATTGCGGCAACTCTTCCAGGCGCACTTGCCGTAGTTCAAACCCGCCGGGCAGCGCCTGACAGAACCGTCTCAACTTATCGGCATCGAACTGTTCCACCTGAAAGGCTTCGCGGCGATACACGGCCATCGCGTCCGGATAGGTCGCAGCTACCAGCTGCCGCCACGCCGGGGTGGGGGCGATGACCACATTCCCGGGTTGGAGCTGCTTGAAGAGCAGCGGGACATTTGCATGGAGCGGGTCGCCCGCAAGGAGATGAAAGTCGAGTACGGCGAGGGCCACTTGAGGCTCCGCCTGTGCATCCGCAAAGACCCTCCCCATGCCGCCTTCGATGACCGCCGCGACAACACCGTGCAGGCACGTATAACGATCGAACAGCGTCCGCAAGGAAGCCCGGTTGTCACTGTCCAGCTCGATCAACATGGTCTTTCTGTTGATGGTGGTGATTACCCCGACCGCGTCATACTCCGGGTCAAACGTGCTTCAAAGACGCCGGACCGGGTCCTACTCCCCCGGTGTTCACCGGGGTTACCGAGCCGCCAAAGAGGCGTCTCGGTCATCAAGGTGACGCCCCCTCGCGTTTTATTTGGCCAGCCTGCGGCTGAACTCGTCTCCGTTTTTGTTGATGGCGGAGAAGTAAGACCAATCTTCACACGGGGCCCTTCCGAACCTGGAACCGGCCAAGCGAGTTCTGCAATGACCCTCTCTACGCCCCTGTTCCTGGCGACCGATGCCAGAGCCTACGAGCACTTCATGGCGCGATGGAGCCGCCGCCTGGCCGGTCCATTTCTCGATTTCGCCGGGATCAAAGGAGGCAACCGGGTGCTGGACGTCGGCTGTGGCACGGGTGTCATAACGGCGGCGCTGGC
>Ga0306917_10001842_pt1 | contig 10366 bp, 9 predicted proteins | sample tim00Cox00000000_FD_203313 | JGI IMG/M metagenome (GOLD analysis project Ga0306917, IMG submission 203313) | Lab enrichment of tropical soil microbial communities from Luquillo Experimental Forest, Puerto Rico - timezero.00C.oxic.00.000.000 (v2)... | ecosystem: Environmental > Terrestrial > Soil... | reverse complement strand
CTCATAGTGTCAAGGCGCCCCGAGCCCGGTGCTGTCAGCGGTCGGCCCGGCCTGGAGCTTCCAAGCCGCCCGGCATGTCACGGCCTGCTCGCCTTAGCACTGTCGCCAGCGCTGGCTTCGCTGATGGGGATGAGTTCGAATACCGGATGGCGGTCCGCCTCGGCGATGAACTCCGCTACCGGGGAGTCCTTGCTCGCCTGGAAGTAGGGCCGCGCGGCAGGGGCGATACGGATGTAACGCTGCAGGATAGACCCTGCCTCGGCTGGCGGGAGTTGGCGGAGGGTGTAGTCGTGCCGGTCACGCCCGCGGCGCAGCCTGACCTGCCCGGCGGCGCGCGCATTGAGCACCCACGGCACGGCGCCGTAGGGAGCGACCAGCCACCGCTGCCTGCCCTGCACCACGGGGATCACCGGGTTGGTGCGCGGCCGACCGGTTTTGCGGCCGCGTGTGGTCAGCAGATGAGCCGGCCCGACCCCGGCCTGGGCGAGCACGCTGAAGATCGCATCGCCGACCCGGTCGCCGCGGCTCCTGCGGTACTCGCGCACCGCTCGGGCAGAGCCGTGCCCGGCTGGGTGCACCTGCCCGGCGGATTGGGCCTGATCGTCGGGCCGGCGCTGGCCACCGTCCTGGTCATAGCTCGGTCCGGCGTCAGCCACGGCCTGCTCCTTTGGCGTTCATGCTCATGGAGACCGCGCGCGGCGCATCAGCGTTTGCCCGCGCCGGCATGTGTGTGATGGAGGGCGAGGGGCACGCCGTTCCCATCGACCGGGCGCAGGTCGTGGGGCCGCTGGCGGTGAGGGCCAGCGTGGCGGCCAGCAATGCGGCGGAGATGACGGCCCCCAGCACCAGCAGGGCCTGCTGCCAGCCCAGCCGCGGGTACCGGCGGCGCGCCTGCGGGCACGCTGTGCCCCGGCGCGGGTACCGCCGGGCGCGGCGCGGACGGGCCGGCCGCCCGCGCCGCACCCGGGTCTTCTCCCGGACCGGCATCTCCTCGCCGGCGGCCAGCCGGCTGAAGATGGTCAGCATGGACGCCAGCCGGGGGTCAGAACCAGCCAGGCCGTCCGCAATCGAGCCCAGGGCCTGCGTCTCTGGTTCGGTGAAGCTCATCGCCATCACGTCCGAGGCTGAGACATGGGCGGTGCCGGGGCCGGCCACCCGTTACCGGCGGATGGCCGCCCACAGGGCCTTGATCTGCTGCCGCCGGGCGTAGGCGAGGAGCACGAACACGGCGCACAGCGGCGCGGTCAGAAAGACCAGGCCGCCCCCCGGGCCCGCGGCGTTGACGATGGTCGCGCCGGCCATGACGGCGGCCAGCCCGGCGGCGGCCAGCCCGGCCAGCCAGGGCGTGAGCAGGCCGATCGCCCCGGCCAGTTCGGCTGCTCCGGCGACCGTGAGGATGCCCCCCGCGGTCAGGTGCTCCCGGCCGAAGAGCACGAAAACCGCGGCCAGCGGGATCTGCGCCGCCCAGAGCAGCAAGTTGGTGCGGCGGCGCGGCCTGGCCGCACGGATGGCTAGCCGCGCTGCCGTTACGCGGGCAGTGGGGGTGATCACGGCTGTCTCGTTCCTGGTTTGGTTCATCGGGTGATCCCTGGTTTGTTTCATCGGTCATCGTTCCTTCCAGACACCCAGGCGACCCTCATCGCCGGGACTTGTGGTGTTTTGGTGGTGTCGGTAACGCCGGTAACTTCGGCACGCCACCCACGCTAGGAATCACCCGCCCGGTCCGGCATCGGCCAAGCGGCCACAAGCTGAGCAGGCCACATATGCCGCAAGGCCTATCCGCCCACCGCCCAACGGCCTACCAGGCCCGGCCCGGCGGGAGGCCGGTCAGCCGCCAGACCGGGCCGAGCGCGCAGAAGAACATCCCGGCCAGCCTGCTGGAGGGCCCGTCCGCTGCGGGCAGCGCCGCACACCCGCGCGCGGAGGCAGCGGACGGTTCCCGGATGGTTCCATGGTTCCGGTGCAACCGCTGCACCCCGTCGCCGCGCCGGTTGCACCCCGTCGGCGCGTTGGTCGCACCCCGTTCCGGCTCGGGGTGCATCTGCTGCACCCCGATGAGGCAGTTATCCACAGCTTCGCCGACGGTGGCAGCGGGACCGGGGCCAGGTTCAGCGCCCAAGAGATCGCCTCGACGCTCACCCGACGCCGCTCCTCAGCGGTGCTGCCCTGGAGCGGGCCGCCTCGCCTCCTGTCTCAGTTTATGTCTCATTCACCCCCGTCCGGGACCGTTCACCAGTGTTCGCTCGGATAGTGTTTGTGCAGTTCGCGGACGGTGGCGGACGCCGGTGAACGCGGGCCAGCATTGTTGGAAAGCGTGTTGGGGGCAACCCCTCGCGAGTTCGAATCTCGCATCCTCCGCCGCTCTGACCTGCGACGACGCGCTTGGATCATGGTCGTTTGCTGCGCTACCTCCACAGCGTGTGTCTCATTTTCTGTCTCAGTTTGTGTCCTGGCCATATGCCTTATTCCGGACAAATCGAGGTGGTGGCACGCTGAGATGATTCACGTTGTACCTGGTCAGGGACGTCGCGGACGTACCTGAACGGAACCGCGCACGCCGCTGAAGCGTGCGCCCTACCGTTCAGGGCGGTCCGCGAGCGTCCGCGAGGAGTTCGGCCAGTACGCGCGCTGACCCGCCGTCCCGCCGGACATGCAAGGTGAACGCGTTGGCCCTCGTCTGCCCTTCTCTGCCGCTGTTGGTGCGCGGGGTCCTGCGGCGGTCGGGCGGTCAGTCCCAGCCAGATTGGAGGCGGGCTGGGTGTGCCCGTCGCTTGGCTTCGGCCGTGGTGGGTCACCACGTCATGGCCGGGGCTTGGTCGCGAGGACGTAGCGCATGACGTTGACCTGGCGGAGTCTGCCATCGGGTTTCCGGTCTGCTTCGAGTACATCGTGCAGAACAGTTCGTACGGCATCTTCGCCGGCCACTTCGATGACCCGCTGCAGTGGCCCTGCTGCTGTGTGGTCGCGCCATGCCTGCTCGTGGTTCTCCAGGTCGAGGACGATGTCGACCTCGTCCCCGCCTTGGATGGTGAGGCCGGCCTTGGTGAGCAGGTCCTCGACGACGCCCTTGTCACTGCAGGCGAGTGGCGCCGGCGTTCCGGGCGGTGGCGGTGCGAGCGAGCGCAACCGAGCAAAGAGAGCCTCGGTTTCGCAGCGCTCGGGGTCGCCCCAGATGCCGATCGCTACCTCTCCGCCGGGCTTGCACACGCGGGCGAGTTCCTTGACTGCGTGGGCCGGGTCGGTGGCGTATTGGATCGCGTTGAACGCGGTGACGATGTCGAACGTGGCGTCGGGCTGCTCCAGTGATTCGATGTCGCCGACGGCGAAGGTCGCCTCTGGTGTCCTGCTGCTGGCGAAGTAGAGCAACCCCGCTGATGCGTCGATGCCGGTGGCGTCGGCTCCCGCGCGGGTGGCCAGCTCGACGACTAGCCCGGCACCGCACCCGGCGTCCAGCAGGCGCTTGCCAGCCAGCGGGGCAAGTGCGCCGAGTGCCGCCTCGAACAGCGGCGCCATGCGGCGTTCCATGCCGGCGGCCCACGTCGCTGCGTGCCGCCCCCAGAGCTCACCCTGCAGTTGCGCGGATCCCATGTTTGCTCCTCGGTTCGTGGACCCCTTCCCGGGCACTGGTGTCAGCATCAGGTTCGGCTGAACCCGTTGCATCCGGGTTGATCACGGATTCCGCTGGCAGACTTGCGGCGTGAGCGCCGAGTTGTCCGACCGCGAGTCCGAGGTGTGGGCGATGCTCAATACGCCGATGACGTACGTGGAGATCGGCGAGCGCTTGTTCATTTCGCCACGAACGGTCGAGAGCCACGTCGATTCGCTGCGGCGGAAGCTCGGCGCCACCAACCGGCGCGAACTGGCGTGGATGTGGGCCGACAGCCAGCACGATGCGGGCCTGCCGGCAGAGCTCTCGTCGTTCGTTGGCCGGGAGAGCGAACTCGGGCAGACATCGGATGCCCTCGCCCACGCCCGGCTGGTGACCCTGACGGGCCCGGGCGGCGTGGGCAAGACTCGCCTCGCGGTCCGGGCGGCGCGGGACTGGATGAAGGGGCCCGGCAGACGCTGCTGGTACGTCGACCTCGTCCCGCTGCCTCCCGGGGCGGGCGTCGCGCCGACTGTGGCGGCGGCGTGCCGCGCGGCGGCGGCCGGTGGTGTCGAGAGCGCGATCGCGGCGCGGCTGTCAGGTGCGCCCGCACTGCTGGTCCTCGACAACGCCGAGCACGTGCTGGACGCCTCGGCCCGGCTCATCGAGACGCTGCTGACCCGCTGCCCCGAACTGCGCGTACTGGTCACGTCGCGGGTGCGGCTGGTGCTCCCGCACGAGCGGGTGCTGGTCGTTCCCGGCCTCGGGGAGGGGGCTGACGGCGCAGCCGTGTTCCTGTTCCGCGAACGAGCCGGAGCGCCGGCACTCGACGGCGACCGGGTCGCCGCGGTCTGCGCCGCCCTCGGTGGACTTCCGCTGGCCATCGAACTGGCCGTCGCGCGGCTTGGCACGCTCGGCCTGTCCGGCCTCGAGGCGTCACTGAGCCGGCAGCTCGACACGCTGCGCGGCGGCACGCGGGTGAACCACCGGAACCGATCGCTGCAGGAGACGATCGGGTGGAGTTACGACCTGCTGCCCGGGCCCGAACGCGAGGTGCTCGCTCAGGTGAGCATCTTCGCCGAGCCGTTCACCGCGGCGTCGGCGGAGGAGGTACTGGCCGGCCCCGTCGCGGCAAGCGTCGCCATGCTGTGCGAGCACAGCCTGCTGCGTCTCGAAGGGCCAAGCACCGAGCCGCGCTATCGCCTTCTGGAGGCCGTAAGAGAGTTCGGTCGCGACCGGCTCAGCGACGTGCAGCACGCGCAGCTCGCCGAGCGCCACGCCGGGTGGGCGCTCCGTAACGGATCCGTTGGCGAGCGGCAGGCCGCGGCCGAGTGGTGCGCCGGGCCGGGCACGAACGCAACACTCGCGCACGAGCTGTGGCGGACCTTGGCGGTTGACTACTTCCGTGCCGGCCGGCTGCGTGACGCGCAGGCCTCCCACGAGCGGGACGCCGCCGTGACGACGGGGCTCGCGCGCGCCGACGCACTGACCGATGCTGCCGCAGTCGCGCGCTGCCGGGTGCTGGGCGAGGAGGCGACCAGGCTCGACTTGCTCGCAGTGGAGGCCCTTCTCGGGGCCGGAGCCGACTCGGCTGCCGCGGAAGCACTGGCGCGGGTCGCGGATCACGCGGTCCGCTTTGCGGGCATGTACGCGGCCCCGCTGCCGTCCTCGCAAGTCAACGCGATCCTGGGCCGCGCGCGGCACCACGCCGGCAACGACCGGCTCGCCAACGCCGCGCTGGCGGTCGCCCGGGTGCAGACGAGCGCCCGCGAAGCAACCGATCCGGTGGCCCGGTCCCGCGCCGCGGTCGAGCAGGCGGAGCAGGCCGGCGCCGTGCACTGGATCGGCGGCGCCCTCGACGCTCTGTGCGTGGCGCTGGTCGAGACCGGTCAGGTGGCCGAAGCCGCCGAGCTCAGCGTCCAGCGGGCCGAGCGGACCCTTGCAACCGACGATCCGCGGCTCGCGCTGGAGGTCAAGGACGCACTGCACACCGGCACGCAGATTCTGACCGGGGCCGGGCGGCTCGCCGGCGCCCAACGGCTCGCAGAGCGTCTTCTCCGGATGCCCTGGCTGCGGACAGAGACCGACCTCGCCAGCGAAGAGATGTTCCTGCCGGCCGCCCTCAGCGGCGAATGGTCCGCAGCCCTCGGCCGCTGCGAGGGCTACTTGGCCGCCTGGCAACGGGCGGGCCGGCCCATCGCACCGGGACGTGCGATGGCACCACTCGCCGTCGCGCTGATCCACCGGCTGCGGGGCGACGAACGCGACCACGCGCGGTGGCGCGAGGCCGCGTCGATGATGCGCGGCCACGGCTCGCCCAGCGCGTACGAGGCGGTCTTTGCGGCCGTCGGGCTGCTGCATGACGGAGATCCGGCGGGGGCGATCGAATCCCTGAAGCCCCCGCAGGCCGGGTTCTACGGCCGACTATTCCGTGCCTGGTCGATAGCGCTGCGCTTCGAGGCCGAGGTGCTCCTTGGCGCTCCGGCGGCAGAACCCGCCCCGGAGCCCAACCCGGTCGCGGCCCTTATCGTCGCCAGGGCCTCGGCACTCCGCTCCGCGGACACCGCAGCAGCGCTCGCCACCCGCGCCGGATTCGCGCGATTGGGTTGCCCCTACCAGGCAGCGCGCACCCTCCTGCTCGCCAACGAACGCTAACTCGCGCACCGCCTCGAACCCCAGACGCTGCAGCCCCGCCGTCAGCGTGATCGACCGATCGGCCTGCTGACCGAAGCGCAATCTATGTCGCTGAGCGCTCGCTACCCATCGTTCTGCACCCCTCAGGAGTTCGAATCTCTATCCTCTGCCATCCTGAGCAGGCAACCCCGAACGTCCCTGCTCAGCGGCGCCGGTTACGCCGGGACAGCGCCGACCGCTCGGGAGCGATCGCGGCACGCAGCCGCTGAGCGTTGGTGACAATGTAGTCGTCGCCGTCGACGACGATCTCGCCGGATTCGACGAGTTCTCGGACGGCGCGGTTGACGTTCGGCCGGGTGGCGGCGATCGTGCTCGCGAGCATGCCTTGCGACAGTTTGAAGTTGATTCGAGTGCCGCGCGGGTCGGCGGCGCCGTTGGTTTCGGCCAGTTCGGCGAGCTTCAGCGCGAGCCGGTCGCGGATCCGGTCGAACGCGAGGCCAGCGATCACGTGGACCGCGTCGCGGGCCTGGGAGGCGAGCCCCTCGAGCATCCCCTCCATCGCGGGCTGGTGTTCGTGCAGGAAGGCGACCAGCGCTGCTCTTGGGACCTCGATGACGACCGACGGCCGGGTCGCCGCCACATTGATGATCCGGCCGCGCTCGGGGGCGAAAAGTCCGGGTTCGCCGAACACGCTCGGTGGGGCGTAGATATCGATGATTGTCTCCTGGCCGTCGCTGGAGTTGAGGTACTCCTTCAGCTGGCCGTGCTCGACCACGTACATGTGGGTCGCCGTGTCGCCGATGAAGAACACGTGCTCGCCGGGCGCCAGGCCGCGCCGACGGCAGCGTCGGGCGAGCGGGATCAGGTCGGCGAATTGCAGGCCGGCGAACACGAAGGTGCGTCCCAGCAGCCGGGCGAGCTGCGCGACCTGGTCGGTGTGCTGTGCGGCACTGCGGGGGTGATCAGTCACGGCATACGATCCGGGCCTAACGGTGAACCGGGAGGGATCGAGCCTCCCATGAGGCTCGATTGGAGGTCAATTGTGATGGCTGTTGCGGAGGCGAGTTCGGCGGCGGTGCTGGCCGCGTTGCGGGATCGGGGGGCCGGTGAGGTGATCACCGGGTCGGACGGCCGTTACGAGGTGGGTCGCCGGGTGTGGAACGGGGCGATCAGCAGACGGCCTCTGGCGGTTGTCCGCTGCGGCGCCGTGGGCGAGGTGGCGGCGACGATCTCGGTAGCGCGTGAGGTTGGCGTGCCGTTGGCGGTCCGTGGCGGCGGGCATTCGCTGCCCGGGTTCTCGACCTGCGACGGGGGGATCGTGCTGGACCTGAGCGGGCTGCGCGCGGTGCAGGTGGACGCGGCCGCGCGGCGGGCGAGGGTCGGCGGCGGCTGCACGTGGGCGGATTTCGACGCCCGGGCGCAGGAGCACGGGCTCGCGACTACCGGGGGGCTGGTGTCCACGACGGGGGTGGGCGGGCTGACCCTGGGCGGCGGGATCGGCTGGCTGACTCGCGCGCACGGCCTGGCGTGCGACAACCTGCTCGGCGCCGAGGTGGTCACGGCCGGGGGCGAGGTCGTGCACGCATCGAGCGAGGAGAACCCGGATCTGTTCTGGGCGCTCCGCGGCGGGGGCGGCAACTTCGGGGTCGTCACGAGCTTCGAGTTCGCGCTGCATCCCGTCGGTGACATCACGGCGGTGCTGCTGATCTGGCCGTACGCGTCGGCGGCCGCGGTCGCGGCCGCATATCGCGGCTGGGTCGGGGGACTGCCGGACGAGCTGACGACGATGCTCGTGTACCTGACCGGCCCTGACATGGACGGGATCCCGGATGAAGTCCGCGGCAGGCTGTCGATCGGGGTTGTCGGCTGTCACATCGGCACCGCGGCCGAGGCCGACGGCGACCTAGCCGAGCTTCGCGCGCTGCCCGGAGTGGTCGACCTCAGCGATCGCGCTGGCTACCTCGACCTCCAGCAGATGTTCGACGCCGAGCTGCCGCCAGGCCGCCGCTACTACTTCTCCGACATGCTGTTCGCCGAGCTTTCCGACGGCCTGCTCGAGGTGCTCGGCACAGCCGCCAGCCAGCGGCCGTCACTCGGCTGCGAGTTCGACATCCACCATATGGAGGGGGCCGCGGGCAGGGTCGACCCAGGGGCGACGGCGTTCGCCGACCGCTCGGCACGGTTCGTGATGAACACACTCGCCTGCTGGGACGAACCCTCCGACGACGACACCCACCGGACCTGGGTGCAGTCAGTGAAAAAGGCATGTGCGCCGTACCGGGCCGGCCGCGGGTACGTCAACTTCTCCGGCGACGTCGGCTCGGCGGAGGAGGTCCGCGACACCTACGGGCCGGCCCGCTACGACCGCCTCGTCGCGGTGAAGCAGCACTGGGACCCGGAAAACCTGTTCCGCCTTAACCAGAACATCCGGCCGTGAGCGCCGCAGCCGCGCAGGCCGTGCTGGTCGCCCGCTACAAGCTCAGGGCGGATGCGGACCCTGAGGAGCTGCGCCGGATATCGGAGCGGATGTGGGCGCTCGCGCACGAAGAGCCCGGGTTCGGTTTCCGCGCCGGGTGGTACCTCACCGCCGGAGACGGCAGCCAGGTGGCGATCTACGAATTCAGCGATCTCGCCGGACTCGAACGGTTCCGGCTGCACCCTGAGCACCTGGCTGTACAGCGCCGCTGGTCGGAGTTCTTCGAGTGGATGCGCAACGACGTCTGCACGGTAGTGCGGCAGGACACGCTAGGCCCGGTTCCGCTGTGAGCGAGGTCATCGCCGAGGGCCGCGTCGCAGCGCTCTACCGTTACCCGGTCAAGTCGATGCAGGGTGAGCAGCTACCTGAACTCCAGCTGACCGGGCGGGGCGTGGACGGCGACCGCGTGCTGGCGCTGCTCGACCGCACCGGCGGATTGGTCGCCAGCGCCCATCACCCGGCCAAGTGGGGCCAGCTGCTCCACTGCCGGGCCCGGACCACGCCCGACCGCGAGGTCTGGGTCACCCTGCCGGGCGGACGCGAACTGCCCGCCGGTGCCGAGCTCGAACGGGAACTGGGCGCCATGCTCGGCCAAGACGTCCGCCTCATCTCATCAGCCCCCGACGGCGGCGCCTACGAGATCATCCACCCGGACGTCCCTGGCACAGCCCCGCCACAGTTCGTCAAGCACACCATGGACCTTGCCGGGGCACGGCGGCGCGTGGGACGCCTCGGGCTCGCCCTCGAAGCCGAACCGGGCACGCTGGTCGACGTCGCACCGGTCCACCTCATCACCTCGGCTGCGCTCGCCGCGCTGACCGCAGGCTGCGGCGACGGCGACCTCCGGCGATACAGGCCCAACATCGTGCTCGACCTCGACGCCGAGGGATACGCCGAGAACGAGTGGGCCGGCCGTAAGATCGCTGTCGGCGACGCCTGCCTGCAGGGCATGTTCCCGACTCCCCGCTGCATCGTCACGACACTCCCCCAGCACGGCGTAACCGGCGGCAAACGAGCCCTGCAGACACTCGCACGAGACAACCGGGTCACAATAGGACGCGGCAACTGGGCCTGCCTTGGCCTATACGCCGCCGTCAGCGCACCGGGTGCGGTCCGAGTCGGCGCCCCATTCACCGTGACACGCGGATGAACCAAGTCAGCCGCCCCCTTGTCTCAGTTCTTGTCTCATTCGCCCCCGTCCGGCGCCGTTCACCACCGTCCGCCTCAGTCATGTTCGGGCAGGTCACGGACGGTTGCGGACGTGGGTGAACGCTGGCCAACATTGTTGGAAAGCGTGTTGGGGGCAACCCCTCAGGAGTTCGAATCTCCTATCCTCCGCCACCTTGATCTGCGGCGACGCGCTTGGATCATGTTCTCGCGGTGCGCTACATCGCCAACGTGTGTCTCATTTTCTGTCTCAGTTTGAGTCCTGGCCATATGCCTTATTCCGGACAAATCGGTGTGGTGGCACGCTGAGATGACACACGTTGTACCTGGTCAGGGACGTCGCGGACGTACCTGAACGGAACCGTGTACGCCGCTGAAGCGTGCGCCCCTACAGTTCTCGGCAGACCGAGACCGTCCGCGAGAACTTCGAACGCGCGCCGACCCGGTGCGCACCGTCTGGAACGCTAGCTCGACCGTGTTAGATACAAGACCTGGACTCTGGC
>Ga0306917_10001823_pt1 | contig 10405 bp, 10 predicted proteins | sample tim00Cox00000000_FD_203313 | JGI IMG/M metagenome (GOLD analysis project Ga0306917, IMG submission 203313) | Lab enrichment of tropical soil microbial communities from Luquillo Experimental Forest, Puerto Rico - timezero.00C.oxic.00.000.000 (v2)... | ecosystem: Environmental > Terrestrial >... | reverse complement strand
GGGGGGGTTTTCTCGATCTGAGCGAGCAGCCAGGTTTTGGCTGCGGCGGCGGCCCGGTCTTGCTCCAAATGATCGTCGGCGAGGCGGCGGGCCGTGAGGATAACGGAGCGCAGTTCGGCGGCGCTGCCGCAACGCGCGTCGTTGAAGTGGACAAGCGGAAGGCCGGGCCGGGGCATCGCATCCTGAAGGAGCGCGATCGCCGGTGCCGTCGGCAGGCGATGCTTGCGGCTTAGATGCAGCAGGGCGCCGACAAGGCAATGGCCGCCTTTTCCATCATCATAGGAGCCGCGCGTCCAATGGCCGTCGTCGGCAAAGAACTCGAGCATGAGGTCGAGCAACTGCACTGCTTGGGCGATTTGGGTTTGCAGCATTGGTTTGATCGCTCCTGATCCGGGCTACGAAAACACCCTATTACGGCGCCGCAATGCGCAGCGCGGCTCGTCACGGCAGGTTAAGCGGCTCCAGCAGGCCCGGATCGTTGTTCTTTACACTGCCGACGCGCGTGCTGACCGGCCAGCAGATCATCCCTTCCGAAGGGTACGGCGCGAGCAAAGATTTCAGCTGCGTCGGGTCGGCCGGTTCCTCGCCGAGCCATGCCGGCCAGGCCTCGGGCGCAAGGACGACGGGCATCCGGTTATGGAGCTGGGCACAGAGCTCGTTGGGTTCGGTGGTGACGATCGCGAAGCTCCGCACCCATTCGTCGGCCGATGACTTCCAGTTTTCCCACAGGCCGGCCAGCGCCATGATGCCGCGATCGGAGAGCGCTATGGCGTAAGGCTGCTTGCCCGTCGCCGTCTGTTGCCACTCGTAGAAGTTGTCGACCGGCACCAGGCAGCGGCGCCGTTCGAACGCATCACGGAAAGCCCGCCTGGTTTCGATGCCTTCGGCCTTGGCGTTTATGTTCGCGAAGCCGACTTTGATGTCGTTGGCCCAATGAGGGATCAGACCCCAGCGCAGCAGGTCGAGGCTGCGCTGTCCGGCCTTGCGGTCATAGCGGACGACGGGCAGAGAGTCGGTCGGCGCCACATTCCAGCTCGGTGGAAAATTCGGTATCGGCCGCTCCGGCGGAATCCGGAATGCGACCTTGATCTCGCTGACGTCGGAGGAAAGGCGGGCGCGGCCACACATGGGTTACGCTGCAATCTGAATGTTTCGAAAGTGCTCCGACTGCTGTAAAGCCGCCGCACGGCGATCACCCATGTCAACGAGCCGATCGAGCAGAATGAGCAGAGATCGCGCCTGATCGCGCGTCAGTGGGCAATGAGCCTCGGCTAGGTGCTGGACGCCCCGGAGACAGCAGCCGAGGTTCCCGAACTATTCCAGATTTCTTGCCGGAATCCAGTGGCATCCATACTGGCCGAGACATGCCGCGTGAATATGTCCACGGCCGCATCGGGTCGCGCGAGACGGGTTCTTTTTTCGGCGCGCGGCCGGCGTATTGCTTTCCGCAGGGCAATCAACCGGCATGTGTTCTCATTCTTTGCACCCCTAGTTGCGGACTCGATCAGATGTTTGGCGAGTTACGAGCCGTCACTGCGAGAGCCATGCCGGAGATTGGAGTGCTGGTGGCCATCGCCGCCAAACACAGCATCGCGATCGAACCGCCTGCTGACTGAGAACACAGGGCTGCGGCGATCGGCTGCCACATGGCTGCGCAGGCGGGGACCTGAATCGCAGGAATCTTCACGATCCATCGCTCGCCGCTACCTAACTCGAGCCCTCAGCCGGACGGAATCGCGGTTGCACGCCGCCCAACCTCATGAGTGCGAAAATGGCTTACGTCGTCAGAAGTACACTGAACTGGTTCTGGGGGAGGACCCGCCGCCGTGGGCGAAGTATACCACTCGACCTCGACGATCATACGCTTCGCGACATCGGTTTCACGCGCGCGGAATATCGTTTCCTCGTCGTGTTGGACCCGGCCGGCGGGCGGCGGAAATGAGCCGAACCGCAAAATGCGCGGGGATAGGCAGGGACGCGAGCCGGGGTTCTTGACATAGTTTAGAATGATCCTAATTCAGGTGCGGTTGAATACCGCGCCGGTCCACGGCGCCGAATTCGGAACACCGAGCCGGACCTCTGCGGGAACGCTTTATGCGAGCAGATATGATGGTGGACATCGGTAGGGTTCGCATGGCGCAGCAGGACGGCGGCCCGCCCACCACCCTGGCGGCCGGCAGCGCGCCCGGTGAGAGCGGTGTTTCTGTCCTCAGTGTCCGCTTCGACGGCGGCATGCATTTGCTAGCTACGCCACGCTGCCACTGCACCTGCTTCCAGATGTCTCCGGGGCGCGTCGAACGGCGTATGGCTGGTCGCGTCGTTCGCCTCGAGCGTCCAGTCGGGTCGCTGACGATCAATCCAGCTGGGCTCGATTGTGCCGCCGATGCCGACGAGGACGTCGATATTCTTCTCGTCGCGGTCGATCCCGGCCGGATGGCGTTGGCAGCCGCGGAGGGCGCGTTGCCCGAGGCGCAGCTGATCGAGCGTCTATCCGACGATGACCCTGCGCTTGTCGCGCTCGCCCGCACCTTGGCTTTCGAGAGCGTACACGATTATCCAAGCGGGGCCCTCTCCTGGAACGAGGTGGCGAGCAGCTTTGTCGATGGGTCGGTGGCCCGCCACACCACGGCGCTGCCAGCCCGGTCGCGCGGCATGCTGGGCAAAGACCTGCTCCGGCGGCTCAGGGACTACGTCATCGCTCATCTCGATGAGCCGATCGGGGTCGAGGCGCTCGCGGGTATTGCAGGGCGCAGCCCATTCCATTTCACGCGGGTGTTTACCCGATCCGTCGGCATGACCCCGCATCGCTACATCGTGCATCTCAGATTGCAACGCGCGATCGAGCTTGTTCGGGAAGGGCGGTCCGGCTTGGCCGAGATCGCGGCTCGCACCGGCTTTGCCGACCAGAGCCATTTGTCGCGCTGGGTGCGCCGTGTGCTCGGCGTCTCTCCGACCCAGCTCGTCGCTTGACGAGCCGCACAAGAGCAGCTGTCAGTCTCAGGCTTTTATGCCACACCGTCTGTAGGTGTGATTGAGGTCTAGCTCGCGCTCGACAACCGTGCGTACCGCGCCGAGGCGGATGTGTGCTCATCGGCGTATGGTTATTGTGCACCACTCCAATGCACTCGGCCGTCTCTCTCCACTGTGCCAAGCGCGGTCAGCAGTAAGCCGGGACGGCCAGTCTTTGACCGCAATGACGTCTGCTCTGAATGCCCTGGCAAAATAGCAGGAATCTTCACGATCGACTGCCCGCTTCTCCCTAGATCGTAGTGCATGAGGCGCACAACGGTTCAATGCGCGCGACTACATCCAAAGGAGCGGAAATGGCAGCCGAGTTCGCGACAGACCTGAGCGAAAACAAACTGTGGTTCACTGAGCAAAAATCTGAAGGTTTATCAACGCGGAGAAATGGCCGCGGTGCCCGCGAGCTGGGTAAGCGGGCGGTCGTTATTGGAGCGGGAATGGGCGGGCTGACAGCCGCCGGCGCCTTGGCCCAATACTTCGAGCGGGTCGACATCCTGGAGCGCGACCGGCTGACCTCAACTGTCGGATCACGGTCCGGCACGCCGCAGGACCGGCACCCGCATGGTCTGCTCGCCGGCGGCCTGCGCGCGCTCGATCAGATTTTCCCCGGTTTCAAGAGTGATCTCGCCGCAGCCGGTGCCGTTCCGGTCTCGTTCGCGCGAGAAGTCCAGTTCGAGCGGCCGGATGTCGGCGTGCTGCCAAAGCGGGATTTCGGGATCTCAGTGCTCTGCGCGACGCGGCCGCTGATCGAACTGGTGCTGCGGCGCCGGGCCGAGGCGGTCGCGAACATCGCGCTGCGGCCGGCAAGCCGGGTGACCGAGATCGTGCCTGCCGCCGGCGGCGCAGGCGCAAGCGGCGTCCAATTTGTCAACGGCTCGGGATGCTCGGAGACCCTCGACGCGGATCTGGTAGTGGACGCATCCGGTCGCGGAGCACCGACCCTGACATTGCTCGCCGCCCTGGGCTGGGACCGGCCACAGATGACCGAGATCGGCGTGGACATCAGCTATGCGACGGTCGTGGTCGAGATACCTCGCACTGCGACCACCGACTGGAAGGCCGTGCTGACGCTACCCGATCCGCCCCACCTGGGATTGCACGCGGTACTGGTGCCAATGGAGGACGGCCGCTGGATCGTCGCGATCGCCGACCATAGCGCAACGGCGTGGATCGAGACCTGGGACGCCTTTCTTGAGGCATCCCGCTCATTGATCACACCGACGGTGCACAATGCGCTCCGTTACGCGCAGCCGTCTGAGGGAATTCGCCACTATCGTTTCCCGGTCAGCACTTGGAAGCATTTCGAACGGTTGTCTCGCCTGCCCCGCGGCGTACTTCCGGTCGCCGACGCGTTCTGCCGTTTCAACCCGATCCACGGCCAGGGCATGTCGTCCGCGGCAAAGCAGGCCCGCCTGCTTCAGGATGTGCTGTCCCGAGCGGCCGACCCGGATCCGATTCCAGCCGTGCAGGCGGGGTTCATGGCAGAGGTGGCCTCGGTGCTCGAGACACCCTGGACGATGTCGACGAGCGCCGACCTTGCTTTCCCGCAGACGCGCGGCGAACGGCCCGACAACTTTGCGGAGGCGCAACGGTTCGAGGCTGCCCTTTTCCGCGCTGCGGTCGCTGATCCTATCGTCCATCGCGCGATGACAGAAGTCGCCCAGCTGCTGCAGTCCCATCATCGGCTGCAGGAACCGGACATGATGCGGCGGATCGAGGCGGCTTCCGGCACCAAAACCCCCTCCCTATCCCTCCCCCGCTCGCAGTCGAGGGCAGGGTGCGGGGAGACCGTCGCCGCCTGAGTGGGAGTTACAGCAGATGTCTGATCAAATCGAACGAGCGCTCCGCCGGCTTGAAGCACAACTGCCCGGCCGTATCTCGCTGCCGGGTGGATACGGCTATGCCGCCGCGACCGCGATCTGGGCGAAGCCGGTGGGCCGCATGCCGCGCGCCGTCGTCCACTGCCAGACGACAGAAGACGTCCAATTGTCCATCGCGATCGCACGCGATTGCTGTCTGCCGCTGTCGGTGCGGGGCGGCGGGCACGACTGGGCCGGCCGCGCGCTGTGCGCCGGCATCGTCATCGATCTCAGCGGGATGAAGCGGGTGTCCGTTGATGCCGATCACCGTAACGCAATAATTTCGGGAGGCGCGCGCGCTGCCGACGTGGCTGCAGTAACGGATCCGCTTCACGTCGCGGCTGTGACGGGCACATGCAGCACTGTCGGCATGACCGGGCTCACGCTGGGCGGCGGCTACGGGCCATTGATCGGCCGCGCCGGACTGGCGTTGGACAATCTGCTCGCCGCCGAGGTCGTCCTCGCGAATGGGCGGGTCGTAGTAGCCAATGATGACAATGAGGCGGAGCTGTTTTGGGCATTGCGCGGGGGCGGCGGAAATTTTGGCGTCGTGACCGCTACGCGCCATCGTCTGCACAATCTCTCCAGCGTCCGCTCAGGCATGCTGATTTATCCATTCTCCGAGGCTGGAGCTGTCCTCCGACACTGCGCCGACATTGCCGCTTCCAGCCCTGAAGAGCAGACGGTCCAGGTTGGCTGCGCCGGTGGTGCGGACGGTAAACCCGTCGTCATGGTCGTGCCGACCTGGTGTGGTCTGCCGGAGGAAGGCGAAGCGCGGGTGGCGCCCTTGCTCAAGCTAGGAACGCTGCTTGCCGGCGCTGTGGAGCCGATGTCCTATGGGGCGTCGCTGACCTTGTTCGACCCGTATCTCGCCAATGGGCAACGTGTGTTCATGGAGACGTGCTGGCTGCCCGCGCTCGACAGCGGCGCCATCGACGTCTTCATCCAAGCGATGGAGACCGCCGTCTCGCCCGGGTGTGCCATCTTCACCCACGAGTTCAAAGGCGCCGCATCGCGGGTGCCCGAGGAGGTAACGGCCTTCGGGCTTCGCCGCAACCATGTGCTAGTCGAGATCCTCGCCACCTTCATCGATCGGTCGGACCAGGAAGAGGAGCAACGGCATCGCCAATGGGCTCGAGCCACTCGTCAAGCCTTCGTTCCGGTGGCGCTTCCGGGTGGATATCCGAACTTTCTTGTCGGAGACGACTCGGACCGTGTGGCAAGAAGCTATGGTCCCAATGCCGAACGGCTCACCGCCGCCAAACGGCGCTACGATCCCGGTAACGTCTTCCGCTCCGCCATTCCGCTGCCGGTCGGCCGGTAATCGCGGGCGCCGTGAGCGGGCATTTTTGGGGCGGAAGCCGAGACCCTGCGAACAAGCCCCACCATTAGTGTTGAGCGACAGCCTGCCACCGGGGGCGGCGTTGTGCTCGGGTTGTAACGGCCGGCATCGCCACGCGGCACAAAACCCATACCTTCGCGGCGTGCATTGGCAGAGGGCTTGGCCGACGCTGGGCAAGTCGCCGAGGGTCTCGCCGCGGTCGACCAGGCGCTCGGGCAATCGGAGAGCAGCGAGGAGCGTTGGTGCATCGCCGAGCTGCTCCGCGTTAAGGGCGAGCTTGCTCTATTGGGGAACTCGCCTTACGCCGCCGCAGATCACTTCCGGCGAGTCGTCGACTGGGCACGGCGGCAAGGCGCGTTGTCCTGGGAACTACGCGCCGCCACCAGCCTCGCCCGGGTGTGGCGCGACCAAGGTCGGAGCAAAGCTGCGCGCCATCTGCTCGCACCCGTCTACGATCGATTTACCGAGGGCTTCCAAACTGAGGATCTTAAGGTCGCGAAGGCAGTTCTGGACGGCCTCGCCTGAGCCACTCGGTCGTGACAATCAGAGCGGCCGCGCCGCAGATGCTGATCGCCGTGACTGGAATGGCGCTGTTTATCGCCGCCGACCGGAACAGCTGCAAGCGACCGGCAGCTGCCATCGTGCCTCTTTGATCCACCCGATTCTTGAACCTCATCTCACCGTACTGCACCGGTTCCTCGTCCGGTCGCGGCACCCGAGGCTGTGCAGGCATGACAGCAGATAATACAAGAATTATTGGTCAAATGATGAGGTCGCGTTGGCACCAGAACTTTCGGTTCGGGTCAAACTGAGAAGGACCGACACCGGTGCGACACGGCCGGTCAACCTCCAACAGCGGAATTTCCACAGGCAAGTCAGCACAGCAGGTCAGTGCCAGAGCACTAAATCGCTGCGCGATAGCCCGCTGAGGCGATCTGCGGGCGCGGAAACCAGGATAGAGATCGTCGATAGCGGCAGGGTCGTCCTGTCTTGAGGATCGAGGTGTCGTCAACCTCACCCAAGACAGGAGTTTTCGATGAGTACGGACGCCGTCACCCCGCTCCGTCATCGCATGATCGAGGACATGAACGCGCGGAAGCTCTGTGCGGGCACCCAAAGGGGCCACATTCACAGCTGCAAGCGGTTTGCTGTGTTTCTCAACCGCTCCCCTGACACGGCGACGACTGAGGATATCCGGCGCTTCCAGTTGCACCTGGCCGAGGCCGGCGTGAGCATCTGCAATCGCAACCGCATCATGACCGGGGTGCGGTTTTTGTTTCGCGTGACACTGCGGCGACTGGATCATACCGCCGAGATCTATCACCTCCGTGAGCCGCAGAAGATACCGCTGGTGCTGAGCCCGGACGAGACGCGGCGCCTGCTGGCCGTCGCCAGCAACCTCAAGGTCCGCACGTTGCTCAGTCTCGGCTATGGCTGCGGCCTGCGCGCCGGCGAGGTGGTCAGGCTGAAGGTCAAGCATATCGACACCGCGCAGAAGATCATTCGGATCGAGCAGTCCAAGGGCCGCAAGAGATGCTATGGGGCGAGCGGCGAGGACAAGGCATCATCGTCGCTGGACACAACCGACGGGGATGCCCCATGCCGCAGCCGAATGACCTGAGCAGATCGCTCGCCGCTCTGGATCAAGATAGCACGCTTATTGCCGTCATCGAGATAAGCCAGTCGAGCTGGCTGGTCGCCGGCATCGTTCCGCGGATCAAGCGCCAGCCGCTGAAGAAGCTTGCGGCCGATGAGACGGCGCTGCTCCAGTTGCTGTATCGCTGGCGCGACGAGGCGACCAAGGCGGGTTGTACAATCAATCGGATCGCCGTGGCCTACGAGGCCGGTCGGGACGGTTTCTGGCTGGCGCGATGGCTGCAGCGCCAGGGGATCGAAGCTGATGTCATCCACCCGACAAGTGTTGCCGTGTCGCGCGAGCATCGTCGGGCGAAGACGGACCGGCTGGATACCGAGCTGTTGAAGCGTGCTTTTCTTGGCTGGCTGCGGGGCGAGCCGCGTCACTGCAGCATGGCGATGATCCCAACACCGGAAGAGGAAGATGCCAAGCGGCCGAACCGTGAGCGCGAGAATTTGGTGGGCGAGCGCACCCGCATCGTCAATCGGATGAAGAGCACCCTGGCCCGCCTCGGCATTCGGGGTTTCAAGCCGAACCTGCGCCGGGCGCCGGAACGTCTCGACAGGCTGCGCACGGGGGAAGGTGCGTCGTTGCTGCCGAACACAATGGCCGAGCTTCGCCGGGATATGGCGCGTCTGCGCTTCGTCATGGACCAGATCAGGGAAATCGAGACAGCGCGCCTGGTCAGGCTCGAGCAGCACCCTGAACAAGCCAGCCACGCGATGGTCCGGCTGCTCGCGCGGGTCATCGGCATCGGCGTAGAGACAGCGGACATGCTCGTGCACGAGATCCTGTCCCGCAACCTGCGCGACCGCAAGGCTGTCGCTCGCTACGCCGGCCTGACCGGCTCGCCGGATGAGAGCGGCGCCCGGCGGCGAGAGAAGGGGCTAGCCAGGGCCGGCAATGCCCGCGTGCGCCGCGGCATGATCCAGTTGGCGTGGCGCTTTCTTATGTTCCAGAAGGAAAGCGCGCTGGCGCAATGGTACCGCAGGCAGACGGCGGACGAGCGCGGCACCACCCGCAAGACCATGATTGTCGCGCTGGCGCGTAAGCTGCTCGTCGCCCTTTGGCGGCTGGTGACAACCGGCGAGGTCCCGGAGGGCGTCGTCCTGCGTCAGGCAGCGTGAGCCGTCACTGCGGAGCAGACGACTTAAGCGAGATTGGGTGTCCGGCCGACCAGTTGACGACGAGATACCCATGACGATCCGAGGCGGCGGTGACCCGAGGCAGGCATGGCTTGCACGCCGTCTTAGAGAATGGGCCTGCCGTCTCGGAGCTTTGCCGCCGATGCGCATGACTGCATCATGGTCCGGATCCGCATGGATTCCACCGAATACAAGGGTGTGGCGCGATGTTCCGCGCCCAACGGCGAGCTCCCCTCGGATCATCCTCGGAAACGTGACGGTCACGATTGACAATAGAAGGTCAGCATGCCCAGACGTCGCATCGGCACCGCCCCGATGACCCCTGCCGAGCGCCAAGCCCGACGCCGCGCCAAGCTGCGCCGGCAGACCCCTCTACCACCCGTAACACCAACCCGACGCATCACCCCACGGCCAACACGCTGGGCGGCAGCGGTGGCCGCTTTGGTCGACCTGCAGGAGGAATACCGCACCTGGCTGGACAACCTGCCGCAACGCCTCGAAAGCTCCAAGCTGGCGGACAAGCTGCAGATGATTGTCGAGCTCGACCTCGAGGAGCTGCAGGCGATCGATCCACCCCGTGGTTACGGCCGCGACTGACAGAGCAATACTCTTGACAACTAAAGCCCCATACAAGCCTGCCCTCGCGAAAGCGGGGGACCGGCACGTGATGCTGCCGGCAGAGGTCCTCGACCTGTTGCGGCAATGGTGGAAGACGCGGCCGACCGCGTATGACGCCGGCCTCGCGCCGGAACAACGTTGGCTGTTTCCCGGTCGCCGTAACCGTCGGCCGCTGACGACACGCCAGTTCGCACGGCTGTTCAAGCAGGCAGCCAAAGCAGCGGGGCTGCGTAAAATGCTCTCTCTGCATACGCTTCGCCACAGCTTCGCGACCCATCTGCTTGAGCGCGGCACGGACATTCGGGTGATTCAGGCGCTGCTCGGACACGAGAAGCTGGAGACGACGGCCCGCTACACCCGCGTTGCGACCGGGCTGATCTCCAAGATCGCGAGCCCGCTCGATGGCCTGAGCGTGCCGCGCCGCAAGCGTGCCAGGCGAGACACCGAGGAGCCGCCGACGCCGTAGCCCCCCGGCCATGGCTCGACCAGCTCTGGAGGTCGCGGACATTCTCCGCGATCACGGTCCTGCTTGGCGTGACGCCAACAGCGGGCATATCAGCCCTCGACCAATTGAAGGTGATGAGTGCGATCGAGCGCTGTCGCACGGCGGCGCTCGGCGGATACGTCGCGCGCTGCGAGAACGCGACGTGCGGCCATACGGAGATCGCGTACAACTCCTGCCGCAACCGGCATTGCCCAAAGTGCCAGGCCGCGGCGTCACGCCGATGGCTGGCCGACCGCGAAGCGGAGCTGTTGCCGGTGCCGTACTTTCACGTCGTCT
>Ga0306917_10001820_pt1 | contig 10409 bp, 8 predicted proteins | sample tim00Cox00000000_FD_203313 | JGI IMG/M metagenome (GOLD analysis project Ga0306917, IMG submission 203313) | Lab enrichment of tropical soil microbial communities from Luquillo Experimental Forest, Puerto Rico - timezero.00C.oxic.00.000.000 (v2)... | ecosystem: Environmental > Terrestrial > Soil... | reverse complement strand
CCAGACGCAGACGAAAATAGAACCACAACATGAGAAGGGTCACTCCGCCGCCAAGAATCGTGACCAGCCACGACCAGACCTGGCTCCACCAGTTGACCGCGAGACCCGTCGAGCTGAGAGTCGTCACTTCCAGAGAGTGTTGTCCCTTCGGCGCCAATAGCACCCATTCATCGCCGTGGCCGTCCGCTCTAAGGTTCGCCTTGCGGCCGTCGATTGAAACTACGAGCGGCTCTCGATTCACAACAATAGCGGCCCGACCTGGGCTGCATTGCTGTGTCCCACACCCGGCAACCAACTGGACCCTTAGGGCAGCGGATGGGCTAGTAGCATCAACTCGGGCTTCTGGTTGACTTCGAGCGGATAGCGGTCGACATTCATGAATAGCGAAACCATTTGATACTGGCCGGCCGCACCAATGATTTCGACAATACCGCGCTCTCCGATTTTGTCCTTCACGGCATCGAACGTCGCGTCGGAGACCTGCTTCGTTTTGAAGAACTCGGTGCAAAAGTTGTAAACTGCTTGCTCGTCAGGAGGCAAGTTGGTCGGACGCTTACCCTCGGCGATGGCGCGAACCGTGGCTTCGGCCAATCCCGCGCGGACGCCGGCATTGCGGTGAGCGAGCCATTCAAACTGGGCGCCCCAATAGCGCCCAGCAATTAAGATGGACAGCTCTTTGAGTCTCTCTCCCACAGTCATGTGAAAGCGGATGCGCTCACCGACTGGCCAGAGCAGATCGGTGAGTTCCACGTCGCGGACATTGATGTTGAAGGTGCCGGTGGTGCCACGGCCGTTCACGGCGCGATCCGCCATGGCCCGTTGCAAGGGAGTCATTTCTTCGTAGGACAGGCCGGGAAACCGATCGCCGCGCAGAATCATTTTCTTGCCGTTGGCCACGGTCGAAGCCTGGAACACGATCGGAGACGCGGGCGGCTCGGGTGGGGTGGCGAACCCCAGAGGGTTCGCTTCGGGCAAGCTGCTATCGGCCTGCTTTAGTTCGGGCTTGACGCTTTTCGGCAACGGGTAGCGGTCGACATTGAGCGCGAACGAGACGATGCCATAATATCCCATGGCACCCATCATATCGACCACTCCTTTTTCGCCGAATCGGTCAATGGCGGCTCTGAAGGCCCTGGAAGTGAGTTGGTGAGTGGTGAGCAGTTCATCGACGAAATTGTAGGCGGCCTCAACGTCGGGCGGCATGTGCTGAGGCCTTACTCCCTCAGCGATAGCGCTGGCGATGGCGGGGTCGAGGGCCGCCCGCAGCGCGATCGTCTTGTGAGCGTTCCACTCCGACTCGGTATTCCAGTAGCGGACCGTTGTCATAATCACCAGTTCTGTAATCTGCCGAGGCAGCGAAGGATGGTAGCGGATGTATGCGCCGTAGGCTTGTAACTCGTCGCCGAGTTCGGGAGCGCGGAGTAACACGTTGAAAGGACCACCTGCGCCGTGGCGCTCGCCATTGAATAGGTGCTCGACCATGACCTTCTGTTCCGGGGTCAGGGCGTCCCAGATCAGTGGAGCGAAGCGGTCGCCTACCAATTTCAAATCGTGGTCCGCAGGAACCTGGGCGTAACACAAGGCAAGGGCACCGGCAAAGCCGGCGCTCAACAATCGCAGGCGCATTCGGATGTTCCTCTCTGGGGATGATTATGGCAGATTACATCGGCCCCGAACCTCGGAGCCGCACTGGTATGTGCTACGCCAACTGCGCCCAGAGATGATTTCCCGGCGATCGAGCCCAGCTAGCCTGGAATCCGGTTGCACCGTTAATCCTTTGATCGGCGGCTGTTGTAAATCATCTGAATCAATGGGGCTCGGCTCGATTGAGGACGTCCCATTGTGCGACGCTACATTCACCGCGACGGGCCAGGCCCGGAGTGTCCCCACAAATGCTCCGCGAGAAAGGTGAAACCGGCCATGCCTGAGGTTGCGCTCAACTCCTTTCCTATTCCTTCATCTTATGTGGTCAAATTACTTGTTGACATGAGGAAGAGCAACGCGAGATTCGCAACAATCATAGGACTCTTCGCACTTCTTGCGCCAGCTTATGCCCAGTGGCTGCACCCGGACCCGAACACCCCCCGGACCCGCGACGGCAAGCCGGTCCTGACAGCGCCCGCGCCGCGGATGAGTGGCAAGCCGGACCTTTCCGGAGTCTGGGAGGCCACGCGGCCGACAATAGACGCCCTCAGATCCTACACCGGGCGAGCCACGCCCGATCCGGTCAACTTGCAGATCGATCAATCAGATGCTGCAGATATCCGCCGGAGTGTCTTCTTCGGAATGAACCGCGAACAAGAGCCACTGAAGGCCGAGGCGATCGCCGTCTTATCGAAACGCCAGAATGAGCAGCCGCCTCAGGTGCGTTGCCTGCCTCAGGGGGTGCCCGGCGTCATGATGGTCTACGCATTTAAGATGATTCAAACGCCGCGTGAACTCATCATGATCCCTGAGAGCCAAGAACCGCCGCGGCAGATTTACCTGGACGGGCGCGAATTACCAAAAGATCCGGACCCTACGTGGATGGGATATTCGACGGGAAAATGGGAGGGCGACACCCTTGTCGTTCAAACGACGGGCTTTAAGGAGGAGGGTTGGCTGGATAACGCCGGCCACCCGCGCGGCCAGTCGATGTTGATCACCGAGCGTTTCCATCGCCGCGATTTCGGGCATATCGAACTCGAAATCCGTTATGACGATCCGAAGCATTACACGCGGTCTTTTACAAACAAGACAACACTGAACCTGATTCCCGATTCGGACATCATTGAATTCGTGTGCACGGAGAACGAAAAGGATATGCAACATTTGGGCAAGCGGTAGAATCTGAACCTGTGGTTCACCAAAATTCCGTCCAGGCATTTAAAGGAACAAACGAATGATTCCTGATGACGCGCTGAACGACCTCAGACTTCGACTTGCAGGCTACACCCGGCCTGGACAGGAGTTGCACCGGAATATCCTTTTCGACACTCTTGTCTCGTCTGTACCCAGGGATCCGCAGGTCCAGGTGCAAATATATAACGCCGAAATTGCTCCGGGCGGTTACACCAACTGGCACTGCCACAACGGAGCGACATTTTTTGTTGCATTGCAGGGAATATTCGAAGCCGAGTTTGAGGAGGGAATTCTCGTGAGAGCCCGCGCTGGCGACGTTTACAGCGAACCGATCGCAAAATTCCATCGTGGCCATAACCCGCATCCCCAGATTCCGTACTTGTGCATCGGATTCTGCCTTACCTCGCCCGATCGGGAGCATGTAACCAATGTCATTCGTCCGTGGTAGCGCCCGCCGAGCGCCTGGACGAAGAGGCATTCACGCCCTCCATGTTCCGGGTTATCGGAGTACAGCCGCAGTTCGGGCACGTCTTCGCCGATGCGGAAGATCACGTGGACGTTTGTGCGCGTGGAGAAGCAGAATCTGGGCGCCCATCCAAAGGGCTCGTCAGTTTCAATTTTCGCTTCCTCCAAGGCGAAGCCATCGATCCGGTATCGCGGCATGGGCGTCTGGGAGGTCAGCCCCGCAACTACTCGGTCGTTCCAGCGCGTGTTGGACCAAATGCAAGGGCGGCCGGGAGTGGCCGCGGCGATCAGCCAGCCTCCTATGGTCTGAGGCGGTACCAGCATGCCGTTTCTCATCGAAGGCCGCACCGGCTCCTCCGCCGCCACCGGACTCGAGCCCGAATTCGCTAGGATCAGACGCGCGCTACTTCGCGATAACGCCGGGCTACTTCGGCACCATGAGAATTCCGAATAGCGTTGGGCGCCGGCGCCGACCACGTATTGAGGCTGATCGCGCGCCAGGCGGCGACTGTGATCTCGATCGGTCTCGTAGCTCGTTCGCGCTGACGCGCTCCTCAAATCCGCGCTCGTCTGAGTGACGGCCACCGATCCGGCAACCTATACAGCGGTCTCGCTGGCTTTGATGGCAGTGGCGGTTCCTGGTTCCCACGCGGCGGGCGATTGCGGTCGATCCTAACATCGCTCTTCGGTACGAATAGCTCCTCGGACGGGCTTGACGCCTCAGCGGCGCAAACGGCGAAAACCGACTTTGACCGCGGAATGTTCCGATGTTTATCGTTCGACTCCTCACGGAAAGCCCAAGGCTGGGGATGTGCTACCGAGGACGATATTACACCGGGGTCTTGTTTGAGTCTCTAAGAGATCACTGATTAATGCGGAGATCGAGTACCTTCGTCAAGAACGCCAGCCGATCGGTCCACTCATCGATGGTTTTGTAAGTCGGCCTACCGGCTCCGTGGCCCGCCTGTGTTTCGATACGGATCAGGATGGGGGCTGCACCTACCTGAGCCTGCTGCAGGGTGGCTGCGTACTTGAAGCTGTGTCCGGGAACAACACGGTCGTCATGGTCCGACGTTGTGATCAAGGTGGCCGGGTAGCGGGCGCCGTTTCGAATATTGTGCAGCGGTGAGTAAGCTAGCAAGGTTTTGAAGTCGTCGCGGTCGTCCGGCGATCCGTACTCGCCAACCCATCCGGCGCCTGCGGTGAATTTGTGAAAGCGGAGCATGTCCATGACTCCCACGGCCGGCATAGCGGCGCCGAACAGGTCCGGCCGTTGATTCAGGCAGGCGCCGACCAGCAGGCCGCCGTTGCTGCCGCCGAAGATGGCGAGCTTGGGTGTGGAGGTGTAGTGATTGGCGATGAGCCATTCGGCAGCCGCGATGAAATCGTCAAAGACGTTCTGCTTCCTGTGTTTGGCGCCCGCCTGATGCCAGGCTTCCCCGTACTCCGCCCCGCCGCGCAGATTGGCCACCGCATAGATACCGCCCATCTCCAGCCACTCAATGATGGCCGCGTTAAAGGTGGGCGTCAGCGAGACGTTGAAACCTCCGTAACCGTAGAGCAGAGCCGGGTTCTGGCCATTCTGCCGCAGGCCCCGATGGTACACCAGAAACATGGGAACCTTTGTGCCATCCTTGCTGGGATAGAAAACCTGCCTGGTCTCGAAGCTGCCCGGATCGAAATGCAGCTTGCTCCTGTGCAGGAGCGTGCTTCGCCCGGACCGCAGATCGTAGCGATAAAGCGCAGCCGGTTCGGTAAAGCTGACGAAGCTATAAAACAGTTCGGCCGCGTCCGGCTCCGCAGGTGACCAATCGAGAGTCCCAATGCCCTGGAGTGGAACGCCGCCGAGCTGCGCGCCCTCGAGCGAATACACCTTCGCTTCGCTGCTGGCGTCTTTCAAGAAAGAGACCAGCAGTTTTCCATCGGCGAAAATCACGCGATCGATGCTTTCCGCCTGCTCGGGAATTATAGTCTTCCACATCCTCCGCGCGGGGTGCATAAGATCAACGGCGATGATCCTACCCCGGGGCGCGCCGTCGGTGGTGCGCAGATAGACCGTGGTCCCGCGATTTCCGGCGTAATCGTAAATCCCCGCGGGATCCGGCGTGAGCAGCACAGTTTTCGCGCGTGGAGCAAACAGGTCCCGAACGTACAGCAGGTTCTTGGAGCTGTCGACGGGCAGATCAGTATGGATAAGGACAAAGCGGCCGTCGCCGGTCAACACCGGTCCGAGAGAGCTGTCCGGGTGCGCTGGATCCTCGTAAACGATTTCGTCCCTGCTTTCCGGCTGGCCGGGGAAATGCCTAACCACCTCCGGGTTGCGGTTTAGCGCGGTGAGCAGCTTCTCATCGGGCGGCTTCGGATAGCGGACGTAGTAGAAGCTCGAGTTGTCCGGTGTCCAGACGGGCATCGCATCCTTGGTCCAGCGGATCAGCTCAGGCTTGTCCTGACTGGTCTCGACGTCGCGAATGCGCCATTCGCACCAATCGGAACCGGCCAAAGCCGTGCCGTAAGCGAGAAGGCGGCCATTGTGGCTCGGCGAAAGCCCGCAGAGAGCGGCCGTCCCGTCCGCGCGCAGCGTGTTCGGGTCAAGCACGGGTTTAGCGTTCTCCCCGCCTGCGTCTGTCGAGTACAGCACGGCCTGGTTTTGCAGGCCGCTGTTACGCAGGATGAAGTAGTGCTTGCTGGCCGAAAACGCCGCGGTATACTCCCACGGAAAGCCGCGCGAAAAATTGGTGAGCGTTCCCGCGGGGTAACGCTCGTAGTCGTAGAGTCTGGTGAGCCGTGTGCGCACGGCATTGCGCTGGGGGATTCGCGCCAGCCAGTCTTCGGTCAGTTTGACCTCGGCGTCAATCCAGGCGCGTGTCGCGCGGGTGTTGGGATCCTCCAGCTCTCGGAACGGATCGGCGATCTTGCGCCCATGATAATCGTCCACCTGCAGCCCGCGTTTTGGTCGCGGGTAAACCAGAGCCGTCTGGGCAAACACGAATCCGGAGAGTGCGACCAGCGCGAGCAGGGGGGCGGTTCGCATGATTTTCCATTATGCGCAGAAGCCGCTATGCAGAGGACTACCGGGTTTCCCTTTTCTTCGTTGTTTGTTGAGCAAGAGATTTAAGAGGAAACCGGCCAGAGCCGGACGAGAGAAGAGAACCGTGGTCGCTAAATCGGTCGGCAGCGCTAGTGCTGGGTTCCTCGGGCACTCACGCTGAGCACGCAGGATAGCAGCAGGTCTTCCACGATGCCGCCGGGCAAATTGAGCTCTCGCCGGCCAAATCATGGCGTCTGCGACCGGTAAGTGAGAAAACGGCCTACCGCACCGCAGCCGTGAAACCGCCACCCACGATCATGGAGTGACCGGTGACCTACGAAGCGGCATCGGGGGACAGCCACAGCGCCGCTTCGGCCCCCTCTTGCGGGCAGCCAATCCGGCCGGCCGCGATCATCTCCGAGTAGCGTCTGGCCATTTCGGCCCTGCCCGCGGGCTTGCCCCCGCGGACGCGGTTCATGCCGTCCTCGAGCACCGGGGTCTCGAAGGCGCCCGCCACTAGGCTAGCGCATTGATACGCACACCCTGGCGGGCGTACTCGAGCGCCGCGGACTTGGTCAACGCGATCACACCCGCTTTGGCCGCCGCGTACAACGTCCATTGCGGCACACCGCCCAGGGCCGTCGACCAAAGAGGTATTGACAATTGCTCCGCCGCGCGGCTCCTGCGCCAGCATCTTTCGGATCTCCTGTTGCAGGCACAACCAGAAGCTCTTCAGATTGAGCGCTAGGGAGCGATCAAACTGCGCTTCGGTAAAAGCGGCAGTTGGCACGAAAGGTTCTTCCACGGCCGCAGCATTGTTAAAAACGCAATCCAGGCGGCCCCAGCAGTCCACCGTGGTCTTCACCACCCCATGGACATCGGCGGCCTGGGAGACGTCGGCCCTGACGAACAACGCCCGTGCGCCGCCGGCTTCGATCTCGCATGCCACACGGTGGCCGCGTTCGGCCCGCGAGCAGCGATGACCATCTTAGCTCCTTTCCGGGCGAACGCCAGCGCAGCGGCGCGGCCGATCCCCGAACTTCCACCGGTGACCAGGACCTTGTCTTTCATCTCACAAACGTACGCCAGGGCGCCGTCGCCAGTCCTACCGCGGCAACCGCAAGTACCGAATCCGTCGGCTTGCCAAGCCCCTCCGGCAGGCATCCCTAGATTGGCCCATTGGAGCTACACCTCAAACCCACGCCCAGCAGTACTATTCGACAACCGTCTGACCGGATACTTGTGTAAGCTGGTACGCAGGAATCCTTCCACGTTTGGAGCCTCGCCTGCGTCAACTTTTTGTGAAGCCGCTTCGGCTGACAATTGGATTGGTCGCTGTGTCGGCGTTTGCCGGCGATAGCCAATTGGACCTTCTGCTCAAGAGGGTCGAGACCCGCTACAACCGCGCAAAGACGCTGCAAGTTCTTTACGTAGAGCAATATACACCTCCGGGCAGTCTCCGGCGGACGGAATCCGGTCAGCTGCAGCTGCGCCGTCCGGCTCGCATGCGCTGGGTTTACTCAGAGCCTAAAGGCAAGCTGATCGTGGCCGACGGCAAATTTCTGTGGATGTATACGCCGTCGGATAACCAGGTGGAAAAGCTGAAGCTCGAGGAGACCGAAGACATGCGTGCGCCGCTTGCCTTCCTGCTCGGTAAGCTGCACTTCGATAAAGAGTTTCGCAATTTGCAGGGACACGCCGAGGGCGCGGACATGCGCGTCAATGCCGAACCGAAAACCGACACCCTGCCCTACTCAGCCGTCGAGTTCGTGGTGGCCTCCGGCGACCGCATCAAGGCGTTGAAAGTCACCCGGTTCGATCACTCCCTGCTGGAATTCAGCTTCGACCAAGAACAACTCGACCTCCCGCTCGATGCGAAATTGTTCCGGTTCCAAATGCCTCCAGGCGCGAAATTGGAGGAGGGGCCCTAGACATGGCACAGTGGGTGTTGAAGTACGCCGATGGCCGTGGCCAGATTCACCAGCAGGTGGCGGCGGCGGACACCGAAAAGGAATTGCGGGAGCGTTATTCCCAACAGGGATTCCTGATCTACTCCATCAAGCCGCGCCTGGCGCCGGCGCCGAAGCTGCTTGGCAAGGGTAGGAAGCTCAACCTCGAAAAGTTCCTGATCTTCAACCAACAGTTCGTCACGCTGATCCGCGCGGGGCTTCCGATTCTCAAGTCGCTCGATCTGTTAGCCGAGCGCCTCACCGACCCCAAGATGGCGCCGCACATCCAATCCGTGCGCGACGAGGTCCGCACCGGCACGCTGCTTTCCGAAGCCTTCCGCCAGCAGGAGATTTTTCCCAAAATCTACGTGACCTCGGTGATGGCGGGCGAGAAAAGCGGCAGCCTCACCGAAATTCTCGATCGCTACATCGGCTACCAGAAACTCTCTCTGGCCGTGCGGAAGAAAGTGCTGGTGTCGCTTCTTTATCCGTCGGTGCTGGTGGTATTGGTGGTGCTGCTCATGGTGTTCCTGGTCACGTACGTGGTGCCGACCTTTGCCACTCTTTACAGCACCATGCAGGCACAGCTGCCCGCCCTGACCCAATACCTGATCGCGATTGGCACCACGGCGCGGTCCTACATTCTATTTTTCGCGGCGGGCTTGGTTGGGGCAATTCTGCTTCTGCGCTGGTGGTCGCGCACCGAGGCGGCACAGGAGACGCTCGACCGATTCAAAATGAAATTGCCGATCGCCGGCGACATTTGGCTGAAATACCAGGTGGCACAGCTGGCGCGCATTCTGAGCACGCTGCTCACGGGCGGCATCCCGCTGGTACAGGCCATGGAGACGGCGGCCGAGTCGCTGGGCACGCCCCTCCTGGAGCACGCCGTGACGCAGGCCGGCAAGAGCGTGCGGGAAGGTCAGCCGCTGTCGGCCTCGCTGCGTACATCGGGCCTGGTGCCGCCTCTGGCGCTGGACATGATCGAGGTCGGCGAGTCCACCGGCGCCCTGCCGGCCATGCTGAACAGCGTGGCGGAATTCTTCGAGGAGGACGTAAACACGCGGATGCAAGCGACGCTTTCGCTGATCGAGCCCGCGATCATGATCTTCATGGGGTCGTTTGTGGCATTTGTATTGATTGCGCTGTATCTGCCGATATTCTCGTTGGCCGATACGATCCGGTAGAGGTTATGGCGACGAGTGACAAAATCCGGCTGATCGACCCGGTCGCCGAGGCGGAGCAAGCCAAGGCCATCGCGGCGCGCTATCGCTGCGAATACGTGGATCTGCACGAGGCCGCCATCGAACACGAATTGTTCCGCTCCATCCCGGTCGACCTCATGTTCCGGTACAACTTCGTGCCGCTGCAGGCTCAAAACGGGACGCTGGAAATCGCACTTTCCGATCCGCGCAATCTGAACCTCATCGATGAGCTCACGCTGCTGCTCAACCGGAAGCTGCGGGTCAAGGTGGCCACGCTTTCGCAGATCGCCGAGCTGCTGAAGAAGACCGAGCAGTCCCAACGCGTGCTCGAAGAAGTCACCGAGGGCTTCACGCTCGATGTCGTGGCCGACGAAGGCGACACCGACGAAACGCTCTCGATCGACAAGCTCACCGCCGTCGACAGCGATATCGCCCCCGTCATCAAGCTCGTCGACACCACGATCTTCAACGCCCTCGAACGGCGGGCGAGCGACATCCATATCGAATCGCGCGACCAGGAAGTGGCCATCAAGTACCGCATCGATGGCGTGCTGCACTACGCCATGCCGCCCATCGCCAAGGATTGGCAGTCCACCATCATTTCGCGCATCAAGGTCATGAGCGAGCTGGATATCGCCGAACGCCGCGTCCCCCAGGATGGGCGCTTTCGCGTGCGCTACAAGAACCGGCTGATCGACTTCCGCGTCTCGATCATGCCCACCATCTACGGCGAGGATGCGGTGCTCCGCGTCCTCGACAAGGAATCGATGAGCGAGAAGTTTGCCAAGCTGTCGCTCGATGTGGTGGGCTTCGCCGAAGCCGATCTGGCCAAGTTCCGGCGCTACATCACCGAGCCTTACGGCATGGTGCTGGTCACCGGGCCCACAGGCTCGGGCAAGACCACCACGCTCTATGCGGCTT
>Ga0306917_10001819_pt1 | contig 10409 bp, 9 predicted proteins | sample tim00Cox00000000_FD_203313 | JGI IMG/M metagenome (GOLD analysis project Ga0306917, IMG submission 203313) | Lab enrichment of tropical soil microbial communities from Luquillo Experimental Forest, Puerto Rico - timezero.00C.oxic.00.000.000 (v2)... | ecosystem: Environmental > Terrestrial > Soil... | reverse complement strand
GGCGACGGACAACGTCGCATCGAAATGAACTTCCTCCCCGACGTCTACGTGCAGTGCGAAGTTTGCGGCGGCAAGCGCTATAACCACGAGACGCTCGCTGTGAAATACAAGGGCTACTCTATTGCCGACCTGCTGGAAACGCCGGTTGCTGACGCCCTCCCGCTGCTGGAAAACATCCCTCAGATTCGCCAAAAGCTGCAGACGCTGGTAGATGTCGGCCTGGGCTACATCCATCTTGGGCAGTCGGCGGTGACGCTGAGCGGCGGCGAGGCACAGCGCATTAAGTTGGCGCGCGAGTTGAGCAAACGACAGACCGGCAAGACCCTGTACCTGCTCGACGAGCCCACCACTGGACTGCATTTCGAAGATGTCAGCAAACTGCTCGAGGTGCTGCACCGGCTCACCGATCTTGGCAATAGCATCATTATCATCGAGCACAACATGGACGTTATCCGCAACGCCGACTGGATCATCGACCTTGGCCCGGAAGGCGGCGAGGACGGCGGCCGCATCGTGGCCCAGGGTACTCCCGAGCAGGTCGCCGGCGTCAAGAAGTCTCATACCGGCCAGGCATTGGCGAAATTGCTGCACGTTGCATCTAATGCGGTAGAGTTTTAGGGCAGCACAACGAATACTGTGATCGAGCCTGAACACAATCCACTCGAGTGGTCCGAACAACCTTCGCCGGGATCGTCCCCGCCTGGGTACAAGACCTCTCCTGCAGTAGACGCGCCCGTCGCCCAACTCCCCAGGGCCGTCTTTCCCCCGTGGTCGGCCTGGGATGTGGCCGCGGTACTTGCCTTCACCGTTGCCAGCATCGTGCTCTTCACCGCACTCGCCCTGGGAGCGGCGCATCTGCTCACTGGCAAGCGGCACGTTCCCCTCGGCGATCTTGCCTCCAGTCCAATCGTGGTAATCGGATCGCAGGTCGCTGCGTACCCGCTGGTGATTGCGTTCATGATGTTTCTGGTGCGCAACAAATCGCGCCTGGATTTCTGGCGAACCATCCAATGGAACTGGCCCAAGGCCCGCGCCATTGTATTCTTGCTCGCAGGTGTGGGGTTCGCTTTTGTGGTTGAGTTGGCCTCGCGTTATCTGCCCATTCCCAAATCGTTACCGGTCGACAAGTTTTTCACTGACAGGCTCGGCGCCTACCTGATGGCCGTTTTCGGCATCACCCTCGCGCCGCTGCTCGAAGAGCTCTTCTTTCGCGGAATGCTCTATCCTCTGGTGCGTCGTGCCGCCGGTGTTACCGCCGCGGTGCTGGTCACTGCCACCACGTTCGCCTTCATCCATGGCGGTCAATTAGATTATGCGTGGGCGCCGCTCGTGAGCATCTTCGTCGTGGGTTTGGTGTTTACGCTGGTGCGCGAACGCACAGGCTCCGTGGCGGCTTCTTTCCTGATGCACTGCGGTTACAACCTTGCTTTGTTTGGTTCGTTGTGGGTAGCCAGTGACGGCTTCCTTCATCTCGAGAAGGCAATGAATTGAGGTGTTATCGTTGAACATCATGCGAAATGCCCGCGCACGACTCCTGAGACTGCTGGCCGAGAAGTCCTTCCGGCTGGGAAACTTTACGCTTTCCAGTGGCGGCACGAGCGATTACTACATCGATTGCCGGCTCACCACGTTGGATGCCGCCGGAGCCGTCGCCACCGGCGAGCTCGTACTGGAAGAAATCCATGGCCGCAAGTGGCAGGCCGACGCCATCGGTGGCCTGACGATGGGCGCCGACCCCATCGTGGTCGCAACCTCGGTGATCAGCGCGCAGCTAGGCACACCGATCAACGGCTTTCTGGTCCGCAAATCAGAGAAGACTCACGGCACCGGCCAGCGCATCGAAGGCTTCGGCGAAAAGGGCGCGCACGTCGTTATCGTGGACGATGTGTGTACCACTGGCGCTTCCACCATTCAGGCGATTGAAGCTGCCCGGGAGTTCGGGTTTCACATCTCCGGAGTGCTTTGCCTGGTCGAGCGCGAAGAAGCCGGCGGTCGCGCGAACGTGGAAATCGCCGCAGCGCCGGCGCGGTTCGTGGCACTGTTCACGGCTAACGACGTTCGCGCGGAACACACCGCTATCGAAAATGACCGTTCATCTCGGGCACGAATGATGGCGCAAGGACAGGGCTAAGCCCGTACTAAACGAGATTCATGATCAAAACACTGGAATGGACAGAGGCAGGCGTGCGCTTCATCGATCAGACGAAGCTGCCTACGGAAGAGGTGTACGTCACCTGCAAAAATTCCCAAGAGGTTGCCGAGGCTATCCGCACCATGATCGTGCGCGGGGCGCCTGCGATCGGCGTTGCCGCTGCCATGGGAGTAGCGCTCGGAGCACTGCAATCGAAGGCCACGACGCTGTCGGAGTTCGAACGTGACCTCGATAGGATCTGCAAAGTGATAGCAGATACGCGGCCTACGGCAGTCAACCTTTTCTGGGGTATTCGGCGGATGCGCGACAAATTTGACCAGCTTCGCCCTCTGCCTATCGATAAGATCAAAAGCGAACTGGTTGCCGAAGCGCAGCGGGTACTAGCCGAAGACATCGCCATTAATCAAGCCATGGGTCGCAACGGCGCAGCCCTGCTGCCCTCCACGGGCGCCGTGCTCACCCACTGCAACGCCGGAGCCCTGGCTACAGCGGGATACGGAACGGCTTTGGGAGTTATCCGTGCTGCTGTTGAATCGGGGAAAAAGCTTAGTGTCTTCGCCGACGAGACTCGGCCTTTTCTGCAGGGTGCTCGTCTGACAGCGTGGGAGCTGATGAAAGACGGCATTCCCACCACGTTAATTGCCGACAACACGGCCGGAGCCATGATGCGGCTTGGCAAGATCGATGCCGTCATCGTGGGCGCTGACCGCATTGCCGCCAACGGCGACGTGGCCAACAAAATCGGTACCTATACGGTCGCGGTGCTGGCAAAAGAGCACGCGATTCCCTTTTATGTCGCAGCGCCTATTTCAACAATCGACCTGAACACACTCGACGGCAGCCGGATTCCCATTGAGCAGCGCGCCACCACGGAAGTCACCCACTTGGCGGGCAGGCAAATCGCACCTGATGACGTGCACGTCGAGAATCCCGCCTTCGACGTAACTCCCAGCGAATATGTGACGGCCATCATCACTGAACGCGGCGTGGCCCACGCGCCTTATCTCGAATCGCTTCCGAAGCTAGTAAATGCCAACTAGTCCTGATTTCGAACTTAGCGGCAGAGCCACGACGTGGTCTTAGGCGTGGGCGTGCTGTTACGAAGCTCGTAGGTGGTTCATTGTGGTGGAACAGAGACTATGATTTCGAGTGCCGGAGGCACAGAACAATCTAGATCTAGGCGGTGAAGAGGAAAATTTAGCTCGGGTCCTATAGGGACGGCAGACTTTCGTAACAGCCACGTAATACTACTGTGTTATAAAAAAGGAGCGCCACAAAAAGGGCAACTTGGTAGTTGCCGAAGCAGAATCCGGGCAATGATCTGGCGCAGAGTTGCAACCGACCAGGGATTATGCCGCTCCGCGCGCACGGGACGAGCCCCGAGGGCGGAAGTGCGGCGGTATGGGGGGAGCGGATAGGTCCACTTGACCGGCGCGCGCCGAGGGGAAAAAACGGCTCCGTTCGGCCACCAGGAAACCATAGGCCGCGATACAGAGGGTAGCGTGGTGGTGAAACCCGCGCCAGCCTCGGCCTTCGTAATGCCCCAAGCCAAGCTCTTGTTTCAGCTCCTGGTAATCGCGTTCGATGATCCAGCGCTGCTTGGCCAGGCGCACCAGGTCGCGAAGCTTGGTATTGGCAGGCAGAGTAGAGAGCCAATACTTGGTCGGTTCGGCTTCTGCCCGTGGCCACTCGATCAGCAGCCATTCTTCCGGATGGGGTTGGCTACGCCAGTAATCGCGGTGAGCGGGACGAATCGGTAGCGCAGCGAAACGCGAACGCAAGGGATGTCGCGTCCCCTCCCGCCAGGTTACCGTTCTCCACGCTCGCGGCGGCAAAGAGAAGGCTACCTGCTTTGCCGAAAGCGGAGCATGGTGCCGATCGCGTCGCAGAAGTTTTGGCGGACGTCCATTTCCTTTCCAGGCTGGCTTGGGCAAAGGCCCGGTGCCTGGTTTCCATACACTCGTCGAGGACTGCACCCCCAGCACATATAGCAAACCTAATTCGCCGATGCCCTCGCGGAACTTACTATCGTTGCCATAAGCGGCATCGGCCAATACCGGCGCTTGTGATATCTCGCGATCGACGGCGATACGGATCTGTTCCAGGGCAATTTCCGGTTTGGTTTGAAAACCAATGTCTTCCGGTACTCCGCTGGCTTTGCATCGCTTCCGGTCGTTGACCCACACTTCCGGCAAGTAGAGACGCCAGGCAATCGGCAGACTCGCCTGGGCTGTACTGAGCGATAAACTCACCGCTACCCGGCAGTTTTCTCGTTTGCCGACCTGGCCACAGTACTGTCGCGTTACTCCCACCGAATGCTCTCCCTTTTTCACCAAGCCGGTGTCATCCACAATCCAAGCTTCTACTGGACCTTTATGCTGCATCGCCGATAAAGCATAGTGGCGCACCACTTCCAGCAGGTCTTCGTCTTTCCACGGTGCGTCAGCTACGACATGGTGCAAGGACTGGTGAGTCTGGCGGACCCTGTTCGGGGCTAGACGGGCAGCCATCGGTTCGACGCTCTTGCGCTCGCCCGGAAGTAACAGTCCGGTGCAATACAACCGCAGCGGAGTAGCGCGATCCAGGTGCCCCGCGGCTTGCGCCAGGCGATGAAGATAGTCCGCGAAGCGTTGTTGTTGGGCGCCTGGCGCCATCGAGTTGGCGCTCATAGCGGCAAGCTAGCACATGCATCTTTTTCCGGCACGTGGTTTCGAGATCCGGGTATCTATTTTATAACACAGTAGTAGTAAGTCCGTGCTACGTATTCCCAAAAACAGCTCAAGCCGGGGAGCGGCGTCCTTTGTTTCCGGCTAGACCAGCATTGAGATCTCAGCAACGTATAGGACGCCGGCTTTTAAAAGCACCCAGCTACTGTTGCCTTGGCTGCGGCGGATTCGGGAATGGAGTTCCCTGCGGCTGGTTCTGGGGTTGCTGGTTCAGCGGTTGCTGATTCGCCGGATTGAGCTGCTGCTGCATCTGCTGTTGTTGCTGCTGCATGCGTTGCAGTTCCTGCAACAATTGTTCCGGCGTCTTGTTTCCGCTGTTTATCTGGTCAGGAGTCAGGTTCTCGCTGCCCGGCATCCCTGGTTGTCCAGGCTGTAGCTGGTTCTCGTTTTCGACCACAGGTTCGTTCTGCGGATAATCATCTTCCGGCGGCTCGACGCCCTGCGGCATCTGTAGCTGCGGCTGCTGGAAATTGCTCTGCGCGATAGCTTGCTGCCCAGCGCTGGTGCCGGCTCCGCCGGTCTTCGCCATGAGAATGACCTTCTGCACCGCCCCCGGCTGGTTGACATCACCCAAGATGACGTAATTGAAGCGGCTGCCGTTGAGCAGGCTGGCTAGCACGCTTTGCGGTTTTCCCGGGCCAAGGTTTGCGACAACCCGCTCACCGCCGGCACCGGGGGGAATGTCCACTGCGGCTCCGGTTTGCGCCTGTACCGAGCGCAAGATCTGCGACAGCGTGGCGTTCGAGGAATTGATGGTGAGCTGTCCATCTTGATAAGTAACTTGCGGAGGCGCTGGCGGCTGTTGTTCCAAGGTCGGCGGCGGTGGCGGCGGTGGTGGAACCTCAACTGGGGCCGGAGCCTTCTTGACATGTACTCGTGGCTTCTGTGAGGAAGCCTTCGAAGCAGCTCCCTTGTTCGGCGCGCCTGCTGGGGGCTGCGTTTGTGCGTAACCACCAACGGCGACACACAGCAGAAGCAACATTGCCAATCCGCGCATTCGACAGGAGCGTAACATACAGGAGCGTAACATGCAGGAGCGTAACATGAATTTAAGGCTGGCGACGACCTTCGCTTCGCCGCTTCACCCATTTTAACCCCTGGCCCGGGTCCGGAGTTTTGCTGATTTGGCAAAAACGGCACGATTTGTCGCGAGCTTGCACTTCTTGGTTTTGTATCGGCACAGCCGAGCTTTCGCTGCAACCATTCTGGCAAGTCTGGCTCTTCTCGTTTCGGCGCACGCGCAGGAGTGCTACAGCGGATCAGAAATTGACGGCGCCACCAGAACGTCCTTGGAAGCGGCGGCTCAGCAATTCTTGAATCTGTCAGCGCAAGGCGATCTTGCCACCCTCAAGACCAACGCCCTGCCCGACGTAGCTGGAAATTTCTCCGGCATTGAGCAGGTTGTGGTCAACAACAAAGCTCTGTTCGCGCAGAACCAGCTCTCCGAGACGCGCGTTTTCGTGCTGGATGCCTCCAATTCGAAGTCGACATGGCAGCGGGCCGACTTCTACTGCGGCATCTACAATTCAGCGAGCCGCGTTGGCATCTCGATACCGAACCTTCCGCCCGCGCGCTATGCGCTGGTTATCGCGAAGCTCACCGGCAAAGAACCCCTAACCTTGACTTTGATTCTGAAAGATACAGGAAGAAATTCCTGGAAGCTGGCCGGATACTACGTCCGGCGAAACACGATACGCGATCACGACGGCGAATGGTTTGTAACCAAGGCACGCGCCTACAAGGAAAAGGGCCAACTGCATAACGCCTGGCTCTACTACCTCATCGCATGGGAATTACTGGCGCCGGTAGACTTCATCAGCACGCCACCGCTCGATAAGCTCAACGACGAAATCCAGGCCTCGCGCCCTCCCGATATGCCGGGAACCAGCGCACCACTGGAGCTAACTGTGGGAGGCAAGCCTGTCAAAGTTACCGAACTTGCCGCTGTCACGCTGGGCGCCGACATGGACCTGCGGTTGGAATACGAAAGCGCGACTGCGAGCAACCCGGTTATGGCCGCACAAGAAAACGCGGGGGCGATGAAAGCACTATTGACCAAGTATCCCGAGTTTCGCGAGGCGTTTGCGTCCGTGATCGTGCGCGCAACGGACGGCCTCGGCCACGAATACGCCACTATCACAGCCATGAAAGACGTGAAATGATGTGTGCTCAATCGTGCTGAACTGGGCACTAGGAGAAATTTGTGTCTGAACAATATCCCGACCAGAAGCCCAATCAGGTTACGAAAGTAACTTCATCGCATGTTCGTTAAAAGGCAACCACAGGACGAGTCATGCATTAATTACAGGCACATCAAGAATATGAAAGATTTCGACTCTATTGCTGAGTTATTCCTTTTCCCCAGAGGATTCTTCGTGAGCAGCCGTTTCAGCCGCACGCTTGGAAGCTGCACTCCCGCGTTACGGGTTGCCGTCAACTTGTTCATACACTTTGTTCTGGTAGGTGAAGACAAGGCCACGCATGAGGCAATTGACATTACGGCGCAGTTTCTGCGAATTTCTCGATTCCACGAAGAGAAAAGTTGGCCCTGCCGCTGACATCGTAAGCCGAATGGCACTCCACCAACATTCCTGCCCCTTTGTGCGTGAAGATGTACAAGCCGCGCTGGGCGGGCGCTATGTCGTTGGCCCCGTAATCGCGGTGGGCGGTCAGGGAGCGGTCTTCAGGGCAACCAGAATTTCTCGGCAAGACGGTTCAGAGGCAAGTGACGATGTAGCTCTGAAATTGCACTTCTATCCCAGTCAGGATGTTCGCGTACAGCGCGAGGTTACCGCGATGGAGAATGTCGCACATCCGAACCTGGCTCGGCTAATTGAGCACGGTTATTGTGATGTAGCCACTCGTCACACAAGATACGTTGCGTGGAAATTCGTAAAGGGACAACCGCTAAACGTTCGCTTGAAGGACGGACCACTGCTGGAATCTGAAACTCTGGCGGTAGGGCGCGATGTTTCGGCAGCTATCGCCCACATTTGGTCGCGACGTATTGTTCATGGAGATATAAAGCCTTCCAACATAATGCTCAGAGCCTCCGATGACGACGTGATGCTTGGGTCAGTGGTCGGCGCCATTCTCATCGATCTCGGCGCTGCCCGATACTTAGATCAAGATGATGCTCATCGCACACTTGCGCCTTCTAGATATGCTGATCCAACCAATACGTCGCCGACCCTGAAACCAATGGGGACATTGGGCTACTTTTCGCCAGAGCAACTCGCAGGATTAGCACCACTATCCTGTGCTTCCGACGTTTTTTCGCTTGGCGTAGTAATGCTGCAATGCTTACTCGGCCGGCATCCGACGGACTATGATCAGCACGCATTAGCAGACGGTATCCGAGCAAGTGGAGGGAGATTTGCGGCGAGCGCAAGCTTGCTTTCGGCTTTGGATAAGATGCTTTCGCCACGGCCGACATCCCGATCGAGTCCCGACGAGCTCCGCCGCCTTTTCCAAAGCCTATGGCGAACCAAGCAAGAGGCGTTTGCCGTCTGTGCATGCACACCCGTGAAAGCTCCTGTTTAAGGCTTTAGGTAAAAACTGCCACTTGACAGAGTGTTATTTATTGTAATACAATAATATTGGGGATACTTTCTGTGAAGCGCAAACCCGGAAGGCCGAAACTGCCGAAAGGGGAAGCTAAGGGCAAGATCGTGCCCGTCCGGTTTACGAAGGCCGAAGCTGAGCAATTGGCCGCTGCCGCAAAAAGGAACGACCGGACCCTATCCGAGTGGATTCGACGCGCGGTGCTTGGTGTTCCCAAGAACTGAGATACGCACGTCCGACTCACGTCCGTCAGGACCTATCCGACTAACGTCGGTCACGACCTAATGCCCCAAATGTGAACAGGGGTAGGGGTAGGTGTGCCCGGAAAGCCATAGCTCAGGGAATCCGGTTCGGGTAAACAAGAGGCATTTCATCGTGTCCTGAAACCACGCTGATGGGCGATCAAAGAAAAAGTTTGCGGCCAATCGTTCCCACTGCGATGCCAAGAATGCCTACAGCAATGAACGCATAGCTCATGCGGTGAAAATCCACTGGTGAACCTGGGGGAGGCACAGGCAGGAAGATCCACAGCAGTATGCCGATTGCAAGCGCGAGCGCGCCTCCAATCTGCGATCTCCTGCCAGGTTGGCGATCCCAATTCTGTGGCTCCATATTGCTCTCTGAGCGATGTACAACGAACTGATTATGTCAGTGATTCCCGCAAGCTCCAAAAGAACAGCTTCCCGGAAGCGAGGCGATCTTCAATTATCGTGCATTCGAGGCGCTCAGAAGCCCAGTTACAGCGCTAGGAACGCTCCAATTAACATCTGCCGCAACCTAATGCCCCAAATGTGAAAACGGGTAAGGGGTAGGCGTGGGGCCATCACCCCATTCGGCTTTCTCGGCGCGGATATATTCAACCTCGATGCTAGTTGCCTAGGGCAGCCACAGATCTTTTAAAACATGGCAGTCTGTCGTCTCCGTCGACCCAGTAACGACACGGCCAACATAGCCGATACAACTCCAATTCCGAATGCGATGCTCTTTATGCATGCCGACTTCCAGGCCGGGCTCGGACGCGCTCCCTTGAGGTGTTCCGGCCTGACGCCCATGCCGATCGTTCGCGCTGTGAGCCGCTGCACTCCGGGAATCTGAAAAACTGTCTTCAGTTGCCACGGCGCTTTCGCGGGCCCCGGATTGTCAAAGACCTTTACAAGCTGGCTGTGAGCGAAAATCTGAAGTTGCTGAGTCACAATCGTGGGAAACTCACGTCGCCGCTGTACCAGCGCGAGATCTGACTCGGCCACCCGACCTTCGAGCAGCGGATCGGCGAGCAGGTTGGCGGTCGCAAGCGCATCTTGAATTGCCAGATTGATGCCCACCCCGCCCGCTGGTGACATGGCATGCGCAGCGTCGCCGATACACAACAACCCAGGGCGCCACCACTTCCGCAGGCGGTTGATCTGTACTGAGAGCAACTTGATCTGGTCCCAGTCTTTCAACTCCTCTACGCGATCGCCAAGATATGGCGCGATGTGCCGCACAGCCTCGCGAAATGCCTCGAGTCCTTGGGCCTTCATTTCCTCAAATGAACCTTTGCGAATCAGCATGCCAACCTGAAAGTAGTCACCTCGATTGATAAGCACCAGCGCCCGCCCAAAGTTGAAGTTGCCCAGCAGTTGTTCAGGGTCAGTTGTGGTGCGGCTGATACGGAACCACAGCACATCGATAGGCACTCCGCGCTCGATTACCTCCAGATCAGCCGCCTGCCGGATTGTGGAATGTCGGCCGTCGCATCCGATGACCAAGTCGGCACAGATCTCGGCGGGGCCATCGGGAGTTTGCGCGCGTACGCCGTTGATCTGACCATCTTCGCGGATCAGATCAACTGCCTCATGCTGCAAGCAGAGTTGGAATGAGGGGAACTGTTTCGCCTTTCCCGAGAGGAAGTCGAGAAAGTCCCATTGCGGCATGAGCGCCACGAACTTGCAATGGGTCGGCAGGTGAGTAAAGTCGGCTGCCTTGAA
>Ga0306917_10001803_pt1 | contig 10442 bp, 6 predicted proteins | sample tim00Cox00000000_FD_203313 | JGI IMG/M metagenome (GOLD analysis project Ga0306917, IMG submission 203313) | Lab enrichment of tropical soil microbial communities from Luquillo Experimental Forest, Puerto Rico - timezero.00C.oxic.00.000.000 (v2)... | ecosystem: Environmental > Terrestrial > Soil... | reverse complement strand
GCGCCGTCGGGCCTTGCCGTCGGCGATCCTCCCGCCGGCATCCCGCTCTCCCCCAACTCGGGCGTGACCGTATTCGTCGCGGCGAGCCGGGCGAACGAGCTTGCGCCGACCGCGCACGCCTTGGCCGCCGCGCTGACGTCGGAAGGAATTATCGCCGGCGTGACCGCCTCCGCCGGCCCGCGCCTGGAGCAACGGCCCAACGTCATCGTGATCGAAATCGGCCGCAAGCCGTCGTGAGCTGGCCTCACACTCGGTGGACTCCCTCTCCCCGACGGGGAGAGGGTGGGGGTGAGGGGGTTCGAAGCTGATCGAGAGACCATAACCCCTCGCCCCACCCCTCTCCCTATGGGAGAGGGAGCAAACCGAGTCTGCCGCTCGTTGATTCCGCTGCACACGAGCGCACCGCGTCAGCACCGCCGTCATCCCTCCACCATCTCGGACATGCTGTTGAGGCCGCGCGCGAGCGCGAGGCTTGCGGGATGCTTCGCCACCCGCGCGCTGAAACGGGGAAACCACCGCCGCACGATCACAAGCCCTTCGCCGTGCACCCAGGCCGCCACCACCAGCAGCGTGAGCAGCCAGGTGAGATAGTGGTAGCGGCCGTCGCCGGGATAGAAGAGCGCGACGCCATGCTGCGCCAAGGTGGCGAGGGCGGTCAGCCGCAGCCATGGGTCTGCCCCGCGCCACAACGCGACGCGCACGAGCACGAGGATCGCCGCGGCGTTGAGCGGCGCCATCGCGATCATTTCGGACGGGCCAGCGAGCCAGCCGCTGATCTGCCGCAGCGCGCGCGCCACGTACTCGCCGGCGAAGTTCAAATGCGCGAGCTCGGCGATCGCGGCGAGATAGGCCGAGGGCGGCATCTGCAACAGGCGCGGAAGCTCGGCGGTGGTGGTGAACAAGACGAGCACGCCGCCGTAGACTAAGTTGTGCAGCGCCATGCCCAGCACCGCCGCGAAGCCGCCGACGAGCCCGGCGACGCGACGGAACCGCCGCTGCGCCAGCGCCGCGAGCCCCGCGCCCGCGAGCAAGATGCCCGCCGCCGGCGCGATGTTCGGCCGCACGAACAGCGCCAGGGCGAAGAGGAGCCCGGCGCCGAAGGCGCGCGCGAAGCGGTCGCGCGGCCCTTCCCCCAATCGGCCGAGCAGCAGCACGAAGGCGGCGAGAAAGAAGATGTAGGCGGCGGGATCGGCAAAGCCGCGCGCCGCCCACTTGATGTATTGCACCAGGCTCGAGCCGAAGAGCACGCCGACCGGAACCGCGGCGAACACCAATGTCAGCGCCAGCGCCCATGTCAGCGGCAGGAAGCGCCGGAACAGCGCGAACACCAGGAACGGCAGCAGCAAGATGAGCGAGAGATAGCCGAGATAGCTCTCGCCGAAGATCAAATGTTCGGCGGCGCGCAGGTAGCGCAGCCCCGGCGTGAAGTAGAACACCGGCTCGACGCCCTGAAGCGTGCCCGTGATATCGCCCGCGATCAGCTGGCGCAGCATCACGCGCGCGTAGCCGTCGTAGACGAGGCCGTCGTCGCCGCTGTCGAACGGGCGCAGGCCGCCGAGGAAGCTCGCGTCGTTGAACATGGCGACGAGGAGCGTCGCCGCGATGAGCGCGAACGGCAGCACCACCCGGCGCCCCCGCACGCGCACGAGCAACGCGAGCGCCGCTGCGATCCCGATCAAGGCCAGGCCGGGCTCGACCAGCTGGCGCAACCGCACCTGCCACGTCGGCACGAGCCGCATGGCGAGCGCATGCGCGATCGCGACGCCGAAAATGTCGCGGCCGACGTCGTCGGCTGTGAGCGTGCGGCATTGCATGTCGGCGTGGGCGATCGTGTCGAAATTTCCGTCCGCGCGCTCCCACAGCACCTCGCCGCGCCAGCACAGCCCGCTGCCGACGAAGTCGGCGGGGAAGCGGTAGAGGACGAACCACGGCATCGCCAGCGTCCACTGATGCAGGAACGCCAGCGAGCGGCGGTCGCGGCGCGCGCGCACGACGTCGCTCACCTGCGAATTCCAGTTGTAGCCGAGCTCGTTGATGAACCCGAGCCGCAGCCACAGCGGATCGGAGAAATCGATTCCCGTCACGCGGCGCGAATACGCCGCGCGGTCGAAGATGCCGTCGGCGGAAAAGGCGAAGGTTTGATCGGGAAAGGCTTGCCCGCGCCAGCAGCCGACTTGGTCGCGCGCGCATCGCCGCGCCGGCGGATAGATCGTGTCGAACTCCACGGCCATGAGTTGAAACGCCGCGCGCGGCAGGCCCGCTGCGAGCGCGCCGCCTCCGCCCCCCGCGTCGTCGATGAGAAAGACGTTGTGGCCCTCTTCGATGCGCGGCGCCGGGAACAGGATCTGACCGAGCACGCACACGCCGACCGCGGCTAGCGCGGCGAGCCACGGCGCAACGCGCGCCGACACCGTGCCCGCCACCACCAGCACGGTCGCGATCACGAGCAGCGTGTAGCGGAAGAGGTCGTTGACGGGCAGCCCGAGCGCCGCAACCACGAGGATGAGCGCGGCGAGCTTGAGCCACGGCTGCATACGCGGTGGCGCGGCGCGGCGATCATCGGGATGTGCGGCGTTCAATGCTCGGCGCCCGGTTTTGTCGGACGGTACCCATTCGCATCATCGTTGTCGAAGGGAAGTGGTCGCCGCCCGACGCGCGGCACGCTCGGTCTGCTCCCTCCCCCCTTGTAGGGGAGGGTTGGGGAGGGGGGTCCTGCAGTGACGCTCTTATGGTGCCACATCGCACCACCCCCACCCCCAACCCCTCCCCACAAGGGGGAGGGGATCACACCGAGTCTGTGGAGAGTTGCTACACTGACAATTCACTCCACCGGAGACTTCCCATGCCGCCCGTGCTCGCGCTTTACGAAGATGTGTTGTCGGACGGCGCCGCGCTCGCGCTGCCGGCGGCGGCGCGTATGATCTTCCTCGTGCACGGCGGCGTGACCGTTGCGGGGCACGCGTTGCACGACGACGAGGCCTGGCACGGCGAAGGCGCGGCGGCGCTGGTCGCGGGCAAGACAGGCGCGACCTGCTGGCGCTTCGAACTCGAAGCTCCGCCCGCCGGCGCCGGTCCCGGCGTGACCTCGTGCCAAAAGCTCTCCGCGCCGCTCGCCACCTTGCCCGCGGGCGAGCTGCTTTTGCGCGGCGACAGCGTCGCCTTCCCGCCCGGCGGCTGCGCCTATCCGCACCGCCATCAGGGGCCGGGCATCCGCTGCCTGATCGAGGGCGGCATCCGCATCGACACCGCCGGCCGCTCGACCTCCTACGGCCCGGGCGGCGCGTGGTACGAGAGCGGGCCCGAGCCCGTGTTCGCGCAGGCCGCCGCCGATCGACCGAGCCGCTTCATCCGCGTGATGATCCTGCCGCGCGCGCTCATCGGCAAAAGCTCACTGCAATTCGTCGACGCCGCCGACGCGGCCAAGCCGCGCGCGCAGCAATACAAGATTTTCGCCGACATCCCGATCGCCCGGCCGCGGGGGTAGTATAGGTCACGTGTCCCGGATGCGATGCAACGCGAGCGCCAGCGAAGCGATGCAGCGCTGATCCGGGACCGCCACAGACTGGAACGGTCCCGGGTCGGCAGCGCATCATCATAGCCCGCGAAGACGGGCGTAAACGCCCTTGAGGTGCTGCGCTGCGCCCGGGACACACCTTTTACGTTGCCCCCTCCCCACCCCTCCCCCGCAAGCGTGGGAGGGAGCGTACCGAGCGTGAGGCGCGGAAGCGCAGCGAGTTCACGGCGCGAACATGCGCTATCATGCGCGACGACCGCCGAGGACCGCATGTACAGCGCGACCATCGCGAGCAGCCGCTACGTCTTCCCCGACCTCAAGACGCTGCTGGCGAAAGCGTCGCCGGCGCGCAGCGGCGATCAACTCGCCGGCGTCGCCGCGGCGTCGGGCGAAGAGCGCGTGGCGGCGCAGTACGCGCTCGCCGACGTGCCGCTCGCAAGCGTCCTCGCGCAGCCCGTCATTCCCTACGAGTCCGACGAGGTGACGCGCCTCATCGTCGACAGCCACGACCGCGCGGCGTTCGGCGAGATCGCGCATCTCACCGTCGGTGGATTGCGCGACTGGCTCCTCTCCGACGCGCCGACGGCGCCAAAGCTCGCCGCGCTCGCACGCGGCATCACGCCGGAGATGGCGGCGGCGGTCGCCAAGATCAGCGGGCTCAAGGATCTCATGCTGATGGCGGCGAAGTGTTCGGTGGTGACGCGTTTTCGCGACACTATTGGGTTGCCGGGCCGGCTGTCGGTGCGGCTGCAGCCCAACCATCCGACCGACGATCTGCGCGCCATCGCCGCGAGCATCCTCGACGGCCTCCTGCTCGGCGCCGGCGACGCCGTCATCGGCATCAACCCCGCGACCGACAGCACCGAGCGCGCGCACGCGCTCCTCGCCATGCTCGACGAGGTGCGCGCCAAGCTCGACATCCCCACCCAGACCTGCGTGCTGGCGCACGTGACCACGACGCTCGCGCTCATCGGCAAGGGCGCGCCGGTCGACCTCGTGTTCCAGTCGATCGCGGGGAGCGAGGCCGCGAACAAAAGCTTCGGCATCGATCTCGCGCTGCTCGCCGAGGCGCGCGCGGCCGCGCTGGCGCTCAAGCGCGGCACCGTCGGCGACAACGTGATGTACTTCGAGACCGGGCAAGGCAGCGCGCTTTCCGCCGGCGCGCACCACGGCGTCGACCAGCAGACGCTCGAGGCGCGCGCCTACGCGGTGGCGCGCACGTTCGCGCCGCTCCTCATCAACACGGTAGTCGGCTTCATCGGCCCGGAATATCTCTTCGACGGCAAGCAGATCATCCGCGCCGGGCTTGAGGATCATTTCTGCGGCAAGCTCCTCGGTCTCCCCATGGGCTGCGACGTCTGCTACACCAACCACGCCGAGGCCGACCAGGACGACATGGACGCGCTGCTGACGCTGCTCACCGCCGCCGGCGTCAACTTCGTGATGGGCGTGCCCGGCGCCGACGACATCATGCTCGGCTATCAGTCAACGTCGTTCCACGACGCGCTCGCCATGCGCGATCTGTTGCAGCGCCGCCCGGCGCCGGAATTCGAGGCCTGGCTCGCGCGCCAAGGCTTGATCGACGACGCCGCGCGCATCCGCCCGCGCGTCATGCCCAGCCGCTTCCGCGCGCTGCTGCCGGCGTGAAAGAATGTCATCGAGCAAGCGGCGTGTCCCGGGCGCAGCGCAGCATGAGTGGAGCGAATGGTGCGCTGCAGACCCGGGACCGTTCCGGTCCGCGGCGGTCCCGGATCAGCGGTGCACCGCCATGAGCGCGTTTACGCGCGTCTGCAACGCGCTATGGCGCTGCACCGCATCCGGGACACACAGCCTAAGTTAGCGTTTCGTAGGGAACGAAGCATGTCGAGTGAGCACCGCCCGCCGACACGCACGCCGCCACCGCCACCGGCGCCGCAGGAGGAGCCGTGGGCGGAGTTGCGCGCGTTGACCGCCGCGCGCATCGCGCTGCCGCGCGCCGGCGCCTCGCTCGCGACCGCACCGCAGCTCGATCTGCGCCTCGCCCACGCCCGCGCCCGCGACGCCGTGCACGCGCAACTCGACGAGGCGCGCCTCGTCGAAGCGCTTACGCCGCTCGCCCTCCCCGTCCTCGCGGTCGCGAGCGCCGCCGCCGACCGCACGCATTATCTCATGCGGCCCGATCTCGGCCGCCGCCTTGCCGGCGACGCCGACACCCGGCTCGCCGCGTATGCCGGCAGCGGCCACGACGTCGCATTCGTAATCGCCGACGGCTTGTCCGCGCGCGCGGTCGAGATGCACGCGCGGCCGCTGCTCGAGGCCTCGCTGCCGCGGCTTGCCGGCTGGCGCATCGCGCCGCTCGTCGTCGTGCGCCAGGGGCGCGTCGCCATCGGCGATGAAATCGCGCGCGCGCTCTGCGCCGACATCGCCGTCGTGCTGATCGGCGAGCGGCCGGGCCTCTCCGCGCCCGACAGCATGGGCGCCTACCTCACGTTCAAGCCGACGCCGCAGACGACCGACGCCGCGCGCAACTGCATCTCCAACATCCGCCCCGAGGGCCTCGCCTACGCCGACGCCGCCGTTACACTCACGCATCTCCTGCGCGCCATGCGCGCGCGCCAAATCTCGGGCGTGCAGCTGAAGGACGACCGCCTCCTGCTCGACGGGGAGTGAGCACGCAGAGCAACAGATCGACTATGGCGCCGCAGACTCGGTCTGCTCCCTCTCCCCGCTCGTCATTGCCGGGCATAGCGCGTCGAAGACGCGCGTAAACGCGCTTATGACCCGGCAATCCATCTCCTTCGCAAAAAGGGTCTTACGAAAGAGGATGGACCCGCGGGTCAAGCCCGCGGGTGACGCAGTATCGAGAGCTAGCCTACGCGGAGCGGCGGTTGGCGGCGGACGCGCGGGCGATGACCGCGGCCAGGCGTGCCGCCGCCGGCTTGATCACCTGCGGCGGGAAGCCGCTGAACCCCAGCATCAGCGCGCAGCGCCGCGGCGCCGCCAGATAGAACCGGCTCATGGCGCGCACGACGATGCCGCGCTCTTTGGCGGCGGCCTCGACGTCGAGATCGGACACGCCGGCGCGCACATGCGCGACGAGGTGCATGCCTTGATCCGGCAAATCGATGCGGACATTGCCGCCGGCGTGCCGCGCCAGCGCCTGCGCGAGCGCGTCGCGCTGCTCCCGGTACATGAGCCGCATGCGGCGGATATGCGCGGCGAAATAACCTTCGCGCATGAACTCGGCGACCACCGCCTGGAAGAGACTCGGCGGCTGGCGGTCGATCAAGTAGCGCGCAGCGACATAAGCCTGCAGCAATGCCTCGGGCACCACGGCGTAGCCGACGCGCAAACCCGGGAACAGCGCCTTGTTGAGGGTGCCGACATAGATCACGCGCTCGCCCTCGTCCAAGCCTTGCAACGCAGCGAGCGGCCGGCCGGAGTAGCGGAACTCGCTGGCGTAGTCGTCCTCGACGATGAAGGCGCCGGCCTTGCGCGCCCATGCGATGAGCGCCAACCGGCGCGCCATCGATAAGACAACTCCGGTGGGAAACTGGTGCGAGGGCGTCACGAACGCGGCGCGCGCCCGCGGCGCCGTGGCGATGCCGACGTCGACGCGCAGGCCTTCGGCGTCGACCGGGATCGGCTGCAACACCGCATTCGCCAGCGTGAGCTGGCGCCGGGTGAGGAAATAGCCGGGATCCTCCACCCACACCCGGTCGCCCGGCGTAAGCAGCACGCGGATCGCGATGTCGATCGCCTGCTGGGTGCCGGCGGTGACGACGATCTGCTCGGGATCGGCGCGCACCCCACGCGCCGCCTGCAGATATTCGGCGATGGAGCGGCGCAACTCGGTCAAGCCGCGCGGATCGGTGTAGCCGAGATGCTGCGGCCCAAGCGTGCGCACCGCGCGATGCGTGAGCTTGCGCCAGACCTCGATGGTGCGCGCATCGACGAGCGTGCGCCCGGTGTTGAACGGCCGTTGGTCGGTTTGCGCCGTCGACGGCGCAAATTCGGCGAAGGCGCGCGCCGATGCCGGCGCCGCGGGCCTTCCCCGCAACGTCGCGCGGTTGCGCCGGCGCGCGGCGGCGACCACCGCCTCGGGCACGTCGGTGGACACGTAGGTCCCCGAGCCGGTGCGGCCGAACACATAGCCTTCGGCCAACAGTTGCTCGTAGGCCGCCGCCACCACCGACGCCCGCGCGGCGCCGAGCTCAACCGCCAGCGCCCGGCTCGACGGCAGTCGCGTCCCAGGACCGAGCGTGCGCGCGAGCACCGCGGCGCGCACCTGCGCGTAGATCTGTCGAAACACCGGCGTCGCGCTGTCGCGGTCGAGCCGCCAGTCGTAGAGCTCCGCCCAGCCGCGTGACCGCATCGGACCTCCGAAAAAAGTGGTCTGCCGAGATTTGGCAAATTGGACCAACCAGTGGGACCAATTGAACGCTAGGTTGGCCCGTCAGCGCAACCGAAAGTTCGCGTGATGAGCCAAGCCGCTGAGACGGAATTGTTGCAACGCGTGTGGGACTACCCGCTGTTCGCGGCGCTCTACGGCCGCCGCTCGCGGCGCTTCGGTCTCGGCTTCGAGATCGCGGAAGGACCGTTCCGCTATCGCTCGCGCCATGCGCCGGTGCCGCTCGACGAGTTCGAGGAGGCGCTGCTCGTCGGCGCGGGCACCGGGGTCAGCGGGATTCCGTTGTGGGACGGCATCCGGCCGCCCGCCTCGCGCGGCGGCGACGGCCGCACCTTCGGCAGCGCCGCGCAGGGGCGCCGCACCGCGCTGTTCTTCACCAACGATCGCGGCGTCTACGTCATCGACCCGGCCGATGCGACGGCGAGCAAGCTCACCGAGATCGAGACGCGGGACGAGCGGCAGCGCGTCCTCGCGCTCTACCGCCAGCACTGCAAGCAGCTGGCCGATGGCCGGCTGGCGATCGCGCGGCGGGTGCCGCCGCTGTTCGGCCATAACATGTGGAACTGCAACATGCTCGGCACGACCTTGTTCATGCCGGTCTGCGACGTCAGCCTGGCGCTGATCTCGCTGATTCTGAATTTGGTCGACGGCGAAGCGGGGCGCTACGTCCACGGCCATGGCGGCGGCATGAACATCATCGACGACCGGCGCGGCGGGTGTCCGGCCGGCACCGAGCCGTGGCTCGCGCGCGGGCTGGTCGACCGCGAGAAGCTCCTGCCGCTATCGATCCTCGAGCGGCAAGCCTGCTACTTCATGTTCAGCGAACCGGCGGTGATCTGCCACAACATCTTCCTCGCGACCGAGGCGATGGGGCTCGGCGGCTGGATGCACTGCGGCTTTCTCTCGCTCCAGGTGATGCAGGCGCTCGGCTTCCGCATGGTTGGTGGCGCGGATCAGCAAGCCGGCGCCAACCCCGTCGGCCTCGATGGCGTCTTCGAAGGCTTTTGCCCGCCCTACTTTCCAAGCATGGATGCCGCCGTCGATGCGGCGCTCGCCCGGATATCGCACGCACGCGCGAGCGAAGAGCAGCCTTACACCATGACGCAGTCCGAGTATCGCGATGCGATTTCGCGCGCGCCGAGCGATGCCGGCCTCGCCTGCACCAAGGCGGTTTGCCGTTACATCCACGAGACCTATGGCCGCTTCCCCGCCAGCGTCGACACTATGCACTTGATGTGGTTCATGCAGGCGCACCATCTCGATCCCGACTACTACCGCCGGTTTTTCCATTCCGGCGCGCTCGGCCCCACCCATGCCGCGCACATGGCGGCATGGCACGGCGACGCCGCCGCGCGGTGATGGGAGTTTTCCCCGGGCCGTGTTCTTGGTCATTGCCGGGCATAGCGCGTCAAAGACGCGCGTGAACGCGCTTATGCCCCCGCAGTCGTCATTGCCGGGCTATCGAGAGCTGGCCTAACTCAAACCAACTGGAAATCCGCACCGCTCATCTCCGCTGCCGCAATCACATGGACGCGAATTAACGCGACGGCCGCGGCCGCTGCGATAGAATTGCGGCGGCGTAGTGAATGGCGCGCGACGTCGTCACGCGCGCGGGCGGCGAGCCGGCGGGAGGGAACGATGCGGGTGATGGCGGCGGCAGTGACGGCGGCAGCGCTCGCCGCCGCGAGCATGCCCGCGGCCACCGCGGCGCGCGCCGACGATGCCGAGGTGGAGCAGATCGTCCGCCGCCACGTGCAGCCGATGCTCATTGCCGCCGGCGGCATGGCGGTCGTGGTCCATATCGACGGCCGCACCTTGTTCTTCAACTACGACCTGGCCGACGTCGCGCGCAAGGAGCCGATCACGTCGGACGTGCTGTTCAATCTCGCCTCGGTCACCAAGGTGTTCCTCGCGACCTTGCTGGCGCAGGCGGTGAAGCAGGGCGAGGTCGCGCTTGAGGATCCCGTCGCCAAATACGTGACCGAGCTGCAGCAGGGCGGCGACATCCGCAAGGTCACGCTGGGCGAGCTCGCGAGCCACACCTCGGGCCTCACCCGCACGCCGCAGCAATACGAGCCCTGGCATCGCGGGCCGTACAAGCTTCCCGACTTCATCCGCTATCTCAATTCCTGGAAGGCCGACGACGCGCATATGCCCGGCAAGCAGGAGATCTATTCCAACAGCGGCTTCTTTCTCCTTTCGCTCGCGCTGCAGCGCCGCTTCGACACGCCGATCGCCAAACTCTTGGACGCACGCGTGCTTGCACCGCTGGGGATGAGCTCGACGGTGATGCCGGTGCCGACCGCGAATGGGCGCGGCCAGCTCGCGGGCGCGTTCCGCCGCCGCGCGGTGCAAGGCTACAACTTCGATGCGCAGCCCGTGGGCGCGCCCGGCAACCAGCAGGGCCCGTTCAACTGGCCCGGCACCGGGCAGCTTTATTCCTCCGCCCGCGACATGGCGGTGTTCCTCGCCGCCAATCTCGGCGTGCTGCCGGAGCACCGCCCGCCGCAGGAGGCGATGGCGTTGGCGCAGACCGGC
>Ga0306917_10001802_pt1 | contig 10442 bp, 9 predicted proteins | sample tim00Cox00000000_FD_203313 | JGI IMG/M metagenome (GOLD analysis project Ga0306917, IMG submission 203313) | Lab enrichment of tropical soil microbial communities from Luquillo Experimental Forest, Puerto Rico - timezero.00C.oxic.00.000.000 (v2)... | ecosystem: Environmental > Terrestrial > Soil... | reverse complement strand
TGCGGCGGCAATTGCCCAGCAACATCTTTGTCCAGTTTCTCGCCGGCCCGCCGGAGGTGCGCGACGGCATCATTGGCTTCCTGCTGTGGTTGATCGCGCTGATCAGCCTCGTGATCGGCCCGGTCGCGTTGCTGGTGTTCTTTCAGCTGCAGTTCCTGCCTTATCACGATGTGTGGATCACGTGGTGGCGGCGCATCTCCGTCGTGGTCGACCTCGCTGTGTTGTGGACCCTCTGGCCCAGAATTGGGCTGCCGAAAGGGGTATCCACCGGGAAGGGGGAAACGCGCCGCCACAGCCCGGTCGAGGCGACGCGGTGGATCGGCACGATTGCTGGGATGGTGTTGCTCAGCATAGTCTCGGTCCCGCTCGTGTTCACAATCGCCACCTTTCCCGGCGAATGGCTGGAAGAAGAGCTGAGCTCGCTCCCACTAATTGCGCCGCTGCGCAAGGCGCTCGTTGCTGGCGAGGTTGACACCTACGCGCGAAGGCCGAAAAGCCTGTGGTCGGACCGGTTGGTGCTGCCTGGGCTCGATATGATCGATCACACCAAGCTCGACACTGAGGCAAAGATCGCGGCCCTTCCGGTAACCGTCTCGCTCCGCGCGCGCCATCTGGAAGGCGCCGTGCTGATCGGCGCCGGGTTGCGCAAGGTGGATTTCACGGGCTCTAACCTTGATGGCGCGGATCTGGGCCATGCCGATCTGCGTTCCGCCGAGCTCCTCGCCGCACGGCTTCCGGGCGCGTCGCTGGGCTACGCGCAGCTTGACGGCGCGTTGCTTAACTCCGCGGTACTCTGGGGTGCGCAGCTGGCCGACGCGCGACTTCGGGGCGCGTGTTGAATAACGCGGCGCTGCAGGGCGCGAATCTCTTGGACGCGCAGCTCCAGGGCGCGTGGCTCCAGATGGCGGGGCTACAGGGCGCGTGGCTGCACAACACGCGGCTCCAGGGTGCGTGGCTCCAGTTCGCATCGCTCCAAGGCGCGTTACTCGATAACGCAAAGCTGCAGGGCGCGTCGCTGGATCGCGCGCAGCTGCGGAGCGCGTCGGTGCGGGAGGCCTTCATCTGGAGAACCGATGCCCGGATGGCGGACGCAACGGACGCGTGGATCAACAGCTCGGTGAGCGGGCCGATTATGAAATTTTTCCCCGACTGGTCGGCCGAGTCCTTCAGCAACTACAAGCAGCGAATCGAGAAATTAGTGCCCGAAGGTGCAAGACGCGAGAGCGCCTTGGCCCGCGTGAACATACTCAATCCGGAAACACCTCTGCGCGAGGAACAGCAAATGGCGGAGTACTGGAACAAACTTCAGTCCCTCTCCCCAGCACCCGCAGACTACGAGGCAAAGCTGGCCAATCAATGGCGGCTAATCGGTTGCTCGGCCGACGGCGCTCCCTACGTGCTAGCCGGCCTGATCAGGACCATGGATTCCGCCTATTCGCCATTTTCGTCAGACAGCGTCGAAGTGCCCCGGCTCGCCGCCGCCTTTCTCAAAGACGACTGTGCCGGCGCCCCCGGGCTTTCCGAAGATGCGAGAGCCACGTTGAAGGCACTGCGTGACCGTGCTGCACGGAGCAGCATAAATCCAAGTAGTCAAACGCAATAGCGACTTCACCGCCCATCGTAAGGGGAGCTCATTAATATTTGTGAACTAAAGGGCCTGACGGCCTCCGCGTCTGCAGCAGGACGGGTAAGATCGAATCCTAGGCTCCCTTCGCTGGGCCCGCGTTGCCGGCGGTCAGGTCGCAGGTGGATTACGCGCGTCCAGCGGCATGCTGAACCCAGCGATCCCGAAGATTGATCAAGATCGAGACGTGGGGGCAGAGAGCGATGTCCTAGCCGCGCAGCTACAGCTGAGGCTGGGTCCCAAGGGTGGAGTGATTGGTAATATCGCAATACGCAAAATTGCCATATTCTAATTGTATCAACGTCCCGACGGGCCGGTCGGGGTAATCGAGCAATCGGTGTTCGGTTATCGCCGTCGAACGAGAGGAACTCAAGGCAGTTTCTGTCGAACCGCCTTGGCGCCGTCAGGGCTCATTATTGCGACCCTGGCACGAGTGTTTGCTGCTGATTTGCTGCAGCTGCAGCAGAACGAAATATTTTGATCAATTTAGGATTGTAGTATCCGACTATGATGGCCCAGGACTAAGCGGAATCGGGGCATCGAGATTTCGCTGCTGCGGGCATTGCTGGCGGGCGCATGTTGACCTGGGTCAATGCCCAGTAGGCCGCGCTGAGGATATCGAACATTCTAGGGAAGTAGCCAAATGATCTCTTGAGGAGCACCGTCATTGAGCGAGGCCGACACGGCAAAGCCACCTTTGAGCTGCGAGCACCTGTTGGGGTTGCTGGCAGAGATGGTGCGGATTCGCCGCTTTGAGGAGAAATGCGCCGAGCTTTACCAGCAGGAGAAGATACGCGGCTTTCTGCATCTCTACATCGGCGAAGAGGCAATCGCGGTCGGCTCGATGCAGGCCTTGACGCCGGCGGACGCGATTGTCGCGACCTATCGTGAGCACGGCCATGCGCTGGCCCGCGGCGTGCCGATGGACCGGGTCATGGCTGAGATGTACGGCAAGACCGAGGGCTGCAGCCGCGGCCGCGGCGGTTCGATGCACCTGTTCGACGCCGCTACCGGATTTTATGGCGGCAACGCCATCGTCGGCGGCGGATTGCCGCTCGCTGTCGGATTGGCGTTGGCCGAGAAGATGCAGCAGCGTGCCGGCATCGCCGCGTGTTTTTTTGGCGAGGGCGCGGTCGCCGAGGGCGAGTTCCACGAGAGCCTCAACCTCGCCGAGCTGTGGCGGCTGCCGGTGTTGTTCGTCTGCGAGAACAACCTTTACGCGATGGGCACCCGGCTCGAACGCTCGGAATCACAGCCCGACATCCACATCAAGGCGCAGAGCTACAACGTGCCGGCGGAAGTCGTCGACGGCATGGACGTCGTTGCCGTGGAAGCCGCGGCGCAGCGGGTATGCGCCGCGATCCGCGCCGGTGGCGGACCTGCGCTGCTCGAATGCCGGACTTATCGCTTTCGTGCGCATTCGATGTTCGACCCGCAGCTCTACCGCGAGCGGGCGGAGGTCGAGGAATGGAAACATCGCGATCCGATCGATCGGCTGGATGCGTGGATGCACCAAACCGGGATATTGCACGACGGGGATCTTGCGGCGATCGAGGCGCAAGTTGCCACTGAAATCGCCCAGAGTGTCGCCTTTGCCGAGTGCGGTCATTGGGAGCCGGTCGCCGAGATGGCGCGCGACGTTTACGCCGCAGAGGGCGCGCAATGACAGACGGTACGCGCGAGATCACCTACCGTGAAGCGATACGAGATGCGATCCGCGAGGCGCTTCTCACCGATCCGCGCGTCTTCCTGATGGGCGAGGACGTTGGGCGCTATGGCGGCTGCTATGCGGTCACCAAGGGGCTGCTCGACGAGTTCGGCCCCGACCGCATTCGCGACACGCCGCTCTCCGAATCGGCCTTTGTCGGCGCCGGGATCGGCGCTGCACTCGGCGGAATGCGCCCGATCGTCGAGATCATGACGGTCAATTTCAGCCTCTTGGCACTCGACCAGATCGTCAACAACGCGGCGACGATACGCCACATGTCGGGCGGGCAATTCGAAGTACCGCTCGTCATTCGCATGGCGACCGGGGCCGGCCGCCAGCTCGCGGCGCAGCATTCGCACAGCCTCGAAGGCTGGTACGCCCACATCCCAGGCCTCAAGTTGGTGACCCCCGCGACCCTGGAAGACGCGCGGTTTATGTTGGCGGCAGCGCTCGCTGATCCAAACCCGGTGCTGATCTTCGAACACGTCATGCTCTACAACCGAAGCGGGGTGTTGTCAGCCGACGCGGAACCGGTCGATATCCGCCGCGCCATCGTGCGGCGTCCAGGCAAACATGTAACCCTCGTTACCTATGGCGGTACCTTGTTCAAGACCTTGGACGCAGCGGAGACCCTGGCCAAAGAGGGAGTCGAGGCGGAGGTCGTCGATCTGCGCGTGCTGCGGCCACTCGATGGCGAGACCCTGCTCGCCTCGGTGCGTAAGACGCGTCGGGCCGTAATCGTCGACGAAGGCTGGCGCAGCGGGAGTCTTTCTGCCGAAATCAGCGCACGGATCATGGAGGCGGCATTCTGGGATCTCGACGCACCGGTTGGTCGGGTGTGCAGCGCCGAGGTGCCGATCCCCTATCCCCATCACCTCGAAGAGGCGGCACTCCCGCAACCGGCAGCCATCGTCGCGGCAGCGAAGGCAGCGTTAGGCGCCTGATGGGCGAGTTCCGCATGCCCTCGCTTGGCGCCGATATGGATGCCGGGACATTGGTCGAATGGCTCAAGCGGCCGGGCGATCGCGTGAAGCGCGGCGACATCGTTGCAGTTGTGGAGACCCAGAAAGGTGCCATCGAAGTCGACATCTTCGAGGAAGGCGTGATCGAACGATGGCTAGTCGAGCCGGGCACCACCGTACCGGTCGGCACACCGCTCGCGCTGATCGCCGGCGCCCAGCCAGCCGCCGCAGTGGCAGAAGCGGAGGTTGCAGCACCCGCGGCGCCGACGCCCGCGCCGGCGGCGCCGCCCACGGTGTCACCGGTCCCCGAACCGCGCACCGGGATGAGCCGCCCGCGCGTGTCGCCGGCCGCCCGCCGGTTGGCCGCTGAGCGAGGGATTTCCTTGGATCAGCTCATTGGGAGCGGGCCGGGGGGCACGATCCTGCATGCGGATGTCGAGCGCGCGGCCGCCGGAGCGGCGCCTCGTCCGACGACGGCAAAGCGGCTGGACCTCGCCGAGATGCGCCGCGCCATCGCCGCAGCGATGGCGCGCTCAAAGCGCGAGATCCCGCACTATTATTTGAGCACGACGATCGAGCTCACCCGAAGTCTCGCTTGGCTGGAAGAGACCAATTCGACCCGGCCGCCGGCACAGCGTCTGCTTCTCGCGGCCTTGCTGCTCAAGGCGGTCGCGAGCGCCCTTGGCGAGGCCCGTGAGTTCAACGGGTTCTTCACCGCGGAGGGGTTCCAACCCGGTGCCGGCATCCACATCGGGACCGCGATCGCTATCCGCGGCGGTGGGCTGGTCGCACCGGCCATCCGCGATGCAGACAAGCTGACACTGAACGAGCTGATGGCACAACTGCGAGATCTCGTCGCCCGCGCGCGCAGCGGTGCGCTGCGCAGCTCCGAGCTGTCGGATCCGACGATCACAGTCACCAATCTGGGCGAACGCAGTGTCGAGACCGTATTCGGGGTCATTTACCCGCCCCAGGTCGCGCTCGTCGGGTTCGGTATGCCCGTCGAACGGCCTTGGGCCGTTGCCGGGAAAATCGCAACTCGGCGGGTGATTACCGCTACCCTCGCTGCCGACCATCGCGCCAGCGACGGCCATCGTGGCGCCCTGTTTCTCGCCGATATCGATCACAGACTGCAGGGCCCGGAGACGCTATGACCCGCGACGATGTAGCCGCCATGTTGATCGACGAACTCGGCCGGATCGCGCCAGAGACGGATGCGAGCCGACTCGATCCGAACGCCGAATTGCGCGACGAGCTCGATATCGACTCGATGGATTTTCTTAATCTGGTCACCGCTCTCGCAGAGCGGCTGATGATCGACATCCCGGAAACTGATTACCCGAAGCTGGCAACGCTCAGCCATGCGGTCGACTATCTGGTCCAAAGACTGGGAGTGGCCGTTTAGGCACAACTCTCGAAGTACTCCTGCCCAGCTTGGAGCAATATATAACCCCAATGTCGGTTCGTAATCTCGACAAGCTGTTCAACCCGGAGTCGGTTGCACTGATCGGCGCCAGCCCGCGCCCCGGCTCCGTCGGCGCGGTGATCGCGCGCAATCTGCGTCGCGCCGGGTTTGCCGGCGAGCTGATGTTTGTCAATCCCAATCACCCCACGATTGACGGCTTTACCGTTCACCCGAATATTACAAGCCTCCCACGTGCCCCGGACCTCGCAGTCATCGCCACCCCGGCGGAAACTGTGCCTTCATTAATCGGTGAGCTGGGTGAGCGTGGAACGCGCGCCGCCGCCGTGATCATTACCGCCGGTTTCGCCGAACTCGGAGAGCAGGGCCACTCGCTGCAGCAGGCGATACTCGACGCCGCGAAGCCCAGACTCATGCGCGTCATAGGGCCGAACGCGTCGGCATCATGGTTCCGCGGGTTGGGCTCGACGCGACCTTTTCTCATTTGGCCGCCCCGGCGGGAGATATCGCGTTCATCAGCCCCGCTCTGTTCTTTGATCTTTCGAAATATCTCTGGACCGAGCGTTGGGTTGCGAAACCAGACAGGTACATTGATGCCGCGATCCCATAGCCCCTGCAGATCGCTTATGTGGTCCTGGTCGGCATTGGTGATAAATAGGTAATCGAGAGTGGTTCGGTTGAGCTCATAACGAATAAACGCGCTTGGAGACCACTCAGCAGTATCGCCGGAATCGATCATCGCAAGTCGCCCGGCAATACCATTCTGTAGGTGGTGGAGCATGGCGCAAGCGCCGTGTTCCACATCCCATATGCGTAAGATCATCTCCCCTGTTATTAGGCGCGGCGGCGGGGCGAGCCAGTTGTCCCGCGATAGCAGGGGGTTACCGAGGCCTGATGGCACAAGGAGCGGATTTGTAACCACGCCGGACGATCCCTTAAGCGAATGTTGAACCAGATATTGTGCTTCAAGACAAATTGACCCATTATATGGGGTTGCTCACGTGGTCCTGCAAGCCCGCAACCTCAGAACTCAAGGCGGCGAAGCGCAACCGAAATCAAACCAGAATTCTCTTGGGTATACCTTAAGCCGCAGCCCTTCCTTCCACATCCCGAAGGATCTGGATTAACTCCACCACGTCCCCTTCTTGGAACACACCGGCGACCCCGAGCGGGTCGAGATCGGTGAATGGTGACTCATAGAGAAGCCGCGGAGATCCATCACCCCGCGAGCAGTGAGATGGTCGATCACCATGTCGAAATTCATGCTGGTGAGCGGTCAGCTTGCGCCCTTCGATGAACGTGTCAAAGGCACCCGCAAGCTGTGCAGGTTCCTGCCCTTCACCCTGTATTTATTCCCTCTTCGCTTGCGACATAACCGCAGCGCTCGTTTCGATCCATGAAGCGGGCACGGTACGGCCCCACGCCTGATAGAAGGGCGCAAATTCAAACGCAGTCGGCGGAGTACTCATTACCGTTTCTCCGAGCGACACACTGTCGCCGTCGCGGTTGATGATCGCCATGCAATCAACTGGGTCGCCCCTCTTCCTCACGAGAAGCAACGTTAAGGCTTCCTTCCGCAATGAAGAATCCGCGGGTCGTTCGTAAAGTCTCAGACTACTTGCTGGCGCCATCCAGGCTTCGCCAATCAGCATGGCCGCATCTGCCCCGGTTTTAGTGACCTCGTGCGCCAAATGGCGCATCATCAGATACTTCTGCTGAACATTTTCAACTTTGATCTCCATATGCTTGATAAGCTTCATATTCCGAAACAAAAACAGTATCGATATGTGATAGCCGTCCTTCAGAAACACAGCGCGGAACATCTCGAAATAGCCCGCCGCAAGTGCCTCGTAATTCTTATAATCCCGCGTCATGGCCACTCTCGGATCGTTACGGGGATTGGCCACAAATTCAGCAACTTCCGCGCGCGTGATCCTTTTTGCTACAGTCTTTTCTTCAAATTCGATCCGTGCGCCATCTGCGAGAGCCACGGACAACGTACGCGGCCTCTCGTGCGCGATCATGCACGGCATGCGCCATCCCATGGCAGGTGGGTCGTAACTTTGCCCGACGTCGTTGTGAATTGTTTCCGGCGGGTATAGTCCGATCTGCCGGTGCGCGTCATGCACCAGTTCGGCGACTTTGCCGTACGCAATAGCCAAGGCATCGAGCAGTTCATAACCCGGCAAAGTGTTTTCCACCCAGCGACGTTGGAGCCGCAGAACTCCGTGACGCTTGATATGCTCACCAAGAGCGCCCGTAGGAACGCTCCGCAGCAAGCCCGCCGGATTCTGAAACAAGCTTGCTGGCACTTCGATACGAGGGCCTTCATCGACATATGACGCAACGATCTCGGCGCGAACGTAGCTGTGCGCTTCGAGATCGCCTTCCTTTTCGATCCGGTTCCGGGCGTCGACAATCCAGCGCATCAATTCGTCGGCGCCGAGCCGTTTCTGCCAGGCGCCATACCATTTTTCGAATTCCGCGATTGCGCGTTTGTTCTTCTGAAGAATAAACGTCACCGATCGCAGGGCCTGGATTGCGCTTTGGGCCCCAAGCCGGAACCCATCGGGGTCAAAATAGGTCGCCTCCGCCTGATGCCAGAAGCGATGACTGTCAGCTAATCGCTGGTCAACGGCCGCCAGAGGGCACGCCGTTATCCGTTTGGGGTGTGCTTTCATCACCAGATGTTAGCATGTTCGATCACAGTGGATTTTTCTTTAAGACCCTTGCTTATCCTTGGCTCACCTGCGCCCCCCGGGGAATCGTTCTTCAGGGATGTAGGGATCACGGCAGGCTCGGGACACTCGTCGTCAAGCCACGCGGCGGCGCCGAAATAATCACTACCGCGCCGCGCCCTGCACGAACATCGCGGGCGTGACGATCGGGATGTCGCGAAATGGATTTAGGGCCAGAAGATCAGCGTCGCTCGACACGATCAAATCCGCATGGCCGTTGATGGCCAGCTCGAGGAATTTGTCATCCGTCGGATCACGGCACACCACTATTCGCTACGATATCGTTACCAGCGCAGCGGCCGCCATGAGTTTTTTTAGCCAGGTCTGCGTCTCTGGATCGATCACCGGGCTAGGCGTGGCCGCGCGATCACATCGAATAGCTGTTGTTCCGTTGCTGCTGATTTCAGCAGGCCGCCGCGCCGCTCCACCAAGAGCGCGGCCATTCCCGGCATGGATTTTTGCTTAAGTGCCGCTCAGCATGCCGTTTGCCGCATTGGCCAAGCGGGAGGGTGTGAGCCCGTCCTATTTCACGCGGCTTGTCCGTCTCAGCCATCTCGCCCCGGACATCACGCAAGCGATCCTCGAAGGGCGTCAGCCCCGCGATCTGACTGCAGACCAGCTGCTCGCGCACTCACGTCTACCGCTGGTCTGGCAGGAGCAGCGCACACTGCTCGGCTTCGGTTGATCAGCTGAGCCAATATCAGATTCGCTCAGCGGCAAGACGCCGAGGTTAGCTTAGACCCATCGCCAGCACCGCGGTACTGGAATTTGGCCCAGCAGAAACATTAGCCACCAGTGGTGCCATGTCGCCGGCCTATGCCCGTCTCCGCCGAATGCGCTGCCTGCCCTAGCCCGCACACTCGCGCGAAAAGCCGCGCTTCTCGACCTCGGCAGGCTAATTCTCGTTGAGAGACGGACTCCCCGCTGGAGGAAGCGAGATTCGAACCCTCGGTCCCCCAGGATTAGCTCAGTTGTCGCGCCTCATGCAGGCGAAGCGATGCGACGAGTGCGTGCAAACTCCGGTGCGGCGGCGGTTCAGCTCGATTTGTTTTTCGCGGCGAACCATTCCATCGACCCCGGTTGGGTACGGTTTGGGTGGGTTGCGGTTGGCTGCGCTGCTTGGCGGCTTCTAATTCCTGGCGAGCAAGTTCCAAGATGCCCCAGCCGGCCATTTGCGGGTTGAGCATTTCCAGGGCTCCGCTGCAGGCGTCGACCTCATCGTCATGCGCGAGATCGGGGAAGCCCTCGAGAACGCGGAACAGCTCCTCGTTCCATGAGCCTCTCCGGATCTTTACATTGTTGGCGCGACACTGCGTACTGAACGGCCCGAAGCGCGTCAGCTTGTCGCCGCTCTCGGTTGCCGGCCGCACGTTGAAGCCGCTCAGCGCCCGCACCAGATGCTGCGCCTGGCTCTTGCCGGCCTGCCCCGGATCCTGCCCGAACCCAATCGTGACCCGCTTGCCGTCCTGCGTGGCGGTATTGAGCAACAACTGTTCGACGTCGCCCGGATTGGCGCGCGCCCGCACCACATCCAAGAGCCAATAGCCGCGGCTCCGATCGCGACCGAGCTTGACGCCGATGGTCCAATCCGGGTCGTTGAACTCGGTTTTTTCGGTAGCGGCGAGATCCCAATAGCGAACGATGTCGAGATCCGCCGGAGCCTCGTCGACAACGCTACACCACTCGCGTTTGAAATACAGCCCGGCGGCGGGCCGGATCTTCCAATTGCCGGCGAGCAGCCGTTCGCGCTCGAGTGTCGGCAGTGACAATAGCCAGGCGAGATATTCCGGGTTGACCCGCAGCAGCGCCGGATTGTCAAACACCGTCGCCGGGATAAAGGTTACGCTCATCGGCAGCGGCGGATCGATGCCCGGATTATCCTCTGGCACAGGATTGACCTTCCCGGCCATGAGGTCGGAAGACTCCAGCGTCGCGATGATCGCCGGGAGCTACCTGCAGCCGCTCGCGGGTCCACCATAGCGTCGCA
>Ga0306917_10001796_pt1 | contig 10463 bp, 6 predicted proteins | sample tim00Cox00000000_FD_203313 | JGI IMG/M metagenome (GOLD analysis project Ga0306917, IMG submission 203313) | Lab enrichment of tropical soil microbial communities from Luquillo Experimental Forest, Puerto Rico - timezero.00C.oxic.00.000.000 (v2)... | ecosystem: Environmental > Terrestrial > Soil... | reverse complement strand
CTGGTTGGGCCGAATGGCTTCTTCTTGCGCGATCCCGATTCGCGCAAGCCGCTGGTCATGGACTCCCTGTCAAATCGCGCGGTGCCATTCGATACCGCCGGCATCGATCCTGCGCTCGAAGGAAACTTCATGGGCGACGGCATCGAGGTCGGCCCCGACCATGAGTTTACGGTGCATCGCGCCGTGCCGGCGACGACGGCGTTCTCGCATCTTTTGGAGCACGTGAAGGACTACGCGCCGGAATGGGCGGCCACGATCTGCGACGTCGAGGCTCGGACGATCCGCCGGATTGCCAATGAGTTCCTGGAGCATGCCCGGATCGGCGCGACGATCGAGATCGAGGGCGAGACGTTGCCGCTGCGCCCGGTCGCAATCGCGCTCGGCAAGACGGTAAACAACGGGTGGGGCGGCTACGAATGTTGCTGGGCGCGCACACTCCTTGCTTGCTTGGTCGGCGCGCTCGAAGTCCCGGGCGGGACTCTCGGTACGACCGTGCGCCTGAACCGGCCCGCGGACAATCGCTGGTCCAGCGTTAAACCGGGACCGGACGGCTTCATGGAATATCCCATGAATCCGACCGGAAAGAACGATTGGGTCTCGCGCCCGCCGGCGCGCAGCGCGCATCGTACGTTGGTGCCGCTGGTTGCCAATTCTCCATGGAGCCAGGCGCTCGGTCCGACTCAGCTCGCCTGGATGATGCAGAAGGAGGACCTCGCCAAGCTTCCAGCGGCTTCGCCGCCCGATGTGTGGTTCGTCTATCGCACCAATCCTGCCATTTCCTTCTGGGACACCGACGCCGTGGGCGCGGCAATGGCGCGTTTTCCGTTCACCGTCTGCTTTGCTTACACGCTTGACGAGACCAACCACACGGCCGACGTGTTACTGCCGGACTGCACCGACCTCGAAGGCCTGCAGCTGCTGCGCATCGGCGGCACCAAATACGTCGAGCAGTTCTGGGATACCCAAGGCTTTGCGCTGCGCGATCCGGCAGCACCGCCGCAGGGCGAGGCGAAGGATTTCACCTGGATCGCGACCGAGCTTGCCCGGAGAACGGGCCTGCTGGAATCTTACAATGACGCCATCAATCACGGCGCCGCCGGCGTGAAGCTTAGCGGCACGAATTACAATTTCGCCCTCAAATTAGCCAAGGTCCACGACGTTGAGACGATCTGGAATGCCGCCTGTCGCGCGGCGAGCGCGGAGCTCACCGATGGTGCCGAATCGCAGGGGCTCGACTGGTTCCGCAGGCACGGCTTTCGGGTCAAACCGTTTCCACGCTTGCAATGGTATCTCTATCCGAAGCTCGTAAGCGCCGGTCTGCGTTTCGAGCAGCCGTTCCAGGAACGACTGTTCCGTATTGGCAAAGAGCTGGGGCGGCGGCTGCACGAGCAGGGCATCACCTGGTGGGATAAGCAGCTTGAGGAATACGAGTCGCTGCCCCATTGGCGCGACCTCGCTGCTCTGTGGGAAGGTGCGCTCGAGCGGCATTTCAACGTGCGCATCGCCGATTATCCGTTCTGGCTGATCACCGCGCGCAGCATGCAATACTCCTGGGGCGGCAACGTCGGCATCCCGCTGATCAAGGAGGTGGCGGACAATGTCGCCGGCCATGGCGGTGTGGTGATGAACCACGCTGCTGCCGAAAAGCTTGGCATCGCCGACGGCGATCCTGTGGAAGTTCGCTCGCCGCTCAATCGCACCCGAGGGCGCGCAATGCTCTGCGAAGGCATCCGCCCCGACACGCTCCTGATGATCGGCCAGTTCGATCATTGGGCGACGCCGTTCGCCAAAGAGCTTGCCGCGCCGAGCATGAATCCGCTCATGCCGATGTTGCTCGATCTCACCGATGCAACCGGATCGAGCGCCGACCTCGTCAAGGTGAAAGTCACCCGGCTGGAGGCACAGCGATGAGCCGATGGGTGATGGTCGCCGATCTCGAGCGGTGCGTGGGCTGTCAGACCTGTACGGCAGCGTGCCGGCACGCGAATGCGACCTCGCCGGCGGTGCAGTGGCGCAAGGTTCTCGATATCGAGGCAGGGGCCTATCCGAACGTCAGCCGGACGTTCGTTCCAGTCGGTTGCCAGCACTGTGACGATCCGCCCTGCATGCACGTCTGTCCGACGACGGCGACGCGCCGGCGCGTCGACGGCATCGTCACCATCGATTACGACATCTGCATCGGCTGCGCCTATTGCGATGTTGCCTGTCCGTATCAGGCACGGTTCAAGATTGATGGCGCGCACTTCGCTTACGGCGCGGCGGCGATGCAGAATGAGATCGAGCGCGAAAATCCACGCCTTTATGGGGTCGCGCAGAAATGCACCTTCTGCTCCGATCGCATAGACTTCGGGCTTGCGCACGGGCTCGCGCCCGGTGTCGACCCGCGCGCGACGCCGGCCTGCGTCAATGCCTGCATTGCCGATGCGCTGCATTTTGGCGACATCGACGATCCCGACAGCAACGTCTCTCGTCTGCTTCGCGAGCAACGGCACTTTCGCATGCACGACGAGCTCGGCACCGAGCCTGGATTCTACTATCTCTATGGCAAGGCGGGCGGAGCGGCGGAGGAAGCAAATCCGCTTCCGCAAGCGCACGGCGAGGCGGGTGAGCTCCGCAGCCGCGGCGTCGAACCCTGGCATCAGCAGCACTGGGACTGGAAGGCGGCTGGCAACTTCATTTGCGGTGGAATGGGAACGGGATTGCTCCTGTTTGCTGCAATCGCGAGCATTCGCGATGGCTCTTCATCTCGTCTGGCGTTCGCCGCGCTGGCGCTTGTCGCGCTTGGCTTGTTCCTGGTGCTGCTCAAGATCGGCCGCCCCATGCGGTTCATATTCGTGCTGCGCCAACCGGGCCGCTCGTGGATGACACGGGAAGCGTGGTTGGCGGCGCCGTTATTTGCAATCGGAGCGCTGGCGGCGTGGCTCCAAAGCGCTCTCCTGATGATTGCAGCGGCCATCCTCGGTCTCCTGTTCCTGTTCAGCCAAGCGATGATCTTGCGAGAGGCGAAAGGCATACCAACTTGGCGCTCACCACTTATCGTGCCGTTGATCCTCGCGACCGGACTGGCCGAGGGAAGCGGTCTCTTTCTCATTGCGACCGCGGTGTTGCCGCCGCTCGCTTCGATGGCAAAGGTCGCCGCTGTCATCGCTGCGCTGATGGCGGCGGTGCGAGCCTGGACGTGGGCCAGCTATCTTGCCGGCCTCCGCGTCGAGGGAGCGCCGAAACGCGCATTTGCGGTGTTCGACTGGTTCAGACCCTGGTTCTTCGTTCTCAGCTTCGTGCTGCCGACGGGCCTGATCGCGCTCGCGTTCGTTATCGCGAACCTTGCCACGCCGCTGTTCTCGCTTGCCGGACTTTGCCTGGCCGGTGCGGGAGCGGCGCTCAAATTCATTCTGGTGACGCGGGCGGGATACAATCAGGGCTTTGCGTTAGCGCATACGCCGGTGCGCGGATCGGGTGTCGCTGGTCCAGAGGTCAAACCCGGTTGGTGAGCATCGGGAGGTCGAGCCATGAGCATCCGAACGGCGGTCCGAAGTTCCGACGTTTTCATGTTTGATCCCGATGCTGAACAGATGTCGCGCCAATCGATCACTGCCCTGCAAACGGCGCGTCTCAAGCGAACGCTCGAGTATGCCTACGCCAATGTGGAGCACTATCGCCGGAAGTTCCAAGTCGCCGGCGTGCATCCGGATGATTTCTCGACCATTGCGGATATCACCCGGTTCCCGTTCACGCTGAAATCGGACCTGCGCGACAATTATCCGTTTGGCATGTTTGCGGTGCCGCGCGAAAAGCTGCTTCGCCTGCACGCCTCGTCGGGGACCACGGGCAAGCCAACCGTGGTTGGCTACACAAAAGGCGATCTCGATCTCTGGTCGGACCTGATGGCGCGCTCGCTTGCCTGTGCAGGCGCCATGCCCGGCGATATCGTGCACAACGCTTATGGCTATGGCCTTTTCACGGGCGGTCTCGGCGCCCACTACGGGGCGGAGCGGCTCGGCTGCACGGTCGTCCCCGTATCCGGTGGCGCAACCGAGCGGCAAGTAACGCTGCTGCGCGACTTCGGCGCCGATGTATTGTGCGCCACGCCGTCCTACGCGCTTAACATCGCCGAGGTCGCCGCCGGTACGGGCGTCGATCTCAAGGCGGCGCCGTTGCGGATTGGCGTGTTCGGGGCGGAGCCGTGGAGCGACGCCATGCGGCGCGATCTCGAGGCGCAACTCGGGATCAAGGCCGTGGACATCTACGGCTTATCAGAAATTTTGGGCCCCGGCGTCGCCTGCGAGTGTGCCGCCGCGCAGTCCGGGCTGCACGGATGGGAGGACCACTTCCTGTTCGAGATCGTCGATCCCGAAACGCTGCAGCCGCTGCCGATGAATGAGACCGGCGAGCTGATCATTACGACCTTGACCAAAGAGGCGCTGCCGATGATTCGCTTTCGAACGCGCGACATCACTCGCCTCGACGACACGCCCTGCGTCTGCGGCCGCAGTCATGTGCGCATCATGCGCGTGACCGGACGCGACGATGACATGCTCATCATTCGCGGCGTGAACGTGTTTCCCTCACAGGTGGAGGCGGTACTTGTGGGATTTCCAGGTCTGGCGCCGCACTATCAGATCATCTTGACGCGAGAGGGCGCACTCGATGCCATGATGGTTGAGGTTGAGCTTGCCCCCGATGCCGGAATCGCAGATGGCGAACGCGGCCGCAAGGCGCTGGACGTGTCGAGCCATATCAAGTCGTTGATCGGGGTGACCTGCCGGGTCGAGGTCAAATCTCCCGGCGAGGTGCCACGTTCCCAGGGCAAGGCGGTGCGGGTCAAGGACCAGCGGAAGAAATAGACACCCTTCTTGGCCCTTGGCCGGCCGCTATCTGCAGTGACATAACTTCGCCGCGCTGTTTGGTTCCCAATCGACGGCGCCGTTTTGCCCAGCGTCAAACTGCGATCTGACTGAAATCGCGTTGGTGCGCTTTGTCTCAGTCTTGCGCGATCGGCGGATCCTGATCGCTGCACCACGATCGCACAGGCGCCGGGTACTTGCGCAAAAGTCGGTGCACGAGATTGACGTGCTCGGACTCTTCCTCGACGAATTCCTCGGCCATCTTCTTCACCGCCGGATTTTTCGCCGTCTCGACGATCGAGGTGAAAAATGCGAGCGCGCGTTCCTCGCCGGCGAGCGCCAGTTGCAGCGCGTGCCATGGCGTCATCAGGTAGTGCGCTTCACCAAGATCAGCCTCCTCCGGGCTCTCGCCGGGCCCCCACGTCGCAATCTCTTGCGCGAGCCTGGCCAGGTCGATGTCGCCAGCGAGCCGGCGGATTTCATCGCGGTGAATGCCTTCGGCGCGGGCGAGATCACGAAAGACCGCGACGAGCTCGGGATTGTTGTGAGTCTCCATCTGGTCGGCGAGAAGATCGTAGCGCTCCACCGCGTCCGCCTCGATCCGGTACGCTACGGCGAAGAGATCGGCGAGGCTGGCGACCTTCGGGGCGTTGTCGCTCATAGCTCGAAGTCCTTCTCCAGCTGCGAGAGGTCGATCCCTGCCGATTGCCCGATCGATGGCTGATACGGCCTTCGATCGCCGCGATAGAGAATGCCGATATTGAAGCCGTCATCGGTCATGATCCGCCGCGCGGCTTTGGCAGGATCGTTCGTGGCCGCTACCGGCGCAAGGTGCACCAAATTCTTCCATTCCTTCTCGTCGGGACGGAACGTCACGCATGGGCTGAGGATTTCGACGAATGAGAACCCAGGATGCCGGATTGCCTCGACCAGTACCGAGGCCGTCTCGTTGGGTTCGCCGGAGAAGCAGCGGGCAATGAAATTTGCGCCCGATGCCAGCGCGATCACGAGCGGATGAAACGGCCGCAGCCCGGTCCCGCCCGGCGATAATGCGGTGTCGAACTCGGGCTCGGTGGTCGGCGAGGGCTGACCCTTGGTCATGCCGTAGATGCGGTTGTCCATGACCACGTAGGTCATATCGATGTTGCGGCGGCAGGCGTGGAGAAAGTGGTTGCCGCCGATCGAATAGCCGTCGCCGTCGCCGCTCGCCACCACCACCGTGAGCTCGGGCCGGGTCACCTTCAGTCCCGCGGCAAGCGCGAGCGAACGTCCGTGCACACCGTGAAAACCGTAGCAATTGGTGTAAGCAGGTATGCGCGACGAGCATCCGATCCCGGAAACGATAACGATATCTTCGGTCGGCAGGCCGAGTTGCGCAAACGCGCGTGTGAAAGACATGAGAACGTGATAATCCCCGCAACCCGGACACCAGATCGGTTTGATGTCCGATTTATAGTCGGCGGGCTTGCAAGCGAGCGGCGCCTCTGCGGTACTCATCGTCATCTCCATTCCACAATGGCGCGGTGAATCTCGCTAGCCCGCATCGGCAGCGGCCCGGCGCGGTTGAGTACACGCACTGGGGCGGGAAGGTCATAGTGTGCCCGGAGATAGCGATGAAACTGCCCGCTGTGGCTCTGTTCGACGACGAGAATGCGCTTCTTGCCCGCAAGCGCTGCGGCGGAACGTTCGGGTTGAGCAGGGAACAGCAGCCGAATCGCAATAAGACTGGCGTCGACACCTTCGCGAGCCGCGTCCTTGATCGCTTCGCGCGCCGCGCCGGTCGGTGAACCCCAGGTGATCACCGCGAGATCGCCCGCATCCTCGATCGTTGCCCAATGGTCGCCGAAGTTGAATTGGGCGAGCTTATCTCGGCGCTTGTCGAGCTGGGTATTGTGGTCGCGTTCGCCGCTGGTCGGAATTCCACGCTCGCTGTGGGTGAGCCCGTCGGCGGTATATTGGCCGCCGCGCGTTCCCGGGATCGCCATCGGCGAAACGCCGTTGACGGCAAGAGCGTAGCGCTTGTAAGCCCCGACAACATCCGTGGCCCTGCAGCGCTGGCCGATGAAGGCGACAGCCGCCGGCCGTTCGATCGCCGCGCGCGCCTGCCCGATGAATTGGTCGGACAGCACGATCGCGGGCGACTGCAGCGCTTCGGCGAGATAGGTCGCCCACTGCGTGGTGAACAGGCAATCGCCGATCGATTGCGGTGCCAGCACCAGATGCGGCGCATCACCATGGCATCCATAGACGGCGATGTTGAGATCGCCCTGTTCGGATTTGGTGGGGATTCCGGTCGACGGGCCGCCGCGCATCACATCGATGACGACGATGGGAATTTCGGCGGCGGTGGCAAGCCCTAGCGCTTCGAGCATCAACGAGAGGCCGGGGCCTGACGTTGCGGTCAGCGCTGGGGTACCGCCGAAAGACGCGCCGATGACCATGTTGATCGCGGCGAGTTCGTCCTCGGCCTGCAGCAGGACACCCCCTACTTTGGGGAGATTGGGCGCCAGCCATTCGAGGATTTCGGTCGCCGGTGTGATCGGGTAGGCGGCTGCAAATCGAACGCCGCCACGGACGGCGCCGAGCGCAGCGGCTTCATTTCCAGACACGAGCCAGCGGCGAGCCTCGTTGGTCATTGGTGCGGCAAGGCGCAGGCCAGGCTCGAGCCCGGCGGCCGCATTGAAGCCGGCGTCGACGCCCGCTCGGCTGGCCGTGATGGCCACTGGCCCCTTTTCGGCCAGCCGTTTTTCCAAGGTCGCGGACACGACATCCACGCCAAGCCCCAGCAAGCGGGCGATGACGCCAAGCGCGATCATGTTGGGGCGACCGTCAGAGATCGCCTTTGCCATCTCCTTCATCGGCATCTCGATGACGCGAGCGCCCGCACCGGCGATACTTGCCGGCAGTTCGCCGCCGCGGGGGTCGCTGATCACCACGCTGCGCGGTCCGACTTCGATTTCGGCGCCGAACCGGTGGGCATTGAGCCAATCGATACCAACCAGAAGGTCGAATCGGTCGGGAAGGCATTCAACCCGATGGGTGGCGAGGCGGATGAGGGAAGCGGCTTCCCCGCCGCGGATCTGCGGGCCGACGGTACGCGAGAGAAGCCCCTGCCAACCCGCTGCGCTGGCTGCTTCCAGCAGGAAATTGCCGGCGGTGAGCGCGCCGGCACCGCCACTTCCGACGATCGCAACCGAGATGCTCTCCCGGTCTTTCATAATTTGCCCCCTGAGGGCCGAGTACGAGGGCCTAGGACCGGCCATCCGGCCAATGCGTAATTTGGTACTACAATACGAATTTTCGGAGTTTCTTGCTTTAGATCAAGAAAGCCGTCCCGCGACCGTCCGAAGATGCGCCCAATTTGCGAACTCATCCGACTGGCTAAACGGGTCCGGTCGGTCAGCTTGGGGACACGCACATGGGCGCAGAACCGGTTCGCTGGATGATGATGGGCAGGGGCGAGCCCCTTGTTCAGGTAAAAATGGAAGGTTTCTCGCTCGCGCCGGACGAAGTGCTGATCGAAATTGCCGGCTGTGGCGTTTGTCACACCGACCTCGGCTACTACTACGATGGTGTACGGACCAAGCACGATCTCCCGCTGACGCTCGGCCACGAGATCAGCGGGCACGTCGTCGATACCGGCGCAGATTCGCTGTTTTGGACCGATCGGGCGGTGATTGTTCCCGCGGTGATCCCGTGCGGCCGCTGCGATGCCTGCCGGCGCGGTAAGGCAACCATTTGCCCGAACCAGAAAATGCCGGGAAATGATATTCACGGTGGCTTCGCAACGCACATCATCGTCCCAACCCACGGATTGTGCGAGGTCGATGAAGCGCGCCTGCGGGCTGCCAATATCGAATTGGCTGATCTCTCAGTGATCGCCGATGCGGTGACCACGCCCTATCAGGCGGTGGTCCAAGCCGGTGTCACGGCAGGCGACCTTGTCATCGTCAATGGCGTCGGCGGCGTGGGCGGATACGCCGCGCAGATCGCCGCTGCATTCGGCGGCACCGTGGTCGCAATCGACGTGGATGACGACAAGCTCAGCGCAATTGCCGGGCAAGGCGCGTCTCTGACCTTGAACGCCCGACGGCTGACGCCGCGCGATCTCAAGGCGGCGATTGCCGGCTTCGCCAAGGATCGCGGTCTGCGCCAGTCCGAATGGATCATCTTTGAATGCTCCGGCACCCGCGTCGGACAGGAGACTGCATTCAGCCTCATCAATCACGGCGCGACGCTGTGCGTGGTGGGCTTCACCATGGAGAAGGTCGAGATCAGGCTCTCCAATCTCATGGCATATCACGCGCGTGCGATCGGTAACTGGGGCTGCCCCCCCGATCTCTATCCGAAAGCCCTCGAACTCGTGCTGAACGGCCAGGTCAAGGTCACGCCGTTCGTCGAGAAGCATCCGCTCAGTGAGATCAATCAGGTGTTCGAGGCGGTGCACGCCGGCGCGCTCAAGCGCCGCGCCGTTCTCGTCCCCACCAACTGAGGAGCACGACTATGACAGCCGAAGTCGTCCGCAATATTGCTGTCGGCAACGAACGGGAGATGAAGGATCACGATCTCGTCGCGGACCAGATCCGCCTGACGACCGCCAAGGGCGTCCGCTACGAGAAGCGGCCAGTGAAGGGGGTGGATGGCAAGCCGGTCTCGGGTCTCTACAACGTGTGGATCACGCTCGAAAATCCAGCGCAGTTCAACTCCTACACCACCGACATGGTCAAGGCGGTGATCCTTGCATTTCGCGCCGCGAGCGCCGCGCGCGATGTCGTTGCCGTGGTCTTTACCGGAGCCGGAGACAAAGCCTTCTGCACCGGCGGCAACACCAAGGAATATGCCGAGTACTATGCCGGCAACCCGCAGGAATATCGCGGCTACATGCGGCTGTTCAACGACATGGTCTCGGCGATCCTCGGCTGCGACAAGCCGGTGATCTGCCGGGTCAACGGCTTACGTATCGGCGGCGGCCAAGAGATCGGCATGGCGTGCGACTTTTCGATCGCACAGGACCTTGCCCGTTTCGGCCAGGCTGGCCCCAAGCACGGCTCGGCGCCGATCGGTGGGGCGACCGACTTTCTTCCGGTCGTGATCGGCGCCGAGCGTGCCATGGCGGCATGCGTGCTATGCGAACCATTCTCCGCTCATGAAGCCTATTTCATGGGCATCGTTACCGACATCGCGCCGGCCTTGAAGGTTGATGGAAAATTCATCGCCAACCCCCTAGTCGAAACGAGCCGGATCACCGACGAGTTCGGTCGTTTGGTATTCGGGAAGCCGAAAGTCGGCGACGCCTTGAAGGTCGGCCACGAGCTGATGAAGCGGGGCAGCGTCGATCTCAGCCCTCTCGACGAGAAGATCGAGGCGCTGTGCACCAAGCTCCTTTACACCTTCCCCGACTGCACCACGAAGACGGTCGAGGAGCTGCGCAAGCCCAAGCTCGACGCCTGGAACCGCAACAAGGAGAATTCGCGCGCCTGGCTCGCACTCAACATGATGACGGAAGCGCGCGCGGGGTTCCGTGCGTTCAATGAGGGGACCAAGGAAACCGGGCGCGAGGTCGACTTTATCCAGCTGCGTCGCGCGCTTGCTGCCAATGCGAAGTGGGACGACGAGCTC
>Ga0306917_10001790_pt1 | contig 10472 bp, 9 predicted proteins | sample tim00Cox00000000_FD_203313 | JGI IMG/M metagenome (GOLD analysis project Ga0306917, IMG submission 203313) | Lab enrichment of tropical soil microbial communities from Luquillo Experimental Forest, Puerto Rico - timezero.00C.oxic.00.000.000 (v2)... | ecosystem: Environmental > Terrestrial > Soil... | reverse complement strand
GACATCCACGTCCATGTCCCCGCCGGCGCTATCCCAAAGGATGGGCCGAGCGCGGGGGTGGCGATGTTCACCGCCCTCGTCTCGCTGCTGACCGATCGGACAGTGCGCAGCGACACCGCGATGACCGGCGAGATCAGCCTGCGCGGTCTGGTGCTGCCGGTCGGCGGCATCAAGGAAAAGGTCGTCGCCGCGGCCCGCGCCGGCCTCGCCATGGTCATCCTGCCGGCGCGCAACCGCAAGGATTACGAGGACGTCCCGGAGGCCGCGCGCAACGCGCTGCGCTTTCTCTGGGCCGAGCGGGTCGAGGATGTGATCGAGGCCGCACTCGATCCGGCGAGCGAGCCCAGCCTCGCCATAGGCGCCTGACGACGCCGGCCAATTGGCGATTGACCTATCTCTCGACCGCGGAAGGTCAACAGACAGCTAGATCGCAAATTTCGTTACGCCGCGGAGCAACCGAATTTTTCGCCGTATCAACGAATTGAAGCCGCCCAGACAAATCGAATAACAACGGAAATTTTGAGCCGGGCAAATTCTGCATCCGCCCAGCCTCACGGCGGTCTGCAGCGAGATCCCGTTGCTGCGCAATTCGTTGCGGGTCAGCGCGATGACTTCGAGCATCGTCCCGTTGACGTCCAACCGAATCATTCTGCGGCGGCGCACTCCTTACCAGAGCGCGAATCCGGCCCATGATATCGGTGGGTCGGTCTGCCGTCCCTGATGGTCCGGCCAAGGGCCTGCCGGACCTCCTCCGACTTTATGGGCAATCGAAGCCGCCAGCTGGCCCCGCGGTCTTCGCCGAGCTTAATCAGCCGTGTGTGGCCTGGCGTCGTCGTCTGGAATGATGCATGTGGTGGACGAGAGCAGCCCATTGCACGGCTACGATGTGGCGCGAGCGATCGAGGCGGATGCGCGAGTGTTCCCAATGCTCGCAGCGCGCGACCCGACGCTCGCGACATTAGTGCACGAGATCCGCACTTTTATGCGGCGGAGGATATCCGCTTCGGCATGCGCTATACGCATGCTGCGACCAAGGAAGAGGACGGCACGCCGGTGCTGGACCCGATCAGGATCGGCGTGCGGGAGCCGGATATTGGCGAATGCCAGGAACAGGGTTGGACGGAGCGGGAAGAAGAACGAGAATAGACGCCGTTGGCTCGCCCGGCGCCGGCGGCTTCGATCACGACGATCCGGCGTCGACGGGACCGTCGATAGATCGTTCGACGACATGGCGAGGGGAAACATGGCGTTGCGAACGCGCGATAGTTTTAAGAGGCCGGCTAATCCGAGCCACCCGCTCGCTGGCGGCGCAGGCTGGATCGGCTTGGTGATCCCGCTCGTGTTGCTGATGCTCTGTCCCGCCGCCGTCGCACAAGTGCAGCCGACGGAACGCGCACCCGACACGATCGAGGCGCGCCTGCTCGCCTGCACGCCGTGCCACGGGCCGCACGGCGAGGGGACAAAAAACGACTATTTCCCACGCCTGGCCGGCAAGCCGGCTGGCTATCTGGTGAACCAGCTGGTGGCTTTTCGCGACGGGCGGCGACGCTACCCCCCGATGAACTACCTGCTCGAATATCAATCGGACTCCTATTTGCAAAAGATTGCGGAATATTTCGCTGCTTTACGCCCGCCACCAGTAGAGCAAACGGCGACCGACGTCGGCTCGGCCGTGCTGGCGCGCGGGCGCTCTCTGGTGACCGAAGGCGATCAAGCCCGCAGTGTGCCGCCATGCTCCGGATGTCACGGCCCTAAGCTGACCGGGATGGAACCCGCCATTCCGGGCCTGGTAGGACTGCGCGCGAATTATATCAGCGCGCAGCTCGGCGCCTTTCGCTACGGCACACGGACCGCGCCCGAACCCGACTGCATGCAGCTCGTCGCGGCCAGCTTGACCGAAAGCGACGTCACCGCGGTCGCTGCCTGGCTCGCCTCCTTGCCGATCCCGGCTGACCCGTCACCGGTGCCAAAAGGCACACTGCAGATGCCGCTCGGCTGCGGCAGCGAGCCACAATGAGACGGGACATTGCGAAGATGCACGGGCTCTCGTTCTTCTGCCTGCTTGCGATGTTCGCGTTTGTCGCAGGCTCCGGCGCGGCGCAGGCGGAGGACCCCACGCTCGTCGCCAAGGGTGAATATCTCGCCCGCGCCGGCGATTGCATCGCCTGCCACACGAACCCAGGCGGCTCTCTGTTTGCGGGCGGGTTTCCAATGGCCACACCGTTCGGCACGATCTACTCGTCCAACATCACGCCCGATCCCAAAACCGGCATCGGTTCGTGGACCGCGAATGATTTCTACGGGGCCATGCACACGGGCCGCTTTCCTGATGGCGGCCTGATCTATCCGGCGATGCCGTTTGCCTCCTACACAAAGGTGACGCGCGAGGATTCCGACGCGATTTTCGCCTATCTGCGCTCGGTCCCGCCGGTGCATCAGCCGAACCGAGCGAACGATCTCCGTTTTCCGTTCAACAACCGCCAGCTTATCCGGGGCTGGCGCACCCTGTTCTTCACCGAAGGCGAATATCAGCCGGACCCGGCCAATTCGGCTGAGTGGAACCGTGGCGCCTATCTCGTCGAGGGGTTGGGCCATTGCGCAATGTGCCACTCGCCGATCAACCGTCTCGGGGGCAGCTCGGAGTCAAAGGCGTTTGAGGGCGGGCTGATCCCGATGCAAAACTGGTACGCGCCCTCGCTGACCTCGGACAAGGAGGCCGGGCTCGGCGAGTGGAGCATCGAGGAGATCGTCGATCTGTTGCGCAACGGGGTGTCGCATCGCGGCGCGGTGTACGGCCCGATGGCAGAAGTGACCTACCACAGCCTCCAATATCTGAATGATGCCGATGTGCACGCGATGGCGGTCTATCTGAAGAGTTTGGGCCAGGGCAACCCGCCGACACCCGAGGTTTCCGGAATTCCGGCCCCTGAGAGCAGTCTACTGATGAGCTTTGGCCAGACAGTCTATGCAACGCACTGCGCGATCTGCCACGCGGCGGACGGACGGGGCATGCCGCCAGAGTATCCGCCGCTGGCCGGCAATCCATCCATTCAAATGGAATCGTCAGTAAATCCGGTCCGCATGGTTCTCAACGGCGGCTTTCCACCTGGAACGGCGGGCAATCCGATGCCCTACGGCATGCCTCCCTTCGCGCAGACCCTTTCCGACGACGAGGTGGCAGCCGTAGTGACCTATATCCGCGCCGCCTGGGGCAATCGGGGCTCGGCTGTCAATGCGCGCCAAGCCAACGAACTGCGCACCGCTCCTTTGGATTGATAGAGCGATGATAAACTCGGAGCCCACCACCGACTACGATGATTCAGCCACGCAGCAAGAGGCGGACGTGAACGCGATCTCGCAATCCGGTGCAAGAGGTGCTCTCGCGCTCGCCGGCCTCGCGACCGCCGTCGTCGTGGCGATCTGGTTTGCGTTCTATCTGCTCGTCTTCGTGCCGCGCGCGATCGCGCCGTGACTCATCTCTCGACTCCCGACGAGCGCGCCGATCGTGGCGAGCGGACCGAACGTCACTGGGCCACCGCTGCGATCGTGATCCTGGCGCTGCTGGTCGCCGTGGCGACCTTTGCCGCGCTCTATCATGGGGCCATGCCACAGAGCCGCGTCGAGACCGCCGACCCGCGAACGTTGCATCTCAGCGGTGAATTTATCGATAGTAACCTGGGCAGCGCGCTCGAGCCCGACGGCTCAGTGACGGTGCGCGCGATCGGCCAGCAATATTCCTTCACGCCGTCCTGCATCCTCGTGCCGACCGATACCCCGGTCACGTTCCGCGCGACCAGCGAGGACGTCGTGCACGGCTTCCTGATCGACGGGACAAACATCAATCTGATGCTCGTGCCCGGCTATATCTCGAGCCTCGCGGCACGCTTCGAGACACCAGGCGAACGTCTGATGCCCTGCCACGAATTTTGCAGCGTCGGCCATGAGGGCATGTGGGGCAGGGTCAAAATCATTGACAAGGCCGCGTTCGCGCGCTTGGCGGCTGATCGGCGGAGGCTGAGCTGTGTGGAATAGCAAGCGACTGGTCCTCGCGCATCTGTGGCTCGCCTTTGCCGGTTTCGGCGCCGCACTGCCCCTCGGCGAATGGCAGATGTTCATCCGCAGTCCGCTCAGCGCCTGGATCAGCGATCCGGAATGGTACTACCGCTCGGTCACGGCGCACGGCACGACCATGGCTTACGTGTTCCCGACGCTCGTCGCGATGGGGTTCGGCTATTTCGTAACCGAGCAGGCGCTGAAGCGACCCTTGGTCGGCCTCCGCTGGGCCTGGCTTGGATTTGTACTCGTCGTCATCGGCACAATCGCGGCGATTGTCCCGGTCGCGATGGGGCTGGCATCGGTGCTCTACACCTTTTACCCGCCGCTGATCGGCCATCCCTCCTACTACATCGGGGTCGTCCTGGTGGTCGTCGGCTCGTGGGTCTGGGTCGCGCTGATGTCGATCAACATGTATCGCTGGAAGCGCGACAACCCGGGCGCGCCGGTTCCGTTCCCGATGTTCGCCACGGTCGCCGGCTCCTATTTGTGGGCCTGGACCGCGGTCGGTGCAGCGCTCGAATTGCTGTTTCAAATCATCCCCGTGGCACTCGGCCTTCGCGACACGATCGACGCGGGGCTGGCGCGCGTCTTCTTCTCTTGGACATTGCACGCCATCGTCTATTTCTGGCTGATGCCGACTTACATCGCCTACTACACGATCGTGCCGCGGGCGATCGGCGGCCGGCTGTTCAGCGATACGATGGGGCGGATCGCCTTCATCCTGTTCCTCATCGTTGCGATGCCGATTGGGATCCATCACGCGTTCGAGGATCCGCAGGTCGGCTCGGGTTTCAAATACCTGCACTCGGTGTTTACGGCGATCGTCGCGTTGCCGACCTTTCTGACCGTGTTCACGATCTGCGCATCCGTAGAGATCGCCGGGCGGTTGCGCGGCGGCACAGGTGTCTTGGGATGGCTAAAGGCGCTGCCGTGGCATAACCCGGTCATGCTCGGAGCCGCCCTGTCCTTCGTCATGCTCGGCTTCGGCGGCGCCGGCGGACTGATCAACATGAGCTATCAGCTCAATGCTACCGTCCATAATACGCAATGGATCACCGGTCATTTCCACCTGATCTTCGGCGGCGCGATCGTCATCATGTATTTCGTGATCGCCTACGACATCTGGCCGCATCTGACGGGACGTGCGCTCGACAGCTTTGGCCTGATGCGCGCTCAGCTGTGGACGTGGTTCGTCGGCATGATCGTGCTGACTTTCCCATGGCATTGGGTCGGCATTCTCGGCATGCCCCGACGGATGGCGTTCTTCGACTACACCGACCCGGCGATCGCCGCGCAGGCCGCATCGGTGACGATGTCGGTGGTCGGTGGCGCGATCCTCGTGTTGTCTGGTGTGCTGTTCTTCGTCGTGCTGGTGCATGGGATGACGACGCAGCGGGTCCAACCCGCGACGTACCGCTTCAGCGTCGCGGTGCACCCGCCGCGCGCGCTGCCGGCTGCGCTCAACGGCTTCGGGCTGTGGCTCGGCCTGATGGTAGCCCTGACTATCGCGAATTACGGCTTTCCGATCGTGCATTCCCTGGCAACGCCAGGCACGGCGGTGCCGGCCGTCAAGGTTGGAGAGCGGTGGTGACCGGCGAAAGAAGCGCGTCCTTTCGCAATCCGTGGTTCACCGCCAGCGTCGGGATCACTGTGGCCATCGCGCTTGTCGCAGCTGTCGTCGGTTTTGTGTGGTTGCCGCTCGCACACCCAGGTGAGCGTTTCAAAGGTGTCTGGGACGCGATTTGCAGTGCCGCCGGGCTCGTTCGGAACGCACCTTCCGGCACGCAAATCGTCCGCGCCGATTATCCGACGACAAGCGTCGAGATCGACCCGCAGATGCTGCAAGGCGCGAGTGCCGAATCGATCGGGCGGGGGGCAACGTTGGCTCTGCGCTGCACAATGTGCCATGGCGCCCGGGGCCTGAGCCAAGCCGATACCCCCAATCTGGCCGGGCAATACCCGGTCACGATCTACAAAGAGCTCGTCGATTTCAAAACAGGCGCGCGCGCCAGCGCAGTCATGGCCCCGCTTGTGGCCGACCTCAGTGACGCAGATATGCGAGATCTGGCAGCCTATTACGCCTATTTACCACGCGTCACTAGCTCAGGCTCTGCTGCCGGTGAGCCGCCGCTCATCGTCGCGAGCGGGGCACCCTTGCGCGGGATCGCACCGTGTGGGGCCTGTCACGGCGAAGTCGACAGCAAAGCCAGCGCTGCGTGGCTCGAAGGACAGCCTGCGATCTATCTGCGCACTCAACTCGGAGCTTTCGCGACCGGCGCTCGGCACAACGACATCGGCGAGCAGATGCGCAACATCGCCCGCCAAATGACGCCCCAGGAAATCGTTGCCGCGAGCCGGTACTACGCGGAGCGCCCATAGGCCGGTCCGGCTCCTCTTCTGTCAATTTCCGGCTTGTCTTTCTTACGAATTGTTACAGTCGAGTGCTAATTCCTCACTACCGCGACCGCGAGAAAGGCCTAAGTTCTGCCCGAAAAGCTCCGGCATAAGAGCGCCTCGGAGAAACCGATGGAATACAGGCCATTCATGAAACTCGCCTTCTGGCTCCTGGCGTTGACCCTGCTCGCGGTGGGCGCCAGCGCGCAAACCGCATCTGGGCCGCCAGCGGTTGGCGTCGTGCGCGCCGAGCGCCAGCAGATCACCCAGACCGACGAGTTCATCGGTCGCATCCAGTCGATCGGGCGGGTGGCGCTGGTCGCGCGGGTCACGGCGTTTCTCGAAAAGCGCCTGTTCGTCGAGGGCTCCGAGGTCAAGCAGGGCGATCTCCTTTATCAGCTGGAACAGCCGCCGTTTCAGGCGCAGGTCGACAACAACAAGGCGAATGTCGCGCAACTCGAAGCGCAGCACACCTTTGCCGAGCAGCAGCTCGCACGGTCGCAGTACCTGATAAAAACGCCTGCCGGCCAGCAGCAAACGGTCGACCAAAACGTCTCCAATGAACGTTCGCTGGCGGCGCAGGTCGCGAGCGCCAAGGCGCAGCTGGAAATAGCCGAAATCAATCTCGGCTACACCGAGATTCGCGCGCCGATCGACGGCAGGATCAGCGCCACCGAGGTCACCGAGGGCAACGTCGTCACGCCGACAAGCGGGACGTTGGCGACGCTCGTCAGTCAGGACCCGATGTACGTGCTCTTCCCAGTATCGACGCGTACCGGACTCGAACTGCGCAACCGATACGCGGCCAAGGGCGGTTTCAACGCGGTCGTGCTCAAGCTGCGCCTGCCGGACGGGCGGATTTATGGGCAAGAGGGAAAGCTCGATTATGTGTCGCCGACGGTCGCGACCAACACCGATACGGTCACGGTGCGCGGCGTTTTCCCCAACCCGTTCATTCCAGGGCTTCCTGAGGGTGGGCCGGCACCACGCGAGCTGTTCGACGGCGAGTTCGTCACCGTGCTGCAGGAAGGCGTTCAACCAATTACCGTTCTCGCTATCCCCCGCGCGGCAGTGCTGGCCGACCAGCAGGGCGACTATGTCTATGTCGTCGATGCCCAGAACAAGGCGCAGGTCCGACGCGTCCAGCTCGGCCAGTCAACCCCGTCCACCGCGGTCGTGACCAGCGGGCTCACGGAAGGCGAGCTGGTCATCAGCGAGGGAATTCAGCGCGCCCGTCCGGGAGAGGTCGTGTCGCCCGGCCCGGCCACCCCGCCACCGCAGGTCGCGCCGCGCGGCGCGAGCGAGCCTACTGAACCCTCCTCGAACCCGGCGAGCGAGCCGGCCGAGCCCCACAAGTCGCCGTCGAACGGGTCGGAGGCGAAACCATGATCTCCGCAATCTTTGTCAATCGGCCACGCCTGGCGGTCGTGATCGCGCTGGTCATCACGATCGCCGGCGCGCTGGCGCTGCTGCGCATTCCGGTCGCCCAGTTTCCGGACATCGTGCCGCCGCAGACCGTGGTCTCGGCCACCTATCCCGGCGCCTCTGCCGCGGTCGTCGAATCGAGCATCGCCCAGCCGATCGAGGCGCAAGTCGTCGGCGTCGACAAGATGATCTACATGGTTTCGACGAGCGGCAATGACGGCAGCTACAACCTGACCGTAAGCTTTGTGCTCGGCAGCGATCCCGACATCAACACCAACGCCGTCAACAACCGCGTGCAGACCGCGCTGGCTCAGCTCCCTCCTGAAGTCCAGCTGGAGGGGCTTACGATCCAGAAGAAATCGTCCGCCGTCCTGCAGTTCCTGATGCTTTACAGCGAGAACGGCGAGCAGGACCCGCTGTTCATAACCAACTACGCGATCATCAATGTGGTCGACGTATTGTCCCGCACACCTGGCGTCGGCCAGGCGCGCCTGTTCGGCGCGCTCAATTACTCGATGCGCATCTGGTTCGACACCCAGCGGCTCAACAATCTCCAGATGACGCCGGCTGATGTTATCGCGGCGATCCAGGCGCAGAACGTGGAAGCGCCGGTCGGTCGGATCGGCGCGCGCCCGATCGGCAAGGACCAGCAATTCCAATTGAACCTGCAAACGCTCGGTCGCCTGACGACAGCCGAGCAGTTCGGCAACATCGTATTGCGTGCCAATCCCGACGGCTCGCTGGTTCGCATAAGCGATGTCGCCCGGGTCGATCTCGGCGCCCAGAACCAAGACATCGAAGGCCGCCTCAACGGCGAGCCTGCGGTAGCGATCGGCGTCTATCTCTCTCCCGGGGCCAATGCGGTGCAGACCGCCGCGGCGGTCCGGGCCAATCTGGACCGCTTGAGCCAACGCTTCCCGCCCGGTCTCAAATACCTGGTCAATTACGACACAACCACCTTCGTCCAAGACACGATCCACGATGTGCTGACCACGTTGTTGATCGCATTTGTGCTGGTCGTGATCGTCGTCTTTGTCTTTCTCGGCAGCCTGCGCGCAACCCTCATTCCGGCAATTGCCGTGCCGGTCAGTGTGATCGGCAGCTTCGCAGTCCTGCTTGTGGTGGGCTATTCCGCCAATACGATATCGCTGCTTGCGATGGTGCTGGCGATCGGCATCCTCGTCGACGACGCGATCGTCGTCGTCGAGAACGTCGAACGTGTGATGGAGGAAAACCCGGAACTGTCGCCCGGAGACGCGACAAAGAAGGCAATGACCGAGATCACCGCGCCGATCATCGCGATTACGTTGGTGCTACTTTCGGTTTTTGTGCCGATCGCCTTCATCCCCGGGATCTCCGGGACGTTGTTCCGGCAATTCGCAGTGACGATCAGCGTTGCGATGCTGATCTCGGCCTTGAATGCGCTGACCTTGTCGCCGGCATTGTGCGCCGTGTTTCTCCGCCACGGCGGCCCGAAGCGCGGCCCGATGGGGTGGGTGTTGCGACGCATCGACAATATCCGCGACGGTTACGCAGCGATCGTCCGCCGCCTGGTTCGCGTCTCCGTTTTCGGGGTTGTGGCAATACTGGCGAGTGCCGGCGGAATTTATTTTCTTTCCCTGCAAACGCCCACGGGATTTCTGCCGGAAGAGGATCAGGGTGCCTTTTTTATCAATGTGCAGTTGCCGGACGGCGCATCGGTCATCCGCACCCGCGACGCGGTTAAGCAGGTGGAGGCCGTCCTGAAGCAGATGCCGCAGATCCAGAACATTTTCGCTATTGTCGGGTTTTCGATCATCGATAGCGTCAACGAACCGAATACTGCTTTTATCGTGCCGACATTAAAGCCGTTCACCGACCGCATCGGTGCGGCCAACTCGGCACAAGCTCTGATCGCTAAACTGTTCGCAGAGGGACAGCAGATCCGCACCGCGACGATCATCCCGTTCAACCTGCCGCCGATCATCGGGCTGTCGACGACTGGCGGGTTCGAATATCGGCTCGAAGGGCTGGAAGGGCAGGACCCCTCCGAGATGAACAGCGTGATGCAGGGCCTTCTTGCGGCGGCCAACCAAGATCCGCGGCTGACCCGCGTCTTCTCGACCTTCACCGCCGGCAACCCGTCGATCTTTCTCGACATCGACCGCGAAAAGACGCAGGCGCTGGGCCTCGGCATGAACGATGTGTTCGGCGCGTTGCAGGCGACATTAGGCGGTATCTTCATCAACAATTTCAATTTGTTCGGGCGGATATGGCAGGTCATTATCCAGGGCGAGGCCGCCGACCGCAGGGAGGTCCGCGATCTATGGCAGATCCAAATTCGCAATAGGTTTGGCGAAAATGTCCAACTGCGCTCGATCGCCGATGCCCGAGTCGTTCTCGGGCCGCAGGTCATCACCCGATACAACAACTATCGCGCGATCCCGATCCAGGGCAGTCCCTCTCCGGGCACGTCTTCCGGCGCCGCACTGGCGGCAATGGCGGAGGTCTCGGCCAAGACCTTGCCTCCCGGCTACAGCTTTGAATGGACCGGGACCGCATACCAGGAGGTGGCGGCGTCCGGTCAGACCGGTGCCATCCTCGGGCTTGCAGTTTTA
>Ga0306917_10001789_pt1 | contig 10474 bp, 10 predicted proteins | sample tim00Cox00000000_FD_203313 | JGI IMG/M metagenome (GOLD analysis project Ga0306917, IMG submission 203313) | Lab enrichment of tropical soil microbial communities from Luquillo Experimental Forest, Puerto Rico - timezero.00C.oxic.00.000.000 (v2)... | ecosystem: Environmental > Terrestrial >... | reverse complement strand
CTTTTAGTTTGCCAGAACTGGCGAAGGGCTCTCCGTGACGGCCATCACGTTTTGAAGCTTTTCCCATCCGATATTGCGCAAACGTTATCGCGCTTGAATGCGCGTGAAGGCAGAACGACGATGCCCGCTTTGGGCCAAAAGCCGTCATAAGCTCGCGTTCAGGCGATGTCCGTTTTGCGCCAGAAAGCAGAGATCAGATGCATGCTCTCGGATGTCAGCTAAGTGCCATAAGTGGGCATCGCTCGACCGGATTAACCGCAGCGATTCTATGCGGGGCCGCTCCACCAAGTGGGCGCACCGCGACTTTGTCGCTCAGCTGCGGAACCAGCACTGATCGTCCGGCTTAGCGCCTGCCAAGCGCTGTGGCGACTCATTGACTGGTGGCGGCTCTTTAATTGGCGGCGGGGTTGGCGGCTCATCAACCGAAGGCGGCGTGGCGATACATTAGGCGCAGGCCATTGATTGCCCATCTGATGCGCGTCCATCGCTTCCATTGTGCTCTAGACGATGCGGTAATCCTTCAATTCCTTGAACAAGGTTTCCACGGCCGTCTTCACTACGACGACGGTTGGGATAGCAAATAACATGCCCCACAAGCCCATGATTAGAGAGCCGCCGATAATCGCGACGACGACCACGAGCGGATGAATGTTCACAGCGCTACCGAGAACAAAAGGCTGAAATACAACGTCGTCCAATACATGAGTGATCCCAACCAGGATCAACACGTAGAGAGGCAGATTGCTTGGGTCCAGTCCAGGAATCAGCGGCTCCACGTTTTCCGCGATTAGGGCATAGCCGAGACAGATCGCCAAGGCGATGACCGTTCCCAGCATCGGAATGGCATTAACCAGTCCGCAAACTAAGCCAATCGCCATCGCGATCCCGACAGGAGACCCAAGCAAAATCAACCCCAGACATAGAGTAAGACCAACTAGAGTGCATTCGGTCAAAGTCCCACGCAAATATTTGCCGATGGCGTTATCCAATCGGTCGAGAAGCGTAAGTGACAGTTCAAAATAGCGATTGGGGACGAGGCTGATAAAATAGCGCCGTATTTGCCCATTATCAAAGCCCAGAAAGATAAAAACCAACGGAACTAAAATCCACGGCTCCCAGCTGGAGCCTTCACGGGCAGCGGGAGGCTCTGTTGAAACAGCAACCGTTGCGGTGGCGGCCGGCGCAGCAGCAGAAGCTTCTTCCGGCGCTGAGTATTTACGCGTGCTTTGATTCGCCTCGAAATACGCGAGTATTTTATTGTCTTCCCCGAAGTGCCCACTTCGGTAGTGTAGAAACTGCTCTGTTTCCCTCCGATCTAGTTCGAGTAACTGATTGACCTTATCCATGAGCGGTCCCATCTGTTCTTGGATAAAGCTCACCAGCATGCTCGGCCTTTCCTCAGGCGATTTCGTCACTAGTTGCTGGTACTTCTCATTCAATTTGTATTTCAGCCGTACCTTGTATTCGAGCTGCTGTTTGTCGTCAGGAATATACTTGCGAGCAGTGTCGAAGGCGAAGAATAGAACGAGACCAATTGCAGCCAAGGAACACAATACTTGAAGCTCATGGGGTAACCACGGGATCTTAAATCGTTCTTTGACGGGGCGGAATAAAAACGCCAACAGTGCGCCGACGATGATTGGTACGACGAGACCGCTCAATTTCCAGATTAGAAATCCTCCCGAGATCAGAACAAGAATTGCGAAGACGAGATGAAACACTCGGCGGCGAGCCCTTCGTTCTTCGTGTTCGAAGTCCTGATCGCGACTCATCCGACTGAAACCTTGTCTGTTGAAATCTCCATCTGCATCAGCTGATTGGTCGAGCGCAGCCGATCGCCGACCATGTGGGCTAGAGCACGATATATTTGACAGGCAGTTTGCGGATCCCGCTGAATCAATTGGCTGAGGTCGTTCCGATAAAGGGACAGAGTAGAGGTCTGCTCGAGGGAACGGGCATTGGCAGATCTCGGCGCTTCATCAAGCAACGCCATCTCTCCAAAGAACTCACCTCTCTCAAGAATAGCTAGGGTCGTTGTGTAATTTCCGCGGCACATTTCAACTGCAACCTTTCCGTCTAGAATCAAAAACAGCGCTGCTCCTGGCTGCCCCTCTTCAAATATCAATTCCTCGGCTTCATATTTCCGTTCGAACAAAATACTCGAAACGGTTTTGAGCTGTCGGTCAGACAATTCGTTAAAGAAAGCCACCGTCTTTAGGAATTTAATGCGATCTAATTCAGGACTTGAACGCTTCCATCGCTCAAGCGTTTCCCAAAGAATTTTATCAGCGACAAGTTTTCGAGCCGACATTTAATGCCTGCTTCGTGGAAAACCATGACGATAGTTGCACGCGAAAACTTTGAATTTGATTCAGGTCAAAAAAGGCACTCGCTCATCGAATCACGAATGGAATGCCACGTTCGCTTTGGGTCATTTGCGGACATTCTGGCCAACAGTCCATCATGTCCGCTCCCACCTCAAAAGCGGGCATTGCTAGGCGCGATCACGATGTCCGCTAGGCGCCCTATGTCAAAAACCAGCGTGATCGCGCTAATGAGGGTTTCATCGATATAAAGACTAGTCGCACCACAGGCCGTCGAACTGCTTAGCTATTTCTTCGCCGCGCGCCGGAGCGGCAAATGAGGCCGGATGCTGGGCCTCGGACCCTTCGGCCGCTCTGGGCGATAAAGGTATCATTGCTGTCAATTGGCATCGCACGGTCCGGGTTCAATTCTTGAATGGCCAAGTTCAGTGAACTTCACGATGGGTGTGGGGGCCGGGTGCGCTTCGGATCGGATTATGCCGATTCAGGGAACCGGAGAGGTCCTTTGTAAGTTTTCAGACTAATTGTATCGTCAATCGGTTCATGCGAGCGCTGCGATATGACGTTTTCGCCACGCATCTCAAGCTTTCTGGTTGTTGCCGCAGCGGTTGCAGGGCTGGTTGCCTTGTGTGCATCCGGCAAAAATGTACATGCCCAAATGAATGCCCCGCCGGCCGTCGCTCCTGCCCCTCGCCTCAAGCTGACAGCAGAACACGAGTACATCATTAGAGAGATCATATTGAAGAACTCTAACGTGCAAAAGGAAAATTCTGCCCCAGAAACGGTCGGTGATACCGTGCCGGATGATGTCAAACTCCACCCGCTTCCGCCCGAGGTTATACAAAAAGTGCCACAGGCTCGCTCCCACATGTTCTTCGTCAAAGATGATGAAGTCATCCTGGTCAGTTCGAGTGATCGGCGGGTCGCCGATGTAATCAAAAAGAAGTCGACCGATTAGGAAAATTCTGTTGGCGCCCTTCTGTCCCCTTCGGGTTCGCAAATCCCGAGGTTTTCTCAGTGTTCTCTCCTCAGCGGCTTCTCCTACACGCCTTGCTCAACGGACTGGGCGAGGCCGTTCGCCGCAATGACGGGTTGACGGCGGATCGGTACTACCGACGAGTTCGTATGATGGGGCGACACTTCGAGACCAATCCTGCGCTCAGCAACGCCCTTGAACGCTTGCTTTTGGCCAGCGACCAGTGGTTAGCGAAGCCGGCCGAACGCTATGCAGTTGGGCAACAGGTGCTCGAACTCATCGAGTCTGTGCTGGCCCTTCTCTGACTTACCGATGGTTCTTGCGACCGTCCGGCGACGCGAGGCCGCCTTTGGCAAAGCCCTCATTGAATGAGAACCCTGGGGGAACGCTCCCGGCATGAATCCGGCACGTTGAGGTAGCAATCCGGTGGCAATTTGCTATTTCGTTAGCAGTTGCGCATTACTAAGTGTCTGAAATTCCAAGCCGGAAGGGTGGCCGAGTGGTTTAAGGCACCGGTCTTGAAATGCTCTTTTGATGATCCGTGTTTATCCGTCTCTTTCATCTTTTATCGTTGTTTGTTGCGCTTCCCAACGATCAACGTCCCTCGCCATCCCGTCTAATCCCGATCTACCCTAAATAATTGGGTGCCAATTTGGGTGCCAAATCTTTGGTCGAGTTGTCGTACGCCCTCCCTCGCCGCTTCCCGCTGGCGGTCAGTCGGAAGAACAGCCGGTTTGCTTCGTAGTGCAAGACCACAATCGGCAGCAGCTTGCTTATGTTTATTTCGAGGGCGAGTCCGGACGACGTTCCGCTGCGAAGCTGCTCGACCGCGATGAGGCGGGCGGATTACGGTCAAGATGAGTCCCCGCGCGTTCCCGTCCAGGCACATTTTTTTAACTTTCAGCGATTTACAATGAAATATTCCCGCTCGGGAACAGGTGTCGGTATGAGCGAAAACTCAATTGAACGCGGAGCTGCGAAGATAGCGCTCGCATTCGGATCGACAATCCGACGCCGGCGAAAGGCGCTGAATATGCGTCAAAATGAACTTGCACTTGCGACTGGTGTCGGTCGGAGGTTTCTGATCGATCTGGAGGCTGGCAAGCCAACTTGCCAACTCGGACGTAGCCTTCTCGTGGCTGATGTCCTGGGGCTTAGGGTGACCGACTTTTTGGCCTCCGAGAGCCTGTTGTTATCTGCGCCTACAGCGGGTCAGGGACTGCCCAACCTTCCCGATGTGGTGGAGGAGCCGGATGGCCAGTCTACCCGTATACTTTGAGCAACGGCTCATCGGCACAATTCATGTCGATAGGAGTGGTCCAAGCTTCACCTATGCTTCCGGCTGGGTCGGCTTGAGTGGCGCGTTTCCGATCTCACTCACGATGCCGTTAAAATCGGAGCCCTTTGCTGCCGATACCTTTCTGCCCTGGGCAGCAAATCTCCTGCCAGAAAGCGAACAGCTGCGAACTCTCGGGCAACTTCTTGGGATGGCACGGAGCGATGTTATTGGTCTCCTATCCGCGATCGGCGGTGACACCGCCGGCGCTTTCTCTTTCGGCCAACCCGGCAGAGCCTCCTCGGTCCAATGGCGGCCGGTAGAAGAACTTGAGCGGATGATAGAGAACTTGCCGAATAAGCCGTTCCTCGTCGGCGAAGAAGGTGTCTCGATGTCGCTTGCTGGTGTGCAGTCGAAGATTGCTGTCGCCGTCGACGATGAGGATCGCATCTTTATCCCAATGAACGGCTCCCCATCGACACACATTCTCAAGCCCGACTCGCCACGTCTGCCCGGTGGCGTTCAGAACGAGGCGTTCTGCCTGACGTTGGCAAAACGTATGAGAATTCCGACGCCCAAGGTTACAACCGGCCAAACTGGCAAGCGAACCTATTTACTCGTGAAGCGATATGACCGAACTGACGCGGGCGGCCGTTGTCGTCGTTTGCATCAGGAGGATTATTGCCAGGCCCTCGGCAAGCCGCCATCCGCCAAGTACGAATCAAACCAGACCGGAATTCGTGGGCCGACCCTGAAGGACATGTTCGATATAACCCGGCGACACATGCCCCCGACCGAAATCGTCCGTTTGCTAGACATGGTTATACTCAATGTGCTCGCGTGCAATAGCGATGCACATGCCAAGAACTACTCAATCATGATCCGCGCCGGCAGTGCGTCGCTGGCGCCGATGTATGATATTATGTGCGGCGAGGTTTGGGAGAACGTCACGAAAAATCTGGCGCAGAAAATTGCTGGTATGACTCGAGGCGATCATCTCAGCAGGACGCGCTGGCAGCAGTTTGCTCGCGAGTGCGGCCTCAATCCCAAACAAGTTATTGATCGTATCGATGCATTGGCGAAATCAGCTATTGCCGAAGCCGAGCTGGCTGCATCAGAAGTGGCCGCGATGCCAGCAGGCGATCACGAGGTCCTGGGCCAGGCGCGACAAGCAGTCGAACGACGGGCTCGTCAACTCCTCACACAATTACAAGACTTCGACGACAAGCCGGCTATTAATGTCACGGATGAGGAAGCCGGGCGCACCAAGTCAGAGGCTGTCATGCCCTAAACCCAGCGATTGTGGTCGGCAATTCCGGTGGCAATTTTTTCCATCGAGATACTGAACGCCCTCCCCTCGCCGCTTCCCACCGCCGTGGACCGACGCGGAATTGGATGTCCGCGTTATCGTGCCTTCCACCTGCGTGGTTGACATCCACCCCGGCAAAACCATGGTGGCATGCTCGCTCTGTCTGATCGCAGCTTCGGGCCGTGTGGGCGGCCGTCGACTGCTTACCGGTAGAGAAGCGCGGCATCTTCCTCGGGCGCCTCTTCGCTCAGTTGCAGTTCCGCGGCTGCCGCTTCACCACTGCCGATCTTGACGACGTGGTGCGTTTGGCGCTGAAGGGCCCGATCCAAAAATCCGCAGCCTGATGGATGCTCGCCGTTTCCCGCCGCCCTGGCCTCGAAGGATATTGGCGTGGCGTTCAAGGACTTCTGTTGGTACGGCGACCTTTTTCAGCGTGAGCCGATCTTAATTTTCGGAATATTCGGGGCGGATTTTTCGATTTTCTTCGGAGTTTTTCCGGTGTCAGTATTATTTTTCCTCAATTATTTTGTTTAGACGGGTTTATTAATTTCCCAATTACCGATTTTCCCCAAGCCGAAATGTTTCAGCCCGCCTTCGGCAACCAAGCCGCTTTAAAAATTCGTGGCCGCGCGCCGGAGCATTTATTTCCTATTCGTTCCTACGCCTGTGCCCGCGCCGCAGATGCTGTTAAGTCTAAGTCTCTGATATTTAGCCAAAATGGTGGTCTCGTCGGCTTTGAGCAGGGAAAAATCAGCGCGGACAATTTTTCTATTCCCTTCTATGCTCGCCGGCCCATGTCGGCCTCATGTTTCTGCGTGTAAATGGATTATCGGGCACGATTGCTAGATTTCGCCCGCTCAAGATTGATTCGACGGAATATATTTGCTTGCGACGGTTAATGCTAAAATTGCCAAGGAATTTCGATTATTTTGGGGACGAAAAACGGAGCATTAGATGGCGCGCTATGCGGGGGGCGGAACGACCACTGTCGAGAGCTGCCGATGCATCGATGTGCTGGACTGGCACAGGCGTGGCTGTCTTCGATCGCCGCGGCGGTTCTCATGGGCCTGGAAGCAGGATGGAAAGCGGGTGGCGTCGATCAATGTCGAGACGGAACGACAACGCGTAACCTTGAAATACCGAAGTCGCCCGTACGGTGGCGACTGGGCTGATGCGAAGCAGCAATTCCCTGTTGCGTGGACGCCGTGTCGATTTGGTGGCGATAGGCCATGGTTCATCTGTTCGGTATACGCGAACGGTACTTATTGCGGCCGCCAAGTCACTAAGCTCTACCATGCCGGCCGTTTGTTCGCCTGCCGTCATTGTTCTCGGCTTGCCTACGCAAGCCAGCAGGAGTCAGCCCATTTTCGTGGTTTGTGGAAGGCACAGAAAATCCGGATGCGATTGGGTGGGAGCGCTAATATGCTCGAGGATTTCCCGGAAAAGCCAAAAGGCATGCATTGGCGGACGTACGAACGCTTGCGCCGCGTTCATGATGCAGCGCAAGGGCGTTCTATTATCGGGCTGACGGACTTTGCGAATCGACTGAGCAAGAGAGTGGCGTGACGCTTCACTGTTTCGTCCTGACGGGCCGGAATTATTAAACAGCTAAAAGATAATGGGGCGTTAGGTCGTGTCTGAGGGGTTGTCTGCGTCGATGCGCTGGAAAAAGTTCCTCAGATGGCAATGTGCCGAAGGTATGGGAAGCCGCCGACACCGATCTCAGTAAATGTATTCCAGATTTGTTCTAGCACTGCATTCGGCTTAGCGAGCCCGCCGGCGAGTCTGAAGCCGCCCCGGCCTCGACCATTACCGGGAGGGCGAAACGAATCCACGGCCATCTCTGAGTCATTGCGCGCGGTCGAGTGCGCCCTGGGCAAAAAACCCGGCGCTCTGTCAGTCTCAGAGTTGTCTCACGCGCCCGTGCGAGTGGATGAGGGCCGACTCGCTGATTCCTAGACTGATGGTATTGAATTGCTAAGTCTCTGTGGCGACTCGCAATCGTATTGCGGCACTGTGCCGACTCTCGATCTGGGAAGAGTATGGGAAGAATCTCGGGCGGTGTATTCCAGATTTGTTCACGCGCGATTCGAGCGCGCGTTGCAGGCGATCTCAGGACTGGGTCCGGTACATACGGCCGGGGGACCGCTAATAAAATGTGGGTGTCGCGGAATTTCTTCTTCTCTCCGGCAATTCTCCAATAAAATTCGGAAAATTAGTCGCCCAGCCAAAAAATTTCGCAAAAAAATTTCCAGTCCTGCGTTCTCAATTTGTTATTGCCTGGGCTCATGAAATTTGGCCCACGGCGCTCAAGGAGCGGGCATTTCGTCGAGCTCGGCCGATGTCCGCTTTACCCCCGAAAGCGGACATCGCTGAGCACGGTCGCCATGTCCGCTTTGTGCCAAAAGCGGACATGCGCCGCTTCATCCGATCATCTCGTCGCGGCCAAAATCGGCAGGCCGATGCGGAAAATTGAGCCACGCGGTTTGGCTGACGATGCCGTAAGCTCTCCGGAATGTCGGACGATGATCATCCGGCAAAGTGCAAGCCCCAATCCCATCCCCTGGGATTTCGTGGTAACGAACGCATCAAAGATGTTTTCCGCCTGATCTGGGTCGATCCCGGGGCCCGAATCCTCCACCGCCACCATGATTTTATCGCCACCGGAGTCGCTGCTGACTTGCAAAACCCGATGATCATTTTTGTCTGTCTGCATTGCTTCAATTGCGTTGCGGACCAGGTTCAGGAGGACTTCCTCTAACTGGCCTTTGTGACCGGTAACTTTCGGCAAATCCTCCGATAGCCGGACGCTGGTTGTGATCCCGTGATTGTCCAGATCTCCCTGAAACAGTCGATGGCACGTGTCGGATCAACTCGTTCACATCGATGGGCTCGTACCCTACATCGCCTTTCCCGAACAGGGCTCGGATGTTGTCGAAAACCTGGTTCGCTCGGTGGCTATCGCTGATCATCCAGTCAAGGGATAACCGTATTTCCTCGACGTTGGGTGGCACATGTCCGAGAAACCGCAGGGCCGCGCCGCCGTGCGTTGCGATGCTCGCAAGAGGTTGCCTCACCTCATGGGCAATCGATGCTGCCATCGCTTCGAGGTTCATGAGCTTGTTGTTTCGTTCACGCTGCAGCTCCGCGACCGATCGGCCGAGTTGGTCTGTGCGTTGACGCAGCTCGGCGATCAATCGCGTATTTTCAATAGCGATGACGGCCTGATCGGCGAAGGTGGTGGCGAGTTCGATCTCCTTCGTCGTGAAGGAATAGACGCGCGTTCGGGCAGCAACAAAAATGCCTATCAGCGCGTCATCGCGGAGGAGCGGAATGCCGAGTGAAGTGCGCGCGCCGGAGATCTTCGGTGCGCTGTGCGTGTATTTCGGATCCCGCAATACGTCCGTGAGGTGGATAACTCGACGCTCTAACGCCACTCGCCCGGCGAGGGTGCCAGCACCAGGCGCAAATGGATTGCCGAGAAAGAATTCTTTTGCTTCATGGGAAAGCCCTCGCGCCGCAACCAGGCGATATACGTCATCACGCCGGCGGAACATAAGCGCGTGATCGGCGTGACAAAGTCGCGCCACGGTCTCCACCAACATATCGAGAACCTGTTCAAGGTGGACCGATGAGCGGCTGATGACCTTGAGCACATCGGCCGTGGCCCGTTGCTGCTGGAGCGCCTCGTCCCGCTCGCGGGTAAGCCGGGCGACCTTTGTTTCCTCACGGGTAGTCGACGAATTGCGAGGGTTTACAGCCTTTGTGGCAATGCGGCTCTTGCGCGCTCCCGTCTTGCGACGTTGCGCTTTTGCCGGTTCGCCACTCGCTCTGGAGTGCCCTCGCATTAGCACCTCGCAACTTGCCTAGCACATTCGAAGGGTCTTCCCCACGGTCGGATCAACGTCGCCTTCGGGTCAATAACGGGCATTGAGACGTTCGAGCCAGGTCTGCTTTACCCCCAAAAGCGGACATCACCGCAGTGCAAACAAATGTCCGCTTTGTGCCAAAAGCAGACATTGGTTCACTATTCGAACACCTCGTCGACACCTCAGCGAGGTCGGTGCGGTAGCTCATCAGCCCGCCGACCAGACTGCCTCCAAGCCGCCCCAGCGCGCGCCCGCGCAACTGTCCTCAGTCACTTGCCCGACCTCACTACAATGTGACGTTTTGGCGATTGCTATGATTATATGCATAGGCAAAATGCGTCTGCCGAATGGATGTCGGCAATTCACGCGCGAATTGGCGGAATGATCCTATCCCGCAGCACGCCAATGAAAGCCGGCCGTCCGCTGTGGCTTCGGCCTGCGACTTTCGACAACGTGACATGAGGGATACGGCGACCGCGCCAAACAGCTCAATGTATCCAGTAACACGTCAAGCCAAGCTTAGGAGTGCAGCACAATCACTTAGCCGCTTAAAACAGAGAGGTGTCCGATGAAATCGGGAGGAAATAACCACAAACGTTCCCTCACGCGACGAGATTTCCTTACGACGTCCAGCTTAACTGTCGGGGCTGCCGGTTTGGCGCCCGTGATGTCAGCACCGTTCGTCTCACGCGCATTGGCCGACAACAAGTCGCTGTCGAT